>JAABUQ010000608.1_pt1 | contig 83606 bp, 75 predicted proteins | sample 5560001 | NCBI WGS metagenome assembly JAABUQ01 (sample SAMN10711888, study PRJNA513371) | rock metagenome | isolation source: Antarctica rocks | place: Antarctica: Victoria Land, Finger Mt nord | collected 2015-12-18 | reverse complement strand
CGCTTAGGTTAACAACCGCACCCGGAGACATTCCACATTACACTATGTAAGCCCTTTCCAGTACGAACAATTGATGTGTTAAATCCCCTCTTTGGGGTCTCCACAAAAACGGGGGAAGCTCAGTATGACCTACCAGCTATATTCTTCCATGATAACCATGGAGCAAGTGAATATATTTCCCTCGCTGCTGCTACAAGCGAGAGGGACATAAAAAATACTACGAGCGATATTTGATGCAATCAAGCAGCGGCCTACAATTGCCTCTGTGACTGGCGTGAGGCAACTGCTAGGACAGCAAAGCCGACCAATTCGGGAGAGCGATTTCTCTCCTTCTATGGACGGAAAAGGCATTTCTTCAATGGATGGGAATCAGCCCGACGAGCATAACAAGTTAATAGAAGAGCTGAGAAATTACCTCCAAGGGACGGGAAAAACTACGAGAGGTTAGTGAAACGAGTACTTGAAATTTGCCTTGCTGATGATTTTGCCTCGTTTTCTATAAAGGAGCAAGTAAGGACGTATCACCAGAAAAGAATCAGAGACTTTGTCATAGATAATAGAGACTCAAAAGTAGTGTTCTGGCGCGATTTGAAAACTGTAAGGGGTGTGGAGAAGGTTTTATTCGATGCAAAAAATTATGGGAACGAAGTCAGCTATACAGAAATCACCAGCACATTAAGATACCTAAAAAACAAAGCTTTTGGAAATTTTATGATAATTGTATCGCGTAGAGGTATAAAGGATTGGGAGGAGGTTATCGAAGACTATGGAGGTGAGGGCAAAGTCATATTGTTCTTAGACGACAATGACCTGGTTGCTATGATAGACAAGAAGAAAAAGGGCGAGAGGGCAAGTTCCATTATCGAAGAAAAGTATTACAATTTTCTCGACATGAATTGACTGTAGTGTCCAGTGTGCTATTGCTTCAGGGCTTGTGAATTATTGCTGTGAAAGAGAAAAACCGATGTGCTATACTGGCGTTGAATCTGGAAGGATCAATGAAAACGCATGGAGGAGCACTATTCATGAGTGACACGAATGTAACCCTTGCCATTATGACTGAGGGTTGGCAAACCTATCAGAGCGAATTGAGCAAAGCTCTTGCTCCGTTATCCAATGAGCAGCTTGCGCTGCGTGCCGCGCCCAACCTGCGTTCAATCGATGAACTGGCGCGTCACATTATCGCAGTGCGTGTGGGCTGGTTCCACGGTGATCTGCACGAGGGAGATGACGCCTTCGGCGCTCTCTCCCATTGGGATGAACCCGGTAATCCAACGCGCTCCGCAAGTGAACTGGTGGACGGATTAGCTGTCACCTGGCAGGTGATGCAGGAGGTGCTGGCACGCTACACGCCCACCGATCTGCAAGTCGTCTTCGAGGAGGAGTGGGAAGGCCAAAAATATACTCACACGCGCGGCTGGATCGTCTGGCATGTGATTGAGCATGACCTGCATCACGGCGGCGAAATCGGCTACTCGCTGGGCATGCACGGCCTTCAGGCTCCGGACATCTAGCCTTCGGAGCGTTCCTACTGATTCAGATGGAGTGCCTTTGGACAGGACTTGTGAAATGATTGCTGCTCTCCTTTACGGAAAAGAGTAAAGCCAAAGCTTCTTGAGGGCAAGAAGCGAAATGCCTGTGTTGGCTACTTAGGACATCCGTTCAGAATATCGGCATTTTGCGCACGATTGTACAAGCTTCCTTGCCGAAGAATGTAAGATGAGAGTACAATCAACGAAATCCATTCTACTCTTAACTCTCTGGCAACGTGCCTATCTTCACGAACGAGAGGTTCAATTCGTGCATTATGTGTTCATTTCAATGAAGCAACGAGTATGCTTCAGCTTTCACGCGCTTCAAAACGTTTTTCGCGTTGGATTAAACCACCGACAACCTCCTTTTTGCTCGGAACGCTCGCTGATATGTCCAGAGGAAAATCAGAACTGCTTGCGGAAAACGCACTGTTACGACAACAACTGATGATCCTTCGTCGACAGATCAAACGACCGGTCTACCGGAAGATGGACCGCTTTCTCCTGGTGTTTCTGGCCAGGATGGTTCGGACCTGGAAACAGACCCTCTTCATTGTCCAGCCGGAGACTCTTCTTCGCTGGCATCGTGAACTCTTCCGTTTGTTTTGGAAGCGCAAATCGAGGGTGCGCTCAAAACGAGTGAGACTCTCACTCGAGACGATCACTTTGATCAAGGACATGGCAGTAACAAATCGGCTCTGGGGAACTGAGCGCATCCGTGGTGAGTTGCTCAAGTTGGATATTCGGGTTAGCAAACGGACCATCCAAAAGTATATGAACCAAATTCGCCGAAAACGACCGGGTGGACAGAACTGGGCCACCTTCTTGCACAATCACGCTGCAGAGATTTGGGCCTGCGATTTTTTACAGGTCACTGATCTGTTCTTCCGCTCGCTTTTCGCCTTTTTCATCATCGAACTGCGATAGCGGAAAGTCATTCATGTGGGCGTGACGCGATGTCCTACCGACGCCTGGACCGCACAACAACTTCGGGAAGCAACTCCGTATGGACAAACGCCAAAGTACCTTATTCGCGATAATGATGGCAAGTTCGGGCTTTGTTTCGCTCGAGTCGCAGCAACGAGTGGCATCAAGGTGCTCAAAACGCCCTATCAGGCGCCTCGCGCCAATGCGATCTGTGAACGCTTCCTGGGGAGTGTGCGACGAGAGTGCCTGGATCATCTATTGATCATTCACGAGAAGCAGCTGCTTTGTGTCCTGCGTGCCTATGTCACGTATTTCAATAGAGTGCGACCACATCAAGGGATTCAGCAGCAGATTCCCGAAGGGAAAGCCACCTCTGTTGCATCAGATCATCGTGGGCATCGAATCATCTCGGTCCCGATCTTGGGTGGGTTACACCACGAGTATCGAAGAGTGGCCTGAGCGCTCTAGCAAAGAAGCAGAAATGCCTAAAGAAATGGTGTTCCGAGTGCCACGGTGTTTTTGCAATGCTTGAAAGAAATATTCTCGCCGTCATCTCTCACTGAGAGAGAGGATGAACATCTTCGCTTCTGCATAAAGGGTGGAAGACGCACGAAATGCGCTTGCATCCCTTTATCCATGACGGCTACTACTCCAGGAAAAATGAGGCAGTCAGAGTAATCCCATCTACTAAACGAACGGATGTGCGAAGTAGCCACCACAGGTAGACAACGTCTCGTGTGTTTCCTTCATACCTATTCTCCTCAGAACACCTCTTGATTCTCCAGTTACTGGAGAGTGTACACTTTCACCTAAAGCTGCGTCAAAGCGAATGGACAGGCAATACTTGGTTCACAGACAAAAGAAAGGACAACATAGTTCTATGAAACAGCACTATCAGGAAGACCACTTCTTTTTTGAGGCAGAAGGGTACCGAATTCCAGCAGCATTGACTCTCCTAGAGAGACGGAACATCGCGTGGAGCCTTGTGCTTATTCCTGGATCAATGAGCAATGACGTGGATGGCAACTATCTCGACATACACATGCATCCTCACATGTATGCAGACCTCGCACGGCAACTCGCCGAACGGGGACACGCGGTGTTGCGCTACGCGAAAGCTGGACCGAAAACAGGAACTGTGGTCGTGGACGAGCAACAGGTGAAAGCGCATCGCGTCTTTCCCAGACAGCAATATATCGCTACGGCTACGGTCAGGAAACTGCGTGAGATGTTTCCCCAAGCGAGGGGACTCGCGGTCATGGGGCATAGTGAAGAAAGTGTGCATGGGCTGATGATAGCCCAGCAGAGTGACTTGAGCGTGGATGCCTTCGTCAGTCTCTCAGGACCCGCTTTCCGCTACATCGACCTTTTCATCTATAAGGCCCGCGAACTCTGATGGTTCTGACAGGGCAAGTAATCTTCTCCCCAGCAGCCAGAGTCCTACACCAACTCCCCACAGGATGAAGGCCGCACCAAAGCCAAGAACGACCCACTGAGCGGTGAGCTGTTGACCACCGAACTGAACACGTTCGGGTACTGCGAATAGTGTGATGATCGAGAGCAAGCAAAGAAGTGTCCCTACAAGATAATAGGCCCTGACCTGAAAGAGAGCCGCGAGGGGCAGGAAATGAACACCGACAATGAGAGCCATAATGGGAAAAAAGAGATCAAAGCGATTGAGCGCGTTACATATAACGCTCGCCACTCCTATGAATATCCCTTCTAAGGCGAAGACACTACCAAACCATATCCCTGTCCGCCTTCCTTGCTGGGCATCGGCATTCGTACCCTGATTCGATAACCGCCGTGATGCGAGGAGTAATGAGATGCCTCCAAGAAGGAGCCCAATTCCTATAAGCACGACGACAAGAGAGAGCCAGCTTCCTCCCCACCCCTGCAATCCTCCTACACCGATACTCGCCCACAGTGTACCGAAAAATGCCATGAAAAATACACCAGAGGCAACGCCACGTACAGCAAATCCAGGAATAGTCGATGATGTTTGAGTCATATCATTCAGCTTTCTTTCAGGAGTTCCCTAAAATGTCTTACGATACACCACAATTTTCAAACTGGACTGACTACTAACTTAACAGATGCAAACCAGAAAAACTCCTCCTAATCTGCTCTTCCGAGAGCGTGAGGCATAACTGGCAGCATTGTCATATTTTTATGACATCTCAGTCTTTCTTAACATGTACATGGGAAAGCACTTTGCGAATGGCATGTTCATCTTCGAGAGCATATCGTATGACGTATGAGAAGGCATCGGCAAAACAACGTATTGCTATTGCCTATTTACGGATGACCAGAAGGGATGATTGTCTCATTTTCTTTCCGAATATAGGTAGCATCGTTAGGAAGACGATGTTCATGTGTCATGTGCCTGGCACTTCATCAGGGGTAGAGATTGCTACTAGCTTGGAAACTGGCGAGCCAGTTTGTACTGCTTGATCAGGCAAACGTGACTCAATTCTATAGATAATCAGACTACCAACAACGGCAATTGCCGCGATAACGAGCCAGGGAAAGCTCGGTTGCATAACAAACAGAAGCGCAAAGAGGCTTGGACCTACGATGTTTGCGAGAAAGTACGAATACTGGTAAAGTGCCAGATAGCGACCACGCAATGCTTCGGGACTACTTCCTGCTGCCAGCGCATTCGAGGTCGGTGTGTGAATTAACTGTGCTACGCTGTAGAGACAGACGACTACGAGCAGAGAGGGAAGACGGAAAACGGGCGGGATGAAGACCGTCAGAATAGATGCGATACACCACATGCACCAGAAGCCACCTGCCATTATCAACCCTCGCGTCCGTCTGAAAGGCTCCAACCAGCGAACCATCATCGTCTGCATCGTCGCTATCACAATAGTATTGAAGGCGAGTGCAGTCCCGACAAACCAGATAGGCATTTTGAGCGTCACAGTGAAGTAGAGAGGGACGGCGAGGTAGATGAAGTTGCTACAGAGCGCGAAGCAGGTGTTCGCCGCGATGAGTAGTAAGAAAGGTCTGTCTCGCACAACTGCTCGATAGCCCCCTGTCTGCATGTGGCTCTGATGGCGTGGCGACTCGCGTACACCGAAGAGGACGAGTGCCGCCGCGACGAAGAAGCTGAGTCCGTTGAAGAGAACAACCAGGATATAGCCATTGCGTGCTGTAAGGGCAACCGCGAATCCTGCAAGCAGGCTGCCCAGCCCGATGCCAGAGGCGCGTAATGCCCCCACCAGTCCATACCAGCGATCCCGTTCATCCAATGCGGCAATGTCAGCCACCAGCGTAAAGTAGGCCGACCAGAACATGGAAAGTCCGCTCGTGACCAGTACGGCAAAGCCAACAAGCATCATGAAATTGGTCACGAGCAGGTAGCCAAGAAAGCCGAGTCCCTGCAAGATTTGAGCAAAAAGGACGACTCGTTTCGCCCTGATATGGTCAACCAGCACGCCCGTGAGCGGGATGATAAGCAGCGTCGCCAGCATCGCCGTACTGAGTGCCAGTCCGATGCGTGGAAGTGGAATGCCAGCCTTGACCTGAAAGTAGAGCAGGGAAAAAGGCGCGAACATGCCTGTACCAAGCGTGTCAATGAACGCGGCAATCATAAAGCAGGTGGCTCCCTTCACGTGAGGAAGGCCAAGTCGTGTGGAAAGCATGATATCGTCCTTGAAGGCTTATCCCTCTTGCTGATACATCACAATTGCTCCGTCAGCATAGGGCCTACCACTGGCTCGAATAAGACGCGTTAGCTCGTTCACGTCAAAGGGAACATGACGAAAGGTGATACCGAAGCGGTCTCCCTCGGTGGAGACGATAGCGTAATCCGCCCAGGGGTCTACCCGAAGCTGCTCTTTGGAACGCTCCCAGTTATAGGCCAGACTGACGCTTCCAGGATTGAAGTACCAGGCATTGCCAACGCGTCGCAATTGCTGCGTATGTGTGTGACCACCTGTGAGCAGCGTCGCATCCGAACCGCTCAAGAACGCACGTACCGCCTCGTCTGGCGTGTCAGGCAAAATGATGTCATCGAAGGAACGAGGCGAGCCGTGAAAGCAGAGCAATGTCTGGTCCGCACCCACCTGCAATGTAATCGTCGGGCGAAAGCGTTGCATAAAAGCAATATCGTCTTCTGAAAGATGCGACAGTGACCACGCTCGAACTGCCTGTTGCTGCTCACTGGTCTGTTCATGAGGAGAGGTCTCCTGTCCCGTCAGCAACCAGGCATCAGCATTGCCCATCACGATTGGACAGTTCAGTTCGCACAGGCGTGCGAGTGTTTGAGCGGGTTGCGCTCCCCCTTGAATGGCATCTCCCAGACACACGATCTTTTCAATGCCTTGCTGATGAATATCGGCAAGTACATGATCTAATGCAAAACAGTTGCCATGAATATCTGAAATAACAGCGAGTTGCATACAATTTCCTCTTTCATTAACCTTCCTACACTGGAGAGTTCGTTCCTCCTCGCCACGAGAGAGTTCACCTATGCCTGCTTCTCTCGACGTCGAACAGTTTGCTGCCTTGATACTACGTTTTCTCTCTTGACTCCATCACACAGAGACAGGAGAGAAAACGTGTAACATGCCTTTGCAAACTGGTCAGCCCTGGATGAAAGCGAGCAAATCAGCATTGAGGCGGTCTTTGTGGGTAAGGAACAGGCCATGCGCTGCGCCTTCGTATACCTTGAGTTCACTTCCTGCAATCAACTGCGTCGTTCTGCCTGCACAAAAGTCCAGCGGAGCGTTCTGATCCTGGTCTCCGTGAATGAGCAGTGTCGGCACGGTCATGGTGCGTATGTCAAGCCGCAAATCGGTTGTCCAGAGGAGATGTTGGCACTCGATAACCGCTTTCGGTGAACATTCAAGAATCAGCCGAACGGCCCATTGCACCATTTCAGACGAGAGTATCGGTGGCAGTGACCATGTCGATCCAAGACCGAAGTATTTGATTGCGCCATCGGCGAAGTAGACTCCATCGTATATTTTTAATGAGACCTCGAAAGAAGGAGAACAAAGATGAGAAAAGTGGAGCGCCCCCTTAGCACCAGACCACAGCTTAAATCAACAACCTAAACCTTGATAATACGCCATTTCAAATTCGATGGGAGGCACATATCCCAAGCTCGAATGCAAGCGCTTTGCGTTATAAACATCGTCGATAAATTGACCACTATTGGCTGATGCCTCCTCAAAGGTCTGATACTGCTTGAGGTAGACCTCTTCGTGTTTGAGGGGTTTGAAGAAACTTTCGGCTTTGGCGTTGTCGTAGGCATTACCCTTGGCAGACGTGCTGATCTGCATGCCCCTACTCAACAAGCGCTCAGTATACGTGGAACTGGCATATTGCACGCCGCGATCGGAGTGGTGAATGAGTCCCGGTTTGACATCACGTGTAGCCAAAGCCTCTTCTAATGCGCCCAGAGCTACATTGGTATCCATACGAGTAGACACATTCCATCCGACACGTCTGCGAGAATAGGCATCCAGAATGGTTGCCAGGGAGACAAACTCGGCTTTCAAGCTGATGGAGGTGAAGTCAGCCACCCAGATCACATCAGGAGCGTCAGGAAGGAGTGCAGCCATTGACCAGGTGAGGATAGATCGGATACCGATGATGGGAATCGGTGGTGTGCACAAAATGCCGTTTGAGATGAGACGGCAACGCTTCTTCGTGCATGATCCGGAGCACTCTTTTATGGTTGACTTTCCACCCAGCTCGGTGCAGTGCATGAGTCACCCGACGATACCCATAGCCTGGAAAATCCAGGATGATCTGTTCGATGGCATCACGCAGGGCCACCGCTTCAGCCTGCTTGGCTGGCTCGATGGTGACATGTTTGTGGGCATAGTACCAAGCCCGGTTGACCTGCAACAGCTCACAGAGATGACGGATAGAAAGGGGCAGCTTCTCCTGGCAGGCGTGCTCAATCACCGCATGTCGCTGTTCAAGGGGAGCTTGCCCAACGCTTTTTTTAACAGCGCATTCTCCAGAGCGAGGTGCCCACAAAACCGCTCTAACTCGGCAATTTTCGCCTCAGCCGATGATGGTTCAGAGGAGGTTGGAGGCAGAAACGCCTCTTCTCCACGTTGATCATACTCATTTCTCCAGCGTGAAACCACGCTCGAAGCCAGGGTATGTTCTCGGCAAATCTGCGCGGGCCGCTTCTCTGCACTGGCTAATTGCCGAGCAATTGCCAATTTAAATTCTCTGGTGTGAACCCGTCCGTTCATTCCTCTTCTCCTTTACCAGACTCTCTGGCACGTATACCACATTTCCTCTTTTGTCTGTGGTCTAGTTACTTGGGTTCACTCCAATATCCACCGTTTCAAGTCACCTCGACGACGGAAAGGAAGAGCAACGGTTACTGTTCATTATGGAACGATTTCCACCTCGGCAGACTCGTTTGATGCCAGCAGGTTCTGTAGTTCCTGGTCTGACCACGGTGTCCATCTGGGTTTCGAGCCGAACATCTGATGAAGATCGTATTTATTGTCAAGGACACTTCCACCAATGAAAATGTTCCGGCGTTTAAATGCCTCAGGTGTTGTTGCGAGTAACCAATCACGTTGCGATGGTTGTGAGGAATAAAACCAGGGGTGTTCGAGAACGTAGTCTTGCCGATTGGTCCATGCAGGACAGGGGAAGCACGTTTTGGAACAAAGTTCTTCAACGACCGCTGCACAAAACGCGGCCCAGCGTCTTCCTTCTGGTGTTGTGACAGGTGCTGGTGGCTCAGCGATAAGATCCTGGCGATGGTCTCTTGCATCGCACCACCAATCATGGAGAAAACAACCGAGGGCGAACCAGGGATCTTCTCCCTGATCCATTTGTGTTGCAGCCTCAGCGATGGAATGTATAGGATAAGGAAGTGGAGATGTCATCGTTTTCACTCTTCTCTGTCATTTCCCTTGATCCCCTTTATTATAGCCCAAACCAGAGACGTTTGTCAGGAATAGAGCAGGAAATGGCCGAAGAAAGCTGGTTATCACTCATCACCTCTCACCGATCAATGACGTCTGGTTGCACTATGTGGTAAAACAACGATCGATGGCCTGGGTGGTATATCCACTCCTGAGAGCAAGTTGAGCGCCTGGGATGTACGCGTTCACGATCGACCAGGCTTGCGCCTGTGTGTGAACGCGAAGGTACTGGGAGAGTGCCTGGATGTCACGGTCGTCTTGAGGCCGTCCAGAAAAGAGCTTGAGTGCCAAAACATACTCAAGCTCAGGAACATACACTGCCAGATTTGAAAAGGTTTTCCACAGTCTTGGTGTTTTCGGCTTGCCAATTTGATCGACGATGATGGTCACATCGTCGTTCATCCAGGAAGAAGGAAGTTTCTTTTCCTTTGCTACCAGTTGGATTGCCTGCTGGATGGTCTGGTAGGTGCGTTGATCATTTGTTGCAACCACGACATCGATATCTTGTGTTGATTTTCGGTTTCCTATTTGGGTCACCATGAGCGCTCCCCCCAGGAGAATAATAGTCACCTTGATCTGCATTTCACCAAGTTTTTGACCTAGGAACCCGAGATATCGTTCAATTTGCGTACTGTCCATGCTTTTCCTTTCGAAGTTGATGCGATGGTTCGAGAGATCTCAAGTGTATCCATTGCTATCACACATCACACATACCTCACTTCTGTACAGGATGCTTCGCTCGTTCTGGTCTCCACCCGCCTGCAGGCTGGAACGTAATCGCTTCTGTAAAATCGTGGAGTGCCTCAAGCATTTCCTGGATGGTTAAGGGGTCTTGCGTCCCACGCTTCCAGATGGTCTTGTCTAGGGTTCCAACCACCAGATACATGTTGCCAACGATTTCTGGCCTGAGTTCAGTGAAAATAGATGCCAGGAGATGCTCCACATCGTCTTGATGTGCAATGAGCAGATCACAGTGAGGGCAGTAGCGGCATGTTTTGTTGAGAGAGAGCAGTTGCATCGGATCGATATGGATCACCAATGGCAACTTTCGTTGCCGCATCGGCAGATCACATTGTGGGCAGCGCATAAACCGCGCATCCTGGTATGGATTGAGGAAGAAACGGTATTGCGGGGGTTGTTTGCCAAGCCGGGTCACGGCTTTCTTTTTCCGGGGTGCCATAGTGACCTCCTTTCATTCCACTATACACGTTCCTCATACATGCTCATGTCGCCTGGCAGCCAGGCGCTTTGGTGAGAGATCAAAAGGCAATTGGTGCATCATTGCACTATCGTATCACAGACACGCAACTGAACCGTTCGAGCATATCAATCGTTGGACCGAACACGTTCGTCTACGGCGTTGAGGAGAGGACATCTAGTGAGTTTTCTATTCCCTTCTGTTTTTCAGCAAAAGGTGCAAAAGAGTGCTGTTCGACTACATTATACAAAGGTCTTAAAGAGGAGCGAGGCAATGCAAACGGATCCAAAGGCAAAGGACATACAATATATAGATGTGAGAGATGCTAAATGGTATCGAGCTATGACGCTATCTGAACGTATAGCATCTCTCCGTGCAGCCCCACTGATACGAGAAGAAGTAGATGGCATCCTTAGTGAGCGGCGTTTCAAGCGGTGGCGTGCTGCATTTGGCGAAGATGATACATTATTCCGGCAGAGATTGGCTACAGATGGCATTTCGGAGGATGACCTGCGTTACCTTCTCGGTGAATCTGCGGAAGTCATGTGCAGTCGCTTCTTCACAACTCCGTCCTGGTTAGAGAGTCTTTCTCAGGCATTTTCTTCTGCTAAGGTAGAAGAACAATCCCTTTTGAAAAATATTCAGGATAGGATACGCAACCAAGATATTTTAAGTACAGTTAAGGATATGCCGAAGACTTGGCGACCTGTAGAGCTTCTCACTGTTGTTGAGCCCCTTATTCAAAGGGGGTGTTATCACTTACGAGAAGGTATACAGGCACTATGCAAAGCACGAACAGATCTTCCCTTCGACGTAAGAACAATAGAAAGCCTTCTGCTTCCAGGTGTTTGTTCCCATCTATTAGCTGCTTTCGGTCGCACTATGGTGTTGGAAATCAACATAGCTCGTTTGCAAGGGCAGTTAAATGGGACTACGCCGGACGAGCGGTTTGAGAGTTTTATACAACGAATGTGTCAGCCAGAACATGCTGTTGCCCTCCTGAAAGAGTATCCTGTTCTAGCCCGTTATGCAATCATCTGTATTGACCAGTGGGTTAAACACAGCCTAGAATTTTTACATCGTCTATGTGCTGACTGGGGCGATATTCGCTCGAGCTTTTGTCCACAACACGCCCCCGGTGTTCTTGGTCAATTAGATAGTGGTGCTGGTGACTCACATCAAGGTGGGCAAAGCGTCATGATCCTAACTTTCACGTCGGGACTACGGCTTGTGTATAAGCCTCGCCCCCTAGGAATAGACAAACATTTTCAATCACTACTTACCTGGTTAAACGAGCGAAGTAGTAATGCATATCCTTCATTCAAAATACTTAATCTCATCAATCGTGAAAAATATGGATGGGTAGAGTTTGTTGCCAACCGCAGTTGTACTTCCCGTGAGGAAGTACAAAACTTCTATACACGACAAGGTGCCTACTTGGCTTTGCTATATGCCTTAGAAGCAACTGATTTTCATTATGAAAATCTGATTGCGATGGGAGAGCATCCCATCTTGATTGACCTTGAGTCGCTCTTTCATCCCCATGTTGAACAAGTGCTCGCGCAGGGCTCAGCAGAGGCCCAGGCAGGTGATGCATTCACTGCCTCTGTAATGCGTGTCATGCTACTTCCACAACGTCTGTTTTCTAATGCTGAGTCTGAAGGCATAGAGATGAGTGGTCTTGGAGGGGCACTTGGTCAGATGACTCCGGGCCGTGTTTTACGTATAGAATGGACAAATTTGGATGAAATGCGCTTTACCCGTAGATATACAGAGTTGCCGGAAGCACGCAACCGGCCAAAAGTCAATGAAGAGGATGTGGAAGTGCAAGACTATCAGGAGTATATAGTGTCTGGTTTTGTCAATATGTATCGCTTGCTCATGCTACACCGTGAAAATTTATTAGCACCAGCTGGTCCGCTAGCACCTTTCATGCAAGATACTACACGTGTTATACTCCGTCCAACACAATTTTATGCGCGTCTGTTGCAAGAAAGTTATCATCCCGATCTCCTCCACAATGCTCTTGACCGTGAGAGTCTCTTCGATCGTCTGTGGAAGGATGTGTCACTACACTCATTGCTATCGAAGGTCATCACTGTTGAACGCACTGAATTGCAACGTGGCGATGTTCCGATGTTTAGTATGCGTCTCGATGCTCGTGATCTCTGGACTAGTTTTGATGAACGGCCCACCTCTTTTTTCGACACATCAGGGATAGAACTGGTTCGGGATCACATACAACTGTTCAGCGAGTCTGATCTTGAAAAGCAGCTTTGGTTCATCCAGGCTTCACTTCTAACATTGGAGATGAGAGAAAAAGAGGGGCATTGGGTACAACATCCGGTGAGCGAACCGATTCTCGAAGCAGATCATAGCCAACTAATTGCAGCAGCGACCGCGATTGGTGATCGGTTGCAAGAATTAGCCATCTCCGGAAAGAATGATACAACTTGGCTTGGGTTGACTTTCGTTGATGAACGTCATTGGTACCTTACTCCACTAGGCTATGATCTGTACCACGGTCTTTCAGGAGTTATTCTTTTCCTGGCATATCTAGGTAACATCACGGGAGAAGAGCGTTATAGCAGCCTAGCTCGTGCTGCATTTATTACACTACGGAACCAGCTAGGTCTTCTTCGTTCGCGCATCACTGCTATTGGCTTTTCCGGTTGGGCTGGGGTCATGTATACGTTCACTCATCTTGGGATACTTTGGAATGATTCAGAGTTGTTGAGCGAAGCTGAAGCACTTGTTGAACTCTTGCCACCGCTTATTGAAAAAGATGATGCGTTAGATCTCATGAGTGGGGCGACGGGGTGTATAGCTGGTCTAATAAGCACCTATCAATGTATCCCTTCTGTGCGCATTTTTGAAACAGCGATCAAGTGCGGGGAGCGACTCCTTGCCACTGCGTTACCAATGGAGAAGGGCCTTGGCTGGATTACAATGGACAAAAACTCCCCACCATTAACAGGTTTTTCCCACGGAGTGGCAGGAATAGCATGGGCTTTGCTCAAACTAGCAAACTTGACAGGTCAGGAGCGCTTTCGAACCTCAGCACTCGAGGCCCTTGTCTACGAGCGTAGTCTCTTCTCATCAGAGGCAAGAAATTGGCCTGACCTGCGCGATTTTGGGGCGAAAGACAGAAATCCTGATCATCCTGTCTTCTCGGCTCTCTGGTGTCATGGCGCAGCAGGGATCGGAATTGCGCGGCTTGACTCGCTCAAATATCTTGATGATGCCATAATTCGTGCTGAGATTGAGGCCGCAATAGAGACAACGCTTGTCAATGGATTTAAAACGAATCACTCGCTTTGCCATGGTGACCTTGGCAATATTGAATTGCTTCTACAAGCAAGTAGAGTATTGGGACCTACCCGCTGGTCATCTGAAGTTACCAAACACGCCTCATATGTTCTGCAAAGTATAAAAGAATACGGATGGTTGTGCGGAGTGCCCCGAGAAGTTGAAACACCTGGACTCATGCTGGGCTTGTCTGGAATTGGATATGAATTGCTTCGACTCGCTGAACCTGAGAAAGTGCCATCGGTGCTTGTGCTGGAACCGCCACGAGTAGGAGATTGCCATTAAGAAGCATAGGAAAAGGAGTATCATACCAATGTGAACTGGTGCCGCTTTTGCGGAGGAGACAAATGGTTGTGCTGCAAATAAAAAGCTGGTCTACTAAAGTGGACAGAAAAGGGTTGTGTTGCAAGAAAGACATCCAAGAGCCTGCGGTTCACCACCATCCATGAAGGCCCAATATGCGCGAACGTGTCATGAAGTGCAAAGTAGTTTTTTATTTGACCAATGATACTTTTCTGCGACGAGTTTCTGCCAACTTCCTGTTCTTACCAGCCGTAAACCCCAATTAGGCTGAGAAAGGTTATGAAGCGTTTGCTTAACACTCGTGTTTAAATGCTCTTCTTGCTGCTTCCTCCTCCCTTTTCAATTTTCCCCAGCACATCCGCGTAGTTTTCCACTGTTACCATCGTGTCGGGATGCTCTGGCCCCAGGACTTTCTCGCGAATTACTAGGACTTGCTGCAAGAGCAGCTCTGCCTGACTGTACCTGCCTTGCTCGGAATAAAGCATCGCTAAGTTATTGAGGGTAGTTGCTACATCAGGGTGCTCCAACCCTAAGGAGTTCTCTCGTATACTCAATGCTTGCTCAAAGAGTGGTTGAGACTCCGTGTATCTCCCCTGATTCAAATAGAGCGTTGCCAAGTTGTTGAGGGTCGAAGCTGTGTCGGGATGCTCCAACCCCAACTGCTGCTCATAAATCTCTAAGGCACGCTGGTAGAGTGGTTCAGCCTCACTATACCTGCCCTGCTTGAAGTAGAGCAGGGCCAAATCATTCAGAAGAGTGGCTAAGTAGTATGTTCCTAACCCCTTCTGCTGTTCACAGATAGACAAGGCTCGTTGTAAGAGTGGCTCAGCTTTGCTATACCTGCCCTGTTTCAAGTACAGCATTGCTAAGCCATCGAGGTAGTTGGCTTAGTGCGGATCTCGCTGTTGTTCACAAATCTCTAAGGCACGTTGGTAGAGGAATTCAGCTTCACTATACCTGCCCTGATCACGGTAGAGTACTGCCAAGTCGTTGAAGGTTTCGGCCAGATCGACGTGCTGAGGCCCCAAGCACTGTTCTCGAAGCATCAAAGCGTGTTGGTAAAGTGACTCAGCCTCACTATACCTTCCCTGATTATAATAGAGGAGTGCTAAGGTATCAAGACTTTGGGCGACACAGGGATGTATTGCCCCCAATACCTGGCTAAGGAGAACGTGCGACTTGGAAAGCTGTTCTTCTGCCTGAGCGTAGAGTCCGAGTTCCCGTAAGTACATTCCTGCTTTATACAGCAATTGTCCTGCATCTAGGGAGAGCATCTGATGCTGCTCAATGAGCATTGCACAGATTTGTGCATGCGAAAGGAAATATTGGCAACGAGGCCATTGGGAAGCCTGACCGATATCTGGAAACGCTTTGTTGACAGCTCGCACCGTTCGCTCTGCCCACTGATACTGCGCCTCCTCGTTCATTCTCCCCTTAAGCACAGCTTGCACGAGCCGATGAATGGTGAATGTTTTGGTTTCAGGATTACGGCTTAGGAGTGAATACTTTCGTAAGATAGCAAGAGCATCATTCAACAGCAGTGGGTCAATGGTGACAGGCTGCAAGATCGGCCCCAGTTCAGAACCGCCCTCAGTGAAAATCTCCTCGGGAATGATATCAGCAGCCAGAAAGGCACAGAGTATCAGCAATTCGCCAGCGGCCGGATGAGCAGATTTCACCTTCTCAAAGCAGAAAGACAAGGTAATGCTCACTGATTGCGGATGGTCCCCTCCCATAGTTCCACGTCGGTCTAAAAGCGCAGCTTGTCGCATTTGGTAATACTCTTTATACTCTAAAAGGGTACATCCAGTCTCCTCTATGTATGCACCTGCCTGATCCAGCGCGAGAGGAAGGCCGCCCAGCATCTGTGAGAGATCCCTAGCCATTACCTGAAGTGCCTCTGACACCTCTTCAAGCTCGATGATATAGGGCTTAAGGAACTTCGCTCGGCGGAGTAGAAGGAGTGCTCCTTCCTCTCGCTCCATCTCATTTAGACGAATACCTTGAGCGAACGCTCCTGTTGCTTGAGCGCGGGTTGTAAGCACAATATGGCCCTTGCTCTGCGAAGGAAGGACATCCACAAGTATAGTGAAGTCTTCGACATTGTCCAGGACGAGTAGCCAGTTGGTCTGTTCATCAAGCCAGTGCTTGACTGCCTCCACAATACGCGCCTGGTCCTGCTCGTCCTTCTCGGAAAGGTCCAGCAGGGTTGCGAGCGTGACAACGTCAGCAAGAAGACTCTCACGAGTCTCTGCCCGGACCCAGAGCACGGCGGAGTAGTCGTCGCGGAAACGATAGGCATACTCGACGGCGGTGTGCGTCTTGCCGATCCCTTCCAGTCCACTGATCACCTGAGTCAATGCCGCAACGTTGCCAGAGTGTAACGTATTGTGCAGGCGTATGAGCACCTCTTCACGGCCTGTAAAAAACGGATTACGTCGATACGGAATGTTCCAAAGAGATGAAGGGGCGGAAGAAGTGGTTTCTGTGAAAGGAACCGTTCCAAATAAGGTCTCGCTACTGATTTGAAATATGAGACAGAGTTGCTGTCGATAATGGGGATGAGGAACGGATTTATCGTGTTCCCAGCGATTAACACTTCTGGCAGTGATTCCAAGAGCGCGTGCTACCTCTTCTTGTGACCAATTAAGACGGAGCCGTTCGCGAACGAGACGTTGTCCCAAGCTCAAAGGCATTGCTAACGACATTCTATATCCTTCTGCTACTGTGTACGGTTAAGTACTAAAGAGCTACTTTTACCTGTCCAGGTAGTTAAAGTATATCTCATAGAGAAGTGTCTGGGAAATGCCTGGGCAATCTCATGTGTAAATGTGATAATTAGGTCCTGTCAGGACTCAAACTCCATTTGGCACGGAGATCATACTTCTGGTATCTGAAACAACGGCAGACTTTTCTCCAACGACTCGTAGCCTTACAAACAGTGATCCGAACTGCCTCGTAGTTCAGTGGCCGATAGGTGAACATTCTATGACCCCAGATACGCTTTTCTGTGTTCTCAGTTCTGACAGAACCTCTCAGCACACTTGCTTCCAAAAAGTTGCTTTCTTCTGAGAATAAGTCGACAATACCTACTGAAATATCTGAGCACAAAATTGAGCAAGACTCTCTCGCAATCTTTGCACGAGTACGTCCTGTGCAGATTGAATAAGATAATGGAACTTTGCCCTTGTTTCATTGGATAATATTGTAAAGGGGTGTGTAAATTCCTGAGTATAGATCCTACACTCCTCATACGAGACGTGTCTTGAATCCCACCTCACACCTTTGGCTAGCACATGCTCCACTAGATATGTATGCTCACTGAGACGAAAAGACTGACCATTGGAGTTGCTAAGAATGTCGAGTACGGGACCACTTGAGATAAATTCTGCGGCATGCGTCAAAAAGGTATCAGGGCCGATGACTCCTCGTGCCTCCCGAAGAAATACAAGCGTATAGGCAATATCTTCTCTAATTATGACTTCGTGGTATGCAAGACCTTTTTGGTATGCGATTGATGAAAGCGTACTTGCTGCATCTGGAGCGTCAGCCTGATTCTTGATAAGCAAGATGCCAATAGCATGTTGCCTACAAAAATCAGCAAGTTCATCAAGCATAAAGGCAAAAAGGTCAGCAGTAAGACGTTTTGATTCGATAGTGCCCTGCTCAATACAACAGATATATCCATTCTCAAATCCACTTTTTTTCAGTTCAGTAATCTCCTTTTGTAAGGAAGAAGATTGCTGGACATATTCTACTAGGTAGCGTTCCATTCTCTCCACAATCTGATCGATGTTGTCACGAGTTTCATCATCATAGATTTTTATTCCCAAAGTCGTCGAGAGTGATCTTTGCATCGATCTCCTATAAGTTGTCGCAAAAACGCTAGTATCTTCGCTACTGTGAGGGTAGGTATTCATAAAATCGATCGCACCAAAATAAACGTTGCTTTCTTGGCGTACCTGTGTGATCTTTTCCAGATTAGTTCCACGAAATCCCAACAATAATACCGTGCCTCCCTGTTTCCGCTGAACAACATGTTCAAGACTAGACACATTTTCTGGAACATCCATGTCAGGATAGGCCAAACACTCTAGACACTCTGTAAATAAGTTAGCGTCCTTTGTCTCAATTGTGTACACTTCGATACCTATCTCTTCGTTCATAAGATATTGAATCATCGGAGCTAATTTGCTTGGTACGACTAGGCGGAGAGGGCTGCCCACCAGTAATTGCGCGAATGTATGGGCAACATCTTGGATAGCTGGCAAAGACATGATAATATCACCCAATCCCATCGTCTGGGTGGCGAATACCACGGGCTGATGCTTCTTAAGCCGTAAAATGACATCCGCCATATCCTTGTGCAGTAGATTGGGGACTTGTCCTCGTTTTAAAGGGAGCAATCTTTCCTCTGCCTTCATCCTCGCCTGCATTCCTCCAATACAGGCTAGCAGATAAGAGTGAAAGAGAAAATATTGATAGAGATCCTCTGCATAGTTGCCGAAGAAAGTCGCATCTCTCTCTAAAGCATCTGTAACTATCCATCTGATTATATTCTCTTTGCCGTCTATAATAGGAGGCTCATCGGGTCTCTGTAAGAGCCAATGATAAATATCTTTCATCTCGGCCTTCGATTTGTGTAATGCCCGAGTTAGTTTCGTGATGCGAGAAGTACATAAGTACGTTTTAACGATCTGTAGACACGATTGGCAATCAGTCCTTGGGGCTTTTAATGCAACAAAGGCGTGCTCCATCGAAGGGCCATGTTCATCTCCGTAGCACGGAATCCGATCTAGGCAGTGCAACAACGCAAGACGCTTTTCTTCAATAATGTCGATCACTTGAGAAATATGAAGATGATAAAGATCTGGTAGCAACCCTTCTAAAATGCTTTCTGACCAGAGAGAGCCGCTTCGATTTTTGGTAAGCATTGAGTTTTCCGCTCCTTCCCAACATGTACTGATCTTCATGTTGACTTTGTTTTGAGGTCAGGTTGGCATTCCAGTACTATTGAAAGCTGCATAATCAGCAAAAATTGAACCGTACTCTCTTAGAAACTCATAATCCTCTTGTCCTAATGGACCTTGTTCCATTGCGTCAAGCGCCTGATCTATCTGCTGCCGCGTACTGACACCAGTTAGCACAACGTCCACCCAGGGATTGGAGAGGGCAAAACGATAAAGGTCGGGAACTGATGGTATGTAAAGATCTTTGGGATAATGAGATGGTGGATTTGTAAAACTCTGCAGTTTATTGTGAGCTGTATTAAAGGCAACGATGCCAGGATCGCACGCTTTATTCCTTGATAAGTGGGAGAAAACAATGCGCTCTACATCGGTAAGCGTAATATTATAGCGTATCATCATGACATCAATATCTGGTAGAGCTCGTAGTGCCGCCTGACGTGAATGAAATGACATTCCAATATTGCGTACCACCCCCCGCTTCAGCAGTTCCTCATTGACCTCTTTAGCCTCGAACATCATGGCTTCAAAGTTGCGGTAGGCTCGCGCCAGCACACCGTTATCTTTCAATGCCCCCGCCGCCTGAGCAAGGGCAAAGACATCACACTTGTTCGTTATCCAGCCCCAGTGAAAAACATCTATGTAATCTATGCCAAGATCACTAAATTGATCGAACAAAACTGAAAGCAATTTATCAGGGTCATCGAGATACGAAACTGTAGCCAGAACCACTTGGTCCCTGGTGGTAGAGCCACGCATACAAAGATTGCGTAGCGCTGGTGCGGATTGGCTATAGCTGAAATGGTGAAGATCGGATGAGTAAAAAAAATAGTTGATGCCGCGCTCGAAGGCATAAAGAAGATCATCTGCCTGAATACCACCACCACCACCAATACCCAGAGGGCTAACCTGTAGACCTGTCTTACCTAGCGGTCGGCGTGCAGAAAATCCACTCATATGTTCCTCGCTTTCCTCATAGAGGATAGGCTACATAAGCCTATCCTCCCATTTCTCTACGCATAGTCGTTTCCTAGTATGGGAGAGGCGAGCACAAGTACTGATGGAACGTGCTCAGGCTTGGCAAGCCGCAACAATTCGTAACCAATACCTGCTAGACCTGTCAACAATCCAGGTGATTCTACGCCACGAGGAATACCAGTCAACCAGCCATCAATCTCAATGCTTTCTATTATCAAATGGCTGAAGTATTTGAGCTGCTCGTGATATTGCGGCTCATCAAGTATTTGCGTCGCCAGCAGTAGAGCCTCAATGTTACCCAGATCTCCGTGACAGAGCGAGTGATTCAGCCCGAAGCCTTTCTTGACTGTTGTATCGAGTGCTATAGATATCTCCTCGCGCATCTTTTCATCGTCGATGTAGCGCAACGCTGCCAGACGGCTCATACCAATACCTGGAGCACCATGACACCAGGTAGCCATAAACTTCCGCCCTTCCTTGGCTTGCAGTGCTAGCTCTTCATCATTGTCAGGTTCACGGAAGTCAGGCCAGTTCTGCTCTTCTGGGGAAAAGATACTGCGTTCGTAAGCCAGAGCATCCAGTGCCAACTTACGAAAACGTTCGTCATCACTCAAAGCAGCCAGCCTTAGGAGACTCAAGCTATGTCCTGCAACACCGTGCGAAAAACCTGCAAGCGGTTCAAAGGTTGACAGAGGACTCTTCCATGCGACCCCGCTGTGCGTCTGTTGCGTATTTGCGAGCAGATGCTCACCACATTTGATTGCTATATCAAGAACTATGGGCGAAGGGGCTACCTCGTACAGAGCTAGCAGGCTCAGAATACAACCAGATGATCCCGCGAGGACATCAAATGCTTGATCCTGCTCAATCAAAGCAGGTATTTTCCTGGCAAACTCCTCCGCTTTTGCGAAGAGGGTAGGGTCATTCCAGAGTACGCCGAGATGAGTAAGTACGTAGATAATCGCACCCCAGCCATCAAACGCGCCTATAGATGTAATAACATCCTTTGAGTTTTCAATTTGCTTGCACATGGTTCTATATGCGGCCTTCGCGATCTCCGTATACCTCTCCTCACCCGTCATGGCGCCCAGGTAACTCAGGAAAAGCAGGATGCCTGCGTTGCCGCTATATAAATCTGGCATTGCCGCTGTAAGTATCCACTCATTCTCACTTAGCAATGAGAGGCCAACCCAGTTAGCGCCTTGCTCATCACGAAGGGCTATATCACAGAGATGGTCACCTACAGCGCGTGCGGCTTCTGTCAATCGCTCACGTGTCACTTCTTTCCCTGTAGGTATATTTATTGAAGGACGTTTCCAGGAGGATGAGCCTTTCCCTAACAATGTAGAAGCAATTGACGCTTCGATAAACCATACCTGGCGTTTGAGATCATTCTCGTTGAGGTCACGTAACGTTTGCTTCACAAAATCAAAGCTTGATTGCTTAAAATAATCAGCAATACATTCCCCTCGACTAGAGTAGATATCACGGGTATCGGGACGCGTGGTAAACATGGGAATATCACCGACAAGCAAGTCAGAGCATTCGAAAGGTATAAGCTTTTTAAAGTGCGGAAAAAGACCCGTAGGCAACCAGAGATGATCAAAATGGCGATCCAGATCCAGAGCATCGCGTTGAAGATCAGGATGAAAACTCTCTCCCAACATACTCCCGTAGAGTGCTGTTGGGCGCATAATACAGCGTATTTCGTCATGAGCGAAAGACTGAAGTGGACCTGCCATAAATGCGTCTCGCTGCTCCATCAACAGACGAAACATCCTTGTAAAGCCTGCAACAATTGCACTGCCATGATCGAGGAGATCAACCTCTTTATCGCCAAGTTTTGGTCGATTCTGCTGACCGCCCATAGTGGCGTGCTTACGCACGACACACATCTGGTCCGTATCAATATTTTCCCATTGAAGGACCGGGCGAGGTGTTTTTTGTCCTTCGCGACCGCCCAGTCCGCTAATGTCCAGCCCCTGATTGGCAGCACTGCGAAAAATACGCTGCGGCAGCAAACCAACACGCATGACAGAGGCGTGTATCACATCAAAAGCCACATCAGTCTGTTCTACTCCCATCATCATGGCATTCGAGTGAAAGAGAGCTTCCAGATCGATCAGCATGGGATGCTCTCCTGAGGCAATTAAGTTCTCATAATGGAAATCGGTCGCGTTCAGCTCATAGAGAAGAGCGAGATAACCGCCCTGGCGCTCATAGAATCTGATAACCCCCTCCTGGGTCTGGCAACTCTGAGCCGTAATATATTCAGACCAGCCATAACTTTTACAGTCCAGTAACTTTGTCGTCCGAAATGCTGGCTGAAAACCTCGCTCGTTTAACCAGATGAGCAGGTCTTGAAAATGGACATCCACAGCCAGGGATTTCGGTTTATAGACCAGTTGCAAGCCTGAACTGAATTTCAGTATGAGAACGCTCCGTCCCCCACGATGGGTATCACCTGCCCCTCCGACAACTTCAACAAGATTGCCAGGATCTTCCAATGGTGAAAAAGCCGTGCAAATATCTTCCCAATCCGTGCAAAGATGGCGTAAGAACTCCAGGGAATACGCTTGCCAACGCGATATGACAAGCAGTATTTGGTGAGCCATGACAGGGTATTCTTCAAAAAGTGACACCAGGTTACTTTTACGACGGGCCTGACGAATGAAATTCTCAAAGCGCTCTTGGGGTGTATCTCCATGCAAGCGTTCTTGTAAGCGCGCTACATTCATTTCAAGTACTAATGTACGGTTCAGAATAGTGAGTAATGGCTTCACCAGATGTGGCACGAATGTTCCGGCAATCGTAGCTGTATTGAAAGGGATGTTATTGTACTCATCAGTAAATTCAGCTAGCGCAGTTTGTAAACGATCCACTCCCGCTTTGATGAAGATGTCGATGACATTCAGCAGAGAGAGTTTCGGCGGAGCCTCATCACCTGTCCAGTTCTCTGCTAGATACTCTGAAGCAGCCAGGATTTCGTCAAGTTGTTTCAACCACTCAGGCACCGGAGTACGCTGCTGTACTGCCTCGATAGGTTCCCCCAACAGGGTGAGAAATTCATCTTCAGTAAGACTATCAGCAGCCAGACGCTCAGCAAACTCAATGCCTTTGCTGAATGCAGATTGCGCTTTCCACTCATTCAGCTTGCGTTCAGCAAGGGTGGTATCCAAGATGTGATGAGATGGCAAGGCCCGTAATGAGTTAAGACGCTCAGTTAACGTGACAGCCTGATACCAGCACGAGTCGTCAACCGATAAGAATGAAGCACGGATAGGTTGGGTTGTAATCTCTTTCACTTTTGCATCTCTCCATGTGTCAAATCCTATGTTCCATGATAAGAACTGCAAATATTTAAACTTAATGCTTTCCGGTTCTACGGTTTATCCATCATCCGGGGAAGAAGGATGACTACTGTTTGGCAGCAGGCACACTCCTTCCCAAGATAGATCAAACCGTCTCAGGTCATGAGCAGACAATGAATAGTTACGAAAACCCTTTCACTATCTGTTCAGCATTATAAGGAGCTAGCAGCTAGGGTACGAGCAGGTATAACACTGTGGCGTCGAATGCATTGTGCTGTTACAGCAGCCAGCGGTAGCCAATTCACAGCTAGAACCAGTGCAATAAGCAGTGTGAGTGGTGTCGCCTCCAGCAACCTGTTCAAGTTCGTCGAGATTCAACTCGACCTGACCAGCAGGATTCTCTGGCAAGAGGGCTTGCTGCTCAGGACTCAGGCTGTCTCGATACGCTTTATCCTTCCAGGCACGAATAATGTTAGGCTTGCTCATAAATGGGTTTTTCCTTTCTATACCCTGGTAGATATGTACGTCTTCCTCTAATACGCAATGCTTAGCAACAGCCTGAGCTGTTGCCCAGATGACAGGTACCGTAATTTATGTAGCTTTGTACCGATGCCACAGTTTGGTAAATCGTAGCGCTAACGATAACACTAACAATAGCACTACATACCGGAGTCGATGGAGTCGCTCCACCAACATCTTCCAGTTCATCCATGTTCAGGTCGATCTGACCAGCAGGATTTTCAGGAAGCAGAGCTTGCTGCTCGCCATTAAGGCTATTACGGTACTGTTTGTCTTTCCAGGCGCGAATGATGTCCAGTTTGCTCATAAAGATTATCCTTTCTCTACTGTGCGAAAAGCGAGAGAGGCAATTCCTCCCTCTTGTTTTATATGGCCATGACTGCCTTTCCAGTTTTAAGGACGATGTATGATCCGCATACTTTACAGGAAAAGAAGCCAGAAAGCCGCTTTTGAAAAAAAGAGAGCTTGCTGCTCGCTATCGAAGGTATTACGATACTGCTTGTCCTTCCAGGTGCGAATGATATCGAGCTTGCTCATAATGTACGTTCCTTTCTTATTTATCTATTCCGGATCAGGTCTCATGCTTCTGTGCTAAGGGGTAAAAGGAGGACACAATCCAAGCATTCCTGGTTCACTGACGGCCCCCCTGGCTTCTATTTCATCAAAACCTTCGTTCTCACTGGACAAGGGTTGCAAGTGAATTTTGTGTGAGTGTTTTGCCTGCTCAAGTCGTTTTAGCTTGTCCACACGCTTGGTGAACAGTATTTGTTCCTCCTCTTCGCCGTTCTCGATTTGTTGACAAACAAGCTGAGCATAGTAGCCGTTGCTCTGCAAGAGATCGATATGAGTACCGCTCTCCACTATCTCCCCATTGGTAAGCACCAGGATCAGATCCGCATTACGGATAGTGCTCAGACGATGCGCGATAATGATCCGCGTGCAGTAAATGCCGCGCAGGTTTTGCTCAACAATGTTTTCTGTAATCACATCCAGATGACTTGTAGCCTCGTCGAAGAGTATGAGCGAAGGTTTATGAGCCAACGCACGGGCGATAGAAAGTCGTTGTCGCTGACCTCCCGAGAGGGCGCTACCAGCTTCCGAGACCAGAGTTTCATACTGCATCGGCATGTGTATGATGTCCTCGTGGATGGCAGCCATTCGCGCCGCCCACACAACACGCTGCATATCTATATCAGGATTATTAAAGGCAATATTATCTCGAATCGAACCACTGAAAATCGAGGCTTCTTGTAGGACGATGCCAAATTGTTTGCGCACTTCCTGATACTGAAGTGTTTTCAACGGAAGGCCATCATACAAAATCTCCCCTTCTGTGGGTAGGTAGAGCGCCAACAATAAGCGGCCTAGAGTACTCTTCCCCGAACCTGTATGCCCTACGAGTGCGATCTTCTGTCCTGATTTTATCGACAAATTGATGTTCTTTAAAATAAGCTTGCCATAAGGGTCATAGCGAAAGGAAACATTACGTAGATCAATGTCTCCGCTCAGTGATGGTGGTTGGCTGATCCCGTTCAATGCCTGCTCTGGCTTCTCCTCCAATACATCAGCGATACGTTCAAAGTGTGCTCGCACTTGCTGCACACGCTGCCCACTATTGACAAGCGACGAGAGAGGTACCATGAACGACATTACCAGGGAGTTGAGCGCGAGCATTGTTCCCAAGCTGATCCTGTTACTAAGCACAAGCTGTGTTCCTACCCAGAGCATAAGAAGCGGGGCTAGCACACGCAATGCACCCAGCAAGGTATCCACTAGCGAAGAGATATAGCTACGCCGCAGCGAAACATTCAACTGCTCAAAGAAGTGATTGGTCCACCTCTCGAATGCACGTGGTTCGGCACCGGCGGCTTTAATGGTAGCGATACCTGCTAGCACTTCGTTCATATACCCTTGAGCCTTCCCCTGAGTCTCCAGTTCTTTTCGTGACCACTCGCGCACCGGGCGAGTGGTCACGAAAAGCAATATGATCTGTGCCATACCCAGACCAAGCGCCAGAAAACCATAGATTCGCGATTGCCAGAATAGGATGGCGAGATAGACTGAGACAAAACTGCCATCCAGGACACTGGAAATAAGCTGATTAGTAAACAAATCACGAATAGCCATATTGCTGCTTAAGCGTGTCAAAAGATCACCACTTAAGCGTTGCTGAAAGAAGTGGTAGGGCAGAGTTAATAAGTGCTCAAAGAAATTAAGCATCATTTGCGAGTCGATATGCGCCTGTAAATAGATCAGAATCGTCGCGCGCAGCAAGGTTGTGATCATCTGCGCCAGAACCAGGGTGAGCATGCCCAAACCAATTAAGAGCATAATGTCTTTCATATTTCCGGGTATGATCTGATCAATTATTATTTGCGTGAGTGCAGGTTGTGCCAGACCTAATGCCTGGAGAAGCAATGACGCTCCAAGCAGTTGAACGATCATACCCGGTTGACGGAACATCTGCCGCACATAACTCCAGAGCGAAAGACCTAACGGCGAACCTTCATGCGAGAACTGCGCACCAGGTTGCAGGGTGATGACGACACCAGTAAAATTGTTATCGAACTCCTCACTGCTGACTCGTCTTCGTCCAGCAGCCGGGTCTACAATATCTACACGCTTGGGCGACCAGCGTTCCACAATTAGGAAATGGTTAAAGCGCCAATGCACAATAGCAGGTAACTGAACATAGCGAAAATCGCTATGTTGCTGCGAGAAGGCACGCACTCGTAATCCATAATCACGGGCGGCTTTCACAATGGCCCTGGCTGAGAGCCCATCACGGCCTACGCCACAGCGCTCTCGTACCTCAGACAGACGTGTGCGGCGTCCATAGTAGTTCAAAATCATTGTTAAACAGGCTGAACCGCATTCCGTAGCATCCATCTGCCGTATCTCAGAAATACGTAGCCTATATCGTTTCTGCCCTCTTATGAACAGCCACAGCACTTTCCAAAGTGCAATAAAATACGTGGTTACCTGCTTCATGTGTCTACACTCCTTCAAGGCCACTCAGGCCAGGTAGGAGGGCAATCATGCGCCGCGAACCGACTTGGATTCTGACCTGAACAATACTGCCAGCATAGAGCGTATCTGAGAGATGAGCAGGCTTTTCAATAAGCGCGACTGCGGCGGGTTGTTGCACCGGGAGCGTCGCTCCATGATCTACCCCAAAGCGACTACGAATCTCAGCAGGACTTAAGACTCTGGGTTCGACCGCTGTGATTGTCTGCTGCCATTGTGGACCTTTTTGTCCTAGTTGAAGCTGCACAGACAATCCAGGGTGTAGCCTGGAGAGTTGATCAGCAGGAAGTACAATCACGATCAGCATGTGCCCTGTTGGCATGGTCACTTCACCCACAGTAGTAAAATAGACTGGTACCCGGTAAAACCATGCAATGCTACTACCCAGCAGCAAAAGCCCGAGTAAACACCAGAAAGAAAGCATCACTGGCGGCGAAATAAAGCGTGGCAAAACCGTTTCTTCGTTCCCGCGTATATAATGTCTGAGCGCTTTTTCACGAAAGATGGCACGTTGGGCGCGCTGAGCCTTCTCCATATGCAATTCCTCCACCATTTTTAATAGGTACACATGAATATGGTGCCTCTATCACGTCGTCACTTATCAAAATAATCTGTAGCAAGCTTACCCCAAAAATGTGCATTTAGCGCGGTTAGAGAGAGGATAACATGAGGACATTTTGCGGACAGAAAGGGGAGAGATTGTATTTTTCGACGAATTATTTAACCTAAACGTTTGGTGTGAAAGAGAAAAGACTTGAAAAAGAAGGTATCCATCGCCTACAGTGAGCTTGCTAAACCTCTTTTTGCGCGAAGGTGTGATCATTGGCTATGGCTGTAGTTCGGCACGTACACATGATCAGCATCTGCTGGAAACCTTAAATCTTTCATCGTAATGCACATCAAACATCTAAGTAATTTGGCTATCATTCAACAAATAATTTGCATACTTAAAAGCTTCTATGTTATGTATATACGTGTTGTATACATTCTTTACCACAGTAAAAGCTCATATATTAAGAACTATCAAAAAGGATGGGTAAATTACAAGTACATGGAAAGAACAAAACAAACGCCGAATTGGCGTTTACGCCGTGCGCGCGAGTATCGTGGATGGACTCAAAAAGACGTTGCTGACAACATTGATCTTCCTGATAAGCGCTCTTTACGCAGATGGGAATGTGGTGAAGGATATCCTGGTCCTCATTACCGTACTAGACTCTGCGAGCTTTTTGCAATGAGTGTCGAAGAACTTGGACTACTCCCTGCTACGGACGTACACAATTCAAAAGAGGAGAACGATCAGCCTATAACAGCCGCCCAAATAGAGCGTATGGAAGAAGATCACCTCCACATGCCCAGAAAACATCTCATGCCTCACTTCAAAGATACCAATCAGCAAAGATTACTAGAGAAAGTGCAGTCCTTCTGGATTAGGGGCGTATTGGAGCAGTCTCTTCACGGAACTCCACATCTTGCACTTGAACTGCATGAAATTCCTAATGCTATTATTAATCCTCTAGCACAAGTCATACAACTGCCTGAGGTGATAGAGCGTCCTCTACCATCTGGTATCTCTATTACACAGGTGTTTGATCAGGCTTGTGGTGAATTGCTCATACTGGGAGATCCTGGGTCAGGTAAGACAACTCTCCTGCTCGAACTTGCCCGTGATCTTTTACAGCGTGCTCACGAGGATGCCAGCTATCCAATACCTGTAGTGCTCAATCTTTCATCATGGTCAACAAAGTACCACTTCCTTAGCACATGGCTTGCTGAAGAGCTATGTGACAAATATCTCGTACCACGTCGAATAGGCCAACTATGGATAGAGAACGATAATATCCTGCCATTACTCGATGGACTTGATGAGATCAATCCAATCCTCCGTGAAGCGTGTATTGATGCGGTGAACGAGTATCGACGAGAACATGGTTTGGTATCGCTCGTCTTGTGTAGTCGACGCGAGGACTATTTGTATTTAGATACGCGCCTCTTGCTTCAGCGAGCGGTTTGTATACAACCATTAACTTCTCAACAGGTGCATGAATATATAGAAAAAGCGGGAGGAAGGTTCAGTGCTTCACAAGCTGCTTTGTACGAGAACCTCCCTTTACAAAAGTTTGTGTATACACCGCTTATGCTCAATATTTTGACCTTAACCTACCAGGACCAACCAGTGGCACATCTGGAAACATTAGGTACGGCTGAAGGGCAACAAAATGCCATATTGGCAATTTATATTGAGCGTATGCTCAAGCATCGAAGGTCTGGAACACACTATACACTTCAGAAAAGCATCCATTGGTTAACATGGTTAGCGCGACAAATGAAACAACGACATCAAACAGAGTTTTACCTCGAACGCCTGCAACTTGATTGGCTACCAACTCATCGATTAAACCAGTTCTGTCGTGGTCTGGTTATTGGCCTATGTGCAGCACTACTAAGCGGAGGGTTGATAGGATTAATCGACATACCTCTCGATGGTCTCATTACTAGTCTACTGATAGTCCCATTCATTGCTTTTATCGTTGGCATAACAGCAGGAGTAACAGGTGCCATGCTGGAAGGCATCTTATCAACACCATTCAAGAAAATCACTGTGGGATGTATCGCGGGAAGTTGTGCTTTGGGTTTTGGCCTGTGGGCTGATCAGTACTTGCCTGGAGATGATATCGTCTTTGGCGCGGTCAGTGGATTAACTATTATCCTAGTCTTTCTCTTGCTTAGTTTGGAAGGTTCAGAAATAAAACCAACGGAGGCTATGGACTGGTCATGGATGCGGGTATGGAAGAATTTCTCTGTTTTTCTTGTTCGGGGTACGCCTATCGTGGCTTGCGTCGGAGTCATCGGTGGTTTGATTGGTTGGTTCATTGGGCACATTGGTGTTAATATGATATTCATTCTTCTCTTCGCAACACTTTCGTTGCTCATCGCAGTCGTACTCAGTGGTTTTTCTAGTAAGATGCTTGACGAGCGCTTCTTTACCACTCCTAACCAGGGGATACGCCGTTCGGCATACTTTGCTCTATTAAATGGCTTGATAGCAACATTACTCAACTGGTTGATACTTACCATTACAGGAAAATTTATCCTGAGTTTCTTTCCATATCTTGTGATCAAGCCCAATCTTTTGCTCTTTAGTGAGCTATCTTTCACACTGACAACGGGATTATTAGTCGGCATATATAGAGGAGGCAAGGCATGCATAAAGCATATAGTATTACGGATTATGCTCTGGCGTGGGAGCTACATCCCTTGGTACTATGTGCATTTTCTCGACTACATAACCACGCAGCATCTCATGCACAAGGTGGGCGGAGGATATATTTTTGCGCATCAGGCAGTAACTGATTATCTCTCTTCACTGGATGCTGAATCACTGGACGCGAACCTGTTTGGTGCAGCGGGGCAACATCGGGCTTCCCAATCCCTCACCGCTTCATGACGGAAAGACCATCCGCGCTCCAAAAACATCTCCGCCACATCACGAAAACTCAGCTTGGAGCGCAACCGCCTCATGATGGCGGAGTAGAGTTCATCCTCCACGTAAACTGGAGCGAAGCTCTCAATGTCATGATCGACATTACTGTCCTCGATCCCTATGAACAATTCTTTGTCGTGTAACCACTTGAAAAGAGCGTAGAAACGAGCATATACACTATCATGATGGAAGAACGGATACTCACAGAAGGGTATCCGCTTTCTTTATGCAAGAGGCAAACACAAAAGCAAGGTAACTATTCAGGATGGAGTGGTCCCTTGGAGTCGTCCATGCCTATAGGTCAAATGACCCTTCTTCATTTCCTCTCTTACGAGGTAAAGTAGCACAAGAAACATGCAGAATAGTGATAGAAAGGTCGAACACCTATGCAACAACGAGTATCCTCACTATGGCAAGCCTGGCTGTATTTCATACTGGCAATCATGCTACTTCCATGCATCACCGCCTGCGGTCCTACAAACGCTGTCGGGTCATCTTCCGCTCAAGGCGCACCCCCCACTGGAAAGCAGCAAAGCGGGCAGGACTCACTGGCTCCTGTCACCTCTACCCGCAATGGACAGACACTTTATGTCTCCTAGGTATCTCTCAGCAGTTCTCTCACCACAACAACTGATCCCGAGACGATAACTGGGACCATCCAGGTTGCTGCTCTTAATACGAGTAACGGGCAGAAAATCTGGCAGCAAACTATAGCACAGAAAAGTCAAGGACGTGCTACTGCTGGCCTGCTAAGAGAGGTCGATGGCATCGTCTATATTGTGACTCTTAACCAGGAGGGAAGCCTGCTTACCGCCCTGGATGCAAAGAACAATGGAAAAAAGCTTTGGCAGCTTGAGGAGAAGAAAGAAGGCGGCGTCTATAGCATGGTCGTTGTCAATGGTATTCTGTACATGAGAGTGGGCAACACAGATGTGCTGGCACTTGAAGCGAAAAGTGGCCAACAGCTGTGGAGCTACTCAAGCAAAGAGTATGCCTTGGACATGAATATGCGTGTGACGAAGAATGCCTTCTATGTGACGCAACAAAAATTGAAGGGAGACACTCGACTTTCACTTGTAAAGGCACTGCGCCTGAGCGATGGAAAAGAAATGTGGAGCACTTCTTTCACTTCCCATAACATCTCATTGTACCTGCCGATGACGGCAACCGACAAAACGGTGTATGTCGTTCTGCCAAATGATGGCAATGCTAGCAAGTCAGGACAGTTGATAGCACTACATGCAAGTGATGGCAAGCAACTCTGGAGTGTTGGCAATATTGCCTACGCGGTGCCAATCGTGTTCGATGACGTTGTGTACCTTTGGGCGTACAAGCATCTGAGCGCACTCACCGCCTCCAATGGGAAGCAGCTCTGGTCGCGTGCAAGCAACTTCTCGATGACCTATGTTCTACCAGGCCATGGCATCTATGGACTCGGTCTTGGCAAGGAAAGCTTCTGTTCCATAAACCCTCAAAGCGGAAAGAATAAATGGTGTTCCAGCAGAATGGTGCTTGGACTGATACTGAGGACGAATATCACAATGAATCCAAATATAATCTATGTTATCGCCTTAAACCGCGCGTTTCAGCCTGATGGTATCTATGCACTAGACCAGACGACCGGAAACGAGCTCCATCAATACAACATTGGAAATGAAGACGGGAAGATATTACCGCAAGGTATAGCCGTAGGGGTCTAATTCATTCTACCCTCTCTCCACATGAGATGCCTAACTTGCATTATGTGGACTTGACGCTCGATTCCTCTGACTTTCCCAAGATCGACGAGTGGCAATTCCACATAATCAATGTCCAGACACGTATGGCCGACTGGTCGTTCGAGAAAGCTCATACCTGGGAAGATCTGCTTGCCGCACACGAGAAGTGGATGTGTGATTACAACTTCCAACGGCACCTCGCCCATGAGAAGCGCAATGATGAGCGTCACAGCCCGGCTGCCGTTTTGGGCTGGATCAAAGAGATGCAACCAGAGCCGGATCTGGTGTATCATGTGTTTTCCGCTCTCTGTGAGACGCGCACGTTGACCAAGGTTGGCTACGCCAAGTTTAGCAACTTCTTGCTCTATGGCGAGCAGGGATTGGCGGGAAAAAAGGCACTCATCAACATCTTCCAGGATGTGCTCACGCTGGAGTATGGAGAACATCCCTTGTCCCGCTACTCGGTCGAATGGCAGCCCGATGATACCCACCTTAATGCTCAACTCCTGTATCGTGAAATGAAAGAACAGGGATATCCTGGTGAATCTTCTGCTGTTGGTCGCTTTATCGCCCCCTGGTGGGCGCTCAAAGGCGAGGCTCGCAGTTTTAAGTCGGTCGAGCCCAAGCCTGAACTCATGATCCATCCCGATGAAGGGAAGAAAAAGCGTCCCCCGACCGCCCTACAAGTGGCTCATTGGATTACTTTTAAGGAAGAGCAACGGCTCGATTGGCAAAAAGCCTATCTGGCTCGTCTCTGTCAGGACTACCAGGAGATTGCGCAAACGTATGAACTCATCCAGGGCTTCACGACCATGCTTCGCGAGCGGCAGGGCGATGAGTTGGACTCCTGGCTGAAGGTGGTCAAAGAGCAGGGGGTTGCTGAATTGCAAAGTTTTGCGCAAGGGCTAGAGCGGGACTACGATGCCGTCAAAGCAGGACTCACGCTTCATTGGAGCCAAGGTTCTGTCGAGGGCCATGTTCACCGCCTGAAGCTGATCAAGAGACAAGCCTATGGCCGGACAAGCTTCGATCAACTTCGGAAGCGGGTGCTCCACTGCGCCTAGCAAAAGCTCTCAAGGTGGGGAGGTTCCTGGCATGCCCCCTTGATACGTCGCGCGAAAGACCCATCGACCAGCAACCTTGTCTTCATCAGCGAGAGGACCGATACTGGTCGTAAAGCTATAGTCGGTGAAAGCTGCCAACGTCCCGTCGATCCACTGCTTCAGTCCATCGGGGCCACGCACCTCACTAGGACTATTGCCAGCGGGAGCAAAATGAGCAACGAAGTTTGGCGCGATGATCTCATCAGCGAGAGACACATTTCCATTCCATAATTCATTCCAGGGCTTCCAGAATTCTTTATTCCTCAGTGGAGACATAAATGTTTCCTTTCTTCCTCTGTCTTTGCTACTTCTGTCCAGGATATACTATCTTTGGTGACTATTTCATAGTGATCGGTGACGAGATGCGCGTGTACGTCGACGAGACGAGGTGAGAGGGCACTCATGTCAGCTCCTAATGTATTATGGCATCGAGTAAGGTCTATTTCGGTGTGTGGAATGGGCGGCCGATCAGCAGCACGACGATTACTGACCACCGATGTCTTCATCTGCGTTCATCACAGCGGGTGCCGGGCCGAGCCGTGTTCCATATCCAGCGTGTCGATGGGCCGATGTTCCCAGAGCTGACGCGAGACCTCCTCGGGATAAGGGCCGAGGGTGGGGTGGGTGTCGTAGATCTGGGTGGGCCGCTCTGCGGTGGTAAAGGTGGGCCAACCTGGATCACCCGTCCGGGCGAATGTCGTCCAAGCGGTCCGCATGGCGTCACCAAGCGCTTCGGTCACAACCGAGGGCTGACCGTGGTAGGTAAGGTTGGCCGACCCACCGTCGAAGTTTCCGAACACGAGAGGAACATCGGCTCCGTGTGGCGCACCCAGAGAACCGCCGAGGCCAGGGACTGGATGAGTCAGCTCGTAGAGGTAGGTGCGGCCACCAGCATTAGCGTGCGTCTGTGCAAGGGCAAGGGACGGCATTCGGAACAACCAGTCGGAGTTGACCAGTTCGTAGAGCTCTCTGGTGCTGGCACGGGGATATGCGGCTCGGTACGTCGTGGGGTCACCCCCCGGAGTGAAGGTGCGCAACGCTCTCTCGGTTTGAGCGTCGGTGATGGTGCCGAGTCGCCCAGCCAGGGCGAGGTGCCTGGCCTCGTGACGCTGGTCAGTCGGCGGTGCGATTTGCAACCGATCACGGCAGTGGCAACGATGATTCTGGTCGAGGAATGCTTGGTCAGATGATGCTTTCCCAGGACAAACACAAAAGCCTGCGCCTCCTGTCGAGACTTTCCGTCGAGACCATGACAACCGACCAGCTGACGCCCGAGCAGAAAGCGGTGTCCGGCTTGGTTCCAGGCTATTTTGAGAACCACGGTTGGGGGTTCGGCGTATCCGTGGTCACCAGGCGCGACAACATCGCGGCGGTGCCCGGTCGTTACGGCTGGGACGGTGGCTTGGGCACTTCATGGTATTCAGACCCCAAGGAGGAGATGGTTACCATTCTCATGACCCAGCGTGCCTGGACTTCCCCCAGTCCACCGGACGTCTACCTCGATTTCTGGACCTCGGCCTACCAGGCAATCGACGACTGAGGTGCCTCCTATGTTCGTGTGTGAGCAAGATACAAGAAGTTTTTTTCTTTTCCATCTGCACGAGATGGTCAAGTGACAAGAAGTTGACCATCTCGTGCAGGAAACTGATCTGCCCACGATGTCCCGAGACCGCACAGAACGCCGCTGCAGGAGCGTCAACGATCAGATGGTGAAAAAGAGCAAAGGAGGTTGTATGGGGAAAGTGCCATTGAAAAAGCAAAGGCAGCCGCAGGTGACGACAAGTATGTCACGGTAATAGGCGGCGCGAATATCGGTCAGCAGTGCATTCGTGCAGGACTTCTTGACGAAATACAGATTGGCATCATGCCTGTCTTACTTGCTGAAGGTCTGCGATTGTTCGAGCATGTAGGCAAGCAAATTGAACTGGAAAGAATGAAGGTCATAGAGTCACCTGGTAGGACAGATATAAGGTTCCGTGTCGTTAAGTAAGATACATACCCATCCGCGCCGCATCAGGAATGGGACGATGTTGCGGCTCTGCGTCACCTGTGGTGATTCGGAGAGTGCGGAGCTATGAACGAGGCGATAGCACCTATGCTTGCCTATGACCGTACCGCCATCTTAGGCGAAGACGGTGCAGTGCCTACCGAACGGGCTGCTCGCGTACATGTGCCTGCACTCGTCATGAACGGCAGTGCGAGCTATGCCTTTATGTATGACACGACGCGAGCACTTAGCCAAGCGATGCCTCATGCACAACTGCGTACATTGGAAGGTCAAAGGCATGATGTGAGCCCAGAGGTTCTCGCTCCAGTGCTGCTACAATTCTTCTCGAAATAGGGACAACGACAACTAATCACGCCAGCACGAGGAATTTCTATGACACACGCAAATCAACATGTGAAAGCAAGACAAGCCGTAGCACCTCGGGCAGGGAGCAGAGAGTGGATAGGACTGGCCGTCATTGCCCTGCCATGCCTGAGGCATAGCGTTGTTCGGGGGTCACATAGATCGGAGTTCTTGCAGTGAAAGGCATGTTTTTCTCCAAATACACGTGAGAGGTATCCCTTCCTTCTCATGCGTATTTGGCTTATGTCAATGAAACCGCCTCCGATGGGACCAGAAGGCTCTATTTTCGGTTTAGAGGGGAATACGTGGGCTCATTTTCGCTCTGGAGGTCTTCGTGGGGAAAAATGTACGAAAAAATGATATGACCCCAGATCTGGCAGGATCGACCACGATGACAGCATGAATCCTGGCAATGTTCGTATGAGAGCAAGAGAGAAGACGTTTTTTCTCGTGTGAGCGAGTACGCGAGAGGTGTTGCCAGACAGCAACGTGTAGGAGCCGAAACGGCGGTGACAGTCGAGCTTGCGTGCAACATGACTACCGTTCCTCTTCCAGTCTTTAATGTGGATCAAAAGCCTGCGGCTCAGGGATAACGAGCTTCTTCCTCTCCAACGGCACGGTGGCAGAGGCCATCAACGTGCTGCACCATTTACAGGCCGCGGCTCTGTCCGGATTTCCGAACTGCTTTATAACCCCGTTTTACGGAAGAGGTTTCTGTGTTAAATCCATCGTACTAGTCTGGACGTAACCGTCCGGTAACCCAGCACTCGCTCAACGGAGAGGGCTACCAAATTCTACGGCCTTACAACCTTCGTTACTGATGAGCCGGCATGTCCTACAAGAGCCACGAGTTGCCATCGGGGTCGCTGAAGGAGACGGAGACTATTCCAGAACGGGGGCAAACTGAACGCTTGCTAGAATGAGTAGCTTGTTGGCTTATTCTAGCAAGCAGTCGATTTGCCCCCGTTCTGGAATGGTCTCGTGGTAGAACGTCATGCTTCTCGCCATCCGCAGCTTCCGATAAACACGCGCCATTTTATGGTAACAAAACTGGCCGTTGCATTTTTTATGAATTACGCCAAATGGATGAGTTATGATGACACGCCACATTATGAGAGAGAAACTTTTCTCAAAATCGTCTCGACGCCCTTCTCAAGTCAATCGTTGGCAGATTATCTGGTAGAAACACGCCATGAATCAAGTTAAATGACAACTCTCATGGTCTTCTCATAATTTCTTCATATACTCAGCCTGGGAGAAAGCGGACATGAGAAACATACATTCTCGTTGTCGAAACAAAACACTACCATATGACAGGACAAACGAAGGTATTATAAAGCTTTTCAAAAAGAGAGGAGTCTATTATGTCTTTACGAGGAAGAGTAAACAGCATACTCTTCGTGCTACTAGTTCTGAGCGTGTTCCTTTTGAGCGGGTGTGGAGGTACGAACGCTACCCCATCATCACAAGCAACAGGAACGTCCAAGAGCACGCAAGCAGCCGATACACAGGGCACTCCCGCCGCTACAAACCCGCATGCAGGCGACATACCGGATACGCAGGCATTCGTTAAATACCGTTCTACCCAGGGTGGTTACGAGTTGGAAGTACCAGAAGGGTGGGCGCAATCCATCACGGCGACAGGTATAAGTTTTACCGACAAATTCAATAACATTCAAGTCCAACTCGCTCAAGCGAAAACGACTCCAAGCGTGGCCAGTGTTCGATCTAACGAGGTCGTCACCCTGCAACAAACAGGAAACGCCGTGCAAGATGTCAAAGTACAAAGTACGCAGCTTGCTAGTGGCACAGCTATCCTCATCACCTATAGCGCGAACTCTGATGCTAATGCCGTAACTGGCAAACAGATACGTCTTGAGAATAATCGGTATCTCTTCTTTCATAATGGGAAGCTTGCCACACTGACCCTTTCAGCACCACTTGGAGCTGATAACGTTGACCAATGGGCACGCATAGCGCGCAGTTTCAGGTGGGTGTAGTATGCCAATTCTCGAAGCAGTTGATTTGTACCGTTTTTACCATATTGGTGACGAGGAAACTTTAGCCTTGCGCGGCGTCAGCCTTCAGGTTGCGGCGGGTGAGATTGTCGTTGTCATGGGACCCTCCGGCAGTGGAAAATCCACCTTGATGGCTTGTCTCGCAGGTCTTGACGAACCAGATGGTGGATATGTCGCAATGCTGGGAAACCGCCTGACCCGGCGTCCAGAAGTGGAACGCGCGGCAATGCGTGCCGCCGAGATCGGTATCCTCTTGCAAACAGGCAATCTGTTTGAACAACTCACCGTGACCGACAACATCCGCCTGCAAATGCGCCTGGCCCACAAGGTCGATAGGCAGCGACTTCATCTCCTCATCGAGCAGGTCGGTTTGTCTGCACGCCGTTTTGCCTATCCTTCACAGCTTTCAGGAGGAGAGGCGGCTCGTGCCGGGCTGGCGGTTGCGCTCTCTACCGACCCCAAAGTTTTGCTCGCTGATGAGCCAACAGGTGAAGTGGATGCAGAGACCGAACAACATATTCTCCATCTGCTGGCGGAGCACCGCTCCAATGGCGGTGCAACCCTCGTTGTGACGCATAGTGATGCACTCGCAGCGTATGCAGACCGTATCATTCACCTGCTTGATGGGAGGATCATCAATGCCTGACATACTTGCATATGTTCACAACGGTGGACACACCTACTCACATGGGAAAACACCTGTGGTCGCGCTTGCCTCTGCCACCTGTACTATTCAGGCTGGTGATCGCATTGCTCTGATGGGACATTCTGGGAGTGGAAAATCTACCTTGTTACATCTTTTAGCAGGTCTTGACACGCCAACCTCTGGTGAGATCGCCTGGCCCGCACTTGGTGCCCGTGAGACGCTCCGACCAGGCAAGGTAGGTGTTGTCTTTCAGTCACAAAGCCTGCTTGCGCCGCTGACGGTGGTAGAGAACGTGGAAATTCCCCTGCTTCTTGGGCACGTTAATGCAGCAGAAGCTCGAAAAGCAGCCCTGAGTGCGCTTGAAAGCATGCGGATGACAGCACTTGTAGAGAAGCTGCCGGAGGAGCTTTCTGGTGGGCAGGCGCAGCGTGTTGCCATCGCACGAGCCTTAGCATCTCGCCCACGACTCATTCTTGCCGATGAACCAACCGGACAGCTAGATCAGCCAACCGCGCAGCACCTGTTCGATGTGCTCCTTGCCTCTCTTGAAGGTACTGATATCGCACTGGTCGTAGCAACACATGACATGAGCGTCGCGGAACGCATGCATACGATCTGGCACATACGACACGGACACCTGGAAGGACAACGATAATGCTCATGCTGCTTTGGTTCAAAAGTCTCCTCACGAAACGTTCTGGTCGATTGCTGGGGACAATCATCGGTGTCGCGCTCACGGTCTCGCTGCTCGCCTCGCTAGGAGCATTTATCACTTCTAGCGCAGCTTCAATGACACAAAGAGCAGTAGCAGGAGTTCCCGTCGATTGGCAAATCCAGCTCTCGCCTGGTACTGATATACGCGCAGTCACAACTGCTGTAGGTCAATCTGCAGGATATACAGCAGCACAGGAAGCAGGATACGCAACCATTGGGGGGTTGACCGCACGCACTGGCAGTACACTTCAAACGACGGGGGCTGGCAAAGTGATCGGTATCAGCCCGCAGTATCACCAACAGTTTCCCGCAGAGTTCCGTCTCCTGCTCGGGTCGCTCAACGGCGTACTCGTCGCCCAGCAGACAGCGGCAAACCTGCATGTCACCGTCGGCGATAGTGTCACGATCCAACGACAGGCCCTCCCTTCCGCCAAGGTACAAATTGCGGGAGTCGTCGATCTTCCTTATGCCAATTCATTCTTTCAAGCAGTAGGTGTTCCTGCGAATGCCGCACCACAGGCACCTCCAGATAATATCTTACTGCTCCCGCTCGACCAATGGCACCGCCTCTTCGACCCACAGGTTTCCATGCGTCCTGATTCGGTACGTTTACAACTCCACGTCCGCCTCGCGCATACCCTGCCAGCGAATCCCGATGACGCCTATCTCTTCGTTCAGCAGGCAGCGAACAGTGTTGAAGCTCGTATTGCGGGGAGCGGTATCATTGGCGATAATCTTGCGGCGCGGTTGGATGCTGTACGCAAAGACGCGCTCTACGCACAAGTCCTCTTTCTCTTCCTGGGCTTGCCAGGCGTTATTCTGGCAATCTTGCTCACGCTCGCGGTTGCGGTCTCTGGCACGACACGCCGCCGCCAGGAGCAGGCCCTTCTGCGTACACGAGGGGCTTCTCTCAAGCAAGTGCTTGGTCTGGAAGCAATGGAGGCTGTGCTTGTGGGCACGGGTGGAGTGGTACTGGGCATCGTCATCGCCTATGTGCTCACCATCCTGATCGCTCCCTTTGCCTTCCAATCTACACCCACAACTCTCCTGTGGGCCGCCGCAGCGATACTTGCAGGTTTTAGCCTGGCGATTGCCGCGATTCTGTATCCAGCCTGGGTACAGACCCGCTCGACCACCGTTGCGTCCGCACGAGCCGTTGTGGGACGCACGCAAACACCACTGTGGCAACGTCTCTACCTCGATGTTATAATCCTGATGATCTCAGGTATTGCGTTCTGGCGTACCGCAAGCACTGGGTATCAGGTCGTTCTCGCCCCTGAAGGGGTGACTGGCTCATCAGTCGCCTATGAGACATTTCTTGCCCCGCTCTGTCTCTGGATTGGGATTGCCCTGCTAGCGATGCGGTTATGGAGCGGTGGCCTTGCACGTGGTCGCCGTGTTCTGACAGGTGCCTTGCGTCCCATCGCCCACGGGCTGTCCGGCATAGTTGCGGTTTCGCTGAGTCGCCAGCGCGTCATCATGACGCGCGGGGTCGTACTGGTCGCCCTCGCCTTCTCCTTTGCGACCTCGACTGCGGTCTTCAATACGACTTACAACGCGCAAGCGCTCGTGGACGCGCAACTCACCAATGGGGCAGATGTGGCGATCACAGGTTCCACAGCTTCCCCGCCCAGTAGCAAACTTGCCGCTCTGAAGACTCTTCCAGGGGTCGCGGCTGTACAGTCCATGCAGCATCGCTTCGCCTATGTTGGCACCGACCTGCAAGACATCTTTGGCATCAATGCGACGCAAATAGGGACAGCAACCAATATGTCGAACGCCTACTTTGCGGGAGGAAACGCGCAGGTGACACTGGCAGCCTTAGCAAGTCGCCCAGATGGTATCCTGGTTTCCGAAGAGACTGTGATGAACTTTCAGTTGCATGTTGGGGATCAACTCAATTTGCGTTTACAGAATGCAGCCGATCACCAATATCACGTGATCCCGTTCCATTTTGTGGGGGTGGTACGGGAGTTTCCTACTGCGCCAAAGGATTCCTTTCTCATCGTCAATAGCAGCTATCTGGCACAGCAAACTGGTACGAATGTGGCAGAAGTGGTCTTGATACGCACGACAGGCAATCCAGCGGATGTAGCAGCCCGTGCGCGGAATGCTGTAAACTCACTTGCTGGCACAACTGTTACTGATATTGGCTCGACACAGCGAGTTATTAGTTCCAGCCTCACTGCCGTAGACCTGCGCGGCCTCACTACTCTGGAATTGGCATTTGCGATCTTGCTGGCAATTGGTGCAATGGGTCTGGTATTGGCACTTGGCCTTGCTGAACGGCGGCGGACCTTCGCCATTCTGACCGCACTAGGTGCGAAAGGGAAGCAATTAGGAGCCTTTCTGTGGAGTGAGGGACTGCTCATTCAGGTCGGTGGCGGAGTGTTCGGCATCGCTCTCGGCTTTGGTGTCGCACAGATGCTCGTCACGATACTGACCGGAGTCTTCGATCCTCCACCGGAGTTCCTTTTTGTGCCGTGGCTCTACCTGGTGATACTCACGGGGGCGGCCCTCGCTTCAATGATCGGGGCGGTACTCGGCGCACAAACGGCATCACGCCGTCCGGTTGTGGAGGCTCTGCGCGGCCTCTAGGCGAACGCGCAAGGGCAGCTGGTGGGTCAGTTGCAAGGTCTCCACCGCTTAATGTTGTTCTACCAACAAGCCCAAGTGGAGAAAATACTTCCTCAATTCCACACTGCTCATTGTTCGTAGGAACGTTCTTTTTTGTGGTACAATGATTTCAGGTGGACTTCTTCCTATGGCAGTGGAGACTCTGCTAAACTCGGGTGGAAGTGCAAGTACCTGTGTAAGCTGACTGAGGAGGTTTTGAGGGCCATGGCAACATACGTTTTATTGACTCGCTTAAATTCTGAAGGGGCAAAGACGCTCAAGCAAGACCCGAACCGCATTCAGGCGGTAAACAGCGAGGTTGGGTCGTTAGGAGCAAAGGTGCTCTCACAGTATGCCTTACTCGGGCCATACGACTTCATCACCGTGTTGGAGGCTCCAGATTCGGACACCGTGGCGCGGGTGGCGGTGGAGTTGAGTGCGCGGGGAACGATGAGTATTGAGACATTTCCGGCTATTCCTATCGATACCTTCATGGCTTCGCTGAAGAAGAGCTAGGCCAGACTCCCCACCTCTTTACGCCGCTCTTCACGCAAAGCATGCTCGATAGTTCGTATCATGGTTCCTCTCCATATCTGGCTCGGCTCGGTTGTTGCCGCGTCATTGCTCCGCCAACAACAGTGCGAGGGTCTCGGCGGTCAGGGCTGGCTTGTTTTTCCCTTCAATCTCGATCGTGTTTTATGAATCCATTGATGATCGTCGGTACACTGGGCGAACGGATTGATCCACTCCTGGTCAATCGTGATCCACGCCGAGACCCTAAGTTCCTGTGCCACAAACTGCGGGATGGTGATGAAACTATAGCCATCAAGGCTCATGTATACCCTCCTGCTCCAATGTGTCTCCACCAGGGAAGACGATACTGGCTGGAACATCACAGTACCGTCTGGGACGCACGCGTCTTAGAGGTACTTCTGGCGCAGCACCTTCTTGTCGTACTTGCCCACGCTGGTTCTCTCCAGGGTGTCTACAAATCGCACATCTGGTACTGCCCATTTTGAGATGACCCCCCGGTCTGCCATTGCTTTGATGTGGGCCTGGATATCCTGCTCTGTGACCTTGCCCGCGCTCTCCCCCTTCAACACGATCAAGGCCAGCGGGCGCTCGCCCCATTTCTCATGTGGTTTCCCAATAACCGCCACCTCACTCACACCAGGGTACTGCGAAATGACATCTTCGAGCGCCAGGGAAGAAATCCATTCGCCACCGCTCTTGACCACATCTTTGATACGGTCGGTGATTTGGAGATAGCCCTCGGGATCGATGGTTCCAATATCGCTCGTGTGCAGATAGCCGCCACGCCAGAGATTCTCGGAATTGGCCGGGTCGTGCAGATAGCCCTGAGTGAGCCAGGGTGCGCGCACGACCACTTCGCCGCTCGCCTTGCCATCATGGGGCATGTCATGCATCTGCTCATCGACGATACGCAAATCGACAAGTTGGATCGGCAGGCCTGCCTTGGTGCGGTAGTCAATTTGCTCGGCTTCATCCAGTTCTGTCATGCTGGGTTTCAGTTGGGCAAGCGTCATGATCGGGCAGGTCTCCGACATGCCGTAGCCGACGAAAATATCAATGCCCTTGTCCATAGCCAGCTTCGCTAGACCCTTCGGAAGGGCTGAGCCGCCAATGATCACCTTCCAGCCGGTCAAATCCATCTCGCCCGCCGCCGGACTCGACAGCAGCATGTGCAGAATGGTCGGCACGCAGTGGGAGAAGGTCACCTTTTCCCGCTTGATGAGGTCCAACAGCGTATCTGGCAGATAGCGACCGGGGTAGACCTGCTTGATACCCAGGGCCGTTGCCACATAAGGTAGCCCCCAGGCATGGACATGGAACATCGGCGTAATCGGCATGTAAACGTCGTCACGATGGAGGCATTGTTCCGCAGCGGGGCTGCCCAGTGTCGCAAGGGCGGCTAGGGTGTGCAACACGAGCTGCCGGTGGCTAAAATAGACGCCTTTCGGGTTGCCGGTTGTGCCGGTCGTGTAAAAGGTGGTGGCCCGCGTGTTCTCATCAAAGTCGGGAAAATCGAAGTCCTCAGCACTTCTGGCCAGCAGCTCTTCGTACTCGGCTGCAAACGCAACAGCGGACTGCGGGCGCTCTGCAACGCCGCCTCCCTCGCTTAACAAGACAAAGGTGTGCGCCGTTTCCAGGCGATCCTTGAGGGCATCGAGGACCGGCAAAAAGTCGGTGGAACACAGGACGACATCGGCCCTGGCATGGTTAAGGGTGTAGAGAATCTGTTCCGGGGACAGGCGGATGTTCACGGTCTGTAAGATGGCTCCCATCATCGGGACGGCGAAGTAGCACTCCAGGTAGTGATGGCTGTCCCAATCCATCACCGCTACCGTCTCGCCTGGCTTCACCCCCAATCCGGCAAGACCACTCGCCAACCGACCGATACGTTGGCGTAACACTCGATAGGAATAGCGACTCACATTCCGATACACGATCTCCTGTTCGGGGGTCGTCGCTAGAGGTGTGTGCAGCAAGTGCTTGATGAGCAACGGGTAGTCGTAGGCCGAGGGGGTGTGCTCGATCACTGATGCTGACATGCTAGGTCTCCTTCCTTTTCGATCGACGTGAACGGGGCGCTCCTGTTTCCAAGCGCCTACACAAACGCGCTAAATCCGGTGATGGCACGACCAACAATGAGTGAATTCATTTCGCGGGTGCCTTCGTAAGAGTATACTAAAATTATGTCAAAAACGCTAGCGAGAATATCCCTTCTGTTAAGTAAAGTGAACCAAGATGACGAAATATGCCCATCTTAGTCTCTTCATAATTCTTGCAGCACAACCCTTAGTATTCCCAGGATTCGTGCCCCAGAGGTGCCCGATTGAGTTCCTCTCGGTAGTATTGCCACAGAGGCATGAACCTATTCATATACGCAATGAACCGCTCGTTGTGGTGACGTTCGAGCAGATGAATCATTTCATGGACAATGATGTACTCTAAGCAATGAACGGGTTTCTTGATAAGCTCAAGATTCAACCAGATGCGCTGTGCTTTGATATTGCAAGTGCCCCATTTAGTTTTCATCTGTTTCACTCCCCACTCAGCCACCTTCACACCGATGATCGCTTCCCATTTAGCAATTAGAGGCGCAATCTCTTCCTTGAGCCGTCGGCGATACCAAGTGGTTAGTATGTGCTCTCGCTCAGCAGTGTTACTATCAGTTCGCACGAAAATATCTATGATCTTGTTGTTGCGAATGACTACTGCTGGAGAACCTTTGTGGTAAGTCACATTGAGTAGGTAGCGGTTGCCTTGATAATAGTGGCTCTCGCCACTCACAAACTCGCGTGCCGACTGCCGCTCCTGACCCTCGAACTTCGCCTGCTGACGCTGAATCCATGCTAACCTGGATATGGTAAAGAGACGTACAGCCTCGTCATTGACACGTAGGGGAGCCGCCACTCGTATCCGACCAGCCGGGGGATAGACCGCGAGGTGCAGATTCTTGATGTCTTTGCGAACAACATCAACAACCAGACCGTTGACGGTAATCCGATGCATCTCAATACTCATCTTGCTTCTTCACAATCTCAAAAATTTCATTCGCCAGCGTTTCATCTGGCAGAGCGTCACGGATGGCGTAGCGAACTTCGCGCTCCTTGATTGTACTGCCGCGCCAACCATCCTTCTTGGTACGTCGGATGTTCATATCTACGTTAAGCGCGAGTTGCTCATCATTTCCAAGATTATCGTACAGCGCACGCTTAGCAGGAGTATTCAGCGTTTTGGGATAGGCCGTCGCAGGGTTTTGCACCTGATTGGCGAGTTCAACGATTCTTGCTAAATACTGCTCGTACTCCTGTGCTTGACTCTTACGCTCCTGAATCAGCGTATCGAGTAGTTCCGACATCTTTTCGTAGTATCTGGGATTGATGGGCATTTCGTCAATGATGACCCGACGCAGGTTGTTTTCGATGGTTTCCGCCATCGCTTCTTTGTTGCTCGTAATCCCTTTGGGCAACTCCTTGAATGCCTCTGTACCGCGCTCCACAATCAATTGCACCAGCGAGGTATTGTCGAAGGCCGAGAGCTTTTCACTCTCTTCAGCACGAATATAGGTGTCGATGAGGTAACGCATCGCTGACTCATACGCTTTCAGATCGATGGCATCACCACTCGCCATCTTCATCTCTTTGCGCACCTTTTCGTAGTAATCCACCTCTTGCTGAATACGCGCGATCCCCTGTGGCGTGTAGCCTGCCTCTGGAAGCTCGTCGGCAAGGTTGGCATAGGCACGTATCAACGACGCGGTAAGCTTGTAGAGAGCAATGCGCTTCGGCTCGTTCTCTTTGAGGGCATCTTTATCGGTGGTGTCTTTGGCACAGAAGTAGCGTATGTACGCAATGGTATCTCTGGGCGGCTCGACTGATTCACACAAGGCTTTGATCGTCTCGCGTGCCACTTCGAGCCGTTCTCTGGATTTTTCTACGCGGTTGTTCAACAGCCCCGCCACGTCATTGGCGTCGTAGCCATCCAGTGCGCCCGATGTGTAGTCGGCGATTGACCGCTCAAGGCTCTTGAAGAGGTCTTTGTAGTCTACGATGTAGCCATATACTTTGTCATCGCCATCCAGACGATTGACGCGACAAATAGCCTGAAACAGCCCGTGATCCTGCATATTCTTGTCGATGTAGAGATAGGTAGCAGGCGGCGCGTCGAAGCCAGTTAGGAGTTTGTCCACAACGATGAGGAGCTTCATCTGCCCCGGCTCTTCCACGAATTTCTGCTTGACCTCTTTCTCAAACGTTTCGGGGTCTTTGCCGCCAAGCATCTTGTTGTAGATGTCGTACTGCCTCAGCTTCTCGGTCAATCCTTCGCCCGTGTCCTCACTTCTGATATCGGCGGCCGATGGCTTGTACGAGGTCACAATGGCGCACTGGTCAAAGCCGTTCGCGGTGAATAGTTCGTAGAATTTGCACGCCTGATAGATGCTGCCCGACACTAACATGGCGTTGCCGCGCCCGCTTTGCAGGCGTTCCTTCGTCGCCATATCCATCATGATGTCAGCCACAATCTTTTCGAGCCGCGACTGTGAACTGTACACCTTTTGTAGCGTCCCCCACTTCTGCTTGAGTTGAGCCAGCGCGACATCATTCAAGCCTCTCGTCTTTGCCTCAAACCACTGGTCAATCCTCTTCTGCGAGGTGATATTCTGGTCGATGTCACGGGCTTCGTAGAGCAGGTCCAGCACCACTTTGTCCTTGACCGCCTCATCGAACTTGTAGGTATGAATATATGAGCCAAAGACCTCGATACTTTTTTGCTTGTCGGCCTTCAACAGAGGTGTGCCTGTGAAGCCGATAAACATAGCATTGGGCAGGAGTGCCTTCATGGCTTCGTGCAGGTCGCCCGACTGTGTGCGGTGACACTCATCGACAAAGACGTAGATGTCACCTTTGGCCTTGAAGCCTGCTGGGATACTACGTTTCACGTCCTCGATGAAGCCCGCGACGTTGCCCTCGTCTTTACCCGTGAACTTGTGGACGAGTGAGCAGAGCAGCCAGGGCTTCGTATCGTTGAGATTATTGATGAGATCTTGCCCGCTTTTCGTGCGATAGATATCTTCGTTAACGCCTTTGAACACCTTCTCAATCTGGTCATCCAGTTCGGTGCGGTCCGTGATAATCAGCACACGCGCATCCTGCACATGCTCCCGAATCCACTTGGCGAGCCAGACCATCGTCAGGCTCTTGCCGCTCCCCTGCGTGTGCCAGATAATACCACCCTCGCGGCTACGCACGCGCTGCTGTGCCGCGCGTACCCCAAAGTATTGGTTGGGACGGCACAGCTTCTTCACACCCGCGTCGAAGACGACAAAATCGTGGATAATCTCCAGCAAACGCCGCTTCTCACAGAGTTGTGTCAGGGGTCGGTCCAGCAGGTTCTCAACTTTACTCTCCTCTTTCCAGGTCAGATAATACTTCTCAGTCGTCTCGATGGCTCCGTAGCGCAGTCCCTCGGTATCGTTCCCCGCCATCACAAACTGTATGGTGGTGAAGAAGGGCAGGATGAAGTAGCTGCGCTGGTTGCCGATGTTCTGACGGATGCCCTCGCTCACCGAGACGGTGGAGCGTTTGAGTTCCAGCGCGCCCAGGGCGATGCCATTGACATATAGCACAATATCGGGACGTTTGGTGTTCTCGCCCTTCACGGTGACTTCTTCGGCAAGGGCGAAATCGTTGTTGAGCGGGTTCGTCCAGTCTATCAGGAAGACGGTCTGCATGTTTTCGCCCACGTCGGGCCTGACCTGGATACCGTAGCGCAGCAGACTATACACCGCCTTGTTTCTGTCGTAGAGACCGCGCGTCTGGTCGTCCGCCGCGCGCTTGAATTCGTGCATAGCTTTAGGAATGAGCGTCTCATCGTACCCCTGCCGCACCAGGAAAGAACGCAGATACGCCTCTTCGATATTGCTATTATTCGGGCGATCTTCCCAGTTGCCCAGATACGTGTATCCCAGTTGTGTACGAAACAACTTGACAATACGATTCTGTGTGGCGCGTTCTTTCTGACCGACAACACTCATATCAACCTCGTCTTTCCAGTGAGCAGTTCCTGCATCATCCCTTGCTTCAAGGCGCGAGTCTTGTCGCGCTTTTGCTCTAAGGCGACAATTTCAGTGTCCATATCGGAGAGGACGATGGCAATGGCGCGTTGTTCGAGAAGAGAGGGGCATGATACTTCTATATTCTCGATTGTCGAAGCATTTAAACTCGGCACACCTGATGCTTCATTATATCTAAGCCAATCGATCATATTGAAAAGGTAGAAAACAAACCTTGGATGAGCGGAGTATGAGATTTCAGTGTAAAATAAAGTGTCGATTGTCCAGAAGGGAGTATCCATATACTGAGGTGAATCAATAGTTCCTTTTCTACCAATCAATACTGATGGTTTATCATAAAGGTAGTCGTTTGTGCGACCAATTTCTCCACTGGTAGCCAGGATTGGATACTTTCCATCATCGACAGCCACACCGCGCTGACTTTTTCCATGACGTACTCTCAAAATCTCACTCAACTTCTTCACCTCCCACTCCCCACTGAACCCCGGCAACCGCGTCTTGCCCGTGAGAAGCTGCTGCATCGTTGCCTGCTTGATATCGCGTTTCTTAGTGATGAGTTGGTCTAGCAACGTAATCAGAGCATCTGCATCGCTCAAGGCGGTAGCGATGGCTCGTTGTTCGGAGAGAGAAGGAAGTGGAAAAGGATAATTTTTTAACGCTGGCATTTCAATGCCAGTTTGACCTGACGATCTCTGTGATAGAGATTCAACATAGTGAAAGAGAGATTCCTGCTTCAAGAAGTGATAAAGATATTCTCTATCAATTCGTGAGGATGGTATAGCTTTAATAAGAGCGACATTATAAGCACCTTCTATTCCCCGTAATATTTGGAATATTGGTGGCCCATAGCGACCAATCATGATATCACTAGCTATACATTTTTTTTGAGCAAGCCCTTCAGGGATGTATGTTTCAAATTCATCCGTCTTATAATCCCTTATTTGGATCAACCTTATGTATCCATCTTTTTTTTGAAACTTAAACGTTGATCGCGCCGGTTGAGATCCGCCAGAAAAAGTGATCAAATCACCAATACTTTTGGCTCCCCAATCCTCTGGGATTACTCCTATCTCTGTTTGCTTGTACCCTGGTTTTTGATTTATATTTTGTGCTGTTATCACCATACAAACCCCATCGTCTTCAGATGTGCGTTCACCTTACTGCTCAGTATCTCAACATCTTCGGTGAGCTTGGGCAGCGGTACGGCGTAACGCTCGGCAAGCTGCTTGATGCGTCCGGTCAAGGCTTGAGAGGTGCGGTTCAGTTCGCTCTGCACATCCGAGGCAAAGGTCGCCAGCCATTTGTCGTCAATCACGAGCGTCTTTACTTCGTCCTCACTCAATATAGTATATTTGGCATTTACTCTGGCATCAAGGGCTTTTTGGGCATCTTTGACTCTCTTGCTGGTCTCTGCCGCTTTCTCGATGAGGTCGAGGTATGTATTGAGCAAGGTGCGCTCGTCTGTAGCGTCCAAGTCGGTGAGGATGTCTTTGAGGCGGGTGTTAATGCTGGCTTTCGTGATTTTGCCCTTCTCGTTCTTTGCCTCTTCGAGCAGGCCGCCCTCGCCGCCATGTTCTTCGTACATCTCTTCCATCTGTTGCGCGATGGCGTCCCTGGCGACTTCCAACTGCTCGATGTGCTGTTGCTCTTGCGCGAAGTAGCGGGAAACGATGAGTTGTGAGGGGATAAGTTCGCTGCTGGCCTTCCAGCCATCCAATGCGATAATGTACACGTCATCCTGCATCGTCTCGCTCCAGTAGCTCATCAGGTGCTGGTATACATCATATTTATCGATCAGCCCGGCTGCGGCAAATACCCGCAGTATATCCTCGGAGAGTGCTTCGATAACCTGCTTGGGGTGGCTGCCAACGCCGAGGCTTGTGAGACAGGGCATGTTGTGTGTCTTCCACTGTTCAAACAGCAGCGTGACCGTGTGTGTATACTCCGCGAACTCTGGATGAGCAAAGATGGTCGGCTTAATCTGTGTACTCTCTACCAGAAGCTGGCTATAACCCACGCGCGGCCCCGCCTCGAAAAGCTGCCGCTTGAGCGTGGGAAAGACTTGCCAGTAGCTCTCTAGCGCGTCGATGTCGCGGTTCGGGATGCCACCCAACAGGTGCGCCGCGATGTCGTGCAGGTCTTCGGCCTCCGAACTATCAATGTAACGTGGTATGTTGAGGTTGTAGTCATTCGCTTCAATCTCATCTACACGCACCATACGCGAATACCTGGGTAGCTCTAGCTGCCTCGTGAAGACATCGACGATTTTGTGAATGTCTTGTTGGCGCAAACGGTTCTTGTTGCCATCCTTCACAAAGCCCTTGCTGGCGTCGATCATGAAGATACCGGTGCGGCCCGCGGCGTTTTCCTTATCGAGGACGATGATACAGGCAGGGATGCCGGTGCCGTAGAACAGGTTAGGAGGTAAACCGATGATCCCCTTGATGTAACCTTTGCGGATGATGTTCGTGCGAATGGTGGCCTCAGCATTGCCACGAAAGAGTACGCCGTGCGGCAGAATCACCGCGCCCTTGCCATTGCTTTTGAGTGAGCGAATGATATGGAGCAGAAAAGCGTAGTCGCCATTTTTCCTGGGTGGCACGCCATCCTTAAAACGTTCGTAAGGATCGTTGTCAGGGTCAAAGCCATTGCTCCACGCCTTGTTGGAGAAGGGCGGATTAGCTACCGCGAAGTCAAATGTTTTGAGATTGCCGTTGTCTTGCTTAAAGTATGGACTGGAAAGCGAATTATCCTGCCAGATTTCGGCTGTTGGGTTATCGTGCAGGATCATGTTCATCTTTGCCAACGCTGCGGTAGCGTTGTCCATTTCCTGCCCGTAGATGGTTACGCCAGTCCGCGCTTCGTCGGCAGCCTTGAGCAATAGCGAGCCAGAGCCACAGGCTGGATCATAAATAGTTTGGTCTTGACTCCTGGCCTTGTTAATGCCGATGACCTTCGCCATAATGCGAGAGACTTCGGAGGGGGTGTAAAATTGCCCCTTACTCTTGCCCGATTCGGTGGCGAAATGGCGCATCAAATATTCGTAGGCGTCGCCTAGAATGTCGTCGCCTTCAGCGCGGTTCTTACGGAAATTGAGGATGGGGTTGTCGAAAATCGCTACCAGGTTGGAGAGGCGGTCCTGCATCTCCTTGCCCTTGCCCAACTTATCAGCATCGTTGAAGTCGGCTACGTCAATCACGCCCTTGAGATCGTTGGCCTCGGCGAGCCTGGCGATGATCTTGTTGATTTTGTCGCCAATCTCTTTATCACCCTTGAGCGCAACCATGTCGGCGAAGCTGCCACCTTTGGGCACCTCGATCAGTGCGTGAGGTTGACCAGCGTACTTGTCGGAGACATATTTGACGAAAAGAAGGACGAGGACATAATCCTTATACTGTGAGGCATCCATCCCTCCACGAAGTTCATCGCAGCTTTTCCATAGTGAACTATAGAGTTCACTTTTCTTGATTGCCATTGAAGACCTTCCCCATCAACTTTCTATCAACGGGCGACCCTTGTGGTCGCTCCCCATATGTCACTTAACCGATGGTTTTGCAGAATCATAATACCATAGTTTTACAGAAAACTGCTCATTTCCCAAACGGAACAGAGCACTTTTTGCTATGTTCACCGTCAACATATCAGAAAGAAACCGATTCATATTGTTTATGCCCTTATTCCTCTTCCATACTAAACTTTGCCCCATATCTCTTTGTCATTATACCCATGGTTTTGCAGATGGGTGGGACCATAGTTTTGCAGGGAGTTGTAGTCGTCTGGGCATAGTAAAGAGATAGCTAACTGCGATTTTGGGTTTTTACGTAGTTAGTCGTTTTGATGGGGAAGCATAGTTTTGCAGAAAAAAATCACTTTAAATTGACTTTGTTCTCTAATATGGAACTGGAAAAGTCGGAATATACACTGTACGCTTTTCCCTACTTGAGTAGGGAACGGCCAATAATTTCCTTCATGATCTCAGTCGTGCCACCATGAATTGTTTGAATTCGTGCGTCGAGATATGCCTGTGCGATTGGATACTCCTGCATGTAACCATAGCCACCGTGAAACTGTACGCCTGCGTCTACCACACGCTTCTGCAATTCGGTGGTCCACCACTTCGCCATCGCAGCCTCGTCAGCATTCAGTTCTCGACGGTTGTGGGTAAGGATACACTGGTCAACGAACACGCGTGCAATTGTCAACTCGGTCTTTAACTCGGCCAGCGTGAAACGCGTGTTCTGGAAGTCAGCTATCGGTCTTCCAAACGCTGTTCGCTCCTTACAGTAGGTGATCGTCCACTCGAGTGCAGCCTCGGCTGCCGCAACCGCACTCACCGCAATGGTCAAGCGCTCCTGCGGAAGTTGCTGCATCAGATACGTGAATCCTTCCCCTTCTCGACCAAGCATGTTGTCAGTTGGTACCAGTACATTGTCAAAGAACAACTCGGCAGTATCCTGGGCACGTAAACCAATCTTCTCCAAATTGCGTCCACGCTGATAGCCTTCCATCTCACGTTCGACAACTAGGAGACTAATGCCTTGATGACCACGCGATACATCAGTCTTGGCAACCACTACAAGTAGGTCATTAAGAATGCCGTTTGAGATGAATGTCTTTTGCCCATTGAGAACGTAGTAGTCTCCCTCCCGACGAGCTGTGGTACGAATACCATTCAGATCGCTACCCGCTCCTGGCTCGGTCATAGCGATGGCTGTCACAGCTTCGCCACGGACGACTCTTGGAAGCCAACGTTGACGCTGAGCGGGCGTAGTGTAGTGTAGGAGATAGGGAATCACAATATCATTGTGAAGGGGGATGCCAATGCCCATGAAACGTCCACGAGCCAATTCCTCGACGATGACCGTGTTGAAGCGAAAGTCGTTGATGCCTACTCCCCCATACTCCTCTGGTACATCCATACCCAAGAAGCCTTGCTGACCAGCCTTATGCCACAACTCACGCGATACAATACCATCTTGCTCCCATTGCTTGTAGAATGGCGTGACCTCACGGTTTAGAAACGCTCGGAAGGAATCACGGAAGAGGTGGTGTTCCGTCTCAAATATCTCTCGTTTCATGAGATAGACCTTTCGGTGAGCAGATCACTCTGCTCACCTTGACGAATCTGTATATACAGGGTATATGTGTGGATACATAGTTTTCGTGAAAACTGTTTATCGTGCATCACTCGTTTCGTACAGAGGTGTTCCATACCTTTCATCAAAGATGATCTCCGAGAGCGGGTGACGATTCAGTTTCTTTGGAAACTCTTTGGCGGGCCAGCCAAGTGTCACCATAGCGCACGTTGCAATGCCATCGGGAATGTTGAGCAATGCCTTTACCTGTGGTTCGTAATGGCAAAGGAGCGTTGTAAGTGTGCTCCCTAAACCCTCGTCACGTGCTTTGAGGAGCACGTTTTGCACTGCCGGGTAAATAGATGCACCATAGACGACTGTCGGACGGTCTAGTTCAATGTCGGTCGGATGAATCTCGGCGAGTTCAGCACACACCACCAGCCAAACCGGTACTTCTTCCATATGATTCGCGAAGTAGTCGGCATCGGTCAACATCTTGGGGATTTTCACCTCAGATTCGGAACCAACGTGAATAGCTCCCTGACGCGCGGCAGCGACGTAAGCATTCCACGGATTCATATACCACTCTTTCAATGTGCGCTTTTTCTCAGGGTCGCGCACGACGACAAATCGCACTGGTTGTCTATTGCCGCCTTGAGGGGCCCAACGTGCGGCGTCGAGCACGCGCTTAAGGACATCGTCAGGCACGGGATCGGTTTTGTAGAAACGACATGACGACTGGCTGCGCATAAGTTCAATGAGTTCCACTAGTAACCTCCTCGTTGAGCTAATACTACTCTTCTCTACAATAAAGCACTATATATTCTACGCAACTCCCGTTTGAGCACCTTTCCTTGTGTGTCTTTGGGAAGAGCGTCGACCACGTGTATTACTTTGGGAACTTTGTAGGCCGCCAGGTACTGCCGACAGTACGCAAGCATCTCATCTGAGTGGGCTGTTACACCTGGTTTGCTGACCACGAACGCTGTTACTGCCTCGCTCCACTTCGCATCGGGCAGACCAACAACGGCGGTCTGAAATACGGCCGGGTGCTGGTAGAGAACGCGCTCGACCTCTTGTGAGGACACATTCATCCCACCGGTCTTGATAACGTCCTTCGCACGGTCATGGAAGAAAAGGTTCCCCTCGGCATCACGACGCACGATATCACCCGTGTGAAGCCAGTTATTCCGAAAAACGTGTGCGGTGCGCTCTTCGTCTGCGTAGTACCCAAGCATCACGGACGGCGAACGGCAAATCAACTCGCCAACCTCTACGTCGTTTCCATCGTCATCAACGACACGCACCTCAAGTTGTGGAACCGGCTTTCCAATCCAGGTCATGTCGTGATCGGGAACGTCGTCAAGTGTGGCGAACCAGCCGACTGAGCCAAGTTGCGAGAGTTCAGACTGGCCCCAGTAGGTGCCCCACACAACGCGTGGTGTTACCTTGCGCCATTCGTCGATCATGATGCGCGGCACAGTCCCTCCGTAAGTCAAACAATGCTCAAGGCTACCAAGTTCAGCATCATGGAAGGTCGGTACCTGTGTCATTGCCAGATAGAAGGTCGGCGTTTGTGCCATGATCGTTACCTGCTCTGCAGCGATGATGCTGAGTGCCTGCTGTGTATCGACTGCCTGTACAAGAATAATCGTTGCGCCCACGAGAGTGAGTGTCGTCATACTTCCTAGTCCGGCTATCGTGAAAAAAGGCATTACGAAGAGCCAGATATCGGATGGTTTGATCCCAAGTGCAGCCATCCAAGCGGGCGTCGTGGAAATCAGGTAGTTACGATGCGTAATCATCACGCCTTTGGGAAATGACTCGGTCCCACTGGTGTACTGAATCATCGCTACGTCGAACTCACAAACGTCCGATTCAGGCTCGTCATCTGATAGATTGTGGGCAATCAGCGTGCTGAAACGCGGCCATCCCTCTGTCACAGGTCTCTTGTCGATATCACTCACGATATACGTAGTGACACTTGGAAGCTGCTCCACCATTCCTGCGATTCGTTCGGCAAACACATCTTCGACGATCAATACCTTGGGCTTGCAATGGTTTGCCTGGTACGAAATTTCACGCTCAGTAAAAGTGAAGTTGAGGCTCGAAAACATCGCGCCCAGCTTCAGGCAAGCATACCAAGCTGTAATATAATCAGGACTGTTGCGTGCCAGGATTGATACGACATCTCCATGCTGGACACCAAATTGCTGCAATGCTTTAGCAAAGCGATTTACCTGGGAGTTGAGCGCTGCATAGGTATATACCTCGCGGTGACCATCGGCACGATAGAAAATAATCGCGGCTTTGTCGGGAGTGTGCTGCGCATGGCGTCGAAGCTGGTCTCCGATTGTTGCACGACCAAGCCTTTCTCGTAGTTGTGGTGGAATGTGGCTCATCTTTGGGCCTCCCTCCTTGCCTTGCTTCATTCACTATTAAAAATATGATCATTCCTGAGTAGAGCCGAGCAGGTTGTGTACAGCATACTCTGCGTAGAGTGTTGCCATTTCATCTATCGACAACGCACCATCTGTTTGGAACCAGTCATTGATGCCGTGAATCATATCGAACAACGCAAGCGTCGCAATGCGTGGGTGCTCAACAACGAACACCCCCTCTGTAACTCCATGCTCAATGAATGTCTGTACAGTATGAAAGTAACGTCGCAAATAGTTGTCAACTTGTTTCCGCCACTCTGGATCGAGTTGGCGCAATTCGCGTAGGGCTGTCGACACCCAGTACCGCCTTTCCCAGCGCCGCTCAATATGACATCGGATCAGCGTCTGTAGCCTTTCGGTCATCGTTGCGTCATCCTCAAGCAGAGGAAGAAGGGTTTCAACAAACTCCTTTGTGACACCGAATGTAATCTGTAAGAGAATGTCGGCTTTCGAGGCGAAATGGTAATACAGTGTCGCGACACTGATACCAGTCGTTTCTGCAATGAGCCGCATCCCAACGTCGCTGAACCCACGCTCGTAAAACAGTTTCGCCGCTATCTCAAGGATTTCTGGCGTGCGTGAGGTGTCTTTAAAGCGTGGGACAGGAGATGTCTTTTCCTGCGTCATGCTTGCTCATCCTCGCGTAGACGCTTAGCCGCCGCTAGCGTACGTGCCGTAGCCACAATATCCGATAGCGCTGAACCCGGTGGAAAAACTGCAACCCCTCTCGCCTGCAACGTCGCGGCGGCCTTCGGAGCAATCGTTCCACCAGCAAGGACTGGTAGGTTGCTATCCTCAGCTGCAAGCAGATCAAGTACGCGCTCAACAATCTCGATTCGCCCACCAACATTCAGCCCAACCAGGTCTACATCTTCGTCACGAGCGGCGGCGGCAATCTCTTCTGCCACAGCCATGCCAACGAGAATAACCTCCATGTCGGCCTCGCGCAACGCACGAGCAACGACGGAGACACCGCGCCAATGACCATCCAAGGCTGTCTTTGCCAGAAGGATTTTAATCCTCGATTGGTTCATCCTATCCTCAAAATGCTATTGGGACATTCCAGTCCCCGAACGTCTCGCGAAACACATCACCTATCTCACCAACAGTCACATCGGCGTCTACTGCCTCAAGCATCGCTGGCATAACGTTCGCGTCACTCTGACATGCTTGCTCAAGGGCGTGAAGTGCTGCGACCGCAGTTCGCTCGTCACGAGTAGATCGAAGGACATTCAGGCGCTGTATCGCCTTATCCCATACGCCTGTGACGCCCTCGAAGCCGTTGACTTCAAATGGTGAAACGTCATCGGGGTAGCTGTTCACTCCAATGATCTGCTTTTCGTCATGAAGCAATGCGGTTTCATGCTCGTACTGATTCTCCGCCGCTCGATGGTGAAGCCAGCCACTGTCGAGTGCAACAATAAAGCCTCCTTGCTTCTGAATCTGATTGAAAACGTCCCATGCACGCTCTTCCAAGTCAGCCGTGAGTCGCTCTAGGTAAAACGAGCCACCGAGCGGATCAGCGACAGCGGTCAGGTTGCACTCATGTTGGAGTATCTGTTGAATACGCACTGACATTTGATGTGCGTGCTCGGAGGGAACGGAAATAGCCTCGTCATAGCCTGAAACGCCGAGCGATTGCACACCGCCAAGAATCGAGGCGAGAGCCATGAGAGTGCCGCGAACGATGTTATTGAGTGGTTGCTGATAGGTCATTGCTGAGCCAGCTGTTACAACATGGATACGTAAGCGCAATGCACGCTCGTCAGTTACACCGTAGCGATTTTTCAGCAAATCGTGCCACATCTTGCGTGCCGCACGCAGCTTTGCAATGTCCTCAAAGAGATCCATTCCTACGCGCAAGTTGACGCCACCAACCTTATGGGCAATCTCTCGCACATCGAACCGCCCGCGTGCCACGACACCATCGAGGTATGAGATGGCATTGGCAAACAGTGCAGCAAGTTCCTCATAGGCATTGAGTCCTGTATCTGCTGCGTTATAGGCAGCGATTGAAACAGGAACCCAGTATGGCAAATGCTCAGCACAGAACTCGATGATATCGCAGTTCAAACGTAGTCCAGCCATTGAAGGAATTTGCTGGCGTGGAATACAGCCGAGATAGGTCAAAAAGAAATCACTTTGACCTGTACCTCGGAGCTTGTGCAAATCCAGGCTGCGTCGTCGCGCAACCGTCCAATAGCATGCCAACGCAAATGGTGCGTGCTGGACAACCGCACCGCCGGGGTGGCAGTAGTAGTCCTGTATCGGAATACCATCAAGAATTGTTTCGTAGTCACGTACGCTAAGAATAACCGCACCTGTCATTCCAACATCTTCCTTACGTGCTACAACCTGTGGGTGATCGACGTTGTAGAGGTGGTCGGCAGTGTTACGATCGTGTTCCATGAGGAACCCCGTTTCGCCTTGGGCAAGCAGGAACTGAATACGTTCACGTTCATCTTCGGGATTGCCGTATCCGCTTAATTGAAAAATGCGCCATGGCTGTTTGCGGTACATTTCGGGGTAGGCACCACGAACATAGGGTGGTGTTCCTGGTGCCGTGAGTGCATCACGAGCATGTGGTAGTACATCTTCAGCGCTGTAGAACGCCTTAAGAGGAATGCCAGATGTAGACTGCCAGGTCTTATGGTACGTCATAGTACACCATTGCCTTTGGCTCAATCGAACGTTCGTTAGAGAAGATACCTAAACTATACTATGTAGACGCCAGAAAGTCAATACCATCCTTTCCTATTGATAACACTACACTTATTTATGCTAACACTTCTCGAACTCTCCATTCTGATACTCCTTTAATGTAATACGTACTTGTGATATCAACTCTACTATGCTATAGTAGAGGCACTAATCGATATATACGCTATGTTCTACACGAAGATGCCTTAAGAACGTTTGTTCATATAAAAAGAAAAACGTGAGGAAGCCATTTGTGCCTGCTTTATTTGCTCACTTAACAGAAAATGTCTTTCTAGTTTCCTCATACCTATTTTGTAATGTGCTACTTCTTATACAGCTTTAGAGGGAGTACTTGATGTCTTCACGTTCTGTTAACCCTATGGCAATGGCATTTAAAATCTTGGAGGAATACAAAGACAAGGTACGTGACACACTAGAGGGTGCTGGATGTACAGAAGAACTGCGAAATAAGATACTTAAAGATGTGTATACTACGAGTGGGGCTTACCTTTCCCTCAACCGTGCTTACAAGCGGCATGAAGAGACCTTTGTGGAGCTTTGTGCCCAAAAAAGGCTTCACTCATCTCTTACAAAAATGTTCCCATCCTTCAAGAAGAAAAATCTTTATGTTCATCAAGTCCAGGCCATCGACAGTATTTTAGAGAAGAAAACGACAATTATCTCTACAGGTACAGGAAGCGGTAAAACGGAGTCTTTTCTCATTCCTTTACTCGATCATTGCTTAAAAACGGGCGGAACTTCTGGGATCAAGGCCATTATTTTATATCCCATGAATGCGCTTGCTAGTGATCAACTACGTCGTTGATGACAACCCAGCGACTGTTAGAAAACTAGCCGAGCAACTCGCGGGCATGTCCTTCCCTCTATTTCACCCCGGACGTGAGAAAATTAATCCTCTATATCAATTTGCCAAGCGTAACCCATTTATTCAAGCAATGCGAACCAAACTAAAGAAGCAAGCATGTACAATAGACGATTTAGCTTCACTATTTCGGGATATTTATGTGGATGCTCATCGACGGGAGCCGCGAGATGCTAAAGGTGTAGTCTACGCCTATCTAAGTGTGATAAACGAGCTAAACAGCTACTTTACGCCCAGTTCAAATTCAAGCTCAGTTCCAGACGTGTTGATTGATTACCGCTTGCACCTTGTTCTTGATGATCTTGGTGGCAACCTTACGCGTTGCTTGCTATGCGGATGCTACCATGATGGTCTGAGAACGCATTGTAGAATATGCAATGGTATTTTATTTAATGTGAGTAAAAAGAATCCCCTGCTCTGCCTCGCAAGATGTAATGGCCTTACACTCTCCCCCCGTATCGATATAGTTCCAGAAGGTACTCGTAATGCTTTTACCGTACTCGTGGAGCGAGTGGTTGAACATGCACCCACAACTGATACACGCAGCCCTCATTTTGCGTTGGAATCTATCCTAGACGTTGATGAGGAAAGCGAAAGCTATAGCTTACACTCAGCCTCTCCTGACGCAAATCATATACGGATTATTTGGTCCGATGATGAAACCTCCTTACACGAATTGGAGCTAGAGAAACCTCGGCTTTACTGGCAAAATATGCAGAGAGTTGTTGATGCTGTTCTCGTTCGACCTGAGACGAAGATTACTACAAAATTGCTTGGTTTTATTGATAACCGTGAAAAGGCATCGAGTATACGCTTTCGCCTACGCGATGAGATCGCTGAACGCGCCTTGACGAATTGGGCGTCAAAGCAGTGGTCTGGTGCTGGTACTCTTCCTCTTATAACTGCATTTCGACGTTTAGAAAAGCAAATGCACGACGAGTCAGAAGAGAGCGAGATTTGGGGCGAGATAAAACAGGAGATGTCTTTTTGGTTTGTCCGAATGCTCACTCGTTTAAGCGAATACGAGGATACATGGCGTGTTCGTTTGAATGCAAACGTTGCTCAGGTGCTTCGGGAGCATGAACTCATGCTTATCAACGACGTTCTCCTTCCCCATTGTGCAATTGATCGAACTGACTTTGATGTACCCGAAGCTGAGAATCTCAAGCATTTTTTCTTGGAAAAATATCGTGTCGCAACCGAGTACGGTGTAGGTTTGAGGAGCGTCAAGGAACGTGGATATGATGTCGTCTCGCTTGGTGAGCAGGGACGTATCTATCAACGTGTTGTAGAGGAGATCGGTAGCGAGCACGTAAAGCCTATTTTATCTTCCCTCGTTACCAAAGAGATACTGCTCCAGAAGAAGACGAATCAAGGAGCTATCTACTATCAGCTTTCGCCAAAACACCTGGTTCTGGAATGTTGCTCTCAGCCTGAGAACTCTTTTGTGGAGAGTGAACTTTTACCAGCATTAATTGAATGTCACACGGCTGACAACACCAACGAAGAACGAGCTGAGAGTGAAGAGAAATTTCGTTCAGGGAAGATACAAGCACTTGTGTGTACACCAACATTGGAGATGGGTGTTGACATTGGAGACCTTTCCTGTGTCATAATGATTGGTTTTCCACCTAGCCCTGCCAGTTATGCGCAACGAGCAGGAAGAGCAGGTCGTGGAAGTTTACTACGCTCCGCTGTAATGATAGTTCTTTCCTCATCTGGCAATAGCCATGATGACTATTACGCTGCCGATCCACGCAAGATCATAGAGGGTACAATTACTCCGCCTCAGTTCACTCTCGCAAATAAGAAATTGCTTGCATCACATATTTATGCTCACGTTCTAGCAGGAGACGACAATCTGTGGAAACTGGCTTCTGCTCGACATATCGAGCAGCGTCTCCGACAATATACTATGAATGATGAGTTAACACTTCGTTCTGAATTGGGTACAGATTACGATCAGTTACTAGATTATCTTCGTGAAGATGTTGCGAAATGGATCGGTAGGATCAAAAATCATGAACAGGGATATAAAGAAGGCTTCTTTCCCGACTATGGCTTTCGGCGGGATGGCGTACCTCTCGTGAAGTCAGAGATGGTTGATTTAGGAAACACAAGTGGTGCTGGTGTATTGACCACACGAGAGCCAGAGGAAGCCGTTCGGAAACTTATTCCTGACCGAGTGGTTTTTTGTAGTGGACGCCCTATCCGCGTTGCTGCCTATCAATCGGAAAGGACGTATAGTAAGGACGTTGATGCCTCTGGGAAGCCTTTTCGCACATACACACATCTGGTTGCAGAGGGAAAAGACGATCTCTACATCTACGCTAAGCGCGAGTCCGATATGAGATACCAGCTTACACGAACGCTGTATAGTAAGGTACCTGGCTCAGAATTACCATCATACGGACCAGGATACTGTAACGTACAACTCGTTCACCAAGGGAAACTCTATATCGTTAATGAAGGGAAATATGATATAGCTGTCGTAGACAAGGAACAAGGACGCATTGTGCCTTTTCAAGATGATCGTGGTGAGTATCGCATCGGTATCTGTCTAACGAGGGACGGTCTGCTCATCCATCTCTCTGAGCAGATATTGCACTTGAATACGAGGGCGAATTTTTTGGCAATATTGCTGCGTAGTATCCCAGACTATTTCAACCTTGATGATGGTGAGCTACGAGTGATGCCGAATGTCACAATTTCCTCCCAAAATGCCGAAGTCAACGATGGTAAAAAGTATGTATTTATCTATGGGCATGATGAAAGCGGATTAGTTCCTTTTGCACAAATCGCAGGGCATCTGTCACAAATGTTGGAGAAGCATCTGCAGAAATTGGAGGATTGCTCCTGTAGTGATGGTCGCTATCGCTGCCTCTTTAGCTTTGGTTCGCAGTATCTTACCGGGATACTCTCTCGCAGAGATGCAACGAGTTTCCTACGTGCCTTTTTACGACTCTCTTTGTTACAGCCTCATATTCCTCAGAAAACCTTTACTCTGACTCAGCCAGATGTGGTGCTGAAGGTAGAGTGGAGAGGAAAATGCGAAGTTTCAGTGGAAAACCATCGGACCAAGACCTCTACGAAATATGCTTCTGAGAACACAGGAAGCGACCAAAATACTGCTATTTATACCGCAATCAATACTGTTCTTACTACCGAAGCTGCACAAGGGGCGCATACCGTGAAAATTCTTTGTAAACCTGGGTACATTGCAGATCACTTACAAGGGAATGCAAAAGTGACCAAGGGTCGAGAGTCCTTTATGCGCTTACTCTTAACGCTACGTAGTTGGGATGCCTGGGCAGTAGAAAGGAGCAAGTGATGCCACCTACAATACTTCCTCTTCATGGTCTTCCTTTCGTTGGGGCTGGTGAAGGGGCAGAAAAACACACTGTGGATTTCCTCAAGGCGTTGCCTGATAATTACTTTGTACTACGTGAACTACGAACGCTTCCTACATTGGAAAAGCGTCAAGCTGGTTCAAATGAGAATCGTATTGACGTGGTGGTCATCGGTCCCGCTATAGGGGTAATAGTGCTAGAGGTAAAGGACTGGAATATTCGCCGCAATCGGTACGAATGGAATGATCAGTATACTGTTCGTAGGACTGACGAGCAAGGGTATACAACAAATATAAAGAATCCCTATGCTCAAGTGGACGAATACTATCATGCAGTGCTTAATTTATTAAAAGATACTTTCGGGTTTAGTCCAGTACGTGTAAGTGGTTTTGTTGTATATCCTAAACTTACAAAGGCGGAATTTGAGAATGCCTTTGTAAGGGGTGAAGAAAATAGCCAACGGTTCAATGTGCGGGAGAGATTTCTTATAGACATAAAGCGTACTATTTTCCAGGATGCATTCAGTTCTCATTGGGACGACCCATTAGCATTGTTGACGCAACTCGTGAGGTCAGAAGTGAAAACGCCGTATGAGGATGTGCAAGTTGTCAAGGCTGTCAATGTGCTTGTTCCTCCCAAGCTGCGAGTAGGGGATAGCTCTAAACATGAACTTGGCTATGAGCATCTTCTCCTGATGGACGAAGAGCAGCAGAAGTGGGCCTTTAGTGAACAGGTGATAGCAAAGAATTACATGTTGGATGTGGCGGGAAGTGGAAAGACAAATATAATACTTTCAAGGGCGATGCATCTTGTGACGCGTTACTTTGGCACTCCTGGTTTTCGTATCCTTGTTTTAACATACAGCGAAGCACTGGCAAGAGATTTGAAGCGTTTACTTGAAAATAAAATCAAAGACCAGAATTCCGTTGATGCTCAACAATGTAAGCAGACTATTGTTGTTGAGCATGTAGAACACTTGATGGAGCAAATACTTAAGGCAGGGTTAGGAGAAGCTGAGGCCGAGGTATGGCGTACTCAAGTGAAACAAAATATAACATCAGAGGAGTATCTTGAGTATAAACTACCAGAAAAGTGTCAGGATATTCTTTCCGAGCGTGGTGAAGACTTCCGTTTGTTTGACTATCTGCTTATTGATGAGGTGCAGGATTTCAGTGACTTTTTTCTTGATGTGGCGATGAGCCTACTTAAAGAACGTGAGAATGTGTTTATGGTTGGTGATGTTGGGCAGAGGCTGTTTGATCGTAAACATAACTTGAGAGACCATAGTATGGTGGAAGAGCGTGTGCGCGTGCGTGGTAACTATCGAATGTACCGCAGTCCTAAGCTAATTGCACACCTTTCATGGGCATTTCTGCGGCAAGACCCTTTTATTGTCCAAGAACTACGGGATCAGGAATACGAAGACGTGATCAAGTCAAAGAACAGGCTGCTTACTCAGCCAGTGTTCAAATTCTGTCCGACACGGGAAGCATTGCTCAAAGACGTGTATGAGGCTATCTCGGATCTCGTAGCGTTTCGTGTGAGACCAGAGCAAGTACTCTGTATTGGATTGCCTGACACATTAAATCGTCTGCATGATTTATTTACAGCAAACGCTATTCCAGTATGTTGGGCGAACGAAATGCGACCCGATGAACGTACAGTAATCCTCGCTGATTTTGCTATGTCCAAAGGGCTTGAGCGTGATTATGTATATATTCTCGACATTGATCGGTTGCCAGACGGTAGCCTTGACAGTGGAACCTTATTTGCATCGCCGGAGACGTTAGAAAACGAAATGCGTCGCAGCCGTATCAAAATTTTTGTTGCTCTTACGCGTGCTATACGAGAAGTACACCTTTATTATGCAAATAACAATAGCCACTTCATCAAAGAACTACTCTCAAAGAAGCCGTCAACGAATTATCGAGTTTAAGAAGCATCACGCCGACCAGTTTGCCTCAACGACAGAAAATACTGCGGAAACTGCTCCTACACTACCTGTTGCTCTTCGTCCATGTCGTGTGAGTTGGCAAAATGTCATCAATGTGTCGCGTCCTCTGCAAAGTGGCCTCATCTCGTTTATAGACGAAGAGAAACGATACGGTTTTATCACGAATGATACAGGCCGATTTCACTTCAAATTTAACGCGTTCATGAGAGGTAAGCCTGAACTGAACGCGCAAGTCGAATTTGAGGCGGAAGAATCGTATGATAAGAAGCATGATCAGAAGGGTTTTAGCGCGGTAAATATTCGTCCTGCGAGGATTCCAGCACAGGTTACTATACGGGATACATAAAAAGCCATAGTTGAGGAACTAGAGAAAGCGCACACTGTAAAGGTTTTATAGAAGCTTGTTGCATGATGGGGTTCGCACAGCCAGGAATTCCTCGCGGTTTCGTGGTCGTCAAACGACGATGGGTTGCGGAACGAACCTTTGCTTGGCTAAGGCGGTCGCGTCGGTTGAGTAAAGATTACGAATTCTTGCCAGAGAGTGAATCTCTCCATGAGAGAAGTCGCTACACTGCTCCAGGGTTGGTAGTCTCGGACGGCTGCCGCAGCCGCAGGGCCATTGAATCCCAGTTGACCCAGCGTTCCATGATCTTCCCGTCTGCGATACGCAGAATGGTGATCCCATTTATCGTCACCGGTTTCCCGCCTGGGGCGATGCCTCTGAACTCATGCTGGTGCGTGGCATCCATTTTCCAGCGAATGACCACCTTATCTCCCTCGGCGAACAGATCCTCTATCTTCCAGTGTCCATCGGGGAAGGCGTCATGGGCTCCTTGTACAGCTCGCTTGGCACCAGCAAAACCTGGGTCCACTTGCGTAGGTAAACTATGGTCGACGAAATCAGCAGCAAGCAGTTCGTCAAGCAGAGCAAGTTCCCCCTTCCCCCACACCTCTTCCTGATAGCGACGAGCAAGAGCCTTCTTCTTTTCTACTGACATCATTCATCCTCCTCATAGTAGGTTACTATTCAAAGACGACTTCCAGTAGCTAACTTACAAAAAGCACTACAGCATGAGGCGAAGCTTCTTTCCGATTTCTGCAACAAAGTCAACGTTGTAACCGGGTCTATTGGGTGCGGTTCTTTTTTTGAACAGCTCTGCAATTCTGAGCTTGAGATGAATATGACAGCAATGAGATTTTATGCTCTTGTCATACTTTATGCTCAAATCGTGCAAAAAAATGAAACGCACCCGGGTCTATTTGCCGATCGGTTTTAAGACAAAAGTATATTCTACGGTATAGAAAGGTGCAGTGACATGGTAGCGAGCCGCTTCTTCCGTCGAGTCATGACGGATAAAATCGACGATCAGTGAGTCCTTGGGTCCAAAGACGGCGTCCGAAGCGAGGTACTTGTCTCCTTTCACAAACAGGTGAGTCGTGACGGGCACAAAACCGTCCGCCGAAACGAGCAGATGGATATGGGCCGGACGAAATGGATGACGACCTAGTGCCCGCAGCAACTGTCCCACAGGGCCGTCGTCCGGTATTGCATAGGAGACCGGTTTGATTCCCATAAAAGTGTAGCGTCCTTCGCTATCAGTGCGGAACTTGCCACGCAAATTCATGTCGGGCTGCTCCGGGTCTTGTTGTTCGTACAACCCGTTCTCATTGGTCTCCCAGACATCAAGCAAGGCGTTGGCAATAGGTTTCCTATCGCTGGAAAGCACCTGCCCCGTCATGACGAGCGGTTCACCCCGACCGTCTTTGCTGATGGTTGCCCCTAGTGGCAGCTCTTGGGCCCCTTCCCGGTAGAACGGGCCGAAGACCGTGCTCTCGGTCGCCCCATCCAGCGAGCGATGATTGACGGCATCTACCTGCATCGAAACCCCCAGTACGTCAGAGAGCAGAATAAATTCCTGGCGCTTGTCGTCGCACATCTGACCGGTTCTCGTCAGGAACTGGATACCTGACATCCATTCTTCCTGGGTGAGATCAACCTCACGGATACATGCATGAAGGTGGCGAATGAGGCTGGTCATCACTGTCTTCAATCTGGGGTTTGGCGCTTGCGCCATGCTATCAAGCACATTTTGAGTAAGTTGCTCCTCGGTATTGTTGCTCACGGTTTGGCTCCTTCTTTGTCTACGTTTTGCTGAGAACATTAGAGCTTGAGGGGATACCCTCAAAACTAGCGTATGGGCGTTGCTCCCCTGTGAATCACCTCTTAACTAGGTACAAGCTAGCTCGGCAGAAACTACTGCACCTCTTCAAACTTCCCGTACCCTCCGATGGTCGACTCCTCGACAACTTCGAGTATGCCATACATCACAACGCGCGTACCATTCTTCCAGTATCCTGGGCCAGATCGCCTCCTCCTTCACCTCCTCATTCTGGCTCTGTTTCCCCTTCTACAGCTCACCCTCTCAAGCTGGTTTGCTTCTATGATGGACTACTCATCCCAGGTCACCAGTTCCGTCTCTGTTACACTTGAGTATGTCACCTGCCAGGCATCAGGAAAACGCCAGAGCAGGCAAAGATCTTTTACTCTGATCTCTTCTCATCAGATGAACAGGTATGAAGCTAGCGTGGACAATACCCGTACGAGAGGTTTGTTCTTTTTCCATGTTTCTGCTGGACAGGTCGCCCCCGTCCACTTTCAAACTCGTCTGGTGCATCAGATCGTTATTCCACAAGAATCGCACAACCCCCTCTCTTTTTCAACCTTCCTCGTTTCAACTAGCAACATTGGTTATATATTTGACAGTCGCTTCCCCTGTAAGAACCACCGTCCCGTCTTGATTTATACACTCAGTCCTTAGCGTAAGCAAACGTTTCTCCTCGCGAACTGTTATGACCTCGACGCTCACCGTCACCGAGTCATTGATGTGGACAGGGGCGAGAAATTTGAGCGTCTGCCCCAAATAGATGGTTCCCGGGCCGGGCAGATTCGTGCCCAGCACAGCTGAGATCAGTGACCCGATGAGGAAGCCGTGTGCGATCCGCTGGCCAAAGGGTGACCGCGCTGCGTATGCTGCATCCAGGTGAACGGAATTGCGATCGCCGCTCACCTCGGCGAAGTGCACAATATCCGCATCCGTGATCGTGCGAACATGTACCGCTCGTGCTCCTACTGCTGGAAGCGGTTCTGAATTTTTCGTCTCCTCGCTCATACCTTTCATTCCTTTCCCTCACTTCATCGAATCTGCCACTACACCTCGCATTTCCTTCATCTCTCGTCTGCTCTTCCTGTACTGTTTCCCTTGTACTGGTTGGTTTCCTCCGATACGTGCTATCTTGCTCGTGCCAACTGCTGCTTGGGTGGCATGTGGATCGGGCGACCTTCCGCTACCAGCACTGCCTCGCGCAGACCCTCACTCAAGGTGGGATGCGGATGGATCGTCTCGATGATCTCGTCACCCGTGAGTTCACCTCGCATCGCAAGTGAATATTCCGTAATCAGATTCGTCGCATCTGGGCCGATGATATGCGCTCCGACGAGTTCGTTGTGCTTACCAAGGATGACTTTGGTGAAACCCTCCGTATGGGCACTGCCAACGGCCTTGCCATTGGCACTCCACGGGAAGCGCTCGACCCGCACGTCGGCATAGTGCTCTTTAGCCTGTACCTCGGTGAGGCCCACAAAGGCAATCTCCGGGAAGGTATAGATGGGGTTGGGGACAACGTCGTAATCCATCCTCGCGGAACGGCCCATGGCGTTGTCTGCCGCGACTTCCCCCTCGGTCGAGGCGACGTGAGCCAGACCTGCACCATGCACCAGGTCGCCGATGGCATAGATTCCCGGCATGTTCGTCTCCATCTTCTCGTTGACGCGCACGCGGCCCCGGTCGTTGTCGAGTCCCCGCTCCACGAGTCGTTCCAGCCCGCTCGTGTTGGCGCGGCGGCTGACCGCCATCAAGATATACTCGCCGCTGAAGCTCTGCTCTCCCTTCGGCGTACTGGCGGTCACCTTCTTCAGATCGCCATCGTCGGCCATAGACTCCACTTTGGCGTTCGTGGCAATGGTGATGCCGCGTTTGCTGAGCGAACGCACGAGGAGGGTGCGTACCTCGTCATCCACGGGGGTGAGGATGCTGGGCAGCATTTCGACAATCGTGACCTGCGTGCCTAAACCATGGAACATGCACGCCAGTTCGACACCTATCACTCCACCGCCCACACAGATGATGCTCTCAGGGAGCTTGGGCAGGTGCCAGCACGTGTCGCTATTGATCACATTGCGCCCATCAACCCCGGGAAAAGAGGGAATGAGCGGCACTGAACCAGTTGCCAGGATGATCTTGTCCGCTTGAAACTGTTGTTGTGCCCCATTCCCCTTGGTACTCTCATCTCGAGTGATAGTGATCGTATGCGAGGCATCGACCGTTCCCAAACCGTCAAACACCTCAATGTTATTGCCTCTCATGAGCGTTCCCACACCGCTCGTCGTCCGATTGACGACTTTCTCTGTAAAGGCGACAACCCTACTCATGTCCAGCGTGGGAGGGTGTGGGAAGTTGATGCCCAATTCACCCATCGAGGGCACGCTATGCATCACCTCGGCGATGTGCAACATCGCCTTGGAGGGGATACAGCCCACGTTGAGACAGGTGCCCCCTAAATACTGCTTCTCGACAATGGCGACGTTGGCACCGAGTTGAGCGGCGCGAATAGCGGCGACATAGCCACCAGGTCCCGCACCGATCACTGCGACATCATACCGATTGCTTACCATGACCTTCTCCTGCACTCTAAACAGACCCGTTCCACCGGGCCTAGGCCGTCGCAAAGTTGATCAGCACGGCCTCGATGTCCTTGGAGGTGGGATAGAACGCCATTTCCTCCGGTCCGTCATAGGGCACCGAGGGGATGTTGCCCTTGCCACAGATGAAGGCCGCAGGCAGGTCCATGTCCTCGAAGTGGTGCTGCAAGATCCAGGAGTGGACGTAGCGACCGTAGTTCGCATAGTCGGGCTCCTCGGTCACGACGACGACGCGGTTGGCTTCACGAACAGCCGCAGAGACCGTCTCCTGGTCGAAGGGCATGAGCGTGCGCAAATCGACGATGTCGAAGGCTCCCCCGTGCTGAGCCACGACGTTGGCAGCAGCGATGGTCGCTTCAAGCATCATGATGCCCCAGGTGACGATGGCTCCGGTCGGGAAGCCCGACCCGATGCGAATGCGTCGCGCCTGGCGCATCGGGACGGTGTAGTAGCCCCCAGGCACCTGCCACAGCTCGGCCACTGGCCCTATCACGTTGCCCTGTGCGTCCTTGGGCGGAGCAGAGCGATAGAGCCGACCGCGCTCCAGAAAGATGACGGGCGACTCTGTGCGCGAGGCCTCGATGAGCATGCCTTTGGCGTCATATGGCGTGCTGGGACAGAGGGTAATCATGCCGGGGATATCCGTGAACCAGTGCTCGCCAGCGTGTGAATGCCCCATCCCGCCGCCGCCTGCGCCCGAACCCGAGACGGGACCGCCGCCACCGCTGCCAGACTTCATGCGCATAAGAACGGGACAGTTCCAGTCGCCGAACGACTGGTATTCGATAGCGGCCGCCAGGCGTGCGGTCTGCGCCATTGATTGGTGATAGTCGACGAACTGGATCTCGCCGCAACGGGCACGACCATCCGCCATCGAGGCACCTGCGGCAATGCCGAAGATGAGTTGCTCGTTGAGCGGACTGCTGATGGCCCTCTCGGGAAACTCTTTGACCAGCGATTGCGTTGCGCCGAAGACGCCGCCTCGCGGGCCGCCGACATCCTGACCATAGACGAAGAAGCCTGGATCGCGCCTGGCAATCTCAACCAGAGCGTCGTTGATGGCATCGAGCATGCTCGTCGTCTTGGGAGCACCGGTCGGCTCGACGGTGGGTTCCTTGGGCCAGCTATAGACATGCTGCAAGAGGCGATCCCCACTGGGTAATGGTTCGCCCTGCACCTGCTCATCGATCTGGGTGACCTGCGCTCTGACCTCTTTCTTCATATGCTCGATATCTGCTTCCGTCAGCAGGCCCATTTGGACGAGACGGCGACCGGTATTGGTGATGGGATCGCGCGTCTCCTTGGTCCTGTTGATCTCAGCGCGGTCCCGATACGCATAGATGTCGGTGCTGCTGGAGTGTGGGTCGAGCAGGCCCATCTTGAGGTGGAGCAAGACAGGACCTTTCGTGCGTGCGTGCTCTGCTAGAGGGAGTGTAGCTTCATAGAGGGCCACGGCGTCGCTGCCATCCATCTCGACAGCTTGGGCACCGCCGCCACGTGCCCATTCGACTAGGCTGCCGCTCCACTGTTTCCCGCCGAATGTGATGGCCCAATTATTGTCCTCCACAACCATGATGACTGGTAATTGATGCACGGTTGCCGCACGGTAGAGCACGTTGAAGTCGTTGGTCGCAACACCGCCATCGCCGCAGTGGAACGAGACGAGTTGGTCGGTCTGCTCACGCTTGAAAGCAAAAGCCACGCCAGCAGCGAAGGGGGCCAGCGCTGCAATCTCTGCGAAGTACGGCAGGATGTGGAAGCGGCGGCTGCTGAATTGCTCCGATAAGTTGCGCCCCGAGGTCATCGGATCGGTCTCACGTGCATAGGCACCGCGGATGGGCGCGTAGGGATCGCGGGTGCGCCAGAGCCAGCCTGCCAGGTCTCGGTAGTATTGGGTGAGCCAGTCATCGGGCCTTAACGCAGCGATCACGCCAGCAATCGCCTCGTGTCCGGCACAGCCGATATAGAAGTCGAATTTGCCCTGCGTCTTGCGCGTCTTGAGGATATCGTTGATGGTGCGTGCCAGGATCATCTGCTTGAAACAGTCGACCGCATCAAAGGTCGGCACCTGCTCGGTCAGCACCCCCTCGCGCGTCGTTTGACCACCTGGGGTCACATTCTGTTGGTCGGGCATACGTATCTAACTCCTTCCTTGCTGGCTCATACTAATAGACATCGATTTCTGTTCCATAGCTCTGCAATTTGAGGCGGACGGCCCGGAGGAACCCATTCGCCCCCGCGCCATCAAGGATACGGTGATCGAAGGTGAAGGAGAGGAACATCATGTGCCGGATCGCAAGCGCATCGTCCTCCATCACCATCAGCCGCTTGACAACCGCTTCCATGCTCAGAATACCGACATGGGGCTGATTGATGAGCGGGGTCGAAAACATGGTGCCAAAGGTGCCCGTATTATTGACGGAAAACGTGCTGCCCTGCATATCCTGGAACGTCAGCTTATTGGTGCGGGCTTTCTGTGCAATGATCGAGACCTGTTTAGCCAGGCCAGCAAGCGTATACTGATCAGCATCATAGATCGTCGGCACCACTAAGCCGTCAGGAATAGCAACGACCAGGCCAAGGTTGATGCGCTTCTTCACAATGATCTTGTTGTCTTCCGTCCAGGTTGCATTCACCATCGGGAACGTGCGCAGTCCCTCGCAGGTGGCTTTCACCACAAAGGGGACGTAACTAATACTATGCCCGTTCTTTCGCTTGAACTCCTCTTTGTGCTTTTCCAACCATCTGGCAATGTTGGTCATATCAACTTCCATAAAGGTGGTTGCATGGGGTGCGGTACGCTTTGTGCGTACCATGTGCTCGGCAATGGTCAGTCGCATGCGGTCAGGCGTGACCATCTCTTCGTCCTCACCTGCGATGGTCGGCGCAGGGGCCGCTTTCGGAGCGACAGGGACGGGAGGAGGCGGTGACATGGCTGGGGCCGCTGGCAATGGTGCCTGAGCAACGGATGGCTGCACGGGTGCGGTCGCTGGCGGCGATGATGTGGATCGCGAGGCAACATAGGCCAAAATGTCCTCTTTGCGGACACGACCACTCGCCCCCGTTCCCACAACCATGTTCAGATCAATGTCATGCTCATCGGCCAGACGTCGCGCCAGCGGAGAAACACGCAGCTGATCCTCCTGGCCCGTGCGTGTTTCTCCCACGGCAGCACTGGCCCCATTTCCTGTAGGGGCCGTTGTAGCCGCCATCACGGCAGTAGCTGCCTGCGTGGGAGGCGCGGTAGAGACATCAGCGCTTCCTTCAATGAGTGCGATATCGACACCCACTGCCACCATTTCGTCCGTTTGCACCAGAATCTTCGCCAAGCGACCGGCAAAAGGAGAGGGAAGTTCGGCGGTAATTTTATCCGTAATGATCTCGGCCAGGGCTTCGTCCTTCTCGACCATATCCCCCTCTTGTTTGAGCCAGGCCCCGATCGTTCCCTCCGCGACTGATTCTCCAAGTCGTGGCATCTTGACTGGCGTTGGCATACATACACTCCTTTTATTTCAGTGAATCTGAGTACTCATGTAAAAAGTCCAGGTATTCCAGGGTCGAAAAGGTTGTTGTTCGGCTCGTTCGTGCCTCTCGCACATGTGCGCGCAGGCTTTGTTCAACTTTGCTCAGATTCACCTGGTTTTCCTTCTGTCCGAAAGACTCGAAACCAGCTTAGACCAGACCTCCAGACATTTCAATAGCCTGCTCGTAAACATGCTTCGCATGGGCGGTGTGACCGCTAATCACAGTCTTTACTAGCTGCGTATCCCCGTTCTCGTATCCTTCCACAATACGGAGGTGATCCGTGACCACTTCGCTGCTGGCACGGTTAAATTCGTTCAGCCTGCGCTGCATAACGCGCCAGACAATTCCCTCAACGCTCAGTCGCCGGTAGGCCTCAAGCAGGGCATTATTCTTCGCGAGACTCACCATGTATTCGTGGAAAGCACGATTCAGCTCTATGTAGCGCTCGAAATCCACGAAGCGATTATCAACCACCATTGGGAGCGTCGCCTCCATGCGCTTACGCAGTTCCGCGAGTTCATCGCTCGAAATATGGCCGACTGTGAGCTCGGCAACGCTCATCTCGATAGCACAACGCGCATCATAGGCTTCTTGTAGTGTTTTCACGTCAATTGGTTTGATGACATACCCTTTGACTAGATCTCGGGTTATAAGACCGTCGGCAGTGAGCCTGGTCACGGCATAGTAGACGCTGGAGCGTGTGGCGTTGAACTGGCTGGTGAGCGCATCTAGGTCGAGTACCTCGTCGAGGGCAAGCTCACGACTCAGGACATGATCGCGGATCTGCTGGTAGACCGCCTCGTCTTGCACCATCTCAAAGCGTCCCATCTTCCCACGGAAATAGGTGAGCGGTGACCCGGTGCTCGCCGTGGCGTCGTCAACCTCAGCGAGAAACACTTTATGCGTGCCAGCCTCGACATCGGCGGCAACGCGGCATTCGATGCGCGCTAATGCGCCCGTGAGCAGCGGAACGCCCAAACTGCCGTAAGAGAAATCGACCCCTTGAAACTTGTCGGACTGCGGTTTGGCGAATTTGAAGGCAAGATCGGCCTGATCTTCGTCTAAGATGTTGACGCCAAAGGTACGGGTCCGGCTAATCGCGGCTTGTGTGCCGGTATTCTTGTTGATACAGACCAGCAGCATAGGTGGGTCGAGCGTGAGCGAGGTGACAGCACTGGCTGTCAGACCGTAGTCGGTGCCTTGCTCACGCGTCGTGATCACCGTGACGCCACTGGCGAAGTTGCCAATGATCTGGCGAAAAACTTGTGGGTCCACACGTTGCTCCTTTCAGCCACGAGGGGGATGTGTTCTGTGAAAATGTCCACTGATAGCTGAATACAAGAGATAATGGCATTGAACGCAAATAAACAGAAATGCATGATGAGGCTTGATCAGGTTCACTAGACAGAATAGCGAGCGGCGCATCACAAGAAAGGCGCTGCCGCCATCGCAGTTGCGCCGTGCATCGAGGCTTATGTCATTGTATCCTCAAGAGCGAAGCCAATTTCGATGGTGACCTGATACTCGATGCTGCCATTACTCGTGATCCGGCCTCGCTGCTCCTTCACTGCAAACCACCGCACGTTGCGCAGCGTCTTCTGGGCGCGTTTCATAGCCCCTTGCACTGCGTCATCGAACCCCTCGTGTGAAGTTCCTACCAGCTCCGTTTTCCGGTAGACTATGCCACTCTGGGTTTCCATACTCGTTCCCTCCATTTTTGGTTACACTCATCTCAACAAAGAAAAGATCGCGCCTGGGATGGGCGAACAACGCTCTCGTGGTCATCTGCACCTGGAGTGCGCCGGGACACAGGTTACTACCGTGGAAGAACGTGACCAGGCACATCGTGAAAACTCCCTCTACGTGAAACTGAGCGATACCTCCCCCAATTCAGTGAAAGTGCCGCGGAAGGTATCGCCAGGAGCGACGGGCACAGCACCAGACATGGAGCCAGACAGGACGACCTGACCCGCGAGCAGAGCAACGCCGAACTCCGCCAGTTTGTTCGCCAGCCACGCAACCGCCATCGCCGGATGGCCGAGCACGGCTGCGCCAGTTCCCGTACCGACCGGCTCCCCGTTACGAGTGAGCACTGTACTGACCACCGCGAGGTCCAGCCCATCCGGTGGAATAACGGCGTCACTCACGATCATGCGCCCGGACGAAGCATTATCGGCGATGGTATCGACGATGGTGATGCGCCAGTTGGTGATCCGGCTATCGACCAGTTCCAGCGCCGCACTTACCCCCCGCGTCACGGCCAGGACGTGCTCAGTGGTGACGCCCGGCCCGCGCAGATCCTCGGCTAACCAGAAGGCGATCTCCGGTTCTAGACGGGGCTGGATAAACTCGTTGCACATAAGCAGGCCGCCTGAAGGGGCAGCCATCGTGTCGAGCAGGAACCCGTAATCGGGCTGGTTAACACCCATCTGTTCTTGCATAGCCTCACTGGTGAGCCCGATCTTGCGTCCGACGAGGCGTGCGCCTGCAGCGAGTTTCAGATCAAGCCACACGCTTTGAATAGCATACGCTTGCACAGGCGTCAGCGCGTATGTTTCGCTGAGTGGTGGCAGTGGTTTGCGCTCCCGCTCAGCACGGTCGAGCGCAGTTGCAATATCTTCAATCATGCTCACATGCTCATTTCATCATGCTTCTGCTGCCAGAAAATCCCCCGCCAGGCGATTGAACTCCGCGGCATGTTCGATTTGTGTCCAGTGACCGCAGTGCCCAAAGACATGCAGTTGAACGTTCTCCAGGGTATGCAGCAGCTTCTCGCTCGTGACAAGCGGGATCACGCGATCTTCCCGCCCGTGTACGATGAGCGCAGGCGCTTGTACTTCACGGAGGCGATCTTCGTAAGCAGCCATGGTGTCCACCCCTTGCTGGCGAGGCGGGGGGAACATGCAGGAGAATGCCTCCTGCATCCCAGGCCGGATACTCGCCTTGTAGCGCAGCTCGGCCAGGTCGTCGGTGATGAGTTCACGGTTATAGGCGAAGATATCAAGTATCCGCCGCATGTTTGCAACGCTGGGCGTGTAGCCCCACACGGCATCCAGTCCCTCGCTAATTGGGAAGTGTACCCCCATCGACCCCATCAACACGAGGCGATCAACGACCTCGGGATGCTTCACAGCGGCAGCGAGCGCCACCGATGACCCCATCGAGTTCCCGATCAGGTGAGCACGCGCTACCCCCACGGCACGCATGAAGTCGAGCAGGTGCTCGGTCCATTGCTCCAATCCGTAGCGATTCTCCCTGGGCAATTCCGTATAGCCGAAGCCAAGCTGGTCGTAGGCGAACACATGGAAGTGCGCGGCGAGGGCAGGAATTGCATGACTCCAATTAGCCCACGCCGAGACGCCTGGCCCCGAGCCATGGATCAAAATGACAGGGGTGCCACTGCCCGCCTCGTGATAATTCGTGGTCACCCCACCTGCACGAATGCTTTTTCCGATCTCAGGGGTAGCTTGCATTCTATACACCCTCCGTATCTGTCTGTAGCAGCCCCCCCTTACAGGTGAACGCCTTGAGTAAGGGGGAGCAGGATATTATAGACCAGGGTTGGGAGCTATGGCTTCCTCCTCCAGCTTCTCAATTGCTGCCTCTTGACGTTCTGGCACAGTAGACAGCGTATGCCCAGCCACCTCTGGTGTGCCATAGAGGAAGTATTCGGCCGGTAGTGGCGAGCCATACCAAATGATGCCCTTGTTCAATTGATGCTCTCGCCAAGTCACCGGCTTCCAAGCAGGATCGAAGATCAGGTAGCCCGCGTCGCCGAAGAGTTCGACCCTGTTGCCGCCAGGCTCGAAGACGTAGAGGAAGTACGCCTGGCTGACCCCGTGTTTACCGGGCCCAGCCTCGATCTGGATGCCGTTTTCGACGAGCACATCGGAGAGATCCATGAGATGTTGGGGATAGCCGTACCAGTAGCAGATGTGATGGAGTCGCCCCTTGGCCCCAGTTCCGTCTCCCAGATACGCCATCTCATGTACCAGGTTACTGACGCTGAGCCAGGCAGCCGCCTCGGTGTTATCGTTCAGGATAATATTCTCGCGCAGTCGGAAGCCCAAGTTCTCTTGCATGAACTCTCGACTCGTTGTGACATTCGAGTTCAGCATGTTCACGTGGTCCAGGCGGCGCACGGGGATGCCCTGCAAGGGCCGCTTCTGCGGTCGGTTCAAGAGCTCGGTCCGCTTCTCGGCAGGTGCCTGATAGTACTCCACCTCCCACAACAACTCCATCTTGTGTCCATCGGGATCAGTGAACTGGTAGGCCCGACCATGTCCCTGATCGCCATCGATCCATCCCTTGCCTAGTCCAGTGGCCTCGATGACCTTGGCTCGGCGGTCCAGTGCCTGGGGAGAGGTGGTCCGCCAGCCGACGTGGCCCAGCCCGGCCTGGGGTGACTCGGTCACTTTCAGGGTGTTGTGGTAGAAGTCCTCATACGCCCGTAAGTAGACCGACTGCCCCTGCCTGGTCGTCTCCTCCATTCCAAGCAGTTCCTTAAAGAACCACAGGGTTTCATCGGGTTTGGGGGTCAGGATCTCCACATGAGCGAGCTGAGCGACCTCAAACATTGGCTCCTTGATTTCTGCCATAGTTCGTTCCTCCTGTTTTTTCCTACTGCTCTGACAATTGCGTGCAGAGCCTACTTCTTGAACTTCTTCATGTGTAAGTTAACGTCATCTGGATTGATGAGATCCGGCACCGTCCAGCCATCCAGGTCGTACTCGGCCAGGCACTGCTCGGCAAAGCCTTGGAACTTTTCGGTGTCGCCATTCGCCATGGAGTACGCGAGGGTTTCAAGGCGAATGCCCTCGTGGTTGCCTGCGTAGTTGAGTTCATAGAGTTCATGCCTGCTGCCGAACTCTGTGCCGAGGGCATCCCACAGCAGCTTCAGGAGCTTGACCCGGTCTACTGCCGGCATCCCACCAGATCCTCGGACGTATTTGTCCAGGTAGGGACGGATTTCCGGTGTCTTGAAGTCCACAGCATTGGAGTTCAGGTAGATCAGTCCGCTGGCAATGTCGCTCTCGATGAGCTCCCTGACGCGCGAATAGCCGATCGTGGCGAAGATGCGGGAGGCCATGCCATAGTTCCCGTTGGGCAGGACCGCGCCGTCGATCCAGGGATCAGGCGTACGGCACATAGCGTCGCTGAGTGCCCAGTACAGGTTGCGCCAGGCCAGGACCTCACCGACTCGCACCTGCACGCCACGGAAGTCTTTGGCCCCCGTCGCCTCCAGAGCCTTGAGGAAAAGCCCTGCGATGAAGTCCAGCTTCACTGCTATTCGTACACAGCCGTGCAGCATGAAGCGCGGACCGAAGCCGGACATGGGGAAGAAGGCGTTGACCTTGTCTACGTCTCCGTACGCGAAGATGTTTTCCCATGGGATGAGCACCTTGTCAAAAATGAAGATGGCGTCATTCTCGTCCATGCGACTGGAGAGCGGGTAATCAAAGGGGCTGCCCATGACTGCTGAGGTCATCTCATAGGACGCGCGGGAGATCAGCTTCACTCCGGGTGTCTCCATGGGGATGGCGCAGATGATGGCATACTCCTTCTTGTTGACCGGCAGCCCATAGTGGGCGATGAAGTTGTAATGGGTCAGTGCCGAACCGGTCGCCACCACCTTGGCACCACTGACCACGAGGCCCGCGTCTGTCTCCTTCTCGGCATGCATGTAGACGTCGCCAATCTGATCGGGCGGGAGGTTGCGGTCGACTGGCGGGTTGACGATAGCGTGGTTGAAGTAGAGCACCTTCTCCTGGGCTTCTTTGTACCAGCGACGTGCGTTCGCCTGGTAGGGGTCGTAAAAATCGGCGTTGGCACCCAGGGTTCCGAGAAAGCTGCCCTTGTAATCGGGGGCACGTCCCATCCAGCCATAGCTCATCCGCGCCCACACAGCGATAGCATCACGGGCACCGACCAGGTCCTCAGCACTTCTTGGGGATTTAAAGAACTTGTGGGTGAAACCCCCATTGCCGGTATCAGTTTCGGTCGTGAGCACATCGCGCTTGGAAGAGTCATGCAGAGCATCGTACATCCGCGCGACCATGCGTGCGCTGTTACGAAAGGCTGGGTGAGTCGTGACGTCCTTCACCCGCTCACCGTAGATCCAGACCTCGCGGCCATCACGCAGGCTCTCTAAATACTCAGCTCCTGTGAAGGGACGTGTTGCGGTCTTCTCTCCCGTTGGAGAGTTATCTTGGGTCATAGCCATACGGTTATTACCTCTCTTGAATCAAGTCTTGCTGTCTCTGTAGATTCGCACTCCAATAAACGATGAAATAGCCTTAGCGGAGGATTTTCTCTTTGGTTGGCTGAAGAAACAGGAGGTAACACGGCCTTCCTCCAGCGATGCACTGAACCTCCAACGGCCAGTCGTGATAGTGTCTGCATAGCTAGCAGGATTAAGCCAAAGAAAGTCTCAGAAGGCTGTTACAGTGTTTCTAGCCAAATTCATTACAACAGAAGCAAGGGAAGCAGGGGAACTAGGCCCTCAACTAGAAGTATACAGTCAAAGCACCCCATCAGGTCCGTCCACTTAAAAGGTATTCTTAAGCAAAAAGCTCTAGAATGCGCAGACAGCCGTCAAGCTCATTGGCAACCACGGTGAGGAGCCAATTGCAACGTTCACCCTGGAAATTGCAACGTTCACTCTGGAATATTGGTCTCTCTGAGGGTGTTCTTGTTGGCTTCTTTGATAGAGCCTGGCGCGTCAAATGACCTGACGGAGTTCCAGATTATGTCCCCTTGTTTGAATGTTATCTTGATTTTGCTGTCATGCAAGAGTAAAGATGTTTGCAATGACGGCCAGTTATAGGATAGGAGCCGATTTAGAGGAAGGTAGTTACACAAAGCAAAACAGTTATTGGCATTGACCTGCCATGACTTTGGGCTTTCCTTGCCTGAGCGGTGTTATGTTTTTAGATTATACTACATCAGGCAGACTCTGCGTTAAAGACTTATCTCCGTTCGCTCATCGTCTGTGACGTTTCATACGTGTTACATAAAACAGAGAAGGACGAGTTCATGGGTCTACTGCCATGCTCGCCCCGTCCTTGTTTGCCTGTAGAACAAGAGGGAACTCATCGTATTTGAGGTGAAGGGTGCAAGAGGTACAAACTATCCTCCCAAACGGGAGCGTCGTGCGCAATCGCTACGTGGTTGAGGAGTTGCTGGGCAAGGGCGGTTTCGGAGCTGTCTATCGTGTACGCGACCTGCGTGTCAAAGGTAATCAGTTTGCCCTTAAAGAGATGATCGATCCGAAGAAACAGGATCGGCAACGTTTTACGTTTGAGGGCGAGGTACTCAAGCGGCTTGATCACCCCGCGCTTCCCCGCGTCTATCACGTCTTTGAGGACGATCAGCAGCTTCGAGTTTACTTGCTCATGGACTACATCACAGGCCCGAATCTGGAGACGCTGCGTCAACTGCAGCCCGGGAAACGTTTCACTCTTCCTCACGTGATGCGTCTCATGGCTCCTCTTGTGGAGGCTGTGACCTACTTACATAGCCAGCAGCCGCCGATCATTCATCGCGATATCAAACCGGCGAATATTATCGTTCCCTCAAGAGGAGAGGGCACCGTCCTGGTGGATTTTGGGATTGCTAAGGAATACGACCAGGACGCGACGACCACTGCCGTTCGGCGGTTGTCTCCTGGCTATAGTGCCCCTGAACAATATGCACAAGGAACGAGCCCTCGTAGCGATGTCTACGCAATGGCGGCAACGTTCTATACCCTTCTCACAGGAACAGTCCCCGCGGATGCCCTCTCCCGCATGATACACCTGGGAGGACAAGAGGCCGATCCACTTGAGCTGGTGAATCGTCTCGTCCCGGATCTCCCCGAACATGTGGTTGAGGCTATTCATCGGGCTATGGCTATCGATATCAACGAACGCTTCACCACCATACAAGCGTTCTGGCAAGCCTTGCAGGAGCATCCTCTCCAGCCGCCATCGCCTGAGCCGATCAACTCCCTTCAAGAGCCATCCTATCCCGCGCCCTTGCCTGCTCCTGAGAGGGTTCCAGCTGCCCCCACCGTGAGCAAGTACAGGCAACGCCAGGAACGTCCTTCCAAGAGCCGAAGGCTTCTTCTGCCCTTCTTCGCGTTCATTGCTCTGGGAGCGCTTCTCGTAGGCGTTGTGTTCGGAACCGACGTAATTTCCGCAAGCAGGTACTTTGGCTTCTCAGCTTCCACGTCAACAACTACGGTGCGGCAGAACGCTCCAGTAACACGCCCGACCACCACCCATCCTATTTCCACTGTGACGGTTCCAGCATCACCAACCCCGTCAGGGCAGTCTCAACCACCGTCTGCGCTGACCTCTCCAGTATTAAAGGGCCAGTACAGCGGCACGATTCATAACGCCTCTGCAAATATAGACGGAACCATGTCTCTCACTCGGATACACCAGACAGGCGCAGATATCAGCGGCTTCTTGACGCTGACAAATGGGCTGCAAGGCCAGGCGGGCTTTACCGGAACGGTCTCAAGCGACAAGACCCTCCGCTTTCTGGTGACGCCCTATACCCAGTATCTGCCGCTGCTCTTCCAGGGACAAGTCAATGCTGATGGAAGTTTGTCAGGTAGCTATTGCAGTGCTCGGAATAACCAGTGTGACTATAGTGGGGGCGGCTTCGGCACATGGAAGGTTTCCGCGTAAAGGGAGCATGGATTAGGTTTTACGCCTGTGACCCTGCCAGACGTCCCTCCATAATAGCCTGTTCGATACGACGTGGTGTGATGCAATCTCCTACACGGAAGAGATGCTGTATCTTTCCTTTAAGAGTATAATACAAATCTTGCGATGGACGCTCGTATGTTCCCAGTACGACGACATCGGCGGGAAGCGCACGCTCCCCCTCTGCGTAACGGTCGGTAACAACGACTCGTTCCGGCTCGATACGTACAACAGTGGTATGCGGTATCTGTACCACAGTAGGCGTCCTTTGCATCCATAAAAGAAGATCATTGGTTGCAACGAGATCACGCCCTACATACCAATCTTCCGTTACAACCTCGACGCTTTTACCAGAGGTTGCCAGCATTTCAATTGCGGAGAGAACACCATGTGAATCGGTCTCGTCGATGACCACCACGCGTTCCCCGTCGATCTGCTCTCCCGCCAGGACGCGGCGAATATTTGTCACATGCGGCAGATCATGACCACGAATCGGCAACAAGCCCGTTCCGGCATGTGCTCCCGTAGCGACGATTACAGTATTGAAACGCTGCTCTAAGATCATCTCCGCCGTGACCTCAATCCCCGTGTGTATCTCAACTCCTAGCTTCTCAAGTTCTGACTGTAGATAATCGGTGATGAGTTGTAATTCGCTGCGTCCAGGTCCCTTTGCCGCGAGCGCTACTGTTCCGCCTGGTGTCTCGCTCCGTTCGTACAGTGCAACCCGTCGTCCTCGCAACGCGGCTGTACGTGCCGCTTCTAGTCCTCCTGGGCCGCCGCCGATGACACATACTGATAGCTTCTGATTTTTATTTACTGCACGATTTCCTGGTGGCAAGGGTGATAAGTGAACTACATCAGGATTAACATTGCAACTCAGTGCCACGTTCATCACGCTGCGCACCTGGCAGCCCTGGTTGCAGGCAATGCAGGGGCGTACTCGGTCAGCGCGTCCCTCTTGCGAAAGTCGGGGAAGATTCGGGTCTGCAATCAAGGCGCGGATCATCTCGACGCCATCAGCCTGTTCCTCAGCGAGAATGCGTTCGGCCTGAGCTGCATCCATGATGCGTCCAGCGGCGAATATGGGAATGTTAACGGCTGCTTTGATCGCCGCTGCTAAATGAGCAGCATAGCCAGGAGCAACATGCATAGTAGCAGTAAAGGGGAACATGTGCGTACTAAAGATGCTGCCCATAGTAATTGTCATATAGTCAATGCGTCCCGTCTCGACGAGCAAACGCGCTATCTCGACACTCTGCTCTGGTGTCAAGCCAGCCCAGGGAGCGAGTTCATCGGCACAGAAGCGCAGCCCTAGTATGCGGCCGGAGCCAAGAACGTTGTCTACCGCCTCTATTGCCTCCTGAACGAAGCGCATCCGGTTTTCCAGGGAGCCGCCGTAGTTGTCGCCGCGCTGGTTGGTGAGTGGCGAAAGGAATTGGCGCAGCAGGGAGGTATCAGATATTTGTAGTTCGACGCCATCTGCCCTGCCCTGTACCGTATAGCGTGCCACTTGCGCAAAGCCATCGATTACGGCGCGGATATCAGCCTGTTCCATCTCTTTAGGAACTTCACGCGAAGAGACGTTAGGAACGGGCGACGGTGCCCACAACTCGCGCTGATTATGGTCACTGCTAGACTGCTGCCCATTATGATTAAGTTGCACGAGTGCCAGCGAGTCGTGGGCATGAATGCGCTCGACTACTGACGCTATCGTCTGTGGTGTCTCGGGAAGATAGCCGAGCACCGCTCTTTCATAGGGAAGATCGGAAGGGTGAACAACATGCTCTTCCAAGACGATGACGCCTGCGCCGCCCTCTGCACGTGCAGCATAGTAGTCCGCGTGCTGCTGACTGAGTAGGTTGCGATGTGCGAAATTGGTAGTATGACTTCCAAATAGAACACGGTTGCGTGCTTCGCGTGGGCCTATCTTGAGCGGCTGGAAGAGCGTGTTAGGCATGGATCTGGTCTCCAGTGAGAAGCAGTCTAGAATG
>JAABUQ010000607.1_pt1 | contig 83760 bp, 63 predicted proteins | sample 5560001 | NCBI WGS metagenome assembly JAABUQ01 (sample SAMN10711888, study PRJNA513371) | rock metagenome | isolation source: Antarctica rocks | place: Antarctica: Victoria Land, Finger Mt nord | collected 2015-12-18 | reverse complement strand
CAGGCGGCGGGGGTGCGGGCGATGTCCCAGAGATCGAGGAAGACGCGGGGGCGGGTTGGGGTGGTGGGCTTGGCTGGGGCGTGGGCGCGGGCGAGGCCGTCGTCAAGGACGGCTTCGAGGGTGGAGAGGGTGGGCGGGGTGAAGTCGCCGGTGAGGGCGAGGGTGTCGACGGCGCCGTTGCCGGAGCGGGTGGGGATGAGGGTGATGGCGGTGGCGCCGCACTCGAGCGCGAAGTCGACGGAGCGCGCGGTCCAGAGGAGGGCTTCGGCGGCGGGGACGAAGGGGGGCTGGACGAGGAGGAAGACGCGGAGATCGATGCGGTGCCGGCGGAGAAAGGCGGCGGTGGCGGCGAACTGGGGGAGGGTGAGGCGTTTGTTGGAGCGCTCGAGGGCGAGGGGGTGGACGGTCTCGAGGCCCATGGCGACCTCGAGCTGGGCGTGGGGGAGGAGGTCGCGGAGGTGGAGGGTGCGGTCGCCGACGAGGCTGGGGTGGGATTCGACGATGACACGGTCGAATGGCTGGAGGAGGTCGGCGATGGCGGGGTAGTCGGCTGGGGGGATGGCGCGGGGGTCGAAGAAGCTGCCGCTGTTGTAGAGCTTGATGTGCGGGGCGGACGGGAGGCGGGAGAGGGCGTGGGTGATCTGGGCGGGGATGGCGCCGGGGGGAACGGTTTCGGTGAGGGTGTTCTGCCAGAGGTCGCACATGAGGCAGCGCCAGGGGCACTCGCGATTGGTGAGGAAGAGGGTGGCGACGTCGACGAGCTGGCCGGCGGGGGCGGGCGCGGGCCCGGCTTCCGGCTCGAGGAGGAAGGCGTAGGGGAGGTGGGGGTCGACGAGGTTGCGCGAGGGGCGGCGGTTGAGGATCCAGAGGTCGCGGTCGGCAGGGGCGGCTGGGTAGATGGGGAGGGTTGCCATGCGGTGAGGGTCTTCTACCTCCTGTTCGGTGCGGTCGGACTTTTGTATTTGTAACCGACTGAGTCGTACACTCTGTATTTTGTGATCGTATTGGTCACATAATGCGCTGCGGATAACGATCTCTTTCGCGGGTCGCTACTCGTAGAGGGAGAGGAAGTGTTTGCGGTAGGCGAGCTCGTTGAGGGGGAGGGCGGAGCGGAGGTCGGTCTCGGGGATGGCGCCGTGCTGGAAGCGGCGTTTTTCGAAGACAGGCATGGGAAGGCCGGTGAGGGCGTGGATGCCGTGGGCGACGACCTCGCCCTTGAGCTGGTAGAGGCGGTCGACGCTGTAGCCGGTGAGGGCGATGAAGGGGATGGCCTCGGCGACGGCGACGACGGAGGGGCGGGTGAACGGGGAGAAGCCGGTGAAGCCGAGGCTGTGGGCGGGCGCGTAGGTGCGGGCGTAGGAGCGGGAGAGGCCGCCGGAGTAGGTGAGCGAGTGCTTGATTTTGCCGACGCCCCAGCCCTCCTGGTAGAGCATGGGGTTGTGGATGACGGAGCGGATGGTGAGCTCGGGATTGGCGTCGATGGGGTAGTCCTTGAGGTTTTCGTCGCCGCCGTCGCCGTCGATGAGGAGGCCCCAGCTGGGGTAGCGGGCGCGGATGCCGCGGCAGAGGGCGAGGGCCATGGTGGCGGACTCGATGTCGAGGGACTTGTAGTCTTCGACGACGCGGATGGTCTCGGCGGTGTCGAGGGTGGCGGGGTCGGCGGCGATGGGTTCGAGGAAGAGCCCGAGGTTGAGGGTGTCGAGGAAGGCGCGGGCCTGGCGGAGGTCGGGGCCGTTGCCGAGGTCGAGGGTGAAGGCTTTCAGGCGGCCGAGGTCGATCCCCTTCTGCTGCATGACGTGGTGGGTGGTGAGGAAGACGCCGCCGCTGTCGATACCGCCGGAGAAGCAGACGCCGATGGGCTCGTGCGGGGGGACGCGGTCGAGCCAGAGGGAGATCTCATGGGCGAGGGCGGCGATGTAGTGCCGGCCGATGACGGCGGTGTCGGGGGGGAGGGTGGCCATGGCGGGCGAGAAGAAGCGGGTGTAGACGGGGTCAGGATCGGGGCAGCCGATGAGTTCGAGATCGACGACGTGGTGGGCGGGGACCATGCGGGTGTAGTTGGGATGGAACTGACCCGTGAGGCCTTCGGCCTCCATCCACTGGTGGATGATGTCGATGCGGGCGGCGACGACGAGGACGGGGCCTTCTTTGCGCTTGGCGAGGAAGTAGCGCATGGGGCGGTCGAGGGAGCGGGCCATGCGGACTTTTTTGCCTTCGCGGGCGAGCAGGGCGAAGGAGCCGTGGATGCTGGCGGCGGCTTCGGCTCCGTGGGCAAGGAGGAGGGCTCGGGCGTCGTCGATGGAGAGGTTTGAGATGTCGTTGGCGGAGGGCTCGAGGAGGTCGACGACGCGTTCGATGTACTGGTTCAAGTGGATCCTCTGGGGCGGTGCTGGCTGACGTCCAGTTTACGCCTCGGGGACGGGGCTCGGGCGGGGTTTGGAGGGGGTGTGGTGGAGGGGTGCGTGAACATTCGGGCGCGTTCCGTTTGCCGGACCAAACGGTGCGCGGGGGGCGGGCCAGAGAGGTGGGGCGGCTCTTATAATCGCGGGATGATCGACGTGGTGAAAGCCCTGCGGAATGAGGAGCGAAGCTCCGGGAGATGGGGTGGCTGCACTCCTGGGTTTGGGACAGCGGATCGGAGTCTTAGGGGGCGTTGGGGGAGTGTGCGTTTGCGGCGTTCCGGGGGGCTGCTCCTGCTAGGGCTGGCGATGCTGGGGGCCAGGGCGGAGGGCTGGGCGGCGGCAGCGGCGGCGAAGCCGGGGAGTGCGTCGCTCGAGGCGGCGCGGCTGAATAACATCGGCGTGGCGTTGATGAACCAGCAGTTCACGGAGAAGGCGCTCCAGAGGTTCGACGAGGCGCACAAGACGGATGCGGCGGCGGCGGTTCCGCTGCTGAACAAAGGCATAGCGCTGCTGTATCTGCGGCGGCTGCCGGAGGCGGAGGAGTCGTTGAAGGCGGCGACGGCGGCGGATGCGAAGAGTCCGCGGGCGTGGTACAGCCTGGGTCTGGCGCATTTTGACGGGGGTGGGCAGCAACAGGCGCTGGGGGATTTTCAGCACTCGGTGGCGATCGATCCGGAGGATGCGGACAGCCATTATTTTCTGGGGACGATCTACCTGGGGCTGAAGGACTACGAGCATGCGACGACGGAGTTCGAGAGCGCGATCAAGCTGAATCCGCTGCATGCTTCGGCGCAGTTCGGGCTGGCGCGGACGCTGCAGCGCGCGGGGCAGGCGGACAGGTCGCGGGAGCACCTGAAGCGCTTCCAGGAGATGACGCAGGCGAAGATCGCGACGCCCCTGAGCGCGGTGTATGGCGAGCAGGGGCGGTATGCGACGGTGGTGGACATGCGGTCGCCGGCGGGCGCGGTGGGAGCGATGATTCCGGTGAGTTTTGTGCCGGCGGGCGTGCCGATCGCGGCTGCGGCGAATGTGGTGCAGGGCGGGGGTGGCGGCGCGTGCCTTTTGGATCTCGAGGGCAAGGGCGAGAAGGATGTGCTGGTGGTGGGCGATGGCGAAAACGCGCTGCGGGCGTATCGCTTCGCGAGTGGGGCGGTGACGGAGATCCCGCTGGGGCCGACGGGGCTTGCGGTCGGAGCGCTAGCGGGCAGCGGGCTGGCAGGCGGCGGGCATGGGGTCTCGTGCGCGGTGGGCGACTATGACAACGATGGGCTGCCGGATGTGGCGGTGGCGATGACGGATCGTGTGGCGCTGTTTCACAATCTGGGGCATGGCAAGTTCGCGGATGTGACGGAGAAGGTCGGCATCAAGGCGCTGAACAAGCCTGCCGGACTGACGTTTGTCGACTACGACCATGACGGCGATCTGGACCTGTACGTGACGGGAGCTGCGTCCAGTGCGGGTGCGAGCGTACTTTGGCGGAACAACGGGAACTCCACGTTTACCGAGTGGACGACGGTGCCGGGGCTGGCGGGGAGCGGGAGTACGGAGTCGGCGGTGCTGTCGGACATCAACAACGATCGGGCGGTGGACCTGGTGGTGACGGGCACGGGCGCGGCGCCGACGGTTTTTGAGAACCAGAGGGAGGGTGCGTTCAAGCAGGTTGCGCTCTACACGGATGCGACGATGTCACCGACGCGCGGCGTGACGATCCTGGACTTCAACAAGGACGGGTGGATGGACGTGGCGGTGACGCACGCGGGAGCGCCCGGTGTGAGCCTGTGGAGAAATGTCGAGGGCAAGAGCTTTGAGCGGGTGGCGCTGCCGGTTGCGGAGGCCAGGGCGGCGTGGGGTGTGACGCCGATCGACTTCGACAACGATGGATGGATCGACCTGGCGGTGCTGGTGGAGACGGCGAACGGGACGCAGCTGCGGGTGCTGCGCAACTGCGGCGCGGAGGGCTTCAAGGATGTGAGCGAGGCGCTGGGGCTGGGGAAGCTGAAGCTCGACGGCGCACGATCGCTGATTGCGGCGGATCTCGACGGGACGGGTGCGGCGGACCTGATTGTGAGCCGGCTCGGCGCCGCGCCGCTGGTTTTGAAGAACGTGGGAGGCAACAAGAATCACTCGATCCGCATTGCGCTGACGGGGCTGGCGGACAACAAGAGCGCGCTGGGGACGAAGGTGGAGGTGTTCTCGGAGGGGATGTGGCAGAAGTTCGAGGTGCCGGGCAGTTCGGGGTTCGCGAGCCAGGGATCGACGGAGATCCTGGCCGGGCTGGGAGCGACGGAGCACGTGGATGTGGTGCGGATGCTGTGGCCGACGGGGGTTCCGCAGGACGAGCTGGATGTGGCGGCGAACAAACCGGTAGCGCTAACGGAGCTGGATCGTCGGGGGAGCTCGTGCCCGGTGCTGTTTGCGTGGAACGGGACGAGGTACGAGTTTGTCTCGGACGTGATTGGCGCGGCGGTGGTGGGGCACTGGGTTTCGCCGACAGCAAAGAACAAGGCGGATTCGGATGAGTGGATCAAGGTAGATGGCTCGAGTTTGCGGTCCAAGAACGGACTGCTGAGTCTGCGCTTCGGCGAGCCGATGGAGGAGATCAACTACGTGGACCGGCTGCGACTGGTGGCGGTCGATCATCCGGAGGGCACGGAGGTTTATCCGAACGAGCGCTTCCTGAGCGAGCCACCGTTTGCCTCGGGGAGCACGGTGGTGGCCTCGGCGGCGACGCGGGCGCCGGCGGGGGCGTGGGACGACCATGGGCGCGATGTGCTGCCGGTGCTGGCGAAGCGGGATCACGAGTATGTGCAGGACTTCACGAACCTGAGCTATGCGGGGTTTGCGACGCCGCATGCGCTGACGCTCGATCTTGGGGCGTGGTCGGAGGCGAGGCCGCTGCGGCTGTTTCTACATGGGTTTATCGAGTACTTCAGCGCTAGCTCGATGTATGCGGCGTGGCAGGCGGGGCTGGAGCCGCAGACGCCGTCGGTGGAGGCGCTGCTGCCAGATGGGACGTGGAAGCGGGTGGTGGACGACATGGGATTTCCGGCGGGGCTGCCGCGAACGATCGTGGTGGATCTGACGGGCAAGCTGCCGCGGGGGACGCGGCGCGTTCGCATCCGGACGAACCTGCAGATCTACTGGGATCAGGTGCTGGTGGATAACGGCGCGGAGAGCTCGGGTCAGGCGCGGCAGGTGGAGCTGCCGCTGACCTCGGCGCACCTGGCGTTTCGCGGATATCCGAAGCAGGTGGATGGAAAGACGCCGGGCGACATCACGTACGACTACCAGAGCATCAGCATGACGGGGCCGTTCCACTGGCAGCGTGGAAGCTATACGCGGTACGGGAGCGTGGCGCCGCTGCTGCAGGCGAAGGACAACGAGTATGTGATCTTCGGGAGCGGTGAGGATATCGACGCGGAGTTTAGCGATGCGGCCCTGCCTGCGCTGCCGGCGGGCTGGAAGCGGGACTACTTTTTCTACGCGGACGGTTTCGTCAAGGATATGGATTTTTACGAGGCGCTGCCGTTCACCGTGGCGGAGATGCCGTTCCACGAGATGAGTGCGTATCCGTACCCGTCGCGGGAGCAGTATCCGGAGACGGCCGAGACGGCGAGGTACCGGCTGGACTGGAACGATCGGTTCGAGTCGGGGGAGCGGACGCAGCTGTACCAGTTCCGTTACAAACCGGCGGTGTCGGAGCCGATTGCCGACCTGCCGTGAGCTTTCGCCGCCGGAACGCTTCCCTGCTTTGCGCCGAGCTCAGGCCAGGGGTGGAGGTTTGTAACCGAAGTTGGCTTCGAGGGCGGCGGCGACGGTGAGGACGAGTTCGTCCCCGTAGGGTCGGCCGGCGATCTGGAGGCCGATGGGGAGGCTGTCGCTCGACTGCGCGACGGGGACGACGGCGGCGGGTGCGCCGAGCAGGTTGAACCACTGGGTGTAGCGCATGGCGTCGAGGTATTGGACGGGCTCGCCGTCGATGATCCATTGGCGTTCGCCGTGGCGGAAAGCTGGTATGGCGGCGACGGGCAGGAGGAGGATGGGGCACTCGGCCATCTCGGCGAGGAGCTGGGCGCGGAGGAGGTCGGACTCGGCCCAGGCTTCCAGCAGGGATTGCGGCGTGAGCGGCGGCTGGGCAGCGGCGATGTCGAGAAATCCGCGGAAGGTGGGGCTGAGCTGCTCGGTTCGGCCGGCGATGGTGGGCTGGTAGAACATGGCGCCGCACTGGACGAAGAAGAGCTGCCAGAGCCTGCGGGCGCGCTCGAGCGAGGCGGGGCGGGAGGGGCGGAGGTGGAAGCCCTGGCGCTCGAGGGCCTGGACGGCGGCGCGGAGTGCGGTGCGGGTTTCGGGCGTGACGGGGGTGATGCCGTCGTCCTCGAACCAGCCGATGGGGACATGTTTTGCGTCGGCAAGGGAGACGGGGCGGAAGGGTATTTGCGGCATCCGTGTGAGGCCGTTTGCGGGTTGCGAGAGGAGGCGGAAGAGCAGGGTGACGTCGGCGATGGTGCGGGCCATGGGGCCGATGGCGCCGAGGGTGGAGAAGGGACCGACACAGGGCGGAAGGTGGCCTTCGGCGGAGACGCGGCCGGATGTGGGCTTGAGGGCGCAGATGCCGGAGAAGTGGGCTGGCTCGCGGACGGAGCCGCCGCTGTCCGAGCCGAGGCCGGCGGCGGAGAGGCCGACGGCGATGGCGGCTGCCTCACCACCGCTGGAGCCGCCGGGGGTGCGGTCGAGCGCCCAGGGATTGTCGGTGCGGCCGTGGAGCAGGTTGTCGGTCTCGTAGGCCATGAGGAACTCGGGGCAGTTGGTGGCGCCGAGGATGATGGCGCCCTCTTCGCGCAGGCGGGCGACGCTCGCGGCGTCGTGTTGCGCGACTTGGCCGCGGTGGAGAAGGCTGCCGATCTCGCAGAAGTAGCCGGCGGTGGAGATCGACGACTTGACGGAGATGGGGAGGCCGGAGAGCGCGCCGGCGCGTGGGTTGCGGGCCTGCTCGCGGACGCGGTCGGGGTCGAAGTCGACGAAGGCGTTCAGGACGGGGTTCAGGCGATCGATGCGGCGGATGTGCTCTTCGGCGAGCTCAAGCGGAGAGATTGTCCGCTCGCGCAGGAGCCTGAGCTGTTCGACCGCGGGCAGGAGGGCGAGACTCACGAGGCGCTCCTGTGAGGGGAGAGGGAGCGATGTACGCCAGGAGGACGGTTGGGGCTTTCGTGACGGGAACGATTTGCGGCGAAGGCGATCGAGACTGGCATGAAAGCCAAGTATAGGAGGGCGAGCTTGACCGGATCGAACGCTTTGCCGCCGCTATGCCGTGGAGCGTTGCCGCGGGATCGGAGCGGTTTGTAAGATGACAGAAGGGTGGTGATGAGATTGATCGAGATAAGGCAGCGAGGGATCGAAGGGAAGACCGGGGAGGCCGCCGCGTCGCAGGCGGAGGGACGGCGTACCCCGTGACGGAGGCTTACGACCGCGACGAGGAGGCCTGGAGCGCGTTCACGGGTCGACCGCGTCCGCCGGTGGAACTTGATGCGACGGCGAAGATCGTTGAGGGTCGGCGCGTCCTGGTCACAGGAGCGGGCGGGTCGATTGGATCGGCTCTGGCCCGTGCGCTGGCGATGATCGATGTGGAGGAGCTGGTGCTGCTCGACCAGGCGGAGGCAGGGCTTCACGAGCTGGGCGGCGAGCCGGCGTTGGGGGCCCTCGGAGACAGGGTCAAGTTCGTGGTCGGAAGCATCGGTGACGAGGCTCTGCTGGGGGAGGTGTTCGGGCGCGAACCTCCGGAGATCGTCTTCCACGCGGCGGCGTGCAAGCATGTTCCGCTGATGGAGGCGAACCCGTTCCCGGCGGCTTTCACCAATGTGCTGGGGACGTGGCGTCTGGTTCGGGCGGCGGCCGAGGCCGGTGTCCGGCAGGGCGTTCTGCTGTCCACGGATAAGGCGGTGGAGCCGTCGAGCATCATGGGAGCGACGAAGCGAGTGGCCGAGCTGATCCTGTTGGCGGCGGCCGGGGAGACGGTGTGGAAGGCGGTCCGGCTGGGGAATGTGTTCGGGTCCTCGGGGAGTGTGGTGGCAACGTTTCAGGAGCAGGTACGCCGCAGAGGGCCAGTTACGGTGACGCATGCGGATGCGTCCCGATACTTCCTTCCGATGAGTGCGGCGGTGCGGTGTCTGCTGGCGGCGCTCGTGGACGAGCTTCCCTCGGGCATCTTCGTTCCGGACGTCGGTGAGCCGCATCGCATTCTGGATCTCGCGCGGTTCTTCGCGGATGCGGAAGGGACGGGATCTCCGCCGATCGAGATCACCTTGACCGGGTTGCGGCCGGGGGACAAGCTGAGCGAGCGAATGGTTGCGGGGGGCGAGTCGCTCGCGGCGGAGGCGAAGGCGGGGCTGCGCCTGGTGCGGAGCGACGGCGCCGCCCGGACCGCGCTCGATCGGTGCCTGGGCGATGTGGAGGTTGCGGTGAAAGGGCGTGATCTCGACGGGCTGTTGCGTGCGCTTGAAGGCGCTGTTCCAGGGTATCGGCCGAGTGCCGTGTTGCAACGTGCGCGGCGCATGTCGCGCGAGGGCGCAACCGCATGAGACGCAGGATCGCCGTGGTCACTACGTCGCGCGCGGACTACAGCCATCTTTACTGGCCGATGCGCGATCTGGCCGCGCATCCCGAGGTCGATCTGCGGGTGATCGTGCTGGCGTCGCACCTGTCGCCGGAGTTCGGCAACACCGTGCGGGAGATCGAGGCGGACGGGTTTGCGATCGCGGCGCGGCTGGAGTGCCTGCTGAGCTCGGACACGGACGTGGGGATGGCCAAGAGCATCGGTGTGGGCGTGCTTTCGCTGGCCGATACGCTGGGCGCGATGCGGCCCGACCTGCTGCTGCTGATCGCGGACCGGTACGAGATGCTGGCGCCTGCCGCGGTGGCGCTGGCGCTGCGCATACCGATGGCGCACATCGAGGGCGGCGAGTTCAGCGAGGGCGCGATCGATGACGCGGTGCGCAACGCGCTGACAAAGATGAGCCACATCCATTTCACCTCGACCGAGACAGCGCGCGCGCGTGTGATCAGCATGGGCGAGGAGCCGTGGAGGGTACACCGTGCCGGCGCGCCCTCGCTCGACCATCTCGGGCGAAGCGATCTGCCCGGCCGCGAGCAGCTGGAGAAGCGGCTCGGCGTGGACCTGGCGCAAAGCTCCGTGCTCGTTGCATACCATCCGGTGACGCTGCTGTCGGATACGGTGTCGGAGGCCGACGCGCTGTTCGAGGCGCTGGCGGCGATGCCGGAGCAGCTGCTGTTCTGCTACCCGAACGCGGATGCGGGGAGCCGATCGTTGATCGAGCGGACGGAAGCGTTTGTGCGCCGGCGAGGCGGGGGACGGATCTTCGTCAATCTGCCGGCGGTCGAGTACTGGGGCCTGCTGCGACAGGTCGCGATGATGATCGGCAACTCCAGCAGCGGCATTATGGAGACGGGATCGTTCGGGCTTCCCACGGTGAATGTCGGTCTGCGGCAGAAGGGCCGGGAGCGTCCGCCGAACGTGCTCGATGCGGAGGCGACGGCAGCGTCGATCCTGGAGCGGGTTGGCGAGGCACGGAGCGCCTCGTTTCGGGAGAGCTTGCGCGGTATGCGGAATCCGTACGGGGAGGGACGTGCGGCGGGGCGCATCGTCGAGGTGCTGACCACCTTACCGGGGCGCGATGTGCTGTTGATGAAGCGAGGCTCGGGCGACCCGGCATGATGCAGATCCCGCTATCGCAACCTGACATCACGGAGCTCGAGATTGATGCCGTGGTATCGGTGCTGCGGAGCTCGCGTCTGAGTCTGGGGCCGAAGATGGAGGAGTTCGAAGGCCTGATGGGCGAGTACATCGGTGTGCCGCAGGCGGTGGCGGTGAGCTCCGGAACGGCTGGTCTGCACCTGTGCCTGCTGGCGCTGGGCGTGGGCGCGGGCCACGAGGTGATCGTGCCGTCTTTTACGTTTGTGGCGGCGGCCAACGTGATCCGGTATGTGGGGGCGACGCCGGTGTTCGTGGATATTGAAGCGACAACGTTGAACATGGATCCAGCGGCGGTTGAACGCGCCGTGACGCCGCGCACGCGCGCGCTCCTGGTGGTGCACACCTTTGGCGTTCCGGCGCGGATGGACGCTCTGCTCGCGATCGCACGGAAGCACCGGCTGCTGGTGGTGGAGGATGCGTGCGAGGCGATCGGCGCGGAGTTCGATGGGAGGCGGGTGGGAGCGTTCGGGCACGCGGCTGTGTTTGCCTTCTACCCGAACAAGCAGATCACCACCGGCGAAGGCGGCATGGTGGTGACGGGGGACGCGAACCTGGCTCGTGAGATCAAGGCTTTGCGTAACCAGGGTCGTTACGATTCGGACGAGTGGCACCAACACTCGCTGCTGGGGTACAACTACCGGCTGTCGGAGATAAGCGCGGCTCTGGGGTGCGCGCAGGTGGAGCGGCTGGAGGGGATCCTGGAGCGGCGCGAGGCGGTGGCGCGGAGGTACCGGGAGATGCTGGGCGACGAGTCGGCGCTGGTGCTGCCGCCGCGCTCGATCGCCGGCGGGCGGATCAGCTGGTTCGTGTATGTCCTGCGGCTGCCGGAGCGCCTGACGCAGAGCCAGCGCGACGAGGCGGTGCGGGAGATGGGGCGCCGGGGGGTCCAGTGCGGACGGTACTTCGCGCCGATCCACACCCAGCCGGCTTATGCAGGCGTGGCGGTGGGGCAGCCGCTGCCGGTGACGGAGCGCACCAGCGAACGGACGGTCGCGCTTCCCTTCTTTACCGGCATGACAGAGGCGCAGGTGGGGTACGTCAGCCGCGCTCTCGGGGAGACACTTCAGCGGGTTGCGGGCGCGAGCTGAGACGATGCGCGGCGACCGGCGAGGCAGAGCGCCGGCACGGGCGTACTCAGAAGCCGCTCGGTCGGCCGGAGGCGCGCCGGCGTCTTGCGGTGATGAGCCGACCGAAATTGTTCATGACACCCGCTGTTCTCCAACCTCGGCTTCCTTTTTCGTGTTGCTGTAAAAGTCCACGTCTGGCATAGTGAATTCACCGAGCAGCTACAGAGACTTAACCGCCCCGTCATTCCGGGTACCGCAGATGCATTCTTTGCGTCGACGGCACCGTCATCCTTTTTGCCACCTTAGCGCTTGAACGCCCTTCAGACATCCCTGCCCTGTGTTGAGCGGCGGGGCGGATCTGACCAAGACTTTTACAGCGGTCCACCTTTTGGAGGCAAGCTATGCATAATCTGGAAAGACGTTGTGCCGTCGTGGTGACTCTCTTCGCGGTACTCCTGGCGGTACTCCTGGGCCTGGTGGCCACGCCCGCGCGCGCGCAGAATACGAGCGGAAAGATCATCGGTCAGGTCTCCGATCCGAGCGGAGCGGTGCTTCCGGATGTCGCGGTGACGGCGACGAATACGTCGACGAACGTGAAGACCGTGGGAAAGACGGATCGGACCGGGAGCTTTCAGATCCTTTCTCTTCCGATCGGCGGGTACACGGTGGAGGCGGACAAGGCCGGGTTCGCGCCGACGACCTCGCCGGAGTACCGGATCGAGATCAACCAGACGTAGAAGGTCGACTTCAAGCTGCCGCTGGCCGGAACGCAGCAGTCGATGGAGGTCAGCGTGACCTCGGCGGCGATCGACACGGTGACCGCGACGGTTGGCGGATCGGTGACGGAGCGGCCGCTGGTGGATCTTCCGCTGAACGGCCGAAACATCCTCGATCTCGCGCAGTTGCAGCCGGGTGTGACGCTGGGAAACAACCCGGGTAACGCCAGCGCGGGCGGCGGGACCACACAGGGCGGCGTTTCGATCGCGGGCGGGCGCACGGACTCCGTGACCTATCTGCTGGACGGCGGCAACAACACCAGCCTGATCAACAACCAGGTGGTCTTTAATCCGAATCCGGATGCGGTGCAGGAGTTCCGCATTCTGGAAAACAATTACACCGCGGAGTACGGCCGCAACGGCGGCGGCGTGATCTCGGTAGTCAGCAAGTCGGGGACGCGGGCGTACCACGGGACCCTGTTCGAGTTCGCGAGGAACCCTATCTTCAACGCGAACGCGTTCTTCAACAAGCGCAACAATATCCGCAAGGACGATCTGAAGCGGCACCAGTTTGGCGGCACGTTCGGTGGAGAGTTTTTTGTGCCGGTGGTTCTGCCGCGCAAGGACAAGTTCTTCTACTTCTTCTCGTACCAGGGACAGCGGCTCACGCAGGCGATCAACAACGGCATCGCCCAGATCGCCACGACGGCCGAGGCGATTAATGGGGACTTCTCTGGCGCGGATCCGGAGACGACGGCGGCGGTGGCCGCGTTTCTGCAGGCGAACCCGTACTTCCAGCCGGACCCGGCGAGGGCCGCGCAGGGCATCATCGACCCCGCCCGGTTCGACCCGGTTGCGAAGGCCTACATCGCGGCGGGCATTTTTCCGTACAACGCGACGGGGACGTTCAACAGCGTCGCCAGCGCCCGGAACAACTTCGACCAGTACGACGGCAAGTTCGACTTTGTGCTCTCGTCCAAGGACCACATGGCGGTCTCGCTGGCCCGCAATGACAATCCTTCCACCTCGCCGTTCGGAGGCACATTCTCCACCACGCCGTTTCCCGTCAGCAACAGCCTGAAGGCTTACCTGGCGAACATCGATGAGACGCACGCGTTCACGCCGCAGGTTCTGAACGACTTTCGCGCGGTCGCCCAGAGGCTGGTGACGAGCCAGGCCGTTCCCTTGACCACGCTTCCCACGCCCGCGCAGCTAGGCGTCGGCATTACGCCCGATCAGGCGACCGGGCCGACGACGCTCACCTTCGATGACAGCGGCGCCCAGTATGGCTTCAGCGTGCAGGGCCCGACGACGCTGACGAACAACACCTTCTCCTACACGGACGATCTCAGCTGGGTGAAGGGGCGACACAACTTCAAGTTCGGGGCCTACTTCTCGCCGTATCAGAACAACACCATCTACGACTTCTATGTGGACGGCAACTTCGAGTTTGTGGGCCTGGGCGGCTCCGGAAGCGGATTCGCGCAGTTTCTAACGGGCTCCCCGAGCATTTATACCCAGTTCGGGGCCGCGCCTTCCAACATCCGCAGCAAGGCCACCGCCGGGTATGCGCAGGATGAGTGGCACGCTCTGCCACACCTGACGCTGACGTACGGCGTGCGGTACGAGTTTGCGACGCCCAAGTCCGACACCCAGGGCCGATCGTTCTCGCTGGTCCCGGGGGCGCAGTCCACACGCTTCGTCAACGCGCCGCGGGGTCTCCTGTTTCCGGGCGACGCCGGTGCGCCGACAGGCGCCAACTTCCCGGTGAGGACCAACGCGGCACCTCGTCTTGGAATTGCATACGACGTGGGAGGCCGCGGCACAACGGTGGTTCGCGCGGGCGCCGGGCTGTTCTACGACATCCTGAAGGGCGAAGACAATCTTCAGTTCAACGGCCAGGCGCCGTTCTTCGGCTACACCTATCTTGAGTTTAAACAGCCGAAGGGCGCCACTGCGCCGCTCGGCATCTTCGAGGACCCGTATGCCGCGACGGGAACCGTGAATACCTTTCCCTCGAAGCCGCCAACCAAAACCATCGACTTCGGGGCTTCCGGATTTCTCCCGTTTGGTGGTGGCGGCGTTTACTTTGTCGACCCGAATCTGCGGACGCCCTACACGACCCAGTTCAATGTAGGCGTGCAGCAGGACTTCAGTCACGGCATGATCGCCGAGATCACCTACGTCGGAAGCGTATCGCACAAATACACCGGGCTCACGGACAGCAACCCCTTCGTGCCCGGCATGCAGACGCGGCTCTACAACCAGCTCAACGGCGGCGACAAAAACTATAGCTTCCTCGACACGTTCCGGAACCTGACCCACGCCAACTACAACAGCCTGCAGGCGAGTCTGCGCAAGCAGACAACCCGTATCCCTTACCTGGGAACGACCTACTTTCAGACCTCGTATACGTTTGGCAGAAACCTGGATAACGTATCCGGCTTCCGGCAGCGTAACCACGAGGTCCCCTTTTACAATCCAAACCAGTTCTACGCGCTCTCCGATACCAACGTGACCAGCCGCATCGTTCTTTCCGGGGGTTGGGACCTTCCCTTCGAGGATCTCTTCAGCCGGGCGCCGAAGCTTCTGGCCAAGGGCTGGAGCGTGTACCCGATCGCATATCACCAGAGTGGATTCCCTCTGGACGTGACCGCCAACCTGCAACGGAACGGTACACCGGGGCCCAGCGGCGCCGGCGATCAGGAGCTGATTCGCGCCAATCTGATTGGGGATCGTGTGGCCACGTTGAATCCGTACGCCTCGGTTGGACACGGCAATGGAGCTCCCTACGTGCAGACCTCCAACTTTTCGCGCAACGTGACGAGCGGGTATGGAACCCTGAGCCGCAACTCGTTCTACGGGCCGGGCCGAACCAACGTGGACATGTCTTTCGTGAAGGATACGATCTTCCATGACGGCGAGCATCCGGTGACGCTGGAGATGCGCGGCGACTTCTTCAACCTGTTCAACCACACGCAGTTCCAGGCGCCGAACACCACGATCACAAGTGCGTTCTTCGGCGAGATTACAAACACGCAGCCGGAGAGCTTCCGCATCATTCAGCTCGCCGGGAAGCTGCGCTTCTAGAGATCCGGGGCAGGGGGGTTGACGCGATGGAGCTCACACGTCAACTTCCTGCCTTCCACCTCTCAGCTGCGGGTAGCTTGCTTTAGGGGAAGCGGAGTGAACTCATTTTCGGCGCCTCGGTGCACGAGGCGTCACATCGACGTTCGTACCCGGTGCGCCGCGCGCGGTCGAAAGCGGCAAAGGTGATATGCGATCTTCTCTCGTGGTTCGAAGCGGCTGTGCGCTCGCTCTCGTAGGCTGCTCCGCCCTTTCGGGACAGGCGAGGCCAGCGGCAGCGAGGCAGGCCTCTCCTCCTGCTCTTAGTCTTGGAACCGCGGCGGACTATGCGCGCGATCCGAAGCAGCCGATCGACGAGGGGTACAGCGCGAAGATCAAGCAGTACACGACGGCTGCGGAGTTTCTGTCGCCGCTGGTTGGCACGCTTCCCGCGTCGAAGTCCGTGCCGACGCCGGCAAAGGTGCTGGGCGACGTGGCGGGCGCGCCCGACATGCTGCCCTATGCGGAGGAGGTGTACCGCTACTTCCGCATGCTGGAGAAGAGCACGCCGCGGGTGAAGGTGTACTCGATCGGGAAGACGGAGGAGGGCCGCGAGATGATCGCGGCGGCGATCGCGGACGAATCTCTGCTGCAGGGTGCGAAGGAGAACGGCGAGCGGCTGGCGAAGCTGGCCGACCCGCGGACGATCGGCTTTGACGATGCGAAGGCGCGGGCGCTGGTGGACCACAGCTACCCGGTCTACTACATCACGGGTACGATCCACTCGCCCGAGACGGGAGCGCCGACGGCGCTGATGGAGCTTGCCTATCGGCTGGCGGTCGATGACTCGCCGTACATCCGGTTCATCCGCTCGCACATGATCGTGCTGATCACGCCGGTGGTCGAGGTGGATGGCCGCGACCGGATGGTTGACGTGTACCGGTGGCACAAAGCGAATCCCGGAAAGACGTACCCGAGGCTGCTTTACTGGGGGCACTACGTGGCGCACGACAACAATCGCGACGCGATGGCGATGACGCTCGACCTCACCAGAAATGTGCTGAATACCTTTCTCGACTGGCATGCGCAGGTGCTGCACGACCTGCACGAGTCGGTGCCGTTTCTGTACGACAACACGGTTGGCGATGGACCGTACAACGCGTGGATCGACCCGACGCTGGCCGACGAGTGGGCCGAGCTCGGCTGGAACAACGTGGCGCAGATGCAGGCGCTGGGCATGCCGGGCGTGTTTACGCATGGCAACTTCGACACGTGGAGCCCCGGCTACCTGATGTTTCTGGCCGGCATGCACAACGGCATCAGCCGTCTGTATGAGACCTTCGGCAACGGCGGAGCGGATACGGAACGCCGCGTCCTTCGGCCGGAGGAGTACTCGCGCACATGGTTTCGGCAGAATCCGCCGGAGCCGATCGTGACCTGGTCGCAGCGCGACAACAACAACTACGAGGAGACAGCGCTGCTGACGACGTTGGCCTACTTCTCCGAGCACACGCATCACTTCCTTGAGAACTTTTACGCGAAGAGCAAGCGCGCTACGGAGAAGCCGTCGCTCGATGGACCGGCCGCGTATGTTCTGCCGGCGGATCCTGCCGAGGCGAACCGGCAGGCGCATCTGCTGGAGGTGCTGAAGCTGCAGCATATTGAAGTGCAGCAGCTGACCGCAGCGGTGTCGAGCGCGCTCCCTCCGGCCAAGCGCGGCGAGAAGCCTGGGCGGGCGACGTTTCCGGCGGGAAGCTACGTGGTGCGGATGGACCAGCCCTTCTCGCGCGCGGCCGATGCCCTGCTGGACAGGCAGTTCTGGGCGCCGGACGATCCGCAGAGGCATCCGTACGACGACACGGGATGGTCGTTCCCGGAGCTGTTCTACGTCCATGCACAGCGCGTGACCGACCCGACCGTGCTCCAGGCGAAGATGGTTCCCGCCGGGGCGCTGCCGCCTGCGGCTTCGGGCTTAGTCGGAGGTGGGGCGGGTGCTGTGTTTGCCGTGCCCAACACGGGGCAGAGCTCCCTGTTGGCGCTCCTCTACCTTCTGAAGGGGGCACACGTCAGCGTGGCGGAGAAGCCCTTTGACTCTGGCGGCAGGCACTTCGGTGCGGGCTCTCTGCTGGTGAGCGAGGCGCCGGTTGAGGCGTTCGATGCCGCGCTCAGAAAGCTCTCGCTCGAGGCGGTACGGATCGGCGCCGCACCGGATGTGCCGATGCATGCGGCCGCGGCTCCGCGCGTCGCCTTTATGCACACGTGGCTGGCGACGCAGACCGAAGGCTGGTGGAGGTACGCGTTCGATCATGAGGGCATACCGTTCGACTACATCAATGTGCAGACCGTGGCGAAGGGAGACGATCTCCGCGCGAAGTATGACGTCGTGATCTTCGCGCCGGTGGGCCGGGCGTCGACCGAGGAGATCGTGAATGGCCTGCCGATGTGGGGCAATGCGCTGCCGTGGCAGAGGTCCGAGCTCACGCCGAATCTGGGCAACCTCGATGCGACCGCGGACATGCGGCCGGGGCTGGGCGCAGGCGGCGTGGAGCACCTGCGCACGTTTGTCGAGAAGGGTGGACTGCTGATCACGTGCGAGGACACGGCGCAGTTCGCGATCGAGAGCGGCCTGGCGCCGGGGGTGAGCGTCGGCGCAACGGGGGAGGCGCGGGTGGTCGGATCGGTGCTGAACGCGACGTTTGTGAGCGAGCGCAGCCCGGTCGGCTTCGGCTACGGAAAGAACCTTGCCGTGATGAGTGCAGGCGGGATGATCTTCCAGGTCAGCAACACGGTGGCGAGACCGACCTCGCGGTTGCTGGTCGATCCGTACACGCAGCGGCCGACCGGGCGGGGCACGGTGGAGGACAGCGACGTTCCGCAGGGGCGCAAGCTCCTGGAGCCGGAGGCGCTGGTTAAGGAGAAGCCGTGGGAGCCGCGTAGACTACGCGACGACCAGACGCGCAACAATCCGCAGGTGATCCCGGAGAGGTACAGGCCGGAGGTGATTCTGCGGCTGACGGATGCAAAGACGCTGCTGCTCTCGGGGCTCCTGGACAAGCCCGATTCGATCGCCGAGCGCGCGATCGTGGTGGATGCGCATGTGGGTGACGGAAATGTGCTGCTGTTCGCGAACAACCCGGTGTATCGCGGGGAGACGGTCGGCAGCTACCCGCTGGTGTTCAATGCGCTGATGAACTTCGGGCATCTCTCGAAGCCGGTCGACAACGCGAAGTGAGCCCTCAACCGCCAACGCAAAAGACGAAGCTCCAGGAGACCTCTGTGACGATGCAATGGATTCAACTTCGAACGTGGGCGCTACGTGGGCCGGTGTCGGCCTGCGTGCTCGCGCTGTGCGCTCCGGTGCTGGGGGCGCAGACTGCCAGGCACGGCATGACGCTCGACGACCTGGCGAAGATGGTGCGGGTGGGTGCGCCGCAGGTCTCGCCCGATGGCCGATGGGTGGCGTACACCGCGTCGCACGTGGATGTGGCGGAGGACAAGAATGTCACCGATGTGTGGATGGTGAGCTGGGACGGAAAGGAGGACGTGCAGCTGACCTTTGGCAAGGAGTCGGCGGGCAGTCCGCGATGGAGCCCGGACGGCCGGTGGCTCGCGTTCACATCCTCCCGCGAGGGCGCAGCGAAGGGAGAGCAGGTGTGGCTGCTCGACCGAAGGGGCGGCGAGGCGCAGCAGCTTACCAGCGTGAAGGAGAACCTGGGTGGGTTTCGCTGGTCGCCCGACAGCAAACAGCTGCTACTGACGCTCGAGGAGAAGCTGGAGCCGGAGCCGGAAAAGGGCGCGAAGCCGTCGCCGCCCAAGCCGATCGTGCTCGATCGCTTTCACTTCAAGCAGGACATCGAGGGGTATCTTTCGGACCGGCGACCGCACCTGTTTCTGTTCGACATCGCAACTAAAAAAGCGACGAAGCTGACCAACGGACCCACAGGGGGCGCGGCTGCGTTTGCCGAGGAGAATCCTGAGTGGAGCCCGGACGGAAAGGAGATCGCGTTTGTGAGTAACCAGGCGCAGCCCGATCCAGACCGCGTGGCCAACAACGACATCTATGTGGTCACCGCGCAGGCAGGTTCGGCGCCGCGCAAGCTGACGACGTTCCCCGGGCAGGACGAGGGTCCGCTCGCGTGGACGCGCGACTCGAAGCGGATCGTCTACCGGCAGGGGCTGACGCCGCACTACGCGATCTACGACCGGACGCAGCTGATGGTGGTCGCGGCGGCGGGCGGAGCTCCGGAGGCGCTGGCACCGGAGCTTGACCAGTGGGTTGGCGCACCGGTCCTCTCCGCCGACGGCCGGAGCGTGCTGGCGAACGTCTCGGAGGATCGCGTGGAGTACCTCGCCGAGTTCCCGCTTACCGGCAAGACTGCGGCGAAGCGGAGGACGCCGGAGGTGGGCAGTGCCGAGGCGCACGACGAGGGCGCCGGGCATGTGGCGCTGCTGTGGACGGCGGATGACGCCGCTCCGGAGATCTACGCGCTCGAGGGGGCGAAGCTGCGCAAGCTCACGGGCCACAACGATACGCTGCTGGCGACGCTCGTGCTCGCGCCGACACAGGAGATCTCGGCGAAGAGCGAGGATGGCAACGAGGTGCACAGCCTCTTGACGATGCCGGTGGGGTATGTGGCCGGGACCAAGGCGCCGCTGCTGCTGCGCATCCACGGCGGACCCACGGCGCAGGACGCGCACGGCTTCAGCGCGGAGCGGCAGCTCTTTGCGGCGCGCGGATACGCCGTGCTGAACGTGAACTACCGCGGAAGCACGGGACGCGGGCACGCCTACAGCGAGGCCATCAGCGCGGACTGGGGCCACAAGGAGGTGCTAGACCTGCTGGCGGCGGTGGATGCGGCGATCGCGACTGGAACGATCGACGCCGAGAAGACCGGCGTGGGTGGGTGGAGTTACGGCGGCATTCTGACTGACTACCTGATCGCGAGCACCACCCGCTTCAAGGCGGCGTCGAGCGGCGCGGGCATGGCGAACCTCCTCGGGCTCTACGGCATCGATCAGTACATCCTGCAGTACGAGAACGAACTCGGTCCGCCGTGGAAGAATCCCGACGCGTACATCAAGCTCTCCTACCCTTTCTTCCACGCGGACCGGATCAAGACGCCGACGTTGTTCATGGGCGGGGACAAGGACTTCAACGTGCCGCTCGAGGGCGGCGAGCAGATGTTTCAGGCGCTCAAGAGCGTGGGCACACCGACCGAGCTGATCGTCTACCCGGGGCAGTTCCACGGATTCACCCGGCCCTCCTTCGTCAGGGATCGGTACCAGAGATGGTTCGACTGGTACGACAGGTACGTGAAAGGGACGCAGCCGCCGGCAGCACCTGCGCCGCCGCCAACAAAGACCGGTGGGTCCGCCGAGTAGAGCAGCGGACCGGAGACGAGGGAGCGAAGCCGGGGCTAGGCTCTTGCTGCCAGCTGGGCGGCTGCATTGCGCTGGCGTACTGGCCGGGGTGAGATGGCCTCGCGAGCCTCAAGCGCTAGGCACTCCCGCTCGAGCTGCTCGGCGACCTCGCGCGAGTAGATCAGGAAGTGGTTGGCGGACATGAGCACCATGATGCCCAGCCACAGCTGCGCGGGCTTGCGCGCGAACTTGCGAACGAGCTGGTAGAGGAAACTCCAGTACTCCAGCTTGTAGGTGGAGCGCACGCCCTGGCTCCACATCGACGACCCAAGCACGCGCAGGTTGTACAGGAGCGGAAGCCTGGGCGGGACCTGCGATGGGCGGGGCTGCCAGACCTCCAGCGAGCGCAGAGCCCGCTTGAAGAAGGGCTTCGCCTCGTACAGACCGAAGAGCAGGGTGCTGAGACCGCGCAGCAGAACCGGAAGGGGCAGGTTGGTCTCGAAGTTCGGCGGGCTGAAGTTGGTGATGGCCTCACTGTTTTCGATCAGCCGGCCTTCGAGCTTCATGCGGTCGTGGAGAGCGGTGGTGGGCGGGGCCTGGAGCACGCCGGCCATGGCCCAGGTGATGCTGGTGAGATCGATGAAGTCGAGCTGGCGCTGGAAGATGTCTTCCTCGTCCGAGTCAAAGCCGACGATGAAGCCGGCCAGCACCCACAGTCCGGCCTCCTGGATGACGCGCACCTGCTTGACGTTGTCGCTGCGCAGGTTTTGGAACTTGCGCGACCCCTTGAGCGCCTCGGCGGAGGGCGTTTCGATGCCGATGAAGACGTACATGAAGTTGGCTTCAACCATGGCCGTGAGCAGCTCGGTTTTGTCCGCGAGGTCGATCGAGGCCTCGGTATAGAACGAGAAGGGATGGTCGTGGCGGACCTGCCACTCCGCTAGATCCTTGGACAGGGCCAGCGCCTTGTGGTGGTTGCCGATGAAGTTGTCATCGACGATGAAGACCTCGTTGCGCCAGCCGAGCGACCGCAGGACGTCGAGCTCGCCGATCAGCTGCTCAGGCGTTTTGGCGCGGGGCTTTCGCCCATAGATGGTGATGATGTCGCAGAACTCGCACTGGAATGGGCAGCCGCGCGAGAATTGCACGGGCATGGAGGTGTACTTGTCCAGGTGCAGCAGATCGAAGCGGGGAACGGGGCTCGAGGTCATGTCGGGCTTGTCGACCACGCGGTAGAGCCGCTCGGCGGTTCCCTGCTCGAGCGCGAGGGCGATGGCGGCAAAGGCCTCCTCCGCTTCGCCGACCAGGGCGTGGTCGGCCGCCTCGAGCACGGCGTCCGGCTCCGTGCTGGCCCACGGGCCTCCGACGAAGGTGCGGCGGCCGAGGGAGCGCGCCTGCGCCAGGATGCTGATGGCGTCGAGACGCTGCGCGTGCATGGCGCTGACCATGACCAGATCGGCCCACAGCAGATCCTGGGTGCGCACCTCTTCAAAGCAGTGGTCGATGAGGCGAATGGTCCACGACGGAGGGCAAAGCGCGGCGACCGTGATCAGCCCCAGCGGCGGCGTCATGGCGGCCTCGGGCAGCATGTCGAGAACACCCTCGAAGCCCCAGAACGACGGCGGGAATTTAGGCCAGACCATGAGGACTTTGAGGTTGCTCCCGAGCGGCGCGAAGATCGACTGTTCGGGCTCGCGTGGGGGCATCGTTGGAACGAGTTCAGGACGCGACTGGAGCATGGATTCCCTTTTGGTTCGAGTGAAGTTGCAGGCTGTCGCACCCGTCAACGCGCGGCCGGGACAGAAGCCCACTATAGTCCCTGCGGAATCCCGGGCTCGTGAGGAAAGCGGGAAGCTGCAACATCCGCGGTTGCGCCGGAGACTCCCAATCTCAGGTGATACAGTGGGAACCATCTTTTGGGGACAGTAACTCCCGCGTAAGAGTGAGGCCGTGGTGAACGACGCATGCGGATCGGAAGCTAAGTTAAGGCGCAGTGTTGTCACGTTTGGGAAGTGGCTCTACCGTCTCGGATTCATGCCCGGAACCTCGGGCAACCTGTCGGTGCGGATCGGCCCGGACCGCGTGCTCGCCACGCCCACCGGCGCGAGCAAATACCTGTTGAGCCCCGCCGACATGGTGGTGGTCGACCTCGACGGACAGCAGCTGACCGGCCCGCGAAAGGTGACGAGCGAGATCGGCATTCACCTTGCCATCTACCGGAGGCGGCCGGAGATCAACGCCGTGGTGCATGCGCACCCGCCGATCGCGACCGGATTTGCCTGCGCCGGCAGGGCGCTCGATGAGCCGCTGTGCTCGGAGGCCATCATGACCCTCGGGCCGGTTCCGCTGGCGCCGTACGCAACCACCGGCAGCGATGAACTGGCGACCAGCCTGGCGTCGCTCATCCCCGGCCACACCGCGATCCTCATGGCCAACCATGGAGCGGTCACCTTTGGGGACGATCTCCTTGACGCGTTTCTGAAGATGGAGACGGTGGAACACTTCGCGAACATTTGCCTGGTCGCCCATCAGCTTGGATCGGCGCGTCCGCTTAAGGAGCCAGCCATCCACCAGCTGCTCGAGGCGAAGTCCAGGTACCTCAAGAATGCGCGGGAGTCGGTTCCGGAGGCCGCCATCCGGATGTAGCGGAGGCTGCCCTCTGCCGTGCGGCTCTCTTCCGTGCCGCTCTTTTCCGTGCCGCGGAAGGCGCTCTGCACGAAGCGCATGATGGTTTCTCATAGAGGTGGGCCGCGCTTCCGTGCGTCTTTCGTGGAGTACCTCGGGAGGCACCGGCGACCTTATAGTCCCAACTATGAGTTCATCCGGCCGTTTCTCCTCGCGAAAACACAACCTCCTCTTTGACGCGCTTCAGGCATCCGGGCATGGCAGCGGGGACTACACCGACTTCAATCGCTGCATGTCGGAGGCGAGATCAAAGGGTCTGACATGGGTGCAGGGGAGCTCATCGCCTGAGCTCCCCGGCCGCCGATCTAGCTTCCCTTCTTTTCCTTGTGCCCGCCGAACTGGTATCGCATCGCGGAGAGCAGCTGGTTGGCAAACTGCGCATTGGACTGCGACGTGAAGCGGGAGAAGAGCGCCGCGCTGAGGACATCGGCAGGTACACCGACGTCGATCGCCGCAATCGTGGTCCATCGGCCCTCGCCCGAGTCCGACACCCGTCCGCTGTAGTCCTTCAGCTGCGGCGACTCGGTCAGCGCGGTTGCTGTGAGGTCCAGCAGCCACGAGGAGACGACGCTTCCCCTCCGCCAAACCTCGGCGATGTCGGAGATCGGAAGATCGTACTTGTAGTGATCCGGCTCCCGCAGCGGGGCCGTCTCGGCGTCAAAGGTCTCCTGCGTGTTGCCCACGTTCGCATGCTTGAGGATATTCAAGCCCTCCGCGTAGGCCGCCATGAGACCGTACTCGATTCCGTTGTGGACCATCTTGACGAAGTGCCCCGCGCCGGGAGGCCCGCAATGGAGGTATCCCTCCTCCGCGGTTGAGGCCGGCGCCTTATCCCGGCCCGGTGTGCGATCGATCGATCCCCGACCGGGAGCCAGCGTCTTGAAGATCGGATCGAGGTACTTCACCGCCTCGTCTTCTCCGCCGATCATCAGGCAGTACCCGCGATCCAGGCCGAAGACGCCTCCGCTGGTTCCGACGTCCACCCACTTCAAGCCGGCCTCGGCCACCGCCTTCGAGTGCCGCAGATCATCCACGTAGTACGAGTTGCCGCCATCGATGATGATGTCGTCGGCTTCCAGATGGGGCCGCAGTTCGCCCACTGTGGCATCCACCACGCCGGCCGGCACCATCAGCCAGACCGCACGCGGGGTCTTCAGCTTCGCCACCATGTCCTCGATCGAGGTGGATCCCGTCGCGCCCTCTTTGACGAGCGCCTGGACCGCGTCCGCGCTGCGGTCGTAGACCACGCACTCATGCCCGCCCTTGGTCAACCGGCGCACCATATTCGCGCCCATCCGTCCGAGACCTACCATTGCAATCTGCATTCTTGTCTCTCTCCTCGATCCACACGCGCCTTGCCCTGAGATGCGATCCGCGTTGGCGGTGACAACGACGTGAGGTCTGCTAGCAGTCTAGACCAACATGGCCGCCCTACAACTCCGTGGCAAATGGGGACGAAGGCCCGTAGCGGTTTGCCCGGGGCTCGCCGGCAAGGTCGAGGACGAGCCGTTCGAGCACCAGCCGCTTCGACACCGGGGACGAGCGCAGATCGAGGTCGGCCCGCGCGATCAGGCGCAGGGCTCGCGTGAGGTCCCGGCGAGACTTGTAGCGGCGCGCCTGGCGGATGACCTCGTCGGCCGCAAAGGGCGGCATGCGAAAGCCCTGCCAGAGCGCCTGCCAGAGCGCACGGGAGTCGCGCACATTCTTTTCGAGGATGACGAGCATCTGGCGAAAGGTGCGGGCGAGCATGTACAGGTGGCCGATCGCCGCCTCGTCGCCCGCGTCGGATGCGTTCAGCAGGCCATGCAGCAGAGCGACGGCGCGCGGCCGGTCCCGAGCGGAGATGGCGTCGGTGAGCTCATAGAGCGAGCGCTGCTTCGCGGCCAGCACCATGGTCTCGACATCGCCGAGAGTGATCCGGGACCGCGGTCTCCCCGAGCCTGGATCGATGGAGGGAGCGTCCGCGACCTCGGCGATCGTCGCGGCCTGCTCGCGTGCACCTTCGACCCGGTACCCCGTCCGGTCCAGCCCGGGAGCCAGGCGAGGTGCGGTGACGTAGAGGACGAGCTTCTCGAGCTCGCTCGCGACCAGCATCATGTCGGCGCCGAGCGAGTCCACCAGCTCGCGGGCCGCATCGGGATCGAAGCGGACGTCCTCGGCCAGAGCACGCTCGATCACCCACCGGACCGCATCGGCCTCATCGACACGGGCGAGCTCGACCAGGCCGCAGGTGTCGCCCAGCGTCTCGCGGATGCGCTCGTAGCGGTCCTTGTCCTGCATGTCCATGCGGCGAAGATCGGTGGGAATGCGAAGGTGGTCGGCGAGGAAGACCAGCAGCGCCTGCGGGTTGGGAGAGCGGAAGTAGCGGTCGATGGCCGCGAACTCCTCCTTCTTCGACCCACGGGTGTAGAGGCTCTTGAGGTTTCGGACGAAGAAGACCTGGAAGGGGGCCATGAGCGAGGGCGTCTGGGCGTGGTCCAGAATCTCGAAGATCGAGACCTCGGCAAGATCCAGGTCGTGCAGGCAGAAGTCGCGGGCTCCGACGGGTGCGAGGGTGTCGAGCACGGCGCGGCGGCAGCGGTCCTGCAGAAAGATCTCGTCACCCAGAAGAACGTACCCCGCGCGCAGGGCAGGCGTTGCGATCTCCGCGATAAAGCGGTCGGCAGCGGCGAAGCTGCGGAGGGGAGCCGGCATCTCAGGCGCGCCTCGGAGCGATCGAGCGGCAGGTCCCGCGCGTCGGCCCGACACGCGGTGCGCACGGACCTCCGTCCGGGAGCGCCGACGCGCCCAGGGACCGGAACCGCATCAGAACGCCTCCAGCATGTCACTGACGGTGGTGCGCGCGAAATCGCGGGAGACGCGGCGAACCGCCGCCGCGTCCTCCTGGATGAAGCCGCTGAGATCCTGTGTCGACTGGTACTGCTCGCGGAGCACGAGCGCGTCGTTGCGATACAGCAGGCGCCCGTCGCGGGCAGCGAGGGAGACCTTGGCTGTGATGGTGAGGAGATAGCTTGAGGTTTGGCCGCTCGATGCGTCGTAGGTCAGGGGCGCCACGGTCTGCGACAGGATGACACCGGTCAGCGTGGCGTCGGCATCGGCGGCCGCCGCGTTGAGGAGGCGATAGCTGGTGCGGGTATGCAGCTCCTGGATGACGGCCTCCGTGAAGGCCATCTCCGTGTGAAAGCTCTGCGCATGCGTGGTAAAGATCGGGACAGCCAGCGTGCGAACGCCCGCTGGAATGTGCGTGGCCGACCCTGCCGTGTGATACCCGCAGCCGACAGTACAGAGGAGAAGAGACGAGAGAAGTCGACAGGGAGAGTGCATGGTTGCGGCGCCAAGCTCCATGCTACTAGAACGCGCTGGGCGCAGGCCGCCAGGACCGTGCAGCAAAGCAAGAGGACAGCCCGAAGGCTGCCCCCCTTCCATGCGGTACAACACTGTAGGCTACGCCGGAGAGGTGTGTCCCTCGCCGAATCCGGGCTTACGGCCGTTCTCGGGCTTGAGCACCTTCTGCGTATCGCCGGGGTCGCCGCTGTTGGCGGCGGCGAGTGCGGAGCGGGCAGGAGGAAGCTCCTTGCCCTCAATGATCAGCTTGATCTCCGCCGCGTCGAGCGTCTCCCGCTCGAGCAGGGCCGACGCCATCCGGTGCATAATGTCCCCGTTCGACTCCAGGATCAAGTGCGCCGACTTGTACCCCGAGTCCACCAGGTTGCGAACTTCCGCGTCGATTTTTTGCGCCGTGTCGTCCGAGTAATCACGAGCCTGGCCGATCTCGCGGCCAAGGAAGATCTGCTCTTCCTTCTTGCCGTAGGTCAGGGGTCCCATGCTGCTCATGCCGTATTCGCAGACCATCTTCCGTGCCAGCTCCGTTGCACGGACGATGTCGTTGCCCGCACCGGTCGTCTGCCGACCCATGAAGATCTCCTCGGCGCAGCGTCCGCCCATCAGGACGGCCAGCTGAGTGTCCAGGTAGTCCTTGGTGACGGTGTGCTTATCCTCTTCGGGGAGGTGCATCGTGACGCCCAACGCCATGCCGCGAGGAATGATGGTGACTTTGTGGAGCGGGTCGGAGTGCGGGCGCAGCGCGGCCACCAGAACGTGACCTGCCTCGTGGTAGGCGGTATCGCGCTTGTCGTCGTCCGACAGCAGCATGGACTTGCGCTCGGCACCCATCATGACCTTGTCCTTGGCGACTTCGAAGTCGAACATGTGGACGGCCTTGCGGTTGTACCGGGCGGCGGTGAGAGCGGCCTCGTTGACCATGTTCGCCAGGTCGGCGCCGGAGAATCCCGGTGTGCCGCGGGCAAGCACGTTGAGGTTCACGTCCTCGGACATGGGCACCTTCTTCGAGTGCACCTTGAGGACTTCCTCACGCCCGCGAATGTCCGGGCGATCGACGATCACGCGGCGATCGAAGCGGCCGGGGCGAAGCAGAGCGGGGTCGAGGACGTCCGGGCGATTGGTCGCGGCGACCAGGATCACACCTTCGTTCGCCTCGAATCCATCCATCTCCACCAGGAGCTGGTTGAGCGTCTGCTCGCGCTCGTCGTGTCCGCCGCCCAGACCTGCACCGCGGTGCCGGCCGACAGCGTCGATCTCATCGATAAAGATGATGCAGGGAGCGTTCTTCTTTCCCTGCTCGAAGAGGTCACGAACGCGCGAGGCGCCCACGCCGACGAACATCTCGACAAAGTCCGAGCCGGAGATCGAGAAGAAGGGGACATTCGCCTCTCCGGCCACAGCGCGAGCAAGCAGGGTCTTGCCGGTTCCCGGAGGTCCGACGAGCAGCACACCCTTGGGGATGCGGCCTCCGAGCTTCTGGAACTTCTGCGACTCGCGCAGAAACTCGATGATCTCCTTCAGCTCTTCCTTGGCCTCGTCTACACCGGCGACGTCTTTGAAGGTGATCTTTTTCTGCTGCATGGAGAGCAGCCGGGCCCGGCTCTTGCCGAAGCTCATCGCCTTGTTGCCGCCGGACTGCATCTGGCGGAGAAGGAAGAACCACAGACCGAGGAGCAGGGCGAACGGCGCCAGCTGGATCAACAGACCGAGCCACGCGTTCGAGTTCTGGTCCTTGATGGTGATGTTGACGCCATGGTCCCGCAGCGTCTTGTACATGTCCGGGTAGTTGGCAGGGATGGTGGTGTGGAACTGGGTCTTATCGTCCCGGAAGTGACCGGTGACCTCGGCTCCATTGACCACAACGTCGCCCACCTTGCCTTCGTCGGCTTTGTTGAGCAGCTCAGTCAGGCTGATGCCCTTGTCCTGCCCGCCGCCGTTGCTCTTGACCACGAACTGCCAGAGAAAGACGAGGCACGTGATCATGAAAACCCAAATCAGAATCTGTTTGACGGTCGAGTTCAATCGAATCCCCATTTCCAGCCTGCGGCGAACGCCGTTTCGCGATCGAGGTGTCAGGCTCGGACTGCCTGCTGTCCCGCAGGAGGCCCTTCCCTACACCCTTTAGACGATGGTGACGGGACATAAGGTGCGGATCGACCCTCAGAGCCCGGGATGACCGCAACCGCCCCTTACCGTCAGGTAACAAAATTCTACTCTCTCCCTGCTGTCCAGGGGCAGGCCGTTACATGTTGTTGATGCAACTATCGGGCCACGGTCGCAGATTCAGTTTCCGCACCTCCGCGGTGACGACGCTTAGGACGGATGGTACGACAGCCGAAGTTCGCGAACGGAGCGTTCCGCCAGGAGGTCGCCCGATATCCGCAGGCTGCTGCCCGGCTTGGGGGCGACGGTCGCAAGCTCCACCAAGCCGCACAGCGCCAGCAGACGGGAGGTTTCGGCGAAGCTGATTCGCGCTCCCAGTTGCCGTGCCGCGGCGCGCAGGACGCGGCGCCGCAGGCTGGGGTCCAGGCTCCGGAGCCGCTCGATCTCAAGCGCGAGGCTGCCCGGACCGGGACCGGTCCCGACCACCCGCCCGCCCCCGCGAGTCGGCTTACCAGGCAGAAGGAGCTGGGGCAGAACCCGGCTGAGCTCGGCCTTCCAGCGCTCCTCGTCCTCACGGGCCAGCTCGGAGAGGTGGGAGAGCGCCTCGTCGAGAGCGGGGTTGAACTCGCGCAGCTGCGGCAGCAGATGGTGGCGGAGACGGTTCCTGGTAAAGGCCGGATCGGCATTCGAGGCGTCCTCGCGCCAGGGCTGGTCGATCGACCGGAGATACGCCTCGACCTCCCCGCGGCGGGTCCGAAGCAGAGGACGGAGGATGCGTCCGGCCGCCTTGCCCGCGATCGGGACCTGGACGACCGGATGGATGCCGCCCAGACCCTCCGTCCAGGCCCCTCGCAGGAGCTTCAGCATCACAGTCTCGGTCTGATCGTCCATGGTGTGGGCCGTCAGGACCGCGTCCGCCTCCCCTGATCGGAGCAGGCGGTCGAAGATCTCGTAGCGCACCTCGCGCGCGGCAGCCTCCAGGCCCTCACTGGTCGCGGAGCGGCGGCCCGGAACATCGGCGCGCTCCACGTGAAGGACGAGACCGAGCCGGTCGCAGACCTGCTGGACAAACGCCTCGTCGCCATCCGCCTCCGCGCCGCGGATGCCATGGTGCACGTGAACCGCCGAAAGGCCCACGCCCAGGGCAAGCCGAGGAGCGGCGTTGGCCGCATGGAGCACACGCAACAGAGCCACGGAGTCGGCGCCGCCCGACACCGCCACGCAGATGCGGTCGCCGGCGCGGAGGCCCGATCGGTCAAACGCCAGATGCGGGGCCAGCTGGGCGGCACGGTCGGGGGCAAGGTCGGGAGCAGGCATCGTGCTAGCAGTGTAGGGGACCTCGGGCGGCGGCACCCTCCCCGAGCCCCCGACCGGCGAGAGTTCACGACCTTCGCGTATGCTGGGCCAACTGGAAACAGAACTGGAAACAGAAAAGGTGCCATGGGAAGATCGGTGGTTAGGATCGTGCGTCACTGGGTCGCCAATCGCGGTTGGTTGGGGCTGTTCGCCGAGGTCTTCCGGCAGCTGAAGAAGAAGGTCCGATCGCTGGCGGGCAGAAGAAAGGGGCTCCCTGCCCCCAGCGCCGTGAAGCGGCTGGAGGTCCATCCTTTCGACACGCGTTACGGCGTGGATACGGGCGGCCTGATCTGGGGTCCGTCGCTCGGGAGCGGCACAAAAGGGGAGTACTGGGCGACCGGCTACTACGGCATCTCACCCTCGTTCTTCCAGCAGGCGCTTGACCGTCTCGGCCTGGACTGGCCGAAGTACACCTTTGTCGATGTCGGGTGCGGCAAGGGGCGCGCCCTCCTGCTCGCGACCCGCTATCCCTTTCGGCGCATCGTCGGCGTGGAGCTGTCGCCCGGGCTCGCGCAGGTAGCCAACAGCAACCTTGAGCGGTTCCAGGCCGAGTGGAGAAAGGACGTTCCCGCAGCCGCCTTTGCCGGCGATGCGACGCACTTCGATCTGCCGGACGGTCCCCTTCTGGTCTACCTCTACCACCCCTTCGCCGCGCCCATCATGCGCGAGTTCCTCAAAAACCTCCACGCGTCCGTCCAGCGGAGTCCCCGGGAGGTCTACCTGATGTACATCAACCCGGAGCTGGACAAGCTGCTCGGAAAGACGCCGTTTCTCGAGAAGCTGTCGAGGGAGTGCCTCCCCATGGCCGAAGAGGATATCGCAGCAGACCGCTTCGGCTCAAAAGAAGAGTACGTCTCGGTCTACCGGCACCGGTCGCCCGGCTAGGTCGCCGGTCGCCCTGCCGCATCCCCTCCGGCCCGCGAATCCTGCCCGGACCTAGACGCCGCGCTTCAAGCAGCCAGCCAGCCGGTCCGGCTTGCTATACTTCGTCGTTATGCGAGTTTTCGTGATTCTTCCGGCCGCCGGGATCGGCACGCGCATGGCGGCGGGTATGCCGGGCGGAGTCGCGCCGAAGCAGTTCATGGAGCTGGGAGGCGTGCCGGTGCTGGTGCACCCGATACGGGCGTTTCTGGCGGTCTCGCGGATCGATGCCGTGTGCGTCGTGGTCCGGGCACAGGAGCGCGACCGGGTTCATGCCCAGATCGCCGAGTTCAAGCTCGGACCGCGGGTGCACCTGGTCGAGGGCGGAGAGAACCGGCAAGCCTCCGTCTCGAACGCGCTCGCCGCCCTGAAGTGCGAAGAGAACGACGTCGTTCTGGTCCATGACGCCGTTCGGCCGTTAATCGACCCGGCAACCATCGAGCGGACCATCGACGCGGTCGCACGGCACGGAGCGGCGATCGTGGGCATGCCCGCCGTCGACACCATCAAGCAGGTGGAGCGGACGGCGGACGGGGCGATCGTGACCTCCACCATCCCCCGGGAGCGCGTGGTCCACGCCCAGACCCCGCAGGGAGCGCTTGCCGGCCTGCTCCGACGAGCCTTTCGCGAGGCCGAGCAAGACGAGTTCGCCGGCACCGACGAGGCGAGCCTGCTCGAACGCGCCGGCATCGAGGTCGCCGTGGTGCAGGGGTCGGCGCATAACTTCAAGATCACGCAGCCGAGCGACCTCCCGCTCGCGGAGTTCTATCTCAGGGAGGCGATGGGCCGATGAGTCTAAGGATCGGGTACGGATTTGACTCGCACGCGTTCCAGCAGGGGGTTCCGCTGGTGATTGGCGGCATGCCGATCAAACATCCGGAGGGGCTGGCCGGGCACTCGGACGGCGATGTGCTTCTCCACGCCATCACCGACGCCCTCCTGGGGGCGGTGTCGGCCGGGGACATCGGCACCTTCTTTCCACCGAGCGACGAGCGCTGGAAGGGCGCAGCCTCGAGCCTCTTCCTGCGCACAGCGCTCGAGGAGATCCAGACGGCCGGCTTCCGCATCGTCAACGTCGACACCGTTCTGGTCATGGCCCGCCCCAAGATCGTTCCCATCGCGGGAGAGCTGCGGCAGTCCGTCGCGGATCTGCTGGGGGTCAAGCCGGGCGACGTCGGCATCAAGGCCAAGACGCCGGAGGGCCTGAACCAGGACGGCGTCGCCATCGCGCACGCGACGGTGCTGCTCGAGAGCATTGAAAGCACCGATGGCGTCAAGGTGATGACGGCGACGGCGGACGTGGACGAGGTCAACGAGGTCGTCGAAAGCCTGGTCACCGGTGTCAGGGACACCTCGGCGCTGGGCCGGCGCGTGCCCACCTTCGACACCGACGACCTCACCTGAAGTCCGGACAGTGCGTTCCCAGCAGTACCTTATCCGTCGCAGGGTTGAACCGGGGCGGAGCTGGAGCCTCCCCGCGAGCCTGCCGCTTACAGGATTAGTCTGGAAGCATGAGTTCGCGTCTTCTGAAGGCAGTTGCGGGAACGGCGTTGCTGGCCGGTGGGGTTGGTTTGGGACAGGTGGTCGGAGCAAACGAGGTGATTCCGATGCCGGCGCCGACGTCGGATATCAGTCGGTGGACGGACGGACCCGGGCGCTTCCGTGTGGAGCTCGACGTGAACGGCGCCAAGCTGCGCGGCTGGGACTACAAGGCCGAGGCCACCGCGGTCGCGCAGGCTGAGGTCGCGCGGTCCGGTCCGGCCGAGGCCGCAGAACCTCCCAGACCGGCCCGCGAGGGTTCGGGCGTGGTGACCTCGACCTCCGCTGCCGGCGCCGCGGCGGACCGGCACGTGCCTGTGGTCGTGTTCTTCAACGGCAACCTGATGACCATCGAGCGCTCGGACCAGCTGTACCGCAGGCTGGCCGGGCTGGGTGTCGAGGTGGTGGTGTACGACTACCGCGGCTACGGGTTCAGCGAGGGGCAGCCCGACGTCGGCAGCTTCCGGACCGACGCCCTCGCCATCTACGACAAGGTGGGGAGGGAGTACGCGGGCCGGCGGGTTCTGGTCTACGGCTTCTCGCTCGGCACGGCGATGGCCGCGTACGTTGCCTCTGAACGCAAGGTGAACGGCGTCGTCCTGGCCGCGCCCTTTGCCACCGCGGAAGAGGAGATGCCGGTCTTCGCTAGGCGCCTGGGCTTCGGCCCGGAGGCCATCCGGACCATGGTGCCCGGCGACGACGCGAAGCTCGCCTTCAACGAGCTGGCCATGATCAAGCGCAGCTCGGCTCCCTTGCTGGTGATGAGCGGATCGGCCGACATGCTGGTGCCCATGGTGCAGGGGCGCAAGGTGGTCGCGGCCAGCACCTCCGCGGTCAAGCGCTTTGTGGAGCTGCGCGGCGCTCAGCACCACGAGACCGTCTTCGTGGACGCGGCCTTTCGCGCGCTGATGGAGTTCCTCTCGGCGCTCTAGGTCGCCCCGCCGAAGAGCATCAGGAGCACCGGATCGCCAGACCGCTGCAGACCGCTGCAGACCGCTGCCAGACCGCTGCCAGACCGCTGCCAGACCGCACGGGGACCTGCTGCGCGGTTCGGTTCCGCCGGCTAGTCCTTGGGCGGCTCGACCGAGCTCTTCTCGCGCGGCTTCACCGTGCCCCGAACGATCATGAAGCGGTTCAGCGTGTCGAACCAGAACGGCGCCCCGAACGAGAGGGCGAACGCCGTGATGAGCCAGCCCGCAACCGCCTGCAGCGCCGATCGCGCCATCCCCCAGTTCGGCCGGCGGAGCGAGCTCCAGTACGCCGGCAGCGTGCGGTGCCAGCCCACCGGCAGATGGAGGCTGTCGCTCACCTGGTCGAAGGCGTCCACGGTGGAGCGAAACCTCTGGCCGGGGTAGTCGAGCGAACTCCGGGGCGGCAGATTCGCCTCCGGCGGTTGCCGGACATAGGCGTCCGCGGCGCTGGTCAGGGCCTGGCGAAGGCTCGGCTCGATCCACAAGGAGCGCCCAACGCGGATCGCATCCACGTTGAAGATCACCGACAGCAGCACCGCCACCACCAGAAGCATGTGCTGGACATGCTGCTTGTACCAACCGGAGACCCGGTCCATGGCGTCGTTGTACCAGTCCTCCAGATACCCCTGGAAGGCGCCCTCGTCGTCGCCTGCCCGCAGGCTCAGGGCCTGGAGCGCCACCGCCGCCCTGCCCGGCTCCGGCTGCGCCTGCAGCGTCTCGCGAACGCTCGGCATCAGATCCCAGCCGCTCGCCCGGGACGGATTGAGCAGGTCCATCAGGGCCAGCGCAAAGGTGCGCGCCGGGATGTAGGCCGGCAGCAGCAGCGGGTCCGCGGTGAACTCGTCCTCGGGGGGCGGGGCGATGCGCGCGATGCCCACCACAGGCTGCAGCGCCAACCGCAGACGCCGGAACGAGCTCCGTCCAAGGCCCGCGAAGTCCTGCGCCGGATTCTTGTACAGACCGGCGATCAGGCCGTGGCTGTACAGCCGCTTCAGGAGCTCCGTGTCGCCGGACAACAGGCTCCGGATCCCGTTGTAAAGGTTGGCGGAGCGGCTCTCGACCAGCGACGACAGGAGCTCCTGGATCGCGGACGCAATCAGGCTGAGCAGAAGAAAGATGAACGCCATGCCGATGGCGACGTCGAGGATGGGAGAGCCGAGCATGGGGCACCTGCTTGGAAGAGGTAGAAGGAGAGTAGCAAGCCGACGCCGGATTCAGGCCGTCGCAAACGGATGCTCGAGCGACGGGCTCTGCGGCGTAAACAGCCTCCCGCCATCCGGTGTGACGTGCCAGTCGTCCTCGAGCCGGATGCCGAACTCGCCGGGGAGGTAGATGCCCGGCTCATCCGAGAAGCACATCCCCGGCTCGAGCGGCTGCGTGTTGCCGCGGACCAGGTAGGGCCACTCGTGGCCGTCCATCCCGATGCCGTGACCGACCCGGTGCAGGAAGTATTTGTAACCCGGACCGTACCCTCCCTCCTCGACCACCTTGCGCGCGGCCGCGTCGATCGCCTGGCACTCCACCCCGGGGCGCGCCGCGGCCAGAGCGGCGGCCTGCGCCCGGTGCACGATCTCAAACACTCGCTTCTGCTTGTCGCTCGGCCGCCCGATCACAAACGATCGGGAGATGTCGGACTCATACCCTTCCACGACGCAGCCGTCGTCCAGAAGCACGACCTCGCCCTCGCGAATGGTCTGCGGCTCGAGGCTGCCGTGCGGCAGGGCGGAGTACCGTCCCACCTCGCACGAGGCCTCGCCGGGAAAGCCCGTGCGCTGGTACGCCGCTCCGATCAGCTCCGACACCTGCCGGTTGGTCATCCCCGGCTCCGTCGACCTCCAGGCCGCCTCATACACCGCGAGCGTCACGTCGTTGGCAAGCTGCATCAGCCGGAGCTCCGCCGGGCTCTTGATGGCGCGGCAGCCGGCCGTAACCGGGATCGCGCTCACGGTCCGGAGCGCGGGAGAGACATGCGCCAGGCGGTCGGCGAAGACGAACTGCGTGCGCTCCTCCACCCCGATCGTGCCCGAACTGACACCGTTATCCTTGAGCGCCGCCCTCACGAGCGCATACGGGTCCTCGTCCTCGTTCCAGGTGTACACGCGGGTGCTGGACGCGGCTGGAAGCGTGGCCGGCTTCGCCGCCATCCTTTCCCGCACCCGGCCTTCCTCAAACGCGGGGCAAATGATCGCCGGGTTCCCCTTCTGCGGCAGCACCCACGCGAACAGCCGCTCCGACTGATCCCAATGCAGCCCCGTGAAGTAGGCGAGGGAGCTCCCGGAGCACACCACCAGGGCATCCACGCTCCCCTTGGCAAGCAGCTCCCGGGCACGCTCCAGCCGGTGCTCGCGCTCGGGGAGCGAGATGGGCCGGGCCTCCTTCCGGCGATCGCTCAGGGCGGAGATGGCCGGCGGCAGACCGCCGGTCGCACGCGGCTCAGCAGGCCGCTGCGCGCGCATCGTAACGGTCGCGACCGAGGTCGCCGCGAAGGAAGACAAGAAGCTTCGGCGGGAGGGCATGCGGGAATTGTACGGCGGTCTAAACTCCTCGCCGCGCCGCGCGGACGCCGATGCGCCGGCCGAAGCAAGACCGCATCCGTCCGAAGCGCAATCGCCTCCGTGCAAAGAAAGACCGGCGCAGGGTTGAGTTCACCGCCGATGTGTGTTGGACTCACACAGACGGCAGAACCTAAATTGTCGATGGGGTGTGCTTATGAGCGACTTGGTGCAGGTGGAGGGAGAGGGTGGATTTCGCGGGTACCCCCGGCCGCAGATGGAGCGATCCGACTGGGTCTGCCTCAACGGTGATTGGGACTTTTCGATCGATGCAGGGGCGACGGTTGCCGGTCCGGGGCAGGTGGACTGGAACGCTACGATCCAGGTTCCCTTCAGTCCGGAGGCACCGGCCAGCGGCATCGGCAATACCGGCTTCTTCTGCGCCGTCTGGTACCGCCGCAGCTTCGAGCGACCGGACCTCCAGGGCGGAAAGCGGCTTCTGTTGCACTTCGGCGCCGTCGATTTCAGCGCGACCGTGTGGGTGAACGGCGTCCAGGTGGGCGCGCACGAGGGCGGGTACACACCCTTCACCATCGAGATCACCAATGTTCTCCGCGACGACCTCTCGCAGGAGGTCATCCTGCGCGCCGAGGACGATCCCGCGGATCTCGCCAAGCCCCGCGGAAAGCAGGACTGGAAGCTTGAGCCGCACTCCATCTGGTACCCGCGCACCACCGGCATCTGGCAGACCGTGTGGATGGAGGCCGTACCTGAAACCTACGTCCATTCGATCCGCTGGGCTTCCAACCTCGAGCGCTGGGAGATCGGCTTCGAGGCCCGCATCTACGGCCCGCTCGGTCCCGGCTTTCAGATGCTAGTCCGCATGCACGCCGGCGAACAGCTCCTGGCGGACGACACCTACACGCTCGTCTCGGGCGAGATCCACCGCCGCATCGCGCTCTCCGACCCCGGCATCGATGATTACCGCAATACCCTGCTGTGGAGCCCCACAACACCAACCATCATCGACGTCGAGATCGAACTGCGCGACGCCGAGGGCAAGGTGATCGACGCGCTGAAGAGCTACACCGCCCTGCGCTCCATCTCGATCCAGGGCGATCGCTTCATCCTGAACGGACGTCCGCTCGCGCTTCGCCTCGTCCTCGACCAGGGCTACTGGCCCGATACCGGCCTGACCGCGCCCGACGACGACGCCCTCTTCCGCGATGTCCTGCTCGCCAAGAGCATGGGCTTCAACGGCGTCCGCAAGCACCAGAAGATCGAGGATCCCCGCTTTCTTTACTGGGCCGACCACCTCGGCCTGCTCGTCTGGGAGGAGATGCCCAGCGCCTACCGCTACACCCAGAAGTCCGTCGAGCGGCTCACGGCGGAGTGGATCGAGGTCATCAAACGCGATAACAGCCATCCCTGCATCGTCGCCTGGGTTCCCTTCAACGAGTCCTGGGGCGTCCCCGACCTGCCGGAAAGCTCCGCGCAGCGAAACTACGTGCAGGCCCTCTACCATCTGACCAAGACCCTTGATCCAACGCGCCCGGTCATCGGAAACGATGGCTGGGAGAGCGTCGCCACCGACATCATCGGCATCCACGACTACGACGACCAGCCGGAACGCATCGCGCTCCGCTACGGTCTCGACGATATCGAGGCGCGCCTGCTGAAGTCGGAGCGTCCCGGCGGACGCATGCTCCTGCTCGGCGAAGCCGCCACCAATCGCCCGCCGATCGTGTTGACCGAGTTCGGCGGCATCGCCCTCTCCAGCAAGCAAGGAGACTGGGGATACTCGAGCTCCGACACCCCGACCAAGCTCCTCGAGCGCTACGCCGCTCTGCTCGAGACCGTGCGCGCCCTGCCCGCGCTGGCCGGCTTCTGCTACACCCAGTTCAGCGATACGTACCAGGAGGCGAACGGTCTCCTTTTCGCCGACCGCACCCCCAAGGCCACCTTCGACGAGATCGCGCTTGCCACCTCGGGCAAACGACCCGACCAAGACAGCCGCTCCGAGCTCGCCTGGCGAGAACGTCTCATGGACCGGCAACGCCGTCGCGCCCCGGACTTCGGTCAGCCCCACGGAGGCGATTAACACAGTACCTCGTCCGTGAGCACGAACATCTGGCCAGCCGAGCCCCCGCTGCCCGGCTTGAACCGCCCCGCAAGCCGGCCTGGAAGGCTCACCCTTGAACACAGAGAACATCAACGAGGACGATCGCACGTCACGCTTTCGCGCGGTCGTCCTGGACATCCGCGAAGAACAACGGATTGCCGGAAAGATTCGCTGGCAGGTGCAGCTCGACCACACCGGCTTCGACGTCGGCGACGTGGGTGCGATCGAAGCCATCAGCCGCAGCGGTGCGCTGCTCGATGTGCCCGTGCTTTCGGTCTCCGCGGACGGCGCCGGAGGTCTCTGGCATACGGTCGAAAAACCCCTCGCTGCCGGAACGGAGGTGACCGGTCGCGTGCGATCGCGAGCGGCCTCGTCGACGCGTCATCCAGACTCCCAGTAGTGGGTCGGTGGCTCCACGACCGGACTCCCGGGTGCTTTGAGGGCGTTCCCGGTTGCTGGTACACTCGGGAAGTTGTCTTGATGCCCCGGCCGGCCCGCAACACGCTGCGTCTGAGGGGCAATGGTGAGGGGCTGTAGCTCAGCTGGGAGAGCGCCTCGTTCGCAACGAGGAGGTCAGCGGTTCGATCCCGCTCAGCTCCACCAAACATCAAGCAGCGTCATAGCAGCTTCCGGACGTGGAGTGCGTCGGCGTCCCGAGACATCGCCTGCTCCGGGCCGCTCCCGAGAGCACGGCGTATCCCATGGCACGACGCTCCCGCCCCGCAGGTGTAGCATCTCCTGAGTAATTAGAGGAGCATCGGAGCTCATGCCAAGACTCGACTCATTCCCGGCGACGATCGCCGCCATCCTCCTCGGCATCGCGCCCGTCGCGCAGACGCAGACCTTCGGCAGCTTCACGCGACCCGTCCCCGCACCCGTGATCACGCCCAACAAGCTGTCCACCTTCACCGATCCCATCACCCATGCGCCCGTCCGCTGGGAGGCGCTCCACACCTTCAATCCCGCCGCTGTTGTTCGCAACGGCAAGATCTACGTCCTGTACCGCGCCGAAGACGACTCCGGCACCATGGAGATCGGGATGCACACCTCCCGCCTCGGCCTGGCAACAAGCTCCGACGGCCTCACCTTTACCCGCCTCCCCGAGCCCGTTTTCTATCCCTCCGACGACGCCCAGAAGACGCGCGAGTGGCCCGGCGGCGTCGAAGATCCCCGCATCGTCGAGGCGCCCGACGACAGCGGCCAGCCCGGCGCCTACGTACTTACCTACACGCAGTGGAACCGCTCCACCTACTCCATCGGCATCGCCACCTCGCCCGACCTCCAACACTGGACCAAGCACGGCCCCGCCTTTCTCGGCTCCGCGGGCGGCCGCTACGACGACCTCAAGTACAAGTCCGGCGGCATCGTCACCCAGCGCCTGCCGACGCCGACCAACCCCGACCGCCTCGTCGCCGCCAAGATCAACGGCTCCTTCTGGATGTACTGGGGAGAGGGCGCCATCCATCTCGCCACCTCGCCCGATCTCATCCACTGGACACCCGCCGAAGATCCCCACACCCAGCAGCCGGTCGAAGTCCTCACCAAGCGCCCCGGCCACTTCGACTCGGGCTTTCCCGAGGTCGGGCCTCCACCGCTGCTCACCGCCACCGGCATTCTGGTTCTCTACAACGGCAAGAACGACCCCGCGCACGGCGATCCCCACCTGGGCGCCAACGCCTACGCCGCCGGCCAGGCCAGCTTCGCCCCCGACAATCCCGCTCACCTCCTCAGCCGCACCGAGGCCCCCGTCCTCAAACCTGAACTCGCCTATGAGAAGACCGGCCAGTACATCGCCGGAACCACCTTCGCCGAAGGCCTCGTCCATTTCCGCAACCGCTGGTTTCTCTTCTACGGCTGTGCCGACTCCGCCGTGGGCGTCGTCTCCACGCCGGCCGGACCCTGAAGCTGCCCTGCTACCCTAGAAGCCGACCCATGGCCTCCGACACAGCTCCCGCACAGACCGCCCCGCCGTCTCTCGAAGACCAGGCCCGCGTCCGCATCGCCCCCTCCCCCACCGGCGACCCCCACGTCGGCACCGCCTACATCGGCCTGCTCAACCACATCTTTGCCCGGCAGCGCGGGGGCAAGTTCGTCCTCCGCATCGAGGACACCGACCGCGCGCGCTTCGTCGCCACCTCCGAGCAGATGATCTTCGATGCCCTCCACTGGCTCGGCCTCACCTGGGACGAGGGCCCCGACAATGGCGGCCCCTTCGGCCCGTACCGCCAGTCCGAACGCACCGACATCTACCGCGAGCACGCCGAGATCCTGCTCGCGAATGGCTCCGCCTACCGCGCCTTTGAGACGCCCGAGGAGCTCGAAGCCGAGCGCAGATCGCAGATGGCCGCCAAACAGCCGCCGCGCTACAACGGCCGCTCCCGGGACCTCTCCCCCGCCGAGATCGAAGCCGAACTCGCGCCACCAGACGGGAGCCCGGGGAGGCCCTACACCATCCGCCTCCGCGTTCCCGCCGCGGGCTCCACGACCTTTCGCGACGAGCTCCGCGGTGACATCACCTTCGACCACACCAACGTCGATGACCAGGTGCTCATGAAGTCGGACGGCTTCCCCACCTACCACCTCGCCAACGTCGTCGACGACCACCTGATGCAGATCACCGACGTTATCCGCGCCGAGGAGTGGATCTCCTCCACCCCCAAGCACGTGCTGCTTTACGAGGCCTTCGGCTGGACCGCGCCCCGCTTCTGGCACATGCCGCTGCTTCGCAACGCCGACAAGAGCAAGATCTCCAAGCGCAAGAATCCCGTCTCGCTCGTCTACTACCGCGAGGCCGGCTTCCTCCCCGAGGCCATGATCAACTTCCTCGGCCTCATGGGCGGCGGCATGCCCTCCTCCGACGGCAAAGGCACCGACATCTTCAGCCTCGCCTCCATGATCGAGCAGTTCTCCTTCGCGAAGATCTCCCTCGGCGGACCCGTCTTCGACCTCAACAAGCTGAAATGGCTCAACGGCGAGTATCTCCGCGCGCTCTCGCCCGAGGCCTTCTTCGAGGCCCTCCGCCAGACCATCTTCTCCGATCGCTACCTCCGCCAGATTGCCGCCCTCATGCAGACCCGCATCGAAACCCTCGGGCAGATCGGCGACATCACCGGCTTCTTCTTCGCCGACAACATCATGCCCACGCCCGAGGTCTTCCTTCCCAAAAAGCGCACCCTCGAAGACACCCTGGCCTTTGCCGCCGAGATACTTCCCACCCTCGAAGCCGCCGACTGGAGCGTTGACGCGACCGGCAAACCAGCCGCCCTCGAGGCCGCCCTCAAAGGCCTCGGCGAGCAAAAGACCTGGTCCACCAAAGAGACCTTCATGCTCCTCCGCGCCATTCTCACCGGTTCCACGACCTCGCCACCGCTGCTCGAAAGTCTCCTCGTCTTCGGCAAGGCCCGCTCCATCGACCGCGTCCGCCGCTTCCTGGACACCCAGAAAAAGACAGCCGCCGCCAAGAAGTAGTGCTTGGCTCTACACCGTTTCCCGTCATCGAACGTCCGCGGCAATCGACACGCACAAAGCTGGTTGAGGCGCCCAGTCGCCTGCGCTATGCTGCGTCTGTACCTCGCGAGGCCGGATCGGCTGGGCTTTACCTGTGCCGCGAAACCGCGGCGCTGCGGCATCGACGGGGTTCAGCGACTGCGATCGAAGAACTGCGAAGAATAACTGCGAGGATTCCATGCCCAAAATTCCGATTACCTACATCGAACTGCCGGCTCTCGATGTCCTGGCCAGCAAGCACTTCTACGGCTCCCTCTTCGGCTGGACCTTTGAAGACTTCGGCCCAGACTACGCGGCCTTTCACGAAGCCGGTGTGGAGGGTGGTCTCAACGGCGACGCTGCCAGCAGTTCGGCAGCACCTCTCGTCGTCCTCCAGACCGACGATCTCGAACAAACCTTTGAACAAGTTAAAACCGCGGGCGGCATCATCACCGTTCCCATCTTCCCGTTTCCAGGCGGCCGCCGATTTCACTTCAAGGATCCTGCCGGCAACGAGCTCGCCATCATGCAACCGGCTTAGTTAGGGAACACCAGGACACCGGGTCAGACCTGCCCCTTGCACCTGATCGGCGAGTCTGGACTGCTCTCCCCGGGGCATTGCGACCACCTACTTCGCCGTAAACAAAACCTGCACCAGCAGCGACTTCGGCGGATAACAGGCGGCCCGATCGCAAGCCTGGTACCGCAACACCCCCTGCAGCGTGTGCTCCCCCGCCTTCGCCTCCACCGGCAACCTCACGGTGAAATCCCCCGTGTATACATCCAGCGTCTCCTCCGGCTGCAGGGGAAAGCTGTAGGCCACGCCGGCCGGATACTCGGGCTTGCCCGCCGTCACACCAATCGCAGGCTCGAGCGCCACTGCCGTCGCGATCAGCAGCTCCGACTTCGGCGTGTGCGAGTTCACGTGATACCCGTCCGCCACCTGGAAGTGCAGCTCCACGACACCCCGCTTGCCCGCCACCACGCTCTGCGGCTCAGCGACATAGCTGACGCGGCTCTGCGTCTTCGCAGGCCCAGCGAACTCCCCGATCTGGACCGCCGGCAGACCCGCGCCCGTACCAGGCACACCCGCACCGGCCAGCCACACCGCCAGACCCAGAGCCAGGCCCCTCACTGGCCACCCGCCACCTTCTGCGCCGGAGCCCCCACCACGATTTTGCGGATGCTCGCCTCGATCTGGTCCTTCGACCCCAGCCCCGCCGTCTCGTCCACCACCACCCCGTCCCGGCCCACGTAAAACGACTCGGGCAGGTAGTCGATTCCGCCGTACTTCGGCGCCACCTTGCCGTCGGTGAGCAGAATCGGATACGTCACGCCCGTCTTCTTCACCGCCTTCGCAATCTCATCCTTACCCGCGTCGTCCTCGGCGATGCCCAGGATCTCGAACCCCTGCGCCGCGTACTGCGCATGAAACTGCTCAAACCACGGCATCTCCAGCTTGCACGGAGCACACCACGTCGCCCAGAAGTTCACCAGCACCGGCCGTCCCTTGTAGTCGGCGAGCGACACCTTCTTCCCGTCCAGCGTCACCAGCGAAAAGCCCGGCGCCGCCTTGCCCCGCAGGTGCGGCCTGTCCTCGTACTCCGCGGAGGAGGTCTGCCCGCCCGTCGCCGGTGTCAGCGTCACCCGGTTCTCCTGCGCCCGTTGCATCGCCAGCCGGCGCTCCCGGAGATTGTGCCAACCCGCCCATAGCATTATCGAGATGCCCACCACCATCAGACCCACAACCAACGCGTAGCGCTTCACGAGGCCAACCTTTCGCAGCGGGAATCCCGACTCTTTGCACCTTCCAGTGTACGCGCCGCGCCCGGCCAGGAGCCGCTTCGCCAACCGCCGTCTGCTAGCATCACCAGCGATGAACTCAGACGTGCATCGGACGGAACCGCAACCGTCCCGCGATCAGCAGCAGCCGCGTTTGCAGCAACGCCCGGAACAAGGGACACCGCCGCGGCAACCGAATTCCCCCGCACAGGCTCCAGCCGCACCCGAGCCTGCAGCCTCCCGTCCCTCCAACCTCGTCCGCATCGAAGCCGCCGCCCTCCTCGACCTCGCCGACCGTCTCGACACCACCTCCGCCCAGCCGTTCGCCCGAGCCGTCGACCTCCTCGTCCGCACCGCCTCCGCCGGCCACCGCGTGCTCCTCACCGGCATCGGCAAAAGCGGCATCATCGCCCGCAAGATCGCCGCCACCCTCCGCTCCACCGGCACCCCCGCCCACTTCCTCCATCCCACCGAAGCCCTCCACGGCGACCTTGGCATGCTCACGCCCGGCGACGTCGTCGTCGCCCTCTCCGCCTCCGGCGAGACCGAAGAGATCCTCACCCTCCTCCCGCTGCTTCAGCGCGTCGGCTCGCCCCTGGTCGCGGTCTGCGGCTGTCCCACCTCCAACCTCGCCGCCGCCGCCCACCTCAACCTCGACGTCTCGATCTCCGGCGAGGCCTGCCCGCACAACCTCGCGCCCACCGCCTCCACCACCGTCATGCTCGCGCTCGGCGACGCCCTCGCCCTCTCCGTCAGCCAGCGCCGCGGCTTCGAGCCCCACCACTTCGCCGACCTCCACCCCGGCGGCCGCCTCGGCAAACGCCTCACCCGCGTCCGCGACCTCATGCACACCGGCGACGCCGTTCCCACTGTCACCCCCGACACCCTGCTCCCCGACATCATCTACGAGATGTCCCGCAAAAAACTCGGCATCACCACCGTCTCGAGCCTTGACCCCGCCCAGCTCCTCGGCCTCATCTCCGACGGCGATCTCCGCCGCCTCCTCGGCCGTGACGGCGCGCGCGCCCTCAACCGCACCGCCGCCGAGATCCTCAACCCCCACCCCATCACCATCCCCCCTGACACCTACGCCTCCGCCGCCCTCGCCCTGATGGAAGAGCGCAGGATCACCACCCTGCTCGTCGTCGATCAACAGGCGGAGCCGACCTCCGACATCCCGCCCAACCTCCAGGGCGTCGTCCACCTCCACGACCTCTGGGCCCTCCAACTCCCCTGACCAACACCATCCCTTTCCTTGCAAATCTTAAACTAACCAGCCAGCGGCGGGCTCCCAATCCATGGCACAACCATGGGCGGGCTCCTCCGGTAATCTCCCGTGTGCCGCCCTCGCCATCCACTCCGCCCCAGACGATAGAATGTCCTCAGCACTCGACATCCGATCGCAAGCACGTACAACGCCCCCTTCACCACAGCAGGGGCGAGAAGGCCCCGAACAACCATGCACCGCTGGTCCCAGCTCTTCATCCCCACCCTCCGCGAAGCTCCCGCCGACGCCGAGGTCACCAGCCACAAACTTCTCCTGCGCGCCGGCTACATCCGCCAGCTCGGCGCCGGCATCTACAGCTACCTCTTCCTGGCCACTCGCTCTATCGGCAAAATCTCCGCCATCATCCGCGAAGAGATGAACACCATCGGCCAGGAGTTCCTTCTTCCGGCGCTCAGTCCGCGTGAAATATGGGACGAATCCGGCCGCTGGGCCAGTATGGGCGACAACATGTTCCGCCTGAAGGACCGCAAGGGCGCCGATCTCTGCCTCGGCATGACCCACGAAGAGGTTATGACGTCGATCGCCCGCAACGAGCTCCGCTCGTACAAGCAGCTGCCCCAGATTTGGTACCAGATCCAGACCAAGTTCCGCGACGAGCCCCGCCCCAAGTCCGGCCTCCTCCGCGTCCGCCAGTTCCTCATGAAGGACTCCTACTCCTTTGACATCGACGAAGCCGGCCTCGACGAGAGCTACGCGAAGCACGACCACGTCTACCGCCGCATCTTCAACCGCTGCGGTCTCGAGTTCGTCGCCGTGGATGCCGACTCCGGAGCCATGGGCGGATCGCAATCGCAGGAGTTCATGGTCTACACCGACGCCGGTGAAGACCTCATCGCCTCCTCCCCCTCCGGCTACGCCGCCAACCTCGAAAAAGCCACCAGCGTCCTCATCCCCGTTGAAGACCTCGCCCCCACAGGCGACGGCCTGCCCGAGCTCGTCCTGACCCCCGGCCTCGGCGCCATCGCCGACGTCACCGCCTTCTTCGGCATCCATGCCTCGCAGGACATCAAGTGCGTCGCCTACATGGGCGCTCGCACCCCCGCCGCCGCCGCCGCCGCCGGCCAGACCGAACCCGCCCGCCCCGTCGTCGCCTTCCTTCGCGGCGACCACTTCGTCAACGAGACCAAACTCAACGCGGTCGCCGGCACCCACGAGCTCCGCCCCATGCTCCCGCCCGAACTCGAACTGCACATCGGCGGCCCCGCCGGCTTCCTCGGCCCCGTCGGTATACCTCAGGTGATGACCGGAGGCTCGCTCAACGGCCTCAACTCCGGCAAGCCTCTCGACAAACTTAAAGGCGTCTCCCGCGACATCCCCGCCGAAGGCCTCAAGACCATCGTCGTCATGGACCTCGGCCTCGAAGGCCGCAAAAACCTCGTCGCCGGAGCAAATCAGCTCGACCACCACTTTCGCAACGTCACCCCCGGCCGCGACTTCACGCCCACCGTCACCGCCGACATCCGCAACGTGCTCGAAGGCGAGCTCGACCCTATCGGCCAGCAGCCCCTTCGCCTCGGCAAAGCGGTCGAGATCGGCCACATCTTCAAGCTTGGTTACAAATACTCGAAAGCTCTGGGCGCCTCCGTCCTCAACCGCGAGGGCAAGGAGACCACCCCCATCATGGGCTCCTACGGCATCGGCGTCGAGCGCATCCTCACCGCCGCCATCGAGTCCAGCGCCGCCCGCAACGCGGGCCTCACCACGCCCGGCGGCAAGGGCGACCAGACCAGCTACGCCCTCCCCCCCTCCATCGCCCCCTTCGAAGTCGTCGTCACCGTCACCAACATCACCGAGCCCGCGCTTCTCGCCGCCGGCGAGCAGATCGCCGCGGACCTCAGCCGCGCCGGCATCGACACCCTCCTCGACGACCGCGACGAGCGCGCCGGCGTCAAGTTCAAGGACGCCGACCTCATCGGCATCCCCTACCGCATCAACGTCGGCAAAAAACTCGCCGAGGGCAAGGTGGAGCTCGTCGACCGCCTCCGAAACGAGACCTCCGACCTCACCCTCGACGACGTCGCCCTCGCGTTACAAGCCCGGCTCTCCCAGCAGAAACAGATCTCCGCACCGCCCGCATAAGCGTCCAAAGAAAGATCACACCGTGGCCGTCAAACTCAAATACCGCACCGGCGCCGCGCAGGCTCAAGGCATCCTGGCCAGCCCCTTCTTCCGGGCCTTCGCCATCCTCCTCCTCGCCGGCTTCCTCCTCTTCGCCGCCATCTTCGCCTTCTACTACCACAGGTACCAGGGCATCGTGGACCAGCGCCTCGCCTCCGGCCCCCTGTTCGCGCCCGTCGCGCAGATCTACGCCGCTCCCCGCGAGGTCCGCAACGGCCAGCACCTTTCCGCCGCCGAGATCGCCCGCGATCTCAACCAGGCCGGCTACAACGGCAACCGCCAGCTCGGCACCTTTGAGATCAACGGCGATGCCATCACCATCAAGCCCGGCCCTCAGTCCTTCCACTCCACCGACGGCGCTACCATCGACACCACCGGCGGCTCCGTCCAGAGCATCCTCGCCGACAACGGCGCCGCCCTGCGCGCCTACCAGCTCGAGCCCCAGCTCATCACCGCCCTCTCCGAAGACAAAAACCGCACCAAGCGCCGCCTCGTCACCTACAGCGAGATTCCCCGGCGCATGGTGCAGGCCGTCACCTCCATCGAAGATCGCCGCTTCTTCGAGCACGGCGGCGTCGACTACCACTCCATGCTCGGCTGGGTCTACCACGACCTCCGCGGCGATCGCCGCTACACCGGCGGCGGCTCCACCCTCACGATGCAGCTCGCGCGCGGCATCTTCCTGTCGCCCGTGCGCCACATCAAACGCAAGCTCATCGAGATCCTGATCACCTTCCAGCTCGAGTCGCGCTTCACCAAGCAGCAGATCTTCGAGATGTACGCCAACCAGATCAATCTCGGGCAGCGCGGCTCCTTCGCCATCAACGGCTTCGGCGAGGCGGCCCAGGCCTACTTCGGCAAGGACCTCCGCCAGCTCGACACGGCCCAGTGCGCCACCCTCGCGGGCATCATCCAGAGCCCCAACCGCCTCAACCCCTACCGCCATCCCGACCGCGCCATCGAGCGCCGCAATCTCGTCCTCGACGCCATGGTCGAGACTGGCTCCATCACCGCCACCGAAGGCGCTCACGCCAAGGCCGAGCCCCTCCGCCTGGCTCCCGTCAACGTCGACGCCAGCGAAGCCCCCTACTTCATCGACCTCGTCCACGAGCAGCTCTCGCAGCGCCTCGGCGAGCAGCAGCTCGGCCAGGACACCCTCCGCATCTATACCTCGCTCGACCCCGAGCTCCAGCGCGCCGCCTCCGCCGCCGTCGAGGTCGGCATGCGCAACGTCGACGAGCTCATCCGCAAGCAGCACGGCAAAAGCTCCGGCCCCCTCACCTACCCGCAGGTCTCGCTGGTCGCCATCAACCCGCACACCGGACAGGTTCTCGCCCTGGTCGGCGGCCGCAACTACGGTGCGTCCCAGCTCAACCACGCCGTCTCCAAGCGCCCTACCGGATCCATCTTCAAGCCCTTTGTCTACGCCGCCGCCTATAACAGCTCGCTCAACGGCATGAACCTCGGCGATCGGGGCGTCTTCACCGCCGTCACGACCCTTCATGACGAGGCCACCACCTTCTCCTTCGACAACGGCCGCCAGACGTACAACCCGCGCAACAAATTAAGCGGCTATCGCGGCGACGTGACCGCCGCCTACGCCCTCGCCCACTCGCTCAACAGTGCGACCGTCTCGCTCGGTCAGCAGGTCGGGTTTGAGAACGTGGCCGCCCTCGCCCGCGCCTCCGGCATCCTCGGCGCCCGCGGCACACCCTCGGTCGCCCTCGGCGCCTACGACGCGACCCCACTCGAGATGGCCGGGGCTTACACCGTCTTCGCCAACGGCGGTGTCCACCTCAACCCCTGGATGCTCGCGTCTGTTCGCAACGCGAATGGCGACATCGTCTCCGACTTCGCCCCCGAGGCCAGGCAGGTCATGGACCCACGCGCCGCCTATCTGACCCAGTCGCTTCTCGAAGGCGTCATGAACTACGGCACCGGAGCCGGCGTTCGCTCCCGCGGCTTCACCGCTCCCGCCGCCGGAAAAACCGGCACCTCCCATGACGTCTGGTTTGCCGCCTACAGTTCCAACCTGCTGTGCGTCGTATGGGTCGGCAACGACGACTATTCCGACCCCAAGCTCCAAGGCGCCACCGCCGCCGCTCCCATCTGGGCCGAGTTCATGAACCGCGCCATCAAGCTACCTCAGTACTCCGACATGAAGTCCTTCTCCGCCCCCGACGGCGTCACCGTCGCTCGCCTCGATAAGACCACCAACCTCCTCGCCGACGTCTCCTGCCCCAACGACTACAACGCCGCCTTCCTCGACGGCACCGCCCCCCAGAACACCTGCACCCAGATGTCCGAAAGTCCCCAGTCCGTCATGCAGAAGATCTTCGGCATCGGCGGCAACAATAACCCCCAGCCCCAACCCGACCTCCCCAGCCCCGACGAAGCCCCCGCCGTGCCCCTCGATCCCGCCCAGCCCAAGAAGAAAGGCTTCTTCCACAAGCTCTTCGGCGGAGACGATAGGAATAATCCGCAGCCTGCCCCTCAGCAACCCCCAGCTCCCATTACCCGCCAGCCGCCACCGCAGTAGACCGCACTTCATCCGTTCTTGCTTCGGGCACTTTAGCGTCCCTCGCCTCCTCTGCGCTGGCGTCCGCTGCTGTCAGCCAGAGACTCCTCAGCACCCCACCTTCCTCCTTCGCGACCCCCGCTCCCCACCTACCGGAGCCACGGCACTCTGCCCCTCCGCCTCCACCCACGGCTGGCACCCCGGACACCAGTACGTCGACCTCGCCTCCACCCCCTGCTTGCGCATCATCACCGTTGCCCCACATCGTCGGCACTCCTGCCCCTGCCGCCCATACACCCACAACCGCTCCTCCCGATCCATCCTCCCTGTCGTCCGCCGATTCCCCGAATACGTCACAATCTGATCCCCACCTGTCGCTGTATTCCCGTCGATCACATTCGCCTTCATCCACTGCTGGCTCTTCTCCACCATCACCTCCCGCTCGCGGGCCGTGATCGTCCGCATCGCCCGAAACGGATTCACCCCCGCCGCAAACGCCACCTCGCTCTTGTACACATTGCCCAGCCCCGCCAGCACCCGCTGGTTCAACAGCACCACCGCGATCTCCGCCTCCGGGTGCTCCGCGCCATACGCTTCCAGCCGCGCAATCCCACCCTCAACCGTAAACTCGTCCGACAACAGATCCGGTCCTAGCTTCGGCACCTGGCTGTTCCGCTCCAACGTCCGCGCCGTATGAAACTCCACCACCGGTACGTTGAACGCCACCGCCTGCCACCCCGTCGCCTCCCCCTCCTTCGGAGCCACCGAGATCGCCACCCGCATCCGGTCCTTCCCCATCCACCACTTCTCGCCCGTCCGGTACAGGTGCCACGACCCACTCATCAACATATGCGTGACCAGAATCAAATCCCCCGAAAAATAAACCAGACACCACTTCCCCCGCGACTCCACCCTCTCCACCACCCGCCCTACCAGCGGTGCATCATCGTTCACCCGCGCAATCTTCGCCAGCCCCGTCTCAAACCCCGTCACCACCGCGCCACCAATCGCCCGCTGCATCGCCCGCGCAGCCCGATAAATCGTGTCCCCTTCCGGCATACATCGTCTCCAAGTTATTGGATGTTCTCGTTTAGACTTCGCCTATGATCCTGCTCTTGATCGCGGTTGCTCTGTTCGCGAGTGCTGTCCTCCTCCTCGTAAGAGAGCAAGCGACCAATCCAGAGGACACCATAGTTGGAACCAATGAAGCATCCAAGCCCCCCGAACAAGTCTCGGAAACACCCGATCAATACGAGAGCAACTCATCAGGTAAAGTTGCGACCTTTACACCAACCCTTGTCAAGGCTCACGAACGACGTTGGTCAATACTCGATGACAAGCGAGCGACGCTGGAGGCGCTCTATTCCGATTCGTTTGAGCATACGGTTGAAGATATCCTTGCCGATTCGACACTCCTTAACCGCCTTCGTTTAGGGGCTGATCGCGTCTTTTACACGACCATAGCTGGGACTTCTCACAGGAACAGTGATCGGACTAGCCGTGTGGCAGGAATTCGCAAGTGCGAAGAAGACGACGTTCTCGACTTAGTCCTCGAACCGGATAATGCCTATGATCCAAACGCTATTGCGGTATTTTTCGACGAACGGCAGCTGGGCTACTTCAATACGCGCCTCGCCGGCGAGCTAACGAAGGACATTGCCAAGAATGGGACAAGATACCGGGCCTCCTTCCGTCGCCCTACTATTCACCCTGAAAGTGGGAAGATTGTAGGTGGTCTCATCGTCATTGTTCGTAGTCGCTCCGTTGCTGCGCTGATGGCGAGTGAGCGATCTTAGGTAAGACATGCGCCCTTACGCATTCGCCCGCACCCCAGCCCCCGGCAAAGCCGGCAAGTTCCTCCGCACATTGAATCCCACCGCCCCCGCCTGAAACCCCGCATCCAGCAGGTACCGCGCGAGCGGACTTTCGGCCACCGCCACCCCGTTCACCGTCGCAATCAGCATCCCGCCGCGCCCTCCAGCATCCGCCTCACCCTCCCGCATCCCCTGCACCCGCCGCACCAGAAACTCCGCCAGAGCCCGCGCCACCTGCCCCCGCGCCGGCTCCTCCTCCGGCAGCCACGCCTGCATGTTCGGATTCCCCCTGCGCAGGTACGCCGCCAGCGCCCCATCGCACAGGATCACCTTCGCCCCCACACTCCGCGTCAGCGTCGACCCCTCATCCGGCGGCGCCGGCCATTTCATCAGCGCCCCATACGGGTTCGCCGGATCGGTCGCTGCCAGCTGTACCATCTCCGCCTCCTCGCCATCCCGCTCCACGCGCAGGCTTCGCAGCAGATCCACCGCCGCCGGCATCGCAAACTGCGTCGCGCCGAGATCCGCCGCAAAGAATCCCCGCCGAATCCGGCCGCTCTCCTCCATCGCCTTCAGCACGTCGTACACCGCCGAAAATCCGCCCGGCAGACCCTCCGCCTGCGCCGTCTCTCGAAACACCACGCCATACCGCGCCAGCAACTGCTGCGCGATCGCATGGCTCCATTCCGTCCCCCGCTTACCCTGATCTTCCGCGGTTACAAATGCACTCAGCTGCAGAGCCCACCGGCCCTGCATCGTTGGCGGCGTCGTCCGCCGGCTCCGGAACCCCGCCTGGTTGTGCACCCGCCGCGCCGCCGGTCGCCCATTCTTTGCCATCGCAGCCGTCGCCCGATCACAGTACGACCGCAGCGCCGCCATCCCGTCGTTCGTCACCATCCCCCGCCACACCAGGCTCCACACCGCATCGATCGTCTCCCCCGGATACCCGCCGCCCACTCCGTCATGGAGCTCCTGAAAGAACGACGCCCCACGCGCCCGCAGATATGTAACCACCTCAGTCTCTTTCTCCGTAAGGGGATCAACCTCACCCAACCGCGGCGGCCACAACAGCGGCAGACACTCCGCCAGGTACAAGCCTAACCGCCCATCCCGCTCCCCCAGCGGCTCGAGTCCCACCCAAACCACCTCCCCCGCCGCCACCAACGTATCCAGATCCGCCGACCGATACCCCATCGCCCGCGCCGGCAAAATCTCCGTCTCCAGAGTCGAAGCCGCCAGCGGAGCCCCTTGTAGATTCTCAATCACATCCAGTAGCGCATCCAAGCCCCGTCGAGGCTGCACCACCCCTTGCCACCGCGTAAACAGCCGCGCCAGCACCTTCTGCTCCACCGGCTCCACCTCCTTGCGCAACCGCGCCAGGCTCTTCCGCCGGATCTGCCGCAGCACCTCCACATCGATCCACTCGCGATGCACACCGCCCGGCCGGAACCCGCCCTCCTGCACCCGCCCCACCTGCACCAGCCGCTGCAGCACCGCCTCCACACTCACCGCCGGCAAACCGAACCGCTCCACGACCTGCTTCGTCGTGAACGGCCCATTCGTTCGCGCGAACCGGCGCACCACATCCAGCAGCGCATCCGCCACCGGCGTCAGAAAGGCCGTCGGCAGCCCCGGCGGCAGCGGCACCCCCACCGCGTCCCGATACCGCGCCGAATCCTCGACCGCAATCACCCGCTTCACGCCCGCAACCTGCACCTCCAGCGCCCGCCGCGCCTTCATCAGCCGGTCGACGCTTTCAGCGACCTCGCCGCTCACACACCGAACTCGTAACTCATCCCGTGACAGATCGCCCAGCCGAAGCAGCAGGTCATGCACCCCGTCCATCGACCGCGCGCGCCAGCTCTCCGTCAGGCACTGCAGCTGCTCCTCCGTCTCTTCGATCGCGTTGACGTCCAGCAGCTCGCGCAGATCCGCATCGCCCATCAGCTCCCGCAGCTGGTCCTGGTCGATCGACAGCGCCTGCGCCCGACGCTCGGCCAGCGGAGCATCCCCGTCATAGATGTAGTTCGCCACATAGCTGAACAGCAGCGCGCTCGCAAACGGACTCGGCGTCCGCGAGTCCACCGTGTGCACCCGCAGGCTGCGGTTCCCGATCGCCCGCAGCACCTCCATCAGCGCCGGCATGTCAAACACATCGCGCAAACACTCGCGGTACGCCTCCAGCAGAATCGGAAACGAGGGGTACCGGCTCGCCACCCCCAGCAGGTCGTACGACCGCTTCCTCTGCTGCCACAGCGGCGTCCGCCCATCCGCCCGCCGTCGCGGCAGCAGCAGTGCCCGCGACGCACTCTCGCGAAACTTCGCCGCAAACAGCGCCGTCGACCCCAGCTGCCGCAGCACCAGCTCCGCCGCCTCCTCCGGTTCGAGCAGCAGCGGCTCCACCTCCGGCGGCTGCTCGCTCTCTGGAAACCGGAGGCAGAACCCGTCTTCACTCCACATGGTCTCCACCTCTGTCCCACCATTCGCCCGCAGCTTCGCCGTCACCGCCATCGCCCACGGCGCATGGATCCGGCTGCCCAGCGGCGTCAGGCAGCACACCCTCCAGTCCCCCAGCTCATCCCGCACCCGCTCAATCACAATGGTGCGGTCATCCGGCACAAATCCACTCGCCAGCTCCTGGTCCGCCAGGTATCGCAGCACGTTCTCCGCCGCCCCCTGCTCCAGGTCGTGCTCGCCCATCAGCCGCGTGATCGCCACACTCCGCGGAGCATCGCGCAGCTCCCGCACCAGCGCCCCGATCCTTCGCCCAAACTCGATCGGCCGCCCCGCCTGGTCCCCATGCCAGAACGGCATCTTGCCCGCATCTCCCGGCGCCGGACTCACCAGCACCCGGTCGTGCGTAATCTCCTCCACCCGCCACGTCGACGCGCCCAGGATGAAGGTGTCGCCCGTCCTCTGCTCGAACACCATCTCCTCGTCCAGCTCGCCCACCCGCACCGGCTTCGCATGCGTCCCGGCCAGAAACACTCCATACGTCCCGCGATCCGGAATCGTCCCCCCATTCAGAATCGCGATCTTCTTCACGCCCCCGCGCGGCGTAATCCAGTTCCGCGTCCGGTCCCACGTTACCCGCGGCCGCAGCTCCGCAAACTCGTCCGACGGATACCTCCCGGCAAGCATATCCAGCACCCCGTCGAACACCGCCTGACTCATCCCCGCGTACGGCGCCGCACTCCGCACCAGCCCCAGCAGACCGTCATAGCTGATCCCCGGACTTGACTCCTCGTCCGTCCGCCCCTTCGACCGTCGTTCCGCGTCCCCGACTGAAAGCGGCGGATGCGCCACCACCGCCACCATCTGCTGCGCCAGCACGTCGATCGGGTTGCGCAAAAATCGCGTGGACTCCACGTGCCCCTCGTGCATCGCTTTGGTCACCGCCGCGCATGCAATCAGGTCCGCCCGATACTTCGGAAAGATGATGCCGGTCGAAGGAGCACCCACCTGGTGGCCCGCGCGCCCAATCCGCTGCATCCCGCTCGCCACGCTCGGCGGCGCTTCAATCTGGATCACCAGGTCCACCGCCCCCATATCGATTCCCAGCTCGAGCGAGCTCGTACACACCAGCGCCTTGATCTTGCCCGCCTTCAGCAGCTCCTCGATCTCACTCCTTTGGGCGGCAGCTAAGGATCCATGGTGCGCCCGCGCCACCTGCTCCCCTGCTAGCTCATTGATCGCGCCCGCCAGCCGCTCCGCCACCCGCCGCGCATTCACAAAAATCAGCGTCGACGTCCGCCCCCGAATGATCTCCAGCAGCCGCGGATGAATTGACTGCCAGATCGAAGTCCGCTTCGGCCCCTGGCTTGCCGGACCGCTCGGCTGATCCTGGATCTCGCCCAGCCGCGCCATGTCCTCGACCGGCACCTCCACCTTCAGCTCCAGCACCTTCCGCGCCCCCGCATTCACCACCGTCACCGGCCGGTACCGCACACCGCTTGCCACCTCCGCCGCGTCCTCATGCGCATCGTCCGAGACCTCCAGCATCCCCGGCGTCGCCACCTCCAGCGCAACCCCCGAACCGGGCTCCCCAGGCTTCCGTAGCGCCACCAAACCGGGTGCCCCAACCTTCACAGTCCCACCGCGAAGGTTGGGGTCCAGACCGCCACCGGTTACCTCAGCAGCTCCCTCGACCGCAAGCCCCCGGTTAACTCTTCGCTCCTCCCTACCCCCTGCCCCAACCTCCGCGCCACCCAAAAACCGCGCCACCTCCTCAAGCGGCCTCTGCGTCGCACTCAACCCGATCCGCTGCAGCCTCCGCCCATCTCCTGCACCGGCCAACGCCTCCAATCTCTCGAGCGACATCGCCATATGCGCCCCACGCTTCGACGGCACCAGCGCATGAATTTCGTCGACAATCACCGTCTCCACCGACCGCAGCGACTCCCCCGCCTCACTCGTCAGCAAGAGGTACAGACTCTCCGGCGTGGTGATCAATATGTCACCAGGATGCTTACGAAATCGCGCCCGCTCCTTCTGCGGCGTATCGCCCGTTCGCACGCTGATCTCCGGCATCCGCACCGGCACGCCCTCCCTCTGCGCCATATTCGCAATCCCCATCAGCGGCGAGCGCAGGTTCCGCTCCACATCCGCCGCCAGCGCCTTCAGCGGCGACAGATACAGCACCCGGCAACCCTTCTCCGCATCCAGCGGCGTCCGCAGCATCAGCTTGTCCAAGCACCATAAAAACGCCGTGAGCGTCTTTCCCGTCCCCGTCGGCGCCAGGATCAGCGTCGACTCCCCCCGCGCAATCGCCGGCCAACCCTCCACCTGCGGCGCCGTCGGGCCCTCAAAGACCGTCCGAAACCACCCCGCCGTAACCGGATGAAACAGTCCAAGCGCCGCGTCGGCACGAGACGCGCTCAGACCTTCCGCAAGATGCACCGCTGAAGCGAGTGCTTCTATTTGCGGAACCGCAACCATTGCAGGCGCACCACCACTCTTGCCCTCCTTCGCTCTCGGCCGATCGCCCCTCGCCACCGCCATTCGCTCGCGCTCCCTCCTTCTAAGATGCGCCCACCCGTCCCGATCTCCTTGTCCCGTCCATCCCTTTCGCTTTCCTGCTCCTGCTGTCAGCCCGGGGGAGCGCAGCGACAGAGGACGTCGACCGATCTCATGCCGCGACGGTCGCACCCATCTCCCCGCCCGAAACTCAAGCTGCAGTACTCCGCCAAAGAAACCCACTTGCAGCCGTGCCCCCACCCAAGTAGCCTCCAACTCAGCATGCCCGCAGCTCCTACTGAAGCCCAGCTCCGGCACCTCCTCGAAGCCGCCGCCGCCGTAGCCCAGAACGCCCACGCCCCCTACAGCGGCTTCCGCGTCGGCGCCGCCCTGCTTCTCGCGCACCCTCACCAGGACACCGTCATCACTGGCTGCAACGTCGAAAACGCCTCCTTCCGCCTTACCACCTGCGCCGAACAGTCCGCCGTCGCCGCCGCCGTCGCCCGGCATGGCCCCCACATCCGCATCCTCGCCGTCGCTGTCGCCAACCTCAACCAAGCCGCCTCCCAGCCCTGCGGCGCCTGCCGCCAAACCCTCCACGAGTTCGCCCTCCCCGAAACCCTCGTCCTCTACCCCGGCCCCAGCGCCCAAACCGAGCAGCAACTCCTCGCCGACCTCCTCCCCCACAGCTTCTCCCTGATCCCGTGAACTGAGAACCGTGAACTAAGAATGCCCTTCCACCCCCAGGACACCATCCGCCGCAAACGCGACGGCCTCGAACTCTCCCCGGCAGAGATTAACGCGCTCGTCCGCGCCATCGTCGGCAGCCAGGGCCCCAATGCCCAGATCTCCGAAGCCCAGATCGGCGCCTTCCTCATGGCCACCTTCCTCCGCGGTCTCACCCCCGCCGAGCTCCACGCCCTCACGGAGGCCATGCGCTTCTCCGGCGAGACCTTCGATCCCGCCCCCCTCCAAACCTCCGGGCCCGTCTTCCTCGTCGACAAGCACTCCACCGGCGGCGTGGGCGACAAGACCTCCCTCCTGATTGCCCCCATCCTCGCCGCCGCCGGCCTCGCCTGTCCCACACCAGGCGGCATCCCCGGCATCTGCGTCCCCATGATCTCCGGCCGTTCGCTCGGTCACACCGGCGGAACCCTTGACAAGCTCGAGACCATCCCCGGCTTCAACACGCAGCTCTCCCTCCCCGAGCTCCTCGAAAACCTCCGCACCTCGGGCGCCGCCCTCATCGGCCAGACCCCCAACCTCGTTCCCGCCGACCGCATCCTCTACGCCCTCCGCGACCACACCTCCACCGTCGAATCGCCCTTTCTCATCACCGCCAGCATCATGAGCAAGAAGCTCGCCGAGGCGCTGAACGGTCTCGTCCTCGACGTCAAGACTGGCTCCGGAGCCTTTCTCCGCACCGCCGACGAAGCCCGCCACCTCGCCCGCCTCATGGTCCAGACCGGCGAGGCCGTCGGCACCCGCACCGTCGCCCTCCTCACCTCCATGGACCAGCCCCTCGGCCGCTTCGCCGGCAACTGGCTCGAGGTCCAGGAGTGCGTCGGCATCCTCCGCGCCGGTCCCGATCCGGCCCGCCGCCACCCGCTTTCCGCGGACCTCATCGCCCTCACCAACATCCTCTCCGGCCACATGCTCCACCTCGCCGGCCAAGCCGAAAGCCCCGATGCCGGCGCCCACCTCTCCGATGACCTCCTCCGCTCCGGCAAAGCCTACCAATCCTGGTTACAAATCATCCAGGCTCAGGGCGGCGACACAACCGTCTTCGACAACCCCGCCACCCACCATCACCCCACCGCCACCCGCACCCTCACCGCCCCGCAAACCGGCTACCTCCACAGCATGGACTGCACCGAGGTCGGCTGGGCCGTCCAGCGCCTCGGCGCCGGCCGCACTTCCCCCGGAGCCCCCGTCAGCGCCCACGCCGGCATCGAAATGCGCGCCAAACTAGGCGACAAGATCACCGCCGGCCGACCCCTCGTCACTCTCTTCGCCGAAGATCCCAGCCTGCTCGACGAACCCTTCGACATGCTCCGCCGAACCCTCCATATCGCCGCCGATCCCCCGATCCCGATCCCGCTCGTCGTCGAAGTCCTCAGCTCCAGGTAGTCCGCACCCGATCGCGCTCAGGAACTTCGCTCTGCTCAGCCAGACCCGTAGCTCATCCTTCGGCGTTCAAACATTTTCGCAGAAACCTGTAACCCGACGACGCCTTCGCAGTCTCATCCACGGTCGCGACCGCTCCAGGTCGCCAACCAGGGAGTCTCGAATGAAGCCATGGATCACCTCTACGACGTCCATCCTCTTCTCCGCCTCTGCCGTCGCCATCCTGGGGACGCCATCCCTCGCCAAGGCACAGCAGGTTAAAATCCGCCAGAACGTCATCTCCTATGAGGAGAATCCCAAAGTCACACTTCCGCTCGTGATCTGCTGGCACAATGGCAAAAAGGATCTCTACATCCAGACCGAGGCCTCCGACCCCTCCGTCGCCGCCGCGCAGAAGATCAACTTCGTGCCCCAGCTTGCCAACGCCATCGACGCTCCCAACGGCGCCGTCGACGACATCTACGTCTTCACCAACAGCACGCAAAAAGATCAGTACAACATCCTTCCCTCCGAGCCAAAGCCGGTCGGTCCTGACAATCGCGACACAGCGTACACCCCTCTCTGGCAGGTCAGCAATGTCACCTGGAACGATAAGGCAAAGCAGAGAACCCTCAAATCCGAAGCCGAGGTAAAGGATGCCGAACAGAAGGGACTCGTCACGGTGGTCAAGATCCGCGTCGTTCTCAACTGCCCCGTAGTCTATACGGACCAGGGCGGCCTCCTCCCGAAAGCAGTCATTCAACTGAAAGACGGCGATCGCGACGACGGCACCTATCACAATTGGTAGCACTCCACCACACCAACCCTTGACACCCCCGATACAATAGAAACAGAAATTGAGATACATACCACGATCCGGCCACCTGCCGGATCGTCCCATTTAACCGGGACCTCCGACCACCTAAATCCAGATCTAAAGTACGGGGGCCATACATCGACGCAACCGCCACTCGCACCGACCTCGAACCCCGCCAGCCGCAGCCCAGCCCAAACCCGTCCAGTACACTTCCCACACCACCAAGCATTCATCCACCGCAGGAGCATAGCCTTTGCCTCGACTCACCGGCCTCCTCGGCCTCGTCACCTTCCTCGCGCTCAGCTACGCTCTCTCCACCGACCGCCGCGCCATCCGCTGGCGCACCGTCGCCTGGGGCCTCGGCCTCCAGATCCTCTTCGCCTTCCTCGTCATCAAGTGGACCTTCGGCCAGACCCTCCTCCACGCCGGCGCACAGTTCGTGACATCCCTCCTCGCCCACTCCGTCGACGGCTCCTCCCTCGTCTTCGGCCCCCTCGGCACCCCCGGCAACCCTCTCGCCGTTCTCGCCTTCGCCGTCCTCCCCACCATCATCTTCGTCTCCGCCTTCTTCGCCGTCCTCTACCACATCGGCCTGATGCAGCGCGTTATCCGCGTCGTCGCCTGGATCATGCAGCGGACGATGGGCACAAGCGGCGCAGAATCCACCAACGTCGCCGCCAGCATCTTCATGGGCCAGACCGAAGCCCCGCTCACCATCCGTCCCTTCCTCGCCGGAGCCACCAACTCCGAGCTCATGACCATCATGACCTCCGGCATGGCCCATGTCTCCGGCGGCATCATGGCCGCCTACATCAGCTTCGGCATCAACGCCCAAGACCTCCTCTCCGCCGTCATCATGACCGCCCCCGGAACCATCCTGGTCGCAAAAATGCTGGTGCCTGAGACAGAGAATCCCGCCACCGCCGGCACCGTCCACATGCCGCCCGGCGAAGATCATCGCAACGAAAACCTCCTCTCCGCCATCGCCCGCGGCACCATCGACGGCGGTCAGCTCGCCTTCAACGTCGCCATCATGCTCATCTCCTTCCTCGCCCTCGTCGGCCTTGTCAATGCCATCATGCTCGGCATCTCAAACATCCTCTGGGCCCACGGCCGCATTCCCTTCCCCCACTCCCTCAACGCCGTCCTCGGCGTCGTCGGAGCCCCCGTCGCCTGGCTCATCGGCATCCCCTGGCATGACGCCCCCACCATCGGAAACCTGCTCGGCACCCGAACCGTCCTCAACGAGTTCATCGCCTTCACCCAGCTCGGCGCCATCAAGTCCACCCTCTCTCCCCGCACCTTTTCCATCGCCACCTTCGCCCTCTGCGGCTTCGCCAACCTCGGCTCCATCGGCATGCAGATCGGCGGCATCGGCACCCTCATTCCCGCCCGCCGCAACGACCTCGCCCGCCTCGGCCTCCGCGCCATGCTCGCCGGAACCATGGCCAACCTTATGTCCGCCTCCATCGTCTCCCTGCTCCTGAAATAGAAAGCGCGACCGCGTCAGACATCTCTGTCGAAACGATCGCACCTGAAGCTCATTCAACTCACAACTGAACCTGAGACCCGAACTTACCGTCCCTGCGACATCATCTCGTTGAACTTGGTCACAAACGCCGCCTCATTCGGCCCCGGATTGTTCCGCTGCGGCATCACCCGCTCCACCAGCACCTCGTCCGCATCCGTGCCCAGCAGCTTGATCGTCTCGTCGAGAAACTCCTTCAACGGCATCGCCCTCGGATCATTCAGCTGCCGATCCCCCATCAGCTCCGTCTGCACATACGGCGGAGCCAGTTCCAGCACCCGCACCGAGCTCCCCTTCAACGCATACCGCAGCGACTGCGTATACGAGTGCATCGCCGCCTTGGTCGCACAGTACGTCGCCGTCATTGCCAGCGGAACAAACGCCAGCCCCGAGGTCACATTGATCACCGTCGCCGCGGCCTGCCCCTTCAAGTGCTCGATCAGCGCCGATGTCATGCGGATCGGCCCCAACAGATTCGTCGTCACAGTCGAGGACACCACGGCATCATCCACCTCGTTCGCCACGCCGTCGTTCTTCATGATTCCCGCATTGTTAACCAGCACATTCAGCTCCGGGAACCGTGTCATCAGATCCTTCGCAACCGCTGCAATGCTCGCCGGATCCTCGACGTTCAGCTCCACAGACTCCATCCCCGGATTCGCCTTGGTCGTCTCCGCCAGCGCCGCCGCGCGCCGCCCCGAGATGATCACCTTGTTCCCCAACCCCTGCAGCCGCTCGGCCAGACCGCGGCCAATGCCCGATCCGCCGCCCGTAATAAAGATCGTATTTCCGTCTAGCTTCATGCGTGCTCTCCCCTTGGCTGTGCGCCCGTCCCTCTGCTCTCGAAGGACGAGTCTCAGATGAGCCGCAAGCTCGAAACGGTTCACACACACGCACACGCGCCACCTCGGGCGGCCCACCACCCCCGCCCCGCGCCAGCTACGGCGCCAGCGAGCAGCTCGCGCTGTCCTCCACCTGCGTCAAAATCAGCGACACCGCCGTCAGCCCGCGGTAGTAGCAGTTGTTCAGCCGGTCCTTCGCCCCATAGCTCGACTTCGCCGCGTTGTTGTCGTGTCCCAGGAATCTCCCGGCAGCGCTGTAATGCAAGGTGTCGCTCGTCTCCACCACCTCCCGGCTCACGATCGGGTTCGGGCTGTTCGGCCCAATCGGCGTCCGCAGCTGCTCGATTTTCTGCTGCTTCACATAGCTCGCCACAAAGAACGCTCCGTTGTTACTCGTCTCGGGAGCCTGCCGGTAGTCGAGCACGAGTGGATAGCTCACGTCGTGCTGCGTCTGGATCGATCCCACGGAGGTCGCCGTCGTCGTCAGCTCATGCTGCTCCGTGTCTTGCATAATGCTTTGCTTGTACTCCGCGCTCGACACCTTCTCGTCCTGCATATTCCCAAAGCTGTTGGAGGCCTGGATCGTCGTGTCCACCCGTCCATGCGAGGTCACCACGTATCCCGAGATGGTCCACGCTCGCGCCGAGCTCACGTTCACCGGCCCCGACACTGTTCCGTCCGCCGCTGTGTTCAGCGCCGCATCCACCTTGGGCGTCGGCGCCGCGGTCAGCGTGTTCGCCGTCAGGCCGCCCGTCACCTCCCGGCCGTTCGGGTCGGTGTAGAGCAGCAGATTCGACGCCACGTCAAAGCCGTTCGCCGCGTTGAACACCGACACCGCCACCGTATGCGTCCGCCCATCCGAGAGCACACCCGCGAACGGCGTCAGATCCACCCGGTACGGCTTGAAGTTCAACGTCTCGATCCCCGTAATCGGCTCCCAAAGATACGGATCGAGCCCACCCGTGTAGATCCACGGATACACCGGCGCAACGCCCGCCGGCACCCCGTCGATCGACACCTCCGTCTCGCGAAACGCGCTGTTGCCGCAGTTCTGCAGCGCGTCCGCGAACTCCGTCGGAACGCAGGTGTACCAGAACTCATCCGCCCGCTGCGACTGCGCAATCACGTCCAGGTACGCACGCTCCACATTGCGCGGAAACGTAAACGTCGCGCTCTGCGTGTCCATCGTGGAGTTCAGCGATGTCGTCGTATTCGCATCAAGCGACAGCACAACGCTCGGCACAATGGGCGCTGGGTTGGCCAGATTCGCCGGATAGAACAGCAGCGTTGCCGTCGCGTAAATGACGCCCTTATAGGTCGAGTTCACGATGTTCTGGATGCTCGCTACACCCGTCTGGTCCGTCTGGAAGAGCGCGCTCAGGTCCGTCACATCCCGCTCGATATGCCATGAGGGCGAAAGGATCGCGCGCGGCTCCGCCGTTGTCCCGAAGTAGATATTCGCGCCACCCAGAAAGAACTTTGCTGTCCGGTCGAACTGCCGCCCCGCGGTCACGGTAAAGTCCGCCGTCAGCACCACTCTCGACCACGGCCCGGCACATCCCGTCGGCGGCGAGAACGCAATCGGCTTCGTCCCGTAGTCCGCAAACTCGAGATTCGAAAACAGCGTCACGCTGCACGGGGTCGTGCTCGGCCGCGGCACCGACGGCTCCGGCGACACCGGGTTCGACGATCCAACCTGCGGCACGGGGGGAGCCGGAACAACCTGCGCCCCGGCGACGGCGGATACCGACAACACCACCGAAGCGGCACGGACCAACCAGCGGCTACGACCTTGCATAACGACCTCCAAGGGAATGATCGGGAGGATAGCACGCGCCTCGAAACCTCGACCACCTCGACCACCTCGACCACCTCGACCACCTCGATCGATCACTCCAGGGTCGCCTCCGTCGTGGATGGACTCCGATACAGCTCGAAACGCGCCTCTCTAGATCACTCGTCTCACAGCACGACGGACCAGTTCCGTCGACACACCAAAGCCCACGTGAACCAGCAGATGCTCGATCTGCGCCTCCAGAGCCTCGTCCGTCGGCTTCTTCACCAATCCAAGTGCCGGCATGGAGAGCTCGTCAGCGCCGGCAAACACGCCCAGCCCAAACAGCATCCCGGAACCCAGTCGCACCCAGTTCCAGTACTCACCCAAACCGCCGTAGAAGCCGCCCACCACTGCTCCGAACGCGTAATGCACCACCTCTCCTGCAATCATCCGTCCCGGCTGGCTCAGCGGCCTGCCCGTCGCCCGCCGAACCGCGATCTCCGCCACCTGGTGTGCGGGCCCAGATTGATCCAGCTCCGTGCCGCCAAACCCGGTACGCTGCTTTCGAATACCCACGATCAGCGCTTTCAACACCACCGAGCCGACCAGACCTCCAACAACACCCGCCAGCACCCCCCGCCACAAGCTGCGATCCTCAACGTCATCGATGCGATTCACTGTTATCGCCTCCTTACCGGGTAGATGCACGGCTCTTCCGCCCTCGTTATCCCTCCTAGGCGCTTCGATCAAGCGCACGCAGCTCCGGTTCGTTGCAACTACCAGCACACGAAACTTCGCCGACATTGCCTGCTCGATCACGTTTCAAGCACAAACCCGTGACCCCTCTTCACACCCTCTTCGACTTGACGAGACTCCCGAAGGACAGCCGCGGGCGAGGCCAGCTGCATCGACCGGTACATCCCTTCCTTAGCCGGCAGCCGTTCACTACAATCAGATCGGCTCGTCGCACACAGGACGGCTCACCTGAAGCTGTCGCACCGGACATCCACGCCCATCTTGCTCCACCGCGACCGCGGCCCGCGACACGGCAGCTACCCGCGAAGCTCCACAAAGCCCGAACGGAGGGAGACTGACCGATGTCGAACCTCTTCGACCGCGCTCAAGCCGCGACCAGCTTCATCCGCGGCCGGTCCAGCACCATCCCAGCCGTCGGCATCATTCTCGGCTCAGGCCTCGGCGACTTCGGCAACGAAGTCGAGGACGCCATCACCATCCCCTATGCCGAGATCCCGCACTTCCCACGGTCCACCGTCGCCGGCCACTCCGGCAATCTCCTCCTCGGCTCCGTCAGCGGCGTCCCCGTCGCCGTCATGCAGGGCCGCATCCACGCCTACGAGGGCTACCCCGTCCACGAGGTCACCTTCCCCACCCGCGTCCTCGGCCTCCTCGGCTGCCGGGCGCTGGTCGTCACCAACGCCGCCGGCGCCATCCACCCTTACCCCCCCGGCTCCCTCGTCCTCCTCTCCGATCACATCAACTTCACGGGAACCAACGCCGCCGCCGGCCCCAACGAGCCCCGCTTCGGCACCCGCCCCGGTGCCGCCGAGCGCTTCTTCGACATGGGCTCCGCCTACTCGCCCCGGCTCCGCGACCTCGCCCGCCAGGAGGCCGCCCGCCAGGGCCTCACGCTGCCCGAAGGCGTCTACCTCGCCGTCCTCGGCCCCTCCTTCGAGACCCCCGCCGAGATCCGCGCCTTCCGCACCCTCGGCGCCGACCTCGTCGGCATGTCCACCGTTCACGAGGTCACGGTCGCCCGCCACATGGGCCTCGAGGTGCTCGGCCTCTCGCTCGTCACCAACCCCGCCGCCGGCCTCTCCACCGAAGCCATCGACCACCGCGACGTCATGGAGATCGGCCGCCGCTCCGCAGCGCACTTCACCCGCCTCCTTACCGCGCTCCTCCCGCAGATCGCAATGGCGGTGGTCAGCTAGGGCCCGCAGCGCGTTGACGTCCGGGAGATCAGCTCCCGCCCATCGCCACCGAATCAGCCGGCGCCGGGCACTGACTTCGATCGATCCGGATCTTCAGCCGGCGAAGCAACGGCGTCAGCAGCAGGGCAAAGATCGGCGCCGCTAGAAGCGCCAGCAGCAGCCACGCGACCAGAGCATGGCTCTCCCACAGCCAGAGCCGCCGCGAAAGCTCAAGCGGATGGCTGCGCGCAAGATGGAGTATCTCCGCCGGTGTCATCGGCATCGGAGCCGCCCGAAACAACCTCGTTCCCAGCCGCAAAAACGGAAGAAACAGAAGCAGCTGCAGCGGGTACACCAAGTGATTCGTCAACTGCGACGCAAGGAGGTTCAGCCGCAGGAGAGACGCCACCGCCAGGCACACCACCGTCGTCGATCCAAGTACCGGATTGATCCCGATCACCAGACCCACCGCCAGGCTCCACGCCAGCCGCTCGGGACTCATCCCCAGCCGCAGCAGACCGAGAACCGGCACGATAGCCACGCGGTACATCCAGCCGTGCTTCGTCGGTTGCTGCATGGGCCTGTGGGCGAGCACTTCTGTCAGAATAGACTGCGCCGGTCAAGACAGGTGTTAGGCAACAGACGAAGAAGCTCCCTGGAGTTCGTGCGGTCCACAGTCCGGCTGGCGATACTGGGCGCCGTCATCCTCCATGCCTGCATGGAACTGATCCTGTACCGCCCCGCAACGCAGGAGGCTCGCGCCCGCTGGCTGCACCAGCTCTGCCGCCGCGCCATTCACCTCTTCGGCGTGGAGGTCCGCCTCCAGGGCAGCTTCCCCGAGCGCGGCATCCTCATCGCGAACCATCTCAGCTACCTCGACATCATGGTCTTCGCCTCCCTCAGCCCCTGCGTCTTTATCTCCAAGGTGGAGGTCGAGTCCTGGCCCGTGATCGGCTGGATGACCACCATGGCCGGCACCGTCTACGTTACGCGCGGCCGCGGCGGAAGCGCCAGAGAGGCAGGCACGGGCATGCGCTCAGCCGCCGACGCCCACTTGCCCGTCATCCTCTTTCCCGAGGGCACGACCACCAACGGAGACACCATCCTCCGCTTCCACAGCGGTCTCCTCGGAGAGGCCCTTAAGGCCGAGCAGCCCGTCACACCCGCCTACCTGCGCTACTCGCTTACCGAAGACAACGGACCCTCCCGTGCCAGCGACGCCGTTGCCTTCTGGGGCGAGCAGCCGATGTTCCCGCACGTCTTCCGGTTCCTGGCCCTGCGCGGCGTACGCGCCGACGTGACCATAGCAAGCGAACCCCTCCGCTTCACCTCGCCCAACCTCCCTCGCAAGCTCGCCGCCGTGGAAGCCCGGCAGGCCATCTGCGACCTCCACGCCGAAGCCTGTGCCGCTTCTCCAGCCCCCAGCCAGACCGTCGGCGAAGCCGTCTAGCCCCCGTGCAGACCTCCTTGCCTCAACTGCCCGGGTGCGCCTCCGGCACAGGATCCGCGCTCCGCACCCAGGCCGTATAGATCAGGTCCCGAAGCTCGATGGCGCCAGCCGCCAGCCGCTCCTCCGCGAAGCTCTTTCCTTCAGGCGTCCCCGCATCCGTGAACCCGCCCGCCTTCTCGATCTGATACGTCCTCTCCGTCAGGCTCGCCGTGTGCCGTAGATACCCGACGTAGTCCTCAAACACATCGCCCTGCAGCGCCCTCGCCGGAGCCGCCCGCACCAGCGGAGCCACCTCGCTCGGCCTCACCTGCGCACTCACAAACGCGCTTTCAAACTGCGCGTGAATCTTATGCTCCGCCGTGTACCCCTTCGGATTCGCTCCCGTCCACCCGTTGAACTGGATCGACACATGCAGCGGCTGCGACCCGTCCGCCACATAGTGCCCCATCCAGCCCGCATAGAACACGATCGCTCCCTCGACCGGCCGGGTGTCCGCTTTCGTCGCCGCCAGGCTCCGGTACGCCCGCATCGCCGCCTTCAGCCGCTCCCAGACCTCGTCTGCCGCATACGGCTGCATGCCCACCTTCTCCGCCGTCAACGGGAGGTCCGGATGCTGCACCTGGGCCTTCTCGAGCGCACGCACATAGTCATACCGATGATGCGGAAGCGGTCCCACCAGGTCCGCCCACTCGAGATCGATGTAGTGATCCGGCGAAGACTCCGTCGCCAGCTCCTCCTCTGCCCTGCTCTTCCACCGGTCCGGCTCCGGCCCCAGGTACTCGATCGTGTCCACGGCCTCCCCGCTGCGCAGAAACGCCGGAACATCGTTCGGCAGGTTCATCACCGCCAGCCGGTTGACCATGCGATGCCCATCCAGGCCCCAGGCCAGGCTCTGCTCGGTCAGCATAAAAGGCATCACCATCACCACGATCGCCGCCCGAACCGCACCCCAAACACTCACCATCGCCGCAGTATAACGGCCTGCTGTGAACCACCGGAGAACACCGCAACCGCGCTCCGAAGCCACTCGCCTCCTAACGCCGCTGTGCCTCGTCCGCTTCCCCACGCGTCACGACGCCGGGAGACCTCGACCATCCAGGACAGGTAGCATGAGGCCAGCCATGCCCCTCGACCTCCGACCCACCGACGCCCTCCTCGTCATCGACATGCAAACCGACTTCATGCCCGGCGGCCCGCTCGCCGTCACCGGCGGCGACGAGATCATCCCCGCCATCAACCGCCTCGCCGAGCGCTTCGACCACGTCATCCTGACCCAGGACTGGCACCCTGCCGGCCACATCTCCTTCGCCTCCACCCACGGTATGCAGCCCTTCCCGGGCGGAGTTCAGTCCACCATCCAAACTCCCTACGGCGCCCAGCACCTCTGGCCCGACCACTGCGTCCAGGGCACCCCCGGAGCCGGCCTCCACCCCGACCTCCACATCCGCCACGCCGAACTCATCCTCCGCAAAGGCTTCCGCCGCTCCATCGACAGCTACTCCGCCTTCACCGAAAACGATGGCGCTACCCCCACCGGCCTCACCGGATACCTGCGCGAGCGCGCCCTCACCCGCCTCTTCTTCACCGGCCTCGCCTTCGACTTCTGCGTCGGCTTCTCCGCCATCGCCGCCGCCCAGCTCGGCTTCGAAGCCATCGTCCTCGAAGACCTCACCCGGGCCGTCAACCTCCCCGGTACCGTTGAAACGACCAACCAGGCCCTCGCCGGCAAAGGTGTCCCCCGCATTCCTGCCTCCTCGATCAAAGCATGAGCCATCTGCCTGACTGGGTCGAGACCGAGGCGACTGTCACCAGCTGCCGCTTCCAGTTCGCCCGTCTGAACACCATCAGGCTCGGCATACAAACCGGGGAAAAGTTCCGCATCGCCTTTAGCTACCAGGCCGCCGGTCGCCCCTACTCCGACGAGTTCCAGTCCCGCACCGCCATCCCGCAGGGCGATCGCCTCCCCATCGCCTACAATCCGCTCAACCCACAGCAAAACTCCAGAAATTCGAGCAGCGCCCAGGATCGCTCCTCCACCCGATCCCCCCTGATCGCCCTCGGCGTCGCCGGCTCGCTCGTCCTCTCGCTGCTCTGGCTCGCTCTCCTCCGCGGCTGCAGCTAGCCGTCACCGCCTACAGGCCCAGCTCCGCCGCCCGCGCCTGCATCGCCAGCAGACACGTCCCTACATGCTCCACCAGCGGGATCCCCAGCAGTTCCGCCCCCCGCACGATGTCCTCCCGCTTCACCGCCCGCGCAAATGCCTTGTCCTTCATCTTCTTCATCACGCCCGCAACCTCCACGTCGGCAATGCTCCGCGTCGGCTTCACCAGCGCACACGCCGTCAGAAATCCCGCCAGTTCATCGCACGCAAACACCGCCCGATCCAGATGCGTCTCCGGCTTCACGCCCGAGTAGTCCGCGTGCGCCAGGATCGCGTGCAGGATCTCCTCCGGCCAACCCTGCTCCCGAAGCGCCTTCACGCCCACAAACGGGTGCTCCTCGGTAGACGGATGCCGCTCATAGTCCATGTCGTGCAGCAGACCCGCACAGGTATACCTGTCCGCGAAGCTCTCTAGCCCCTCCCCCGATAGCTCCGTCCGCAAACCCTCCAGCCGCCCATACGCCTCCGTACACGCCGCCACCGACCTCGCATGCTTGCGCAAGCTGTCGCCCGCCGTCCACTCCTCCAGCAGCGCTCTCGCCGCCACGCTCGTACACCGCTCCGTCTCGCCCATACGCAAGATTCTCGCACCGCACAGACACAGAGCCAGGAAGATAGCGAAGACAGGAGAGCAGAGGGAAGGCAACACCTGCCATCCCTGCATACCGTCTTCGCCATTCTGTCCCCACAACTCCTACCGCCTTCCGGTGTGCCCGACCTGTTTGCTCTCTGCTTTCTGCCTCTCTGTTCTGCCTGTCTTGCCTATCTGCGTTTTCCTTTCTTCCTTCCTGCCTTCCCTTGTTAACTCCCCAGATTCCACCTCCTGGTTTCTCCGTTTGTCTCTGGCATTTCTGGGGAATTGCCCCTTGACGTTCGGGTTACCCGGGTGTCACTCTAGGCACATCGCATCGCTCCGTTATCGGACGTGTGCCGCGGTCCTTGCTCTGGGTCCGCCCGCTACACACAACTTATGGCAACCATGATGGCTTCCGTTGAACAGCGAGAGGTCCTGCGCTGCGATCACTGCAAGCTCGTTCAGTTCCGGTCCCCCAGCACCACGTGCCGCCGTTGCAAGCTATGCCTGGAGGTTGAGGTCCCGGAGCCCGCACCCGCGCCCCTGGTGCTCGTTCCCCCATCGCCATCAGCCGACGGCAAGCTCCAGGTCGCCACCGCCGTCCGCGATCTGCGCCACGTTCGCAACCTGTCGCAGCGCCAGCTCGCGGCTCGCATGAACGTACCCCGCACCTACATCTCCAAGATCGAGAACGGCAAGGCCATGCCGACGCTGTCCTCGCTCTCGCGCCTCGCCAACGCCCTCCAGGTCGATATCTCCGTCCTCCTGCGCGACTCCAGCAACCGCCACAAGGATGAGACCGCCGTCCTCATGAACGATCCCTTCCTGGCCGAGATCGCCCACTACGCCTCGCAGCTCGACGCCCTCCAGCGCTCGATCTTCCTCAACCACGTCCGCGAGCTCGCCGCCGGCCGCAAGCGCACCGCCTAGTCGCTCACGCTCCAAAAACCTCCCGCCGCGGGCGGGTCCGGCCTCTCGAGACAGCGAGAGCAACGCCGGTCCACTCGCGGCCTCTCCCCTCCCAAACCCGTCCCCCTCCGTGTTGATTGCGCCGCCTGTATCGGTGTGCTAGCGTCTTCCTTTGCGAGGTTGTCTTGCGGCCGTCTCCCCCCACACGCGTTCCGTCCAGACTGCACGAGCTCTCTCCCGAAGAGCAGAGCATCTACGGGCAGCTCGACCCCTCCCGCATCCCCCAGCACGTCGCCATCATCATGGACGGCAACGGCCGCTGGGCCGGCAAGCGCGCCCTCAAACGCTTCCTCGGCCACCAGCAGGGCGCCGAAAGCGTCCAGTTCGTCGTTGAAACCGCCTCCCGCATCGACCTGCCCTGGCTCACCCTCTACGCCTTTTCGCTCGAAAACAACCTCCGCCGTCCCAAGTCCGAAGTCCGCTTCCTGATGAAGCTGCTCAAGAGCTACCTCATCGGCAACGTCAAGCGCATGAACGACAACAACGTGCGCATGAACTACATCGGCCGCACCCACGAGCTCCCAGCCGAGGTCCAGGACACCATGCAGTGGGCCATGGAATCGACCGGCAAAAACACCGGAACCACGCTCACCCTCGCCCTCAACTACGGCGCCCGCACCGAGATCGTCGACGCCCTCCGCAAGATCCTCGCCGACCTCACCGCCGAGGCCCATGGCAACGGCTGCTCGCTCGAAGACCTCCTCGGCGCCGGCGCCCTCGACCGCCTCGACGAACCCGACATCTCCCGCGCCCTCTACACAGCGCGCATGCCCGACCCCGACCTCGTCATCCGCACCTCCGGCGAGCAGCGCATCTCGAACTTCCTCCTCTGGCAGATCGCCTACGCCGAGATCCTCATCACCGACCGCCTCTGGCCCGACTTCCGCGGCATCCACCTCCTCGAAGCCATCGCCGACTACCAGCGCCGCGAACGCCGCTACGGCGGCCTAGGCGAAAACCAGACCGACGAAAACGTCTCCACCCTCGAGCCCGCCGACCAGGTAGCCGACGAAATCAAATCCGAGCTCGACCCCCAGGGCTCCCCCACTCTCACCCGCCGCTAGCTCGCAGAAGTTTCCTCAAAACAGCAAGCAGCGCGAATGTCGACTTTATACTTGATGACACCACGAGTGGATAACGAGGATCGCCTTTTAGGGACAACTGTAAGGCAGCTAGTCTTGTTGCTTGCTCAAAACATCATGTTGAAAGGCAATGATCGCGGCCAGCCAAGCTGTTCGTCCCGTACCTGAGAGGAACTCGGTGACGGCAAGGGACCCGGATCCAGCTTTGCGCAGGTTCCAGCCTGCCCCTGATCCGAGGGGAGCTAAGTAAGCCGCCGGAGTAATCTTGGCGAGGCTCTCCAGATATCTGTGACTCTCATCCGTTAGGTTCAGGTTCCGCGCCTGCAGTCCGTGGTAGTCCATCCACAACTCACCCCCATTTGTTGTTATGGTGCCAAGGTTCCAGCTTCCTGAATCTTTCGTCCAGCGAAGGGTCAAGGTTTTCGCTCTGATATCCGGCTTCACGCCAAGAGGTTCTATCTCCGCGAGGAATGCCTGCAGATTAGTCTTGGTCCCTGGCACCGCGGAATCCAGACTCTCGTAGAAGCTTTCAGAACTAATCGTGCTCGCAAGCGCCGCACCACCAGGCCTAACATCTGGCGGCCGAACTTCGAGTCGCGAATCGTTTAGTACCACTATGCCGCGTTCGATGTTGGTTGTTCCTCCAAGAATCCGAGATTGCGCTATCACACCGCCTTCCGGCCCCGGAAGTTTAAAAAGGGCAAGCTCCACTAGACACAATCTGAAATGCAGACCCGCATGTTTCTGCAGGAACTCCGCCATCGATCCCAACCCTTCCCTGATCCCGTCTCCAACGATGATCAGCAGGATTCGCCCCCGTCGCAGTGTTCGTGTCACCGCATCGTGAAAAGCCGCCTCATCTCTTTCTTCGCCGGCGGATACCATGTGAAAGAGCGTCCGCTTCTCCACAGAGGTAGATTGGCGCGTAAGTTGCGCTCGGAGGACAGCAGATTCAAAGGCCTGATAACTGAGCGTACTGAGTTCACTCGCATAATCGACAATTTGTGCGATGACCTTCCGCCTGGCCTCGGGATTCCGCCACAATTTACATTCCACGATTGCGATATCGCCGTTGGGCGTGACAAATACGTTATCGACGTATCCTGCTTTAAGCGGAAGCTCCCGACAAACCGGCACCATATCTTCAAAGACCGGCTCCATTTGGGCAACAGGTAACAGGCCGGGATACCTCATGATGAGATCTTGTAACCAAATCTCATCATATTTCTGTCCTTCGCTGCCCTGCATGAACGAGATCCGTGAGAGCTTTGTGGCAGGTGAATTTTTCGACAAGCTTCCAATCAGGATGGTGTCCCCGTAATGCGTAAGATCGGCCATAACGTGCAGCGTAGTGTATGAGCTTGCCAGGGTCAACGATACGGAATTACGCAAGTTCGATCAGTAACTGAAGTCAGCTGGCGTGAACTTATGGCTGGCTCTCAGATGAGCGGCAATCCGGAAGCTCGTGACCCAGACCCGCCCATGTATCCTTGCCTTTAACCCCGCAATGAAACGCATCCTCACCGCCCTCATCCTCATCGCCGCCATCCTAGCCCTCTTCTTCTTCGGCAAGCTCTGGATGATCACCCTCTTCGCCGCCATTGTCGCCGAACTCGCCGCCTACGAGTACCTCCGGCTCGCCGCCGTCGGCGCCCGCACCCACGGCGCCACCCTCCGCATCCCCATCGGCTGGATGGCCGTCGCCACCGCCCTCGCCTTTGTCGTCACCCTCCCCAACTTCCCCGTCGAGGCCCAGCTCCCCGTCCTTAGCGCCCTCACCCTCGCCCTCTTCGCCTGGAACGGCTTCCGCTCGCCCCTTCACCAGGTCCTCCCGGACACCGCGCAGGGCCTCTTCGGACTCATCTGGATCGCCTACCCCCTCACCCTCGTCCCCCTCCTCTGGAAGGGGGAGGACGGCATCGCCCTCGTCCTCCTCCTCATGCTCTCCGTCTGGGCCGGCGACACCGCCGCCCTCTACGTCGGCCGAGCCTTTGGCCGCCACAAGCTCGCCCCCCGCCTCTCCCCCGGCAAAACCTGGGAAGGCTCCGCCGCCTCCATCCTCGGCTCACTCGCAGCGGCCAGTCTCTTGATCGTCATTTCCGACCAGCTCTCCGCCCGCGGCAACACCCTCATCCACATCTCCGAGCCAGTCTGGCAGACCCTCGGCATCGCCGCCATCCTCAATATCGCCGCCCAGCTCGGCGACCTCCTCGAGTCCGCCGTCAAGCGCGGCGCCGGCGTCAAAGACTCCGGAACCATGCTCCCCGGCCACGGCGGCATCCTCGACCGCATCGACGCCCTCCTCCTCGCCGCCCCCGTCCTCTGGTTCACCCTCATCCTCAAGGAGACCTTCGGCCTCGGCCGCTTCTAGCACCCCCCCTTCAACACCTCCGCTCCATCAGCGATTGTCCCGGCCCTCCGGCTGCCAGCTCCCCTCCGGCCAGCCAGCCTCGACTCCCCCGAATCGGGTACATCCCTCCCCAGGCAGACCTGCTAGCCTCCTCCCTGATCAACCAGACAGGCCCAGACCGTCCATGCCCGCAGTCCTCATAGACCCGCACACGCGCCCAACTCCCTCCGCCGCGAGCCGACGTTTCTACCGCCCCGAACTCGACCTGCTTCGCTTCGTCGCGTTCCTGATGGTCTTTCTCTGCCACGGAGTCCCCTCCGACGGCGGCCCCTTCCGCATCTACCCCCATCTCGTCACCCTGATCAACTCCTTTCAGAGCGGCCTCCAGCTCTTCTTCCTCCTCAGCGCCTACCTCATCGCCGAACTGCTCCTGCGCGAACGGGAGCAGACCGGCGCCATCCACCTCCGCGCCTTCTACGTCCGTCGCGCGCTGCGCATCTGGCCGCTCTACTTCCTCACTCTGGTCACCTTCGTTCTTCTCGGCCGGTGGACCCATTTCACCCTCCCCGCCTTTCTCGCCTACGCCCTCCTCGTCGGAAACTGGTTCACCTACACCCACGGCTTCACCGCCGGCGTCGGCGCCCTTAGCGCCCTGTGGAGCATCTCCGTCGAAGAGCAGTTCTACCTGCTCTGGCCAACCTTCGCCCGCGTCGGCGGCAAACGTCTCCTCTACGGAGCGTCCATCCTCTTCCTCGCCACCGGGTATCTCACGCTCTATCTCCTCGGCCAGCGGCACGCGCCCTTCGTCAAGCCCTGGACCCACTCCCTCGTCGGCTTCCAGTTCTTCGCCTTCGGCACGCTGCTTGCGCTCCTCCTGCACCGCCGCTCCTTCAGCCTCCCTCCCTGGGCGCGCCTGCTTACGCTCGTCGTCGCGGTCCGCGCTCTCTGCTGGTTTGCCGACCTCAAGGTCCACAACACCGGACCCGGTCTTGTGCTCGCCTTCGCCGCTCTCGGCCTCGGCTGCGTCTGCCTCTTTCTCACCATCTACGGACTCCACCTCCCGCGCTGGTGCGCACCCCTCCTCTACCTCGGTCGCATCAGCTACGGGCTCTACGTCTTCCACCGCCCCTGCCTGGCCCTCCTCGAGTGGCTGGAGACCCGTCTCGCCGTCAACCTCTCGCTGCCGTCCTTCCTCGTCCTCTCCCTCGGCCTCACCGTCGCCGGCGCCGCCCTCTCCCATCGCTTCGTCGAACGACCCTTCCTCCGCCTCAAGGAGCGCTTCGCTCTCGTCAAAACCCGGTCCACTTAGCCGCCCATCTCGCCCGGCCAAAGCCTTCCACGATTTCTTGCGACAATAACCCTGTGAAACGAATCGCCATCCTGGGCTCCACCGGCTCCATCGGCACCTCCACGCTCTCTCTCTGCGAGTCCTTCCCCGACCGCTACCAGCCCATCGCCCTCGCCGCCGGCCGCAACCTCGACGCCGCCCTCGCCCAGTGCCTCCGCTGGCGACCACGCCTCATCTCCGTCGCCACCGAAGACCTCGCAGCCGGCCTTGCCTTGCGCCTCAAACAGAAGGGCCTGACCGGCACCGAGGTCCTCCACGGCACCCCCGGCACGGTCGCCGTCGCCACCCTCCCCGAGGTCGACTTCGTCGTCTCCGCCATTGTCGGCGTCGCCGGCCTCGAAGCGACCTACGCCGCCATCCTCGCCCGTAAAACCATCGGCCTCGCCAATAAGGAGTGCCTCGTTGCCGCCGGCGACCTCATCCTGCGCGCCGCCCGCGAGGGCAGCGTCGCCCTCCTCCCCATCGACTCCGAGCACAACGCCGTTCACCAGGCCATGCGGGCCGGCAAACCCTCCGAAGTCAGGCAGATCTGGCTCACCGCATCCGGCGGTCCCTTCCGCTCCACACCCTTCGATCAGTTCGGAAGCATCACCCCCCAGCAAGCCCTCAAGCACCCCACCTGGGTCATGGGCCAGCGCATCACCATCGACTCCGCGACCATGATGAACAAGGGCTTCGAAGTCATCGAGGCCTGCCATCTCTTCGATCTCACCCCCGCCCAGGTCCGCGTTACCGTCCATCCACAGAGCACGGTGCATTCGCTGGTGGAATTTGTAGACGGCTCCATCCTCGCGCAGATCTCCGTCACCGATATGCGCCTCCCCATCCTCTACGCGCTCTCCTTCCCCGACCGCCCCGCCGCACCTCCCGTCACCCCCACCGCCCCGTCCCTCACCTTCGACCTCGCCGCCCTCGCCCACCTGGACTTCGCCCCCCCTGACCTCGACCGCTTCCCCTGCCTCCGCCTCGCCTACCAGGCCGCCCCGAGCCCCTCCGCCTGCATCGCCCTCAACGCCGCCGACGAGATCGCCGTCGCCGCCTTCCTCGATGGTCGCATCCCCTTCCTCGGCATCCCGCGTACAATCGAACAGGTGTTGAGCCATACCCCTTCCGCCGCGCCGACGTCTATCCAGGAGGTGCTCGAGGCCGACCAGGCCGCCCGCATCCGCGCCGCGGAGTTCCTCGCGCAACCTACCCTCGCCGGCGCCTGACGCCCGCTCTCCCCAAGAGGTCCGTTCCCTCGCATGTCCACCGTCATCGAACTCCTCCTTGTCCTCGGCATCATGGTTCTCGTCCACGAGTTCGGCCACTTCGCCGTCGCCAAGCTCTGCGGCATCCGCGTCGAAACCTTCTCGATCGGCTTCGGCAAGCGCCTCTTCGGCTTCAAGCGCGGGGACACCGACTACCGCATCTCCGTCCTCCCCCTCGGCGGATACGTTAAGATGGCCGGCGACAATCCCGGCGAAGCTCCCTCCGGCGATCCCGGAGAGTTCAACGCCCACCCCCGCTGGCAGCGCATCCTGGTCGCCCTCGCCGGCCCCATCTCCAACTTCATCCTCGCCTTTGCCCTCATGACCGGCGTCTCCATGCTCCACAACGAGGTGCAGGAGTACCTCAGCCAGCCCGCCCACACCGACTACATCCCCCAGAAATCCGCCCTCTCCCGCACCGGCCTCCAGTCCGGCGACACCATCGTCCACTACGACAACGTCGAGAACCCCACCTGGGATCAGGTTGGCGTGCGCTCCGTTCTCAACCTCAACCAGACGATTCCCCTCTCCTACCTCCACGACGGCCACCGCGTTGACACCACCCTGACCGTCGAGAACAAGGGCACCGCCGAAAACTTCTCGCTCGAGAAGCTCGGCTTCATCCCGCAGATGCAGCAGACGCCCGTCCAGGTGTTAAGCACCACCGGCGAGGAGACCCTCCCCGCCGCCCGCGCCGGCATGGAGGCCGGCGACCAGATCGAGTCCATCGACGGCCTCCATCTCCACTCCGTCGTCGCCCTCCTCGCCTACCTCCAGGACAGCGCCGGCAAGCCCGTCTCGCTCGTCATCAATCGCCACGGCGCCACCATCCCCATCCATCTCACACCCGTGCTCGGCGACGCCGGCGACGGCACCAAGTACTTCCAGCTCGGCTTCCACCCCATGCAGCCGCCCGCCAAGGTCGAACACCTTCCCTTCGATCAGGCCGTCGTCGCTGCCTGGAAGTTCAACAAAAAAGCCTCCCTCCTCATCGGCGAAGTCCTCCACCGCATGTTCACCCGCCAGGTCTCCGTCCGCTCCCTCTCGGGTCCTATCGGTATCGGCGGCCAGATTCACGAGGCCGTCCAGATGCCCGGATGGATGCCGCTCATCGGCACCATGGCCCTGATCTCGCTCAACCTCGGCATCTTCAACCTCCTTCCCATCCCCCTGCTCGACGGCGGCATGATCCTCTTCCTACTCATCGAGTCCGTCATTCGCCGCGACGTCAACCAGCAGGTCAAGGAGCGCGTCTACCAGGTCGCCTTCGTCTGCCTCATCATGTTTGCCGCCTTCGTCATCTTCAACGACATCACCAAGCTCAGTCTCTTCTCCAAACTCAAGCCCTGACGCAGCTCAGCGCGTGTCACTCTTGCAAGACCTGAGCCTCGCCTCTAAGCTATTCGCATGAGTTCGACCCCGATCACCTTCGACGTCTCTCAAGAAGCCCTTGCCGCACTCGATCATGCTGTAACCGAGCAGCATCGGGACAGGAGCAGCATTCTTAGGGACGCCCTCGAACAGTACCTCTCGCTGGAACAGTACCACCGCGATGAGATTGAGGAAGGAATCCGGCAAGCCGACGCCGGTGATCTGATCGATCACGAAACCGTAGTCGCGCAGTTCGAAGACTGGAAGCGGCAGGCCGGCATCCGGTAGTGCCCATCCGCTGGTCCACTCGCGCCTCTCGCCACCTCGCGTCGGTCTACAGGCACGTCTCAGGTGATAACGCTGCAGGAGCGGCGACGCAAGTGGAACGTATTCTTGAAGCCATCGACAGCCTGCCCGGACTTCCTCTACGCGGAAGACCCGGACGAGCCCCGAACACGCGTGAGTTGGTCGTCAACCGCACACCGTACGTGATCGCGTACAAAGTTCAACGTGGCTCCATTCAGATCGTTGCGATCCTGCATGGAGCACGAAGCTGGCCAAAGTATCTTTAGCAGTGTGCCCCATCCTTGACTCAAAGCTGGGGGCGTAATGCCGGGACGGTCCTGCTCACTCCGCCCGCAGCTCCGCCACAATCTCCGCCGCCGCCGCCCGCGCCGCATCCTCTCGCTCCGGAGGGAAGCTGATCGCGCCCACCCGCGCATGCCCCCCACCACCATACCGCTCGCAGATCGCCGCCAGGTTCACCAGCTCGCCCACCGGCCTCGTCGTCCAGGGATTCGTTCCCACCGCCACCTTCGTCCGAAAGCTCGACCGGCTTAGACCCACGTTGTACGTCCCCTCCGGAAGCAGATAGTACGGGATGAACTTGTTGTATCCCTCCGTCGGCTGATCCGTGATGTCGAATGTAATCACACCCCCGTCCACCCTCGCCCGCTCCCGGATCAGCGCAATCCCCTCCTCGTGCCGCCTCATCAAAGGCCCCAGCTGCTCCTGCACAAACGTCTGGTCCAGCACCTCCAGCAGGCTCATCTCCGTCAGCAACGGGATAATCCTCCGCACCAGCCCCTCATCGGTCGAGCTCTCGATCACCATCGTCAGCTTCATCGCCGGCTCCCGCATCTCGACCGCCGCCTTCGCGCTTGCGTACTTCGCCCCGTCCACGATGTTCGCCCAGTAAATCAACTCCCGGAGCGGCTCCATATCCATCCCGAACCGCGTACTTGCCACATGCGCGATCAGCCCCGTGCACGAGGTGTAGCTCGCATCGAAGAACTTCCGCATCGCCTCCGGCCCCGGCGTTCCATCCGCGTTCCATTGCCCCCGCGCAAAGCTCGCCTGATCCTCCGCCGACAGAAACGCACTCAGATGATGGTCGAACCACCACGTCACCCGCGGCGACGCCGAATACTTGAAATCGACAATCGCATTCTCCTGATCGTCCGCGAACTCACCCTCCTCGAACAGCGCTCCCGCCCGGTGCACCAGCCCCCGATACTCATACGCCGCAGCACCCCCGGCACACTCCCGGTGAAACCGCGTAAACAGCGACGCCGAGCACGCCCCATCGAAACAGTGATCATGGTAAAAAACTCGCAAAGCACCTCCCCAACCGATCGCGGCTGCCCTCACGCCAAGTCTCCAGCATAAGTCCACCCGTCGTCCTGTCAACCGGCATCTCAACGTCGTCCCCCGCGTACAATCCCGGAGACATCCGCATCCGCCCGAGCACCGAGGTCCCTATCCCTCCCGAAGACATCCACGCCACCTCCGAGACCATCCCCGAGAACAGCCCGAACCTCTCACCCGCACCGCCCAGCTCGCCCGCCCTCCGGTCCATCCTCCTCGGCAGCGACGGCCTGCGCGCCGGCTGGAGCCTCCTCCTCTTCTTCGCTCTGCTCACCGTCCTCATCCTCCCGCTGCAAGCCGCTCTCCGCCACCAACGCCCCGCAACCCCGGCAAACACCGCGGCCGCCAACTCCCCCAGCCGCCCAGCCGAGCTCCCCGCCTCCGGCACCATCCGCCAGGACGGCCTTCTCTTCCTCGTCGTCCTCCTCAGCTCGGTCGCCCTCTCCCGCATCGAGCGCCGTCGGCTCTCCGCCTACGGCCTCGGCCTCACCCGCGGCGCCCCGCGCCAGTTCCTCGCCGGCCTCCTCTGGGGCCTCGTCTTCCTCTCGCTCCTCGTCCTCCTCCTCCGCTCCACCCATCTGCTCCTCTTCAGCGGCCAGCTCCTCTCAGGCCTCGCCATCCTCCGCTTCGGCGGGGAGTGGGCCGTCGGCTTCCTCCTTGTCGGCCTCTTTGAGGAGTACTTCCTCCGCGGCTTCCTCCAGTTCACCCTCGCGCGCGGCCTCTCCGGCCTCTTCGGCGCCATCCTCAAAACCCCCTACCGCAACGCCCTCGGCTTCTGGACCGCCGCCCTCTTCCTCTCCTTCGTCTTCGGCCTCGGTCACCGCTCCAACCCCGGCGAGTCCTCGATCGGCCTCCTCACCGCCGGCGCCGCCGCCCTCGTCTTCACCCTCAGCCTCTGGCGCACCGGCTCCCTTTGGTGGGCCATCGGCTTCCATGCCACCTGGGACTGGGCCCAATCCTTCCTCTACGGCGTCCCCGACAGCGGCCTCATGATGCAGCACCACCTCCTCGCCTCCCACCCCACCGGCCGGCCCCTCCTCTCCGGCGGCCTCACCGGCCCCGAAGGCAGCCTCTTCGTCCTTCCCCTCCTCGCCCTGGTCTCCGCCGTCATCGTGGGGACCCTCCCGCAATCGCCCCAATCCTTCACCAACCGATCCTTCAGCAACCGATCCCTCAGCAACCGATCCCTCAGCAACCGGGAGCCCGCCACCCGGTTACACTGAGGGCAACCGCATGCCGTCGCAGCACCCACTCCCCCCAGACCCCCTCGCCTACACCCGTCAGCCGCGATCCGGCGAGCCCTCGCTCGACCCGAGCCACCCCCACGACTCCCACGCCCACCTCCCCGACACCGAAACTCCCGCTCAAATCCCACGGCCCTCCCGGCGCACCGTCCGCCTCCTCGCCCTCATCGCCGTCCTCCTCGCCGCTCTTGCCGTCGGAGCCGTCCTCGCCGCCCGCATCTGGCTCCGCAACACCATGCGCGCCAGCCTCCCCCAGATCGACGGCGCTCTCTTCGTCTCCGGCCTCAGCGCCCCCGTCACTGTCGACCGCGACGCCCACGGCGTCCCCACCCTCCGTGCGCAGACCATCGACGATCTCGTCTTCGCCCAAGCCTTCATCACCGCCGGCGACCGCCTCTTCCAGATGGACGCCCTCCGCCGCCACGCCGCCGGTGAACTCGCCGAGATCTTCGGCTCAGGCCTCCTCGAGCACGACCGATCCCAGCGCACTCTCCAGATCCGCACCACCGCGGACGCCGCCCTCGCCCAACTCCCGCCAGACCAACTCCACGCGCTTGAGGTCTACGCCCGCGGCGTCAACGCCGGCATCGACGCCCAGCGCGCCCATCTCCCCATCGAGTTCCGCCTGCTTAGCTACCAGCCCCGTCCCTGGCTCCCCCGCGACAGCCTCCTCGTCGCCCTGGCGATGTTTGAAGACCTCACCAACCGCTTCCCCGAAAAGCTTAACCGCGAAGCCCTCACCGCCCGCCTCGCCCCTAACCTCCCGCCCGAAGAGCGCGAGCAGCTCCTCCTCGATCTCTACCCCGTCGGCTCCTGGCGCGACCACCCCCCCAGCCGACCCGTCATCGACCTCACCACACCCGTCGACGAGATCCCCGAGATCCCCCTCGACGACTCGCAGGTCAGGCTCCATCGGCCGCCTCCCCCATGTCCCTCCAACACCCCTGCCCATATCCCCTCCAACACCCCCTCCAGCATTCAAGACCTGCTCGCCCTCGCGCAGACCCTCGCCCCCTCCCTCTGCCCCGGCTGCCGGCCCGGCTCCAACAACTGGGTCGTCTCCGGCGCGCGCACCGCCACCGGCCGCCCCCTCCTCTCGAACGACATGCACCTCAGCCTCACCGTCCCCGGCATCTGGTACGCCGCCAACCTCCAGGCCCCTCTGCCCAACTCCGCCGAGCCCTTTCACGTCGCCGGCGTCACCCTCCCCGGAACCCCCTTCGTCATCGTCGGGCACAACCGCCACGTCGCCTGGGGCCTCACCAACCTCGGCGCAGACGTCCAGGACCTCTACATCGAGCACCTGCGCGGCACGGGCGAAGCCCAGGAGTTCGCCACCCCCGATGGCGCCTGGCACCCCGTCCTCCATCAACAGGAGGTCATCCGCGTCCGCGGCAGCGCCGATCAGGTCCTCGACGTCACCTCCACCTCGCATGGCTCCTCCCCCACCCCCATCATCTCGTCCCTGGTCCACTCCGAGCGCCGCGCCATCTCGCTCCGCTGGGTCATCTACGATCCCGGCGTCCTCACCAGCCCCTTTCTCGACATCGACTCCGCGCCCGACGCCACCTCGCTCGTCAGCGCCTTTCGCGCCTTCGGCGGACCCTCGCAGAACCTCGTCTACGCCGACGACCGGGGACACATCGGCTACCACGCCACCGGCCGCATTCCCCTCCGCGGTCCCGTCGTCCTCCCCTCCGCACTCAGCAGCGTGCCCACGGACGCCGCGGCCTTCGACGCCCCCTCGCACGAGTGGTCCACCACCGTCCCCTACATCCCCTACGAACAGCTCCCGCAGGTCCTGGACCCGCCCGACGGCATCCTCGCCACCGCCAACGCCCGCGTCACCCCCGACGCCTACCCCCTTCCCATCACCGACAACTGGGGCGACCCCTACCGCAACGAACGCATCTGGAAGCTGCTCTCCGGACGGGAGCACCTCTCCCCCGCCGACATGCTCGCCATCCAGAGCGACGTCTACTCCGACCCCGACCGCGTCATCGCCCAGCGCATGGCCTACGCCATCGATCACGCCAACCTCGGCTCTGACAGCAAACGCCTCCACCAGGCCGCGGACCTCCTCCGCACCTGGAACGGCAAGGTCACAAGTGACTCCGCCCCCGCCGCCATCGTGGACGCCGCCCGCGCCGCCCTCTGGCCCCTCCTCCTCAACCCCAAATTCCCCACCGCCAGGTTAGCCGAGGCCCGGTCGGACCTCCCCGGCGACCCGTCCAAGCTCTATCTCTGGGGCGAACGCGCCTTCGCCGAAGAGCAGCTCATCATGCACACGCCCGCCCGCTGGCTGCCCCCTCCCTACGCCACCTGGGACGACCTCCTCGCCGCCGCCGTCAGCATCGGCCTCCGCGACAGCCACGCCCCCTCCAACCTCGGCGGCTGGCGCCTCGGCGCCGTCCACCCCCTCGACATCCAGCACCCCGTCTTCGCTCAGTCCGTCCTCCTCGGGCGTCTCGCCGGCACACCCACCGGCATCCACTCGCAGCTCCAGAGCGGCGACGGCACCACCATCAAGCAGGTCGGCCGCAGCTTCGGCCCCTCCGAGCGCTTCACCGCCGATCTCTCCGATCCCAACCGCGCCAACCTCAACCTCGTCCTCGGTGAGTCCGGCAATCCCGCCAGCCCCTTTTTCCTCGACCAGTTCCCCGCCTGGCTCCACGTCACCACCTTTCCTCTGCCGTTCGATCGCAGCTCCCCGTCCCCCTCCGGAACCCACTCCCTCACCCTGAACCCGCGCTGATGCCCGCCCAGCTCAGCCCGGTGATCACGCCCGGCTTCGTCGCCTCGGTCCACCTCAGCCCCACCCACAGCTTCCGCAAACACCCGGAGCCCCGCATCCACCTCCTCGCCGGCCAGGGTGTCCAGGGCGACGCCCACTGCGGCGCGCTCGTCCAGCACCGCTACCTCAAGCGCCGCAATCCAGCTCAGCCCAACCTCACCCAGGTCCATCTCCTTCACACCGAGCTGTTCGATCTCCTCCGCCCCCTCGGCTTCCACCTCGGCCCCGGTGACCTGGGCGAGAACATCACCACCACCGGCATCGACCTCCTCAACCTCCCCCTCGCCACCCGTCTCCACTTCGGTCCGAACGCCATCGTCGAACTCACCGGCCTCCGCACCCCCTGCATCCAGATGAACCGCCTCCACGCGGGCCTCATGGCCGCCGCCTTCCACCCCTCCCCCAACGGCCGCAAAACACCCCGGGCCGGCGTCATGGGCATCGTCCTCGCCGGCGGCGAAGTCAGCCCCGGATCCCCCATCGCCATCGATCTCCCCCCACCGCCCCTCAACCCCCTCAGCCCCGTCTAGCCCCCTCAACCCCGTCTAGCCCCCTCAACCCCGTCTAGCCCCCTCAACCCTGTCTAGCCTGTCTACAGTTGTCACCCAGAGAGGGTGCACAGCACGATCCAACATCGTCAACCCGC
>JAABUQ010000606.1_pt1 | contig 83792 bp, 70 predicted proteins | sample 5560001 | NCBI WGS metagenome assembly JAABUQ01 (sample SAMN10711888, study PRJNA513371) | rock metagenome | isolation source: Antarctica rocks | place: Antarctica: Victoria Land, Finger Mt nord | collected 2015-12-18 | reverse complement strand
AATTCCAGAACACTTTGACCATGTTAACATCATCAGTGTCAATTACAATTTTTGATATTAACAACACAACTCGGTGCTCTAAAGCGCACGGAATAGCCTGGTCAAGCCTTCCGGAATTTCCACCTGGATTTCAAAATTTAAACCCAAGCCAGTTTTGTTGTTACAATTTTAGTTGAAAGAATGCCTGAATTCCAATGGTGAAGTATTGGTTTTACTTTTGAACAATTTACTAAAAGATTGCGGATATTCAAATCCAAGATTGTACGCAATTTCACTTACAGACATGGAAGTTGTGGTCAATATCTCTTTTGCTTTTTCGATCAGTTTATTGTGTATGTGTTGTTGTGTGTTTTGTCCGGTAAGTGTCCGCAGCATATCACTTAAATAATTGGAAGATACATTCAATTTACCCGAAAGATACTGAACACTTGGCAGTCCAAGTTCCTGTACTTTGCTGCTGTTGAAATAATTGGCAAGGAGTTCTTCTACCTGTACCAACAGATCACTATTGGCATTTTTACGCGTGATGAATTGCCTGTTGTAAAACCGGTTGGAATAATTAAGCAACAATTCTATGTGTGAAACGATCACATCTTGACTGTACAAGTCTATTCCCGAATGATATTCCTGTTCAATATTTTTCATGGTTGAAATGATCATTGATTCTTCTTTTTCGGAAAGGTGCAATGCTTCGTTTACCGCATAAGAAAAGTAGCCGTAATCTTTAATGGATTTTGACAAGGGATAATTCCTGATAAAATCAGGATGAATAATAAGCCAAATGCCAGAAAGCGCCAGGTCATCTGTAATCTCCGTGGAGATCACTTGTCCGGGCGAAAAAAAGGTCATCACACCTTCGTCAAAATCATAATAGTTCTGCCCATACTTCATTTTTCCTTTAAAGTCTTTTTTGATGCAGACCGAATAAAAATTATAGATAACCGTTCTCAAACTTTCGTCGGAAAAGCATTTTATCGCGGTAAGATCAATCACACTCACTAATGGATGCCCTGGCTTGGCCAATTCCAATAAACGGTGCAGTTCGGAAACTGAATTGATGAGATAAGGTTGGTTTACCACTTTTTTCATATCGTTGGCAAAAAGTATAAGTAAAACAGGAAAAGCTAAACGTAAAGATAGCTTTTCCTGTTGATTATAAATGTTTTATTGATCTATCCCTGCCATGTTGGCCTCGTCGTAGCGTGCACCTGTTGAAGTGCCTAACGGTACAATTGCTTCTAATTTTTCCAGATCTGTCGGGCTTAACACAATGCTGGCCGCGGCAATATTCTGCTCTGCGAATTTTACGCGTTTAGTACCAGGGATTGGCAAAAACCCTTTGGAGATGATCCAGGCAATGGCCAATTGTGATGGTGTGATCCCTTTTTCATCTGCCAGCTTTTTAATTTCCTTTACCAGTTCTATGTTCTTGTAAAACTGTTCGCCCTGAAAACGGGGAATAGCTTTTCTGAAATCATTCTCCGGGAAATCTTCAGGGCTTTTGATATCTCCGGAAAGAAATCCTCTTCCTAATGGCGAATAGGCAACAAAGCCAACGCCCAATCCTTGAAGCGTATCTAAAATACCTGCTTCTTCTACAGTGCGTTCAAACAAAGAATATTCTGTTTGCACGGCTGTTAAAGGATGGATTTGATGCGCCTTTTTGATGGTTTCTGAGGAGACTTCCGAAAGTCCGATGTAACCTACTTTTCCTTCTTTTACCAGTTCGGCCATTGCCCCAACAGTTTCTTCTATTGACGTGTTTGGGTCGAGCCGGTGCAAATAATAAAGGTCGATATAATCAGTGCCTAAATTTTTTAACGAGCGTTCCACTGCTTTTTTTACATAATCTTTTTTACCGTTTATCTGCCAGGTCAAATCCCCGTTGTCGTCAATCTCATAACCAAACTTAGTGGCAATAACATATTGGCCCCGGTTTCCTTTGATGGCTTTAGCAACCAGTCTTTCATTAAACAACGGGCCATAGAGATCTGCTGTGTCTAAAAAATTTCCGCCTAATTCTAAAGAACGATGGATGGTAGCAATAGATTCCGTTTCGTCCGCCTGTCCGTAAATATCCATTCCTGCAATCTTGGTCATGCCCATACAGCCCAACCCAACCAATGGAACTACAAGTCCCTGGCTTCCTAAATTCGTTTTTTTAATAGTGCTCATTATTTCTTGTTTTTGGTAATGTATAATCAACACCACAAATATCCTTAGGCTTGCCCCGGGAAAAGTAACCTAATCCCTTGTTGTTGTATCCAAAATGAAGAATGTTTTTTTAGCTGTCAGCAATTAGCAATGAAACATTAACAAACACCTATTTTATACTGGTAAAAGAAGCATTATAAATTGCCATATCAAACTTAAAAAGCTTCTGGTCCTTGTTATTGTTTTTAGCATAAGTAATTAACTTTGCCAAAACACTTGGACTAAACCTTGATGATTTTGACAAGGATTGGAAAAGTGAAACCATCAGCTTGAAAGTTGAAGCAGATTTTGAAAGCGGTGTACGTAGCGGGGGTTAACGGCACACCTTCTTTTTTCATCAACGGAGACAAGCTCGACAGTTATGATGCAACCTATGAATCATTGGCAGATGCGGTTATAACTTCTGAATGAACTTTAATAATTGATGGCAATGCTTCTTTTACCCCTAAAAAATTAATATTTTAACTCTTTTGCAAGTTCGGGCATGAATAACATTATATCGTCCGCTTGCCCGTCATTATCACTTTCACAGTTTTTGTATTATTGTATTTTTTTCTTATATCTTTCAAATTACAATAACATTCAAACACTGCTATGGATTTTTGTTAAAACTTTTAGAACCTGAGGCTTTTGTCCTTAGGGATCAAAACAGCATTAGTGCCACACTTGAATTAACATTTCCGGGATTAATCCCGGAAATGTTAATGATTTGTTTCAATTTAATTGCTTGAAATATTCCAAAGAAAGCTCAGACTTTGAATATACCCAACCCAATTTGTACGGTGCTTATAGTTCAAGCTTTTGTAAATCCGCTTAAGCAGACACTTGCTCCAATGCTGGCCGATTCCAGTGCCGGGATCCCAATGCAGCTATAAACCGCTGTATGGCAGATCCTTGCTTGGTGCCATCCTGCTCGGAAACAACTCCCAGTTGGTTGACGGCCGCCCCTGCCGGCAATGAACCCGTTAGCAGTGCTACGCTTTCACCCATTGCACAAAGGCCTTTGCCGTGCTTATAGGTTTGAGCAATGAACACATGGGCGTCGCCCTTTTGCTGCAACGCAACCGCACTATTGCCACCAGGCACAAACACCGCGTCATATGTGGCAGGGCTGCTGTTAGCAAAGGTTTTGGTAGCTTCTACACCTGCGTTACCGCCTATTGCCCCTATGTGGGGGCCCACTATATCGCTTTGTGCACCCGCCGCTTTAAGGGCTTGCTGCATAGCTTTTACTTGCGATGCATTAACGCCCGCATCAACCAAAATCGCTACTTTCCGTCCTTTTGCGCTGGTTGGCTGGCCTTCCATACTCAGAGCCTTTGACTTTTGCACCCCACCTGAAGCAGTGGTAGGCGAAGTGGCGTTAGCCAAGGCCTCCGTGCCAACTACCGAGTCGGCGGTACCCCGTGCCGGTGCTGGTCCGTGTGCGCCTGGTATAGTTTCGCCAATGGCGGGCGCAACCTGTGCAGCAAGTACTTCATTGATTTTAGCCAGGTGGCCCAACATCCGCTGACGCACCTCCCGGGTCTCCACATTACTCAGTTCGAATTGCAGTGCCTTAACGATGTGCTCTTTTTCTATTGGTGCCATGCTGTTCCAAAAAAGTTTCGCCTGCCCGTAATGGTCATCGAACGTTTTACTACGCACACGCACCTTAGGCCCGTTCACTGCCTCGCGGTAGCTCACAAAACCTCCGCGGGCCGGGGTTTCCTCACTTGGGGAATGCCCATCAAGCGAGGCAGGCGTATAAGCAACACGACCCTTATTAACAGTATATCGCATATGTGCATCGCGCTGGTTATTTGCCACAGGCACTAAAGGGCGGTTGATTGGCAGCTCGGTAAAATTGGGGCTGCCCAATCGGCTAAGCTGCGTGTCCAGGTACGAGAAGTTGCGGCCTTGCAATAGCGGGTCGTCGCTAAAATCGATACCAGGCACAATGTTGGTTGTGTTAAAGGCTACCTGCTCGGTTTCAGAAAAATAGTTGTCAGGGTTACGGTTGAGGGTCATTTTGCCTACACGCTGTACGGGCAGCAGATCTTCTGGCCAAAGCTTGGTAGCGTCGAGAATGTCGAAGTCCAACTTTCCTTCGTCACCTTCGGCTATGGTTTGCAAACCCAACTCCCACTCAAAAACATTGCCCTGGTCAATAGCATCCCACATGTCGCGTCGATGAAAGTCGGTATCCTTGCCCGCAATCTGCTGCGCTTCGTCCCAAACGAGCGAATGAACGCCGAGCAATGGCTTCCAATGAAATTTTACGAAAGTCGATTTTCCCTGTGCATTAACTAATCGAAAGGTATGCACTCCAAAGCCCTCCATCATGCTGAAGCTGCGCGGAATGGCACGGTCGCTCATAACCCACATGATCATGTGCATAGACTCGGGCGTTAGCGATATGAAATCGTAAAATGTGTCATGCGCGGAAGATGCCTGTGGGATTTCCCGGTGTGGTTCTGGTTTGACAGCATGAATCAAATCAGGAAATTTAATGGCATCCTGGATAAAGAACACCGGGATGTTGTTGCCCACCAAGTCCCAATTCCCTTCACTTGTGTACATTTTTACGGCAAAGCCGCGCACATCGCGGGCTGTATCGGCTGAGCCTCGGAAGCCGGCCACCGTGGAAAAGCGGGTAAAAACTGGTGTTTTTACAGATGGATTATGAAAAACCTTGGCAGTAGTAAGGTCAGCCAGCGATTTGTACACCTGAAAATATCCATGTGCGGCCGCTCCACGGGCATGTACTATACGTTCAGGTATGCGCTCGTGGTCAAAGTGCTGAAGCTTTTCCCGTAGCACAAAGTCCTCGAGCAGCGTAGGGCCGCGCTCTCCGGCACGTAGAGAGTTCTTATCGGTGCCAATAGGTTGGCCAACGTTAGTGGTAAGCGGTGCATTGTCTGCCGCTGTAACAGCAATTAGGTCTTTTACCTTGTCGCTGCCACTGGTGCTAAGGATGTCTGGCATGCCGACAGGACTGCCTGTAGTAGCTTCTGTATTGGCCGCGATGGCGTCGGTTCCGCTTAGTACCAGCCCTGCCGTACCGGCAAGTACAATACTGTTTTGAATGAATTCTCTTCGTGTCTGGTCCATAAATCTGTTTTTGTTTGAAGTTTATTTAATGAAAAAATTGCTAATGGGGGATGGTTTTGAACGAATACCGGTGGAAGCCCTACTGCTAAGCTTAGGTGGCAGACAACAAAAGGCTGCCCTGCATTATGCTCGGCACTATTGGTGGTTTTTGGATCGGATGTTAAGAAATAAAAATTAAGGGAAATTTTAGAGTAAATAGTCCGTAAAGATCTGCGAGAGTGTCAGCTTGCCGTTCGATCGGCGCGGGCAATTAAGCGGTAGAGGGATGGCAGTTGTTGGTATCGGATCGGTTACATTTTCAAGAAACCGTGTCAAGATTTTATTCATTGTTTATTTTGCAAAGGCCTGATTAAATTGTTCTATTTATTTCACGTGCTTCTTTTATCATATAAAAACTTGTCTTGCTGTCCTCTTTTAAGCAAGTGCCATACAAGAACCTATTTTAAGGGCAAAAGAAGTATCGTCATTAATCCTAAGCTTACAAAAGGATCGGATTAAAAAAACACATTTTGGATTAGACACTACATTTAAATTATTGTTTTAGTGCAAGAATTGAAATGGTGAAAATCTATAATTATGTTACAATCAATCGGTCAAAAATTAATAACTGATATCGAAAGCATTAAAATTAAAATAAAGAAGGTGGATTAGGCCTGGCTTTTTTTGATAAAGCTTCCTTAGATATAGAATTCATTGCCCTTTATAGCCTTGAAAACTTTAAATAATTTGAGAAGTTTTAGGAGACTGTAAAAGCCATCCTCAGCTGCTGCCTTTTTTAACTTTACTGTTTTTGATAAAGATCAAAGCCATTAATGCACCTGAAAACGCAAGTGCTGCTGCTGTGAGCATGATTTTTCCGTAAGCAACAATAAAACCAGACTGATAGGATTTTTTAATCAAAGTTTGATCAGGGGCGTTAAAATCAGCTGGCGCCCGTGCATTTCCAAGATTTGCTGCCTGCACCATTACTTCTTGTTTTTGATTAGTGTTAAAGGGAATAGACTTTAATTCATCCTGCAAAGCGCCAGAAAAAAACAACAATGCCAAAGCGCCAAAAACAGCATTGGCAAAAACACTTGCTATGCGCGACATGGCATTGTTAACGCCAGAGGCCGTTCCCGAAAATTGATCACCCACTGCACCCATAACAGCAGTGGTTAGGGGCACAACGGTAACAGACATTCCGAGGCCTAAAACCAGGATCCCGGGAAAAAACGTTGTCCAGTAATCTCCCGGTCCACCTGTTTGTTTAACAAAGGATAAAATCAGCAAACCTGTAGCTGCAAGTGCAGGACCTGTGATTAAAAACAATCTTGGTCCGCGTTTATCTGCCTGGCTCCCTACATATCGTGTCAATAAGATCATTAGTATGGTAAAAGGTAAAAACGTTAATCCGGACTGTAACTGGCTGTAGCTTTGTACCTGCACTAAGTTTAAAGAAAGGAACAACATGCCCGCACCAAGCCCGGCGTATAAGAAAAAGGTGAGCAGGTTGGCTCCGGCAAAAGTTAAGTTGGCAAATAAAGTTAAAGGCATCATCGGGTGTTGGCTTTTGCTTTCGATAAAGATAAAGGCCGCCAGCAATAACACCCCTGCTATCAGGGATATATAAACCCGCCAATTATTTAAGCCGATTTCGGGCAGGCGCAGGAAACCAAAAGTAAGTAAAGCCAAACCGAGGGCGATGGTTATTGCCCCAGAAAAATCAATGGTATGGACACTTTCTTCATCCCTGCTTTCTTCCACATACTTCCAAAGGATCATGAGCGCTGCAAGCCCGATCGGGATATTGATGAAAAATATATAACGCCATAAACCTGCATCGGCCAATGCCCCTCCCAAAACCGGCCCGCCTATGGTTACCACTGTTGTAAATGCCGACCAGGTACCGATGGCTTTGCCTTTTTCTTCTTCATGGATCGAGGAAGAAATCAAGGACAAGCTCCCGGGTATCATTAGTGCCCCACCGATGCCCTGTAACATCCTGAACGCGATCAGCAACTTTACATCGGCCGCAAACCCGCAGGCGGCGGAGCCGGTTATAAAAACCAGGATACCGATCATGAAAACTTTTTTACGGCCCAATTGGTCGCCCAGGGAACCGCCGATCAGGATGAGCGCCGCGAGCATCAGCAGGTAAGCGTTCAGGATCCAGAACAGATCCGTGCCGGAAGCGTGCAGGTTTTGTTGCAGCGATGGCAAAACCACGTTCAATGCAGTACTGTCTATAAAAGCCATTGAAGAAGCCATGATCGCAGAAACCATGAGCCATTTACCGGCAGGACTGCCGAGCGCAACTGTTGCCATTGTTAAGTTATCTTGTAAAATTAGTAACGGACAGCTATTTTCGATACTTTATAATTTCCGATCATGTAATACCTTTTTTTAGCCCTCCGTTTTTTGTGTTGCCAATCGGGTTAACATTAAAAGTATAGGCCGCCTGCTATGTTTTATGGCATAAAAGAAGCATACAAATTTTCTTTGATTTAAAAAAACGAATCCTGCACCCTTATGTACGCTATAACAGTACCTTATGATAGCAAAACCTTGAGAGGGGAATAACCGTATGAAGCAAAGTGTTTTTTTTAAAATAGTTAAGTGTTTTTCAAATACTTCTTTTATGCCATAAAAAAACCCAGTTTATATCTTAGTATAAATATAACGCCTAAATATTAATTTTATAAGGCTAAAAGAAGCATTGACGCCAATTGAACCTGACCAAATCATGAACGTGCCAAAACAAAAGTTTGAAGTTGAAGTACGCAAAAATATATTTTTGTTTAATTAGTATAATACAATAAAGTTTAATATTTTTGGTCAAAGCTAATCACTTTTTTAACCAATTATTATTTAGCATTTCCTGAGTATGACAAATTCCTTTCAAGGCTATTTATGCCTTTCTATTTTATTTGAGGTAGAAAGCATGGCCAGTCCTCCTTAAACCCTGTATATTTTACTACAAATAATATGATGGCAGTAAAAAACCTTTTTTAATCAATTAATCAATCACAAAAATTCATTTTATGTTCAACAATTTACTTATTAAAAGAATGAGATTATGCCTGGTACTGATGGGGATCTTTTCTTCATTAATTGTTTCGGCCCAAACCAGGATTACAGGAAAGGTTACCGGTGCGGATGACAAGCAACCGGTAATTGGCGCTTCTGTAAGGTTGAGAGGTACAACAACCGGTACCGTTACCGATGTTAACGGAAATTTTTCGATCACTGCAAAACCCGGCGACGTTGTTTCCGTAACATACTTAGGCTATCAGCCCAGTGAGGTTACCGTAGGCAGCCAGACTACTTTAAGGGTTGTTTTAAATTCATCAAGCAGTACTTTAAATGAAGTTGTGGTAACCGGTTATACAACCCAACGCAAGCAAGATATTACCGGTGCAGTAGCTACTGTGAATGTATCTGATGCTAAAAAGCTTCCGGTAACAAGCTCTGAGCAGTTATTGCAAGGGCAGGCTTCGGGTGTTACCGTAATTAATCAGGGAGCTCCGGGTTCTACAAGTACCGTATTTGTTCGTGGTATTACAAACTTTGGTAATAGTTCACCGCTATATGTTATTGATGGTGTACAAACGAATAACATGTCTCAGGTAAACCCTAATGATATCGAAAGCATCAGCGTATTAAAAGATGCCGGTGCGGCAGCCATTTATGGTGTAGCAGGCGGTAATGGTGTAATTGTAGTGACTACAAAAAAAGGCAGGGCAGGTAAAACTACGCTTAGCTATGATGCTTATTACGGTGTTCAAACCCCATTAAGCGGTAATGTTTGGCATCTGATGACCCCCGCACAGCAATCACAGTTAGCCTATATAGCCGGAAATACCGCAGATATTGGATTGTATTCAGCTTCTGGAGGTTCAGGTACACTGCCTACCTACGGTTATCACGGTGCTGCTGCTCCTGCAAATTCTGCTTTTAGTAGTTCTGGTGTAACTAATGACCCTTCAATCGCGCAATATTATCATTTTGAGGCAGCAAATCCAAGTAACGATTTCCTGGTATAGCAATTTAACCAGGCAGGTACCGATTGGTTCCATCAAATTTTTAAAAATGCACCGCAGCAGAGCCATACCCTTACGGCAAGCGGTGGTACCGATAAAAGCAGTTTCTTGTACTCATTAAACTACCTGAACCAGCAGGGTACTTTGATTAATACTTATGAAAAACGCTATACTGCACGTGCAAATACCAGTTTTAGTGTACTTGGTAACCATGTTCGCTTTGGTGAAAACGGTTATGTGTTTTACAGGGAAAATAACGGTGGCAGCAGTTATAATCAGCAGCAGGAAGGTGGCAGTATCGCCGAGAGTTTTCGCCAAATGCCAATCATACCTGTTTATGATATAGCAGGTAACTATGGAGGTGCTTATGCAGGACCAGGAACAGAGGCCCTGGGCAATGGAACCAACCCGTTTGCTGTTCAGCAAAGAACTGTAAACGACAAAGGCAGGACTTGGAACATGCAGGGAACTGTATTTGCCGAAGCTGATTTTTTAAAATATTTTACAGCCCGCACTGCATTTAGCGGTAATGCCGGAAATAATTTTTATAACTACACTGGTTACAATACTTATGAAAACTTTGAGAGCCATAATACCGGAAACAGCTATACCGAAGGTTCGCTTTACTACTTCAACTTCAACTATACCAATACGCTCCAGTATCGTCAAATTATAGGTAAGCATAACATAAGTGCATTTGCCGGTTACGAAATAAAACAAACAGGAGGGCAGCAGATTCAGACATATGCTACAAACTTTTTTACGCTTGATCCCAATTATCTTACTACTGCAACTACAACACTACCAACCAGTATAAGCCTTAATACTACTCAGCTCTTTCAACCTACCTCAACCCAGTCTGTATTTGGGCGTGTGGATTATACTTATGCAGACAAATATCTTTTAGGTGCTACTATTCGTCGTGACGGATATTCATCATTTTTTCCTGGACGTCAGTATGGTACCTTCCCTTCTGTATCTTTAGGTTGGCGCGTCTCTCAGGAAGATTTCCTGAAAAGTGTTACCTGGCTGAACAACCTTAAAATCCGTGGTAGTTTGGGTACATCAGGCAGTAACGCAAATATTGGTGGTGCTAATGCTATCAATACTTATGGTTCTTCTTTTGGTTCTTCTTATTACGCTATTAACGGTGGCCTTAGTACGCTTACACCAGGTTTTAACCAATCCAGCATTGGCAACCCAAGAACTTCCTGGGAAACCGATAAAATTTTAAACATTGGTTTGGATGCTTCCTTGTTTAATCGTTTGGATTTGAGTATTGAATATTATAAAAAATCCATCAGCGGCTTGCTGTTTGCCCTACCACTTCCTGCTCTTGTTGGCGGTGCACATGCCCCAACCGTAAATGTGGGTGATGTGCAAAACAGGGGTTTTGATATCTCTGCTACTTATCATGATGCTATAGGCAGTGATTTCAAATATAGCATTGGGGTAAATGTTACTCCATACAAAAACAAAATTACCAATTTACCTTCCGGATACTTTGATGTGGGAGGTTCACGTGATAACCTGATAGTAAGGGAGCAGGTGGGGATGCCGATAGGAGAATTTTTTGGCTATCAAATAAAAGGCATCTACCAAAATGCAGCCCAACTGGCAAGTACACCAAGCTACTCAGGAGCAGCAGTAGGCTCATTTATTTACCAAGATACTAACGGCGACGGAAAAATTGATAACAATGACCGTACCTTTATTGGTAACCCAAACCCTAATTTTACTTATGGTGTAAATTTAAATGCCAGTTACAAAAGATTTGATTTTACTGCGGTATTATATGGCTCACAAGGCAATAAAGACTTTAACTACACAAGATATTATACAGATTTTTATAGCCCATTTTCAGGCGGTAAAAATATCGCCCTCCTTACTCAATCAGCAAGGGTGGTTAATGGTGTAGTAACTAACCCGGATGCTACTATATCGGCTGCGTCATTTTCACAACCATTAGGTTCCAATACGGTAAGTTCTTACTTTGTTGAAAATGGTTCATTCCTAAAATGCCGCGTTGCCTCATTGGGTTATACTTTTGATCCGGGTATGTTAAAAACAGTAGGTGTGGACAGATTGCATCTCTACTTTCAGGTTACCAACTTATTTACCATTACCAAATATACTGGATTAGATCCTGAAATTGTTCCTTCCGTTTCCAACCTAAACCAGAATGGAAGACAAAGTGCAGCTTTTGGAATTGATTACGGCGCTTATCCTAATAATCAAAGACAATATATATTAGGTGTTAACTTATCCTTTTAATGATTAAACAAAGAAAATTGTAGTGTTATGAAAAAATATAATTATAAATTACTTGCTATAGGTTCACTAATCTTAATTACAGCCATTTATTCCTGTAAGAAAATTTTAGATAAAGCCCCTACAGGGGTGCTGGCCGGAGCTACACTTGCCAATAAGGCTGGTGTAGATGGATTGCTGATTGGTGCTTACTCCTTGTTGGATGGTTATTATGCTGGGCAACCCTATATTCAATATGCAGGAGGCACCAGTAACTGGACTTTTGGTGGCATAGGAGGAGATGATGCTTATAAAGGTTCAGGTACAACTGACCAATCTGATGCTGCATATATAGAAAACCACACCATTAATCCATCTAACGGATATATTCAAAGTAAATGGCAGGTAATGTATGCCGGTGTTCAACGGGCTAATGATGTAATACGGGAGGTAGCTTTGGTTACTGATGGTTCTGTATCAGGGGCAGTAGGTACAGCAACTATTGCCGAAGCACGTTTTTTGCGCGGTTTTTATCACATGGAACTTGCCAAGGTATTTAGAAATGTACCTTATGTTGATGAGAGTATTACTTATGCTGCCAATAATTTTAATGTAGCTAACACCGGTCCTATCTGGGATAAAATTGAGGCTGATTTTACGGCTGCCATGGCTGGATTGCCTAAAACCCAGCCACAGGTTGGACGTGCCAATTACTATGCTGCTGAGGCATTTTTGGCTAAAGCATATATGTTTGATCATCAATACCCTAAAGCATTGCCACTGCTGACGGATTTGATAACTAACGGAACAACAGCATCCGGTGCAAAATATGCTTTGGGCGCATACAAAGATAATTTTAATGCTTTGACAAAAAACAGTGCCGAATCGGTATTTTCTGCTCAGAATACTGTGGCTGATGGTTCAAACGGGCAGAACGATAACGGAGCGGATGTATTGAATTTTCCTGGTGGTGGTCCTCATACCAGTTGTTGTGGGTTTTACCAGCCGTCTTACAACTTAGCTAACGCCTTTAAGGTAGATGACAGCGGTTTACCGATGTTTCAAATTGATGCGGCTACTGGTTTCCCTACTTATAATGATGTAAATTTGAAAAATGATCATGGACTTGCTGCAACAGCTGCATTTACTCCTACTACAGAAGCTATTGATCCGCGTTTGGACTGGACTGTAGGCCGCAGAGGTATTCCATACTTAGATTGGGGATTGTGCGGCGGTGAATCCTGGTCACGCGGTGATGTTGTTCCTTATAACCCAATTAAGAATGTATTCTATTATTCGGCTCAAGCTTCAACCTCTGACAATTATGGTACATGGGCAATTAGCCAGGGTAGTGCAATCAACATTAATTTGATCCGTTTTGCGGACGTAATTTTATGGCATGCAGAATGCCAAGTCGAAGCAGGAAACCTGGCAGCTGCCGAGGCTGATGTAAATATGATAAGAACAAGAGCTGCAAACCCAAGCGGTTGGGTGCATACTTATGTTGACAATAACAATCCTTCAAAGGGCTTTACCAACACACCTGCAGCTAATTATAGGGTTGGTTTATATACTGGCCAGTTTACAGCTAATGGCCAAGCTTATGCCCGCATGGCGGTATGGACAGAAAGACAACTGGAGTTTGGTATGGAAGGCCATCGTTTCTTTGACTTACAGCGTTATGACGGACTGTTTGGAGGCCCGGGTGGTTCAGGTTATATGGCTAAAGTGTTAAACGCTTATATTAAAGCAGATACCCGCATCCCTAACCCCGTATTGAACGGTGCTACATTTACTGCCGGTAAAAATGAAGTTTATCCTATTCCTCAAAATGAGATTGATTTACAAAAGGGTACGCTGAAGCAAAATCCTGCGTATTAATTAGCAAAACTCTTTACAAAGAGGAGGGGATATTTATCTTCTCCTCTTTTTTTATGCCCTATATTGCTTTAAAATGAATTAAAATTGTAATCTAAAAGATATAAAACTATGTTTATTTAGATGATTTAAGTTATATTGAACAGTAAAAAATTCAATCAATTAGCGTTTTTTAATTTTTTTTTTTAACTTTATATCAAGATAAAAATCTTTTAACCATTTATTTAACCTTTTTTAAACTTAGATTTATGAAAAAAAATGTAATTTTTTCGTTATTAACATTGATATTGGTTTTTGGAATACTTTCTTTTACCACTTATAATAAAACAAATAACCTTAACTATGTTAAAAAATCGGTAACTTTTACAAGTAAACCTCATCAAAGTGGTAATTGTACTGGGCAAGTCACCAATTTAACTACTCAAAGAAATGGTACTTATATAACTATTTCGTGGAGTTATACAGGTAACCCTTATTCCTTTAACTACGGCGGTTATTATCAAAACAATACACCCTTTCCGACTGGTAATACTATGTCTACCTCTATCACTATACCTTATAATACTGGAGGTAGAATAGGTGTGCTAGCAATATGTTCAGATGGATCTTCAACTGGTAGTACTGCAAATACACTTTTTTAACTGTTATTATTATTTTGAGGTTTTTATCTTTAAAAAGGCGGATATATCCGCCTTTTTATTTGCAAAATTTTTACTTATACATATTGAGAAGTTTTTTGTGTTGTGTTCTTAAATGTATGATGGATTAAATTTGGTTAAGAAAACATATAAATCAGAATGATTTTTTTAGTTTTTACAGCTAAATAAAGTTTGCAGTTTAAAAAACATTACCAGCTTTTATAGCCATCATACATTTGAGAACAGTACCGTTTTTTGGAAATAATAATATATAATTTAAAATTTAAATTATATTAAAGTCTGACAATTTTTGACAATATAATTCATGCGGTTTCAAGATTACACATTGCTATTTATTTCTTCACTTATCCTGTTCTCCTGTAAAAAAGCAACCTTGTTTCAACAAATCCCTTCCTCCCATTCCGGTATCCATTTCTCTAATAACATTATCGAAAACGATACCATCAACCCGATAACCCTTTTAAATATATACAATGGCGGCGGTGTTGGTGTTGGTGATTTTAACAATGATGGTTTGCAGGATCTGTATTTTGTTGGCAATGCAGTATCCAATAAGTTGTACCTCAATAAAGGCGATATGCAATTTGAGGATGTTACGGTTAAAGCAGGGGTAGGCGGTAAAGGAGGATGGGGTCGCGGCGTTGCAGTGGTTGATTTGAACAATGACGGTTTGTTGGATATTTATGTGTGTAATACCTTGTTGACCGATTCTGTAAAAAGGACTAACCTGCTTTACATCAACCAGGGGCCGGATAAAGACGGGGTTCCCCGTTTTAAAGAAATGGCAAAAGAATATGGTTTAAATACACATGTACATTCTACCATGGCCTCATTTTTTGATTATGACAATGATGGTGACTTGGATATGTATTTAACCGTTAATGAAGCTATTGCCAACGATAACCAAAGCACGTTTCGGCCAATAATTACAGATGGAAGCCACCGAAGTACCGGAAAATTATTTCAAAATGAATGGGACCCGGTTTTAAAACACGCGGTGTTTCATGATGTTTCCATGCAGGCCGGGATCAAGATTGAAGGTTATGGCCATGCCACCACCATTGCTGATATTAACCAAGATGGCTGGAAAGATATTTATGTAACCAATGATTTCCTGTCCAACAACATCTTATATATCAATAACCACGACGGCACTTTTACAGATCAAAGCAAAACCTATTTCAAACATACTTCGGCCAATGCAATGGGCCAGGATATTGAAGATATTAATAACGACGGACTGGCGGATGTTTTTGAACTGGACATGAACCCGGAGGACAACTATCGTAAAAAGATGATGATGAGTTCAAACAGTTATCAAACTTTTCAAAACTTTGATTTTTACGGTTACCAGTACCAATACGTCCGCAATACGTTGCAATTGAACCAGGGGCCAAGGCTGGGGCAAAATGATTCTGTCAAAATCCCGGCTTTTAGTGAGATCAGTTTTATGAGCGGCGTAGCACAAACCGACTGGAGCTGGTGCCCGTTGATCACCGATTTCAACAACGACAGTTATCGTGATATTATTATCACCAATGGTTATCCTAAAGATGTAACCGATCATGATTTTATTACTTACCGCGAAGAAGCTTTTCAGATCGCATCCAAAAAACAAATGCTGGATCAGATTCCGGTGGTTAAACTGCATAACTATGCTTTCCAAAATAAAGGCGATTTGACTTTTAGTGATGAAACAAAGAACTGGGGTTTATCGGTGCCTACTTTCTCCAACGGAGCTGCTTACGCCGACTTAAACAATGACGGCGCAATGGACATGATCATCAATAACATCAATGATGAAGCACTGATCTATAAAAATACTTCGCGGGACAAGAACAAGGAGAATGCACATTATTTGCAGATCAAGTTTACGGGCAGCAATCAAAATATAAATGGCATTGGGGCTTGGGCAAATATTTATTACAACCATGGCAAGCAGCAGGTTTATGAGAACAACCCATTCCGCGGCTATTTATCAACCATTCAAAACATTGCTCATTTTGGATTAGGCAATACAACTGTTTTGGATTCTGTAGTCATCAGATGGCAAAATGGCAAAAAACAAACATTGCTGAAAGTAAAAGCAGATCAGTTATTAAAAGTAAATTTGGCTAATGCCCGGGAAAATTACTCTTGGCCTCATGCTTCTTTTGCAACCAAATCTTTGTTTAAAGAAGTTACGGATGCTGTAGGTATCCATTATAAACATCAGGAAAAGGATTTTATTGATTTCAATATCCAAAAACTATTACCGCACAAGCTTTCGGAATACAGTCCGGGTTTGGCCGTGGGCGATGTAGATGGCAATGGTTTGGACGATATCATCATCGGCGGAAACGCACAACACCCTGCACAATTGTTTTTGCAGCAAACAACAGGCAAATTTTTGCAACACCAATTTTTACCCGGTAAAAACAGCATCGGGGAGAATTCCAAGGATGAAGGTTTATTGCTTTTTGATGCCAATGGCGATGGTAAACCTGATTTGTACATTGCAAGCGGCGGTTATGAAAATGCGCCGCAAAATCCATCCTACCAGGACCGTTTGTATTTGAACGACGGAAAAGGAAATTTCACTTTGGCTTCAGGTGCTTTGCCTCAAAACCACACAAGTAAGTTTTGTGTGCGGGCGATTGATTATAACAAGGACGGTAAATTGGACCTTTTTGTATCCGGGCGTGTCGATCCCTGGAATTATCCAAAACCGGTTTCCAGCTTTATTTTCAGGAACGACAGTAAAAACGGTGTAGTTAAATTTACAGATGTAAGCAAACAAGTTGCCCCTGCTTTACAAAACATGGGTTTGGTTTGCGATGCTTTGTTTACCGACTATAATAACGACGGCTGGCCGGATTTGATTTTAGCAGGTGAATGGATGCCTATTACCTTATTAAAAAACGAAAAAGGTGTATTCAAAAATGAAACACAAAGTACCGGTTTAAAAGACCAGTTAGGCTGGTGGAATACCATTGCAGCAGGTGATTTCAGGCATACCGGCCGCATGGATTATATTGTGGGTAATGTGGGTTTGAATACTTTGTACCATGCCAGTGAGGAGTATCCGGTTTACATCACCGCAAAAGATTTCGACAAGAACGGCAGTTATGCAGCCATCCCTTCACTGTTTCTACCCGATCAGAATGGGGAGAAAAAAGAGTTTCCGGCACAGATCAGGGACGATCTTTTAAAACAAATGATCAGCTTGAAAAAGAAATTCACAAATTACAAATCCTTTGCCACCGCTACCATGGATGATATTTTATCACCCGAGCAGAAGCAGGGGGCTTTAAGATTAAAAGCAAACATGCTGCAATCTTGTTATTTAAGGAATGAAGGGAACGGAAAATTCACCATAATTCCATTGCCAAAAGAAGCACAAGTTTCTGTATTGAACGGTATGCTGGTGGATGATTTTGACGGAGATGGAAACCTGGACGTAACTATTAATGGGAACGATTACGGTACCGAAGTTTCTACCGGAAGGTACGATGCTATGAATGGTTTAATGTTGAAAGGCGACGGTAAAGGGGATTTTAAACCTTTGTCTATCTTGCAGAGCGGCATTTACATACCCGGCAACGGCAAAGCATTGGTGAAACTGCAAAGCAGCAGCGGTAAATATTTACTGGCTGCCAGCCAGAATAAAGATGATTTGAAAGTTTTCCAATTGAAACGAAACATCAATACAATTAAGTTGCAGCCTTTTGATGTCAGTGCTTTGATCACTTATAAAAATCGAAGTATTGCAAAACAAGAGTTTTATTATGGTTCTTCCTTTTTGTCGCAATCGGGCAGGTTTATGAATGTTGATAAAAGTATGTCAAGCATCAGGATCACAAGCAGCAATGGCCAAAGCAGGAATATCAATCTTAATCCATGATTTTGCTAAGTTTGGATTATTAACACAACTTTGCACAAGTTAGGTTAAAACAAGTATCTAATTTTATTATTTAAAAAAATCAAATTGTGATTAATTTAACAATGAAAGTTAAAAAGGTTTACACTTATTCATTTTATATCGTTGTTCTGATAACCATTACAGCCGCAAGTACAATTTTAAACGGGTGCAAAAGTAAGCCGCAACAAAATAATGTTTACCAGTTAACAGGCAATGACCTGGTTGATGGTAAAAACCTGGTTCAGATCCATTGTACTGGTTGCCATCAATTAGTGCCAGTCAATGCGCTCGTTAAAGATGTTTGGATCTATCATATTTTGCCATCACAAGCGCCAAAATTGGGAATCTCCACTTATATGGGCAACCAATATTACATCCAAGATTCGAGTGCTGTTCTTAATTTAAATGAGTGGTCTAAAATAGTGGCCTATTATGAAAAGCTGGCGCCGACAGAATTGCCTGCTGCAAAAGTTCCGGAGCCCTTACAAAAAGGTTGGTCTGTATTTTCAATTAAAAAGCCTGCTGCCGGTGCAACAACTGCTTTTACTACTATGGCTGCGGTTGATCCTTTTAATCAAAATATTTACACGAGTGATCTGCAAACCCGCAAGCTTTTGGCCTGGGATAAAAACTTAAAACCAACACTAATAAGCAACTTGCAAACAACGGCCGTTGGTGCTGATTTTATCAATAACAAACAAACAACGCAAGGTGTGTTTACAAGTATAGGTTCGATGGAAGATGCTGATGTTTATCTCGGTAAAGTAGAAGCCGTTACTTTAGATCAAAAAGACAGCTCAAATGTAAATACCATTGCAAGCGGGTTGCCACGGCCCGTCAATATTGTTCATGCTGATTTTAACAGGGATGGTTTACCGGATTTTGTGCTTAGTTGTAATGGCGGAAAAAGATCAGGCGGTTTGTACTTGCTTACACAAAAAGTAAACCAGCAATACAATCAAGATAAATTAAAAGAAGCACCGGGAGCAATACAAGCCATAACCGGGGATTTTAATAACGACGGCTGGCCAGACGTGATGGCTTTGTTTGGAAAAGGCGATGAAGGTGTCTGGCTGTTTTTAAACGATCATAAAGGAAGTTTTACTTCTCAAAACATATTGCGCTTTCCTCCGGTTTATGGTTCCAGCAGTTTTCAATTGGTCGATTTTAATCGTGATGGAAAATTAGATATTCTATATACCTGCGGCAATAATTTCGGCGATTCAAGGATATTGAAACCTTATCATGGCGTTTACATATTTTTAAACCAGGGCAATTTCAAATTCAGGCAAAGTTATTTTTATCCGGTAAATGGCTGCACCAAAGCTATTGCTGCCGACTTTAACCAGGATGGTAAAATGGATATCGCCACCATCGCTTTTTTTGCCGACCTTAAAAATAACCCTTCAGAAGGTTTTATTTACTTTGAACAGGACCGTCCGCTTCATTTTATCCCGCACGCAGTTCCTGTAAGTTCTTATGGAAGATGGAAGTCGATGGATATAATTAAGCACAACGGGAAACCGGATTTAGTATTAGGGAATTATGCAAACGGATTTAAAATCCAGGATATACCTACCTTCTGGAATAAAAATTTACCTTTTATAGTTCTCGAAAATAGATCTTCCGGATCTGCTAATCCTCCAAAAAACACATTATAAGCTAATGCTTCTTTTACAAGGTAAAAATATATATGAAACAATTTAAGAGCAGTAAATTATTTTTTTGTACTTTATTAGCTGTATTTATTACAACAATAGCCCTTTATAGCTGCCACAACCAAAATACCCCGCCCGAAGAAAAAGCTGCAAATGAAGTTGCCGAAGGCAGGATATTAGCAAGGCAGTATTGTGTGAGATGCCACCTCTTTCCGGATCCTTCCCTTATTGATAAAACAACCTGGGAAAAAGGTGTCCTGCCTGCCATGGCCAAACAATTGGGTTTGGAAGAATACATGGGCCAGGTTTACGCTGTTAAAAGTTCAACTGTAGCCACTTCCGACTGGCTAAAAATTGTGGCCTATTACAAAACGCTTGCTCCTGCAAAGCTCATCCTTCCTAAAGCTGCAAATAATATCCAAACCAACTGGGCAATTTTCAGTTTAAAAAGACCGCTAAATACCAATACCAAGCAAGTAGCTTTAACTACATTGATCAGCTTTAACCCAAACGATCAAAAAATTTATACAGCCGATGCGGCCAATAATTTATACCGATGGGATAAAAACCTAAAGCCGCAACTTTGTAAAGTACTGCCTTCGCCCGGAACCGGTATTATTTTCAACAAAACAAGTGAAGGTATAAATCAGGGAATCATTACTTGTATCGGTACGCTTCCCCCATTAAATGTTTCCAATGGTAAAGTATTAAGTTATAATCTCGAGAAAAAGGAAACAGCAAAATCACCGGTTGTTTATGCAGACAGCCTGCCGCGTGCTGTACAAACCGTAGCAGCAGATTTTAATAAAGATGGCTTAATGGATTATGCAGTTTGCGGTTTTGGGCACGACCGCGGCGGATTATACTGGATAAAACAATCAACTGATTATCATTTTAAAACTTTGCCAATCCGTTTGATTCCGGGTGGGTCGCAATTAATTACAGGTGATTATAATAACGATGGATGGCCGGATTTAATGTGCCTCTTTGCTCAGGCAGATGAGGGGATCTGGCTGTTTTTAAACGATCATAAAGGCGGTTTTACTACAAAGAACATCTTACGCTTCCCTCCTATTTATGGCTCCAGCAGTTTTCAATTGATTGATTTCAACCATGACGGCAAACCTGATATTTTATATACTGCCGGCGATAACAGCGATTATTCAACCGTGTTGAAACCTTATCACGGCGTCTATATATTTATAAACCAGGGCAACTTTCACTTCAAAAAACAATACTTTTATCATATTGATGGCTGTACAAAAGCAATTGCTGCTGATTTTAAACAAAACGGCAACCTGGACATTGCCGTGATTTCTTTTTTTGCCGACTTTAAAAATGATCCGTCAGAGGGTTTTGAATACCTGGAACAATCGGGACCGCTTCAATTTGTACCGCACAAAATACCAGTTAATAGTTACGGCAGGTGGCTTACAATGGACGTAAACGATTATAACCACGATGGTTTCCCTGATGTTATTTTAGGAAATTTCTCTATGGAAAGAGGCTTGATCAATCAAAAAGGTTTCAAGCCGGATTGGGACATGCACGAACCGTTAATTGTTCTGGAGAATACGGGCAAGAAAAAAAGATAAAAGTTGAGTTGCGTTTATCTATTTTGTATCATGCTAACATGTTTGCAGGCCAATGCTTCTTTTATCGCCTAAAAAACATTATCAATTACCAGAAATTAAATCCTGCTTCCGTCAGAGATTGTCTTGGTTAGGTTTCAGGTTCAAAGTATGCTCATTCTTCTTACTACTTATTTGCAAACCTCTTATTTGCCTATTTTGCGGCGAGCGGATGTTTAAGGTATGTCAACACCAAAGGAATGAGTAAAAATGGTATTTCGATCAGTGCAGGTTTAATCTCCCTGACGTTAAGAAACAGTACCATTAGCAATAAGATCAGGCCTGCATTCAACAAATTTCCAAATACAAAAGTCTGAGGGGCCAGTATGAGGACAGCGCTTAAGATGCTTAGTACAGCAATGGCTTTTGTAGCACTCTGGCTTAAATTTAGTTTACTGAATAAATCAACCTGAGGCCCTGTATCACCCGGCTTTATGTTTAGTCCCTGCCAACCATGGCTGATGCCCATATAAGCAGTAAAGAGAATAAGTGCCCCGCTAATGAGTTTAGTGATCATAATTGTATGATTTTTTATAGCACAAAACTATAAAGAGAAATCAAGCCCTTGTTTATAAATATCAATCTGATCTTTATCCAATTCAAATTGTTTGGTTTCTTATTTCTACCGGGGACAAGGATGTTTGCTTTTTAAAGAAACTGGAGAAATGGGACAACTGTTCAAAGCCTAAACTGTACGCAATTTCTGAGATATTCCAGTCCGTCTGTTTCAACAATATTTTCGCTTCCTGTGCCAGCCTGCCACTGATATGTTCGGTCGTCGTTTTTCCTGTATTTTCCTTTAATACTTTGTTCAGGTGATTTACATGGACCGCCAATTGATCTGCATAATCCTTGGCCGTACGAAGGCTAACCTTCTGGTGGGCAGAGGCAATGGGAAATTGTCTTTCCAGCAGTTCGATAAATAGGGACGATACGCGCTCAGAAGCATTATGGGTGGCATAGAGCGTAGTCATCGGCTGCAATTTTTGCCCGAAATGGATCAGTTCGAGTACCAGATTGCGTAAAAGGTCGTATTTATAAGCATAATCCGAAGAGATCTCGTCATACATCTTTTTAAAAATGTACCGTATTTGATCCGTTTCCCTGTCAGATAGCTGGAAAACCGGATAACCGCCCGGGCGAAATATGGGGAGGTCATCCAAAATAACGCCGCTTTTGCTGGGCAGCAAAAAATCGGATGTAAAAATGCAGAAATATCCTGATTGCATCTCGTCCTGCGGTTTCCAATTATAAGGAATCCGGGGTGTGGCAAAAAGCAGCGCGTTCCGCTCTATCCCGATCACCTTGTCCGCGTATTCTGCTATATTCCTGCCGCTGACTAAGCTGATTTTATAATAAGCCCTCCTGTTATAAGGCATAAAACCGGAATCCTTTTTATATTTTGCCACCATGTCATCAACACTAAAAATGTTGAAATGACCAATTTCCTTATGGATGCCTTCTGGTAATAAGGAGCTGGCTTCTGTACCGGTAACCGAAGATATCTCTTGGTAAAATTCATTGATCGTAGTTGGATGCATGTGGGTTGAATCTGTAGATCAAATGTAAGCATAAAATTGAATGTGATAAATCATACTGTATAATAATAAATAATAGGAAGTTAAATGTTTGAATTAAATAAACATTGGATTGATAGAGATAAACTAGCTCAGCTTTAACCACGCTACCTTTACACCATCGAATATTAAAATTTAAAAGATGGAACTCAAGAATAACACTGTTTTAATAACCGGCGGCACAAGTGGCTTTGGTTTAGAATTTGCCGCAAGGCTTTTGTCGCTTGGCAACACGGTCATCATTACCGGCAGGGATCAGGCCAAGCTTGATCTGACCAAAAAGAATTTACCTAAAGTTCATACCTTTCAAAGCGACGTAAGCAAGCCCGAAGCGGTCAATCAACTTTTTGAGAAAGTTACCAGGCAGTTTCCGGAACTGAATATGCTGATAAACAATGCAGGTGAAATGCGCAAGATTGTTTTAAAGGACGCCTCAAACGACTTGAATGATATCACTCGTGAAGTTGAGATCAATCTAATGGGCCCTATCCGTATGGTACAAGCTTTCCTGCCACACCTCATGAAAAAAAAATCTGCCATACTGAATGTAACATCGGGCCTCGCATTGGTTCCATTTCCAATATCCCCAATCTATGGCGCCACTAAATCCGGGCTTCGCTCTTATACCCAATCACTGCGTGTACAACTAAAAAATACAAATGTGAAAGTATTTGAATTAGTGGCACCTGCAGCCAATACACCATTGAATGACAAGTTCGCCAATATGGACGGTTTTGATCCTAAAACAATGATGGAGCCTGACAAACTGATAGATGCTGCGATCAAAGGATTACAGAATGATACCTTTGAGATTTTGCCTGGTCTTGCCAAAATAATAAAATTTATGTCCCGGCTTGCGCCGGGGTTTTTATTAAGCCAAACCAGTAAGCCAGGTGCAAAATTAATGTCAGCAACAAATTAAAACCACCAATCAATATCTATTGCAATCCTATTTATTTAAAGTAGTATATAACAACAAAAATGGCAACAAAAAACAAAATCGCCCTCGTGACCGGCGGAAGCCGCGGCTTAGGTAAGGACATGGCAATTAGCCTCGCCAAAAAAGGCTTAAACGTAATATTAACTTACAACAGTAAAAAGGAAGAAGCAGAAGCAGTGGCTGCCGAAATTGAGCAAGCCGGCCAAAAGGCGGCAGCATTGCAATTAAATACCGGTGACATCAAAACATTTGATACTTTTTTTGAACGGGTAAAAACAGTATTGGCAAATACTTTTGATACTGACCGCTTTGACTTTTTAGTGAACAATGCCGGTATTGGTATTCAGGCCCCTTTTGCAGAAACAACCGAAGATCAGTTTGATACTTTAATGAACGTTCATTTTAAAGGGGTGTTCTTTCTGACTCAAAAAGCGCTGCCTTTACTAAATGACGGAGGACGTATCATTAACCTTTCTACCGGCCTTGCCAGGTTCGCCAACCCTGGTTATGCTGCTTATGCTGCCATGAAGGGAGCTATTGAAACTTTGACAAAATACCAGGCAAAAGAATTGGGTTCACGCGGCATTGTAGTAAACGTGGTAGCACCGGGAGCCATAGAAACAGATTTTGGCGGCGGCGTTGTACGTGACAATGCCCAGGTAAACCAATATCTTGCAGGCGTAACTGCTTTAGGCAGGGTTGGACGACCGGATGATATAGGCAGTGTGGTTGCCTTTTTATGTACCGAGGATGCCAAGTGGATCAACGCACAGCGAATTGAGGTTTCCGGTGGAATGAACCTTTAAAATAATTTAAGGGCATCTCTAAAAACGCTCCTTTTCCTCTCCAATGGAGAGGAATTAAAGGTGAGGCCAAACAAATAATACGGGTTTTTAGAGATGCCCTTAAGATTTATATTACTGGGGTATCTGTAAACGAAGCGATCAAGGGATAAAAACCTGATCGCTTTTTTTGTTGGGTCGAACATAATGCAAACAATCTTTATATTTAATGTTATCTTAAATATTCAGATAAGCATTGCTTTAACTTTTTCAATCATTAGCTCAACTTTTTTTATCCGTGAAAATCCACCAGCAAGCCCTTCAACTCAAAGCAAGAACAAGAGGTTTTCATCTCATCACAACAGAAATTGTACAGGCGTTACCCCAAATTGCCGAAATAAAAACAGGGATTTTATAGGTCTTTATCCAGCATACTTCTGCCTCGTTAACCATTAACGAAAACGCAGACCCAACGGTGAGAAAAGATTTTGAAATGTATTTTAATAAAGCCGTTATGGAGAATGACCCGGATTATTTACATGACGATGAAGGCCCGGATGATATGCCCGCACATTTAAAAGCATCCATGTTAGGTTGTTCTGTCATGATCCCGATCCGTAATGGCCGATTGGCTTTGGGCACCTGGCAGGGAATTTATTTATGCGAACATAGAAATTATGGCGGACAAAGGAATTTGGTGATTACTGCCTGGGGAGAGTAGCTATTAGCTATTAGCAATTGGCCGAGTTAAACAAGGTGTTGCTGATAGCTGAATGCCAACAGTTGATGGTTATTTCTTACAAAACCAATTGTGTATGTAACCTGATTAATGTTTCCTGTGCATCAATACACAAACCCGGGTGGACTTTTGATGCCTGAACAATGGTACTTCGGGTTGCGGTAAGCCAGCGAAAACGGGAAGCTATATCTAATTTACCAATTGGCCCGGTTTGTGTTCCGCCAACACAGATCCGTTCAAAAGCATTCAAATGTTCTTTCAATTCGCCAATATCTGTACCGGCAGAAAAAACACAAAGACGTTCCTCATCCAAGTTTAATAGTGCTTGCAAAAACTTTTGCTTCGGACAATAAAGCACAATACCAACATTCAAAAATTCTTCACGTTCTACCCTCGGCACAACACGAATAACGGCATACTCAAATACGTGCTTCTCTTGCATGTTGTGCTTCTTTTACAAAAATTTCGGATGCTGCTGTCCTCAATTCTAAAAACTGTGTATAAACTTGTTTGATCTCATCCGGGGATTCCAATGTTGATCCACCCGTTAACCATTCATCAGGGATTAAGGAAACGATGGATTGAATCCTTTCTTTGCTTAGCATCGAACGAAATTCCACATCAACTTCATCCAATTCGGAAGCAAAAGGCAGCAACACGTGGTCTTTCACTTGTACAAACTGACGTATGGCCTGTTCCTCCCAATTTTGCCAGGAATGATGAAAGTACAAGGCGGCGCCATGATCAATCAGCCATAATTCTTTGTGCCAGATCAGCATATTGGTATTACGCGGTGTACGGTCAACATTGGTGATCAGGCAATCCAGCCATACAATCTGCGAGGCAAGTTTTGGATCGATGCTGTTAACTGCCGGATCAAAAGTAATTGCGCCCGAAAGATAATGTAATGCTAAGTTTAACCCAACGCTGGCTTTCAGCAGGTCCTGAATTTCTTCATCCGGTTCTGTTCGCCCAAAAGCAACATCTAAATTGGCAAACACAATTTCGGGTACTTTCAAACCAAGCGTACGTGCAATTTCACCGCCAATCAATTCGGCAATCAATGCTTTAACCCCTTGCCCGGCACCACGAAATTTAAGCACATACAAAAATTCATCGTCGGCTTCTGCAATAGCAGGTAACGAACCGCCTTCGCGCAAAGGTGTAACGTAACGGATCACGCTGACGGTCCTTAATTGAGGAAGACTTTCATTCATTACATTTATATACTGATTTATTCCTGCTTTAAAAGAATAGCTTATAAGATTCTATAATTTGCAGCCATGAAATTTAAATCAAATTTTTGAGAAATTGGATTGAAGAACAACGAAATAAATATTGATATGCCGGGTACTGTTTTTACCGGTACTTATTTGAGTTGGAAATTAAAACCCGGCAAGGATTTAACAAAGGATGCAAACACCAATTTTATAGTGCTAAAAGAAGCATTGTCAGGTGAACATCATGCTTCTTTTACCCCTGTTTTTTATGTGCGAAATCAGTGGCAAGTTTTCTGATCTGTGCTGTTGAGATAGGATTTTCAGCTTCATCAACCACAATCCTGTAACGGAAAGTAACCGATTCCCCTTTTTTCAATTGTAGGTTTTTAGCACTTTTTCCATTAGTAAAGATTTTTTCGCCGAGCGGATTTGCAGCAAACAAACCATAACCGCGCGCATGCCAAAAAGTTGGGTAATTAAGGTTTTGAGGATGATCTATCATTACAATACTTACCGAATCATTGCCCATTTTACCGTAAACCTTACACCAGTTCCCTCTTATGCCCCAGGCATCGTTCCCGGTTTTGCCTTCACTGGTGATGTAATTTCCATTTGCAAGGTTATCGGTTCCGCCTTTTACAACTGTTACATTGCCTTTGTCATCGGTAAATTTTTGATCTTCTTTGGTTGGCATTTGCAATTCGTGTGCTAAGCGCAATCCTAATAAACCATCTTTTGCATCCGTAAAAGTAACTTCGGTTTTTGCTTTTAAAACAGTTGTCCGGTCTATCAGGCGTTCATTTCCAACTGTACTAAATTCCAGTTTTGTATTTTCTTCCAACAAAATGTCATTCTTTTGGTCAACCCAATTCGCATGGTAAGTTAATACTCCTTTTGTGCCACTTTTTATGTCGAGGATCTTATCGGTTTTAACCCGGCCGTACTGGTTTTTTTTCTCCTTCGGGATGGCGTAAGAGTTGTTCCAGAAATCCAATCCGTTCACATTTTCATAGTTGAACCAGATACCGATATGGTGAGGATGATCTGTCGGGTCGCCTGGTTTAGAATGGAGCGGAAAGCCTCTGGTTACCTCCGTTCCTTTTCCGGTAAAAACCGGATACAACACTGGTTTTTCTAAAGAATCGGGGTATAAAAAGCTGGTAAAAGGTTTTGACCCGATAAAAACATCTATCTTATTTTTGTTGACATCTTTCAGCACTTTTACCATTTCACCTGTTTGCGCAAAAGCAGAAAAGAAGGATATGCTTATCCCAAAAACAATTACATACTTAAAAGGGAAATCCATTTACAATACTTCTTTTACCCCTAATATTTAAATACTTTTCCGCCAGCCATTACTTCCTGCGTTTGTTCGTCAAACGTTGCTTTTTGCCCGGTATGTACCGCAGCGTTAGTCATGATATTGGCAATGGAATGGTAGTAACCTGCTTCCACCGGTGCGTGTGGCTGTTTCCGGCTGCGTACACATTCCATCCAATTGCGCACGTGGTTAGTGGTCAGTTTATCGCCGCCGGTATTGGCAGAAGCTACCACTTTTTCTGCTGCTGATAAGTTCATTTCGGGCAGCAGATTAGGCTGCATGTCCATTTCTGCCGCGTGGGCTTTGGTCAATCCGCCTTCAGGCGTTACTTTGTTGGTATTGAGGTTTAGCTCGCCGCCGTTGGAATAATAGATCTCTGCCGGGTTTTCATCGCCATTGTGCATGCGTGAAGAAAAAGTCACTTGAAAACCGGTTGAAGGATCCAGTAAAGGGCCGTAATCAAACACGGCACAAATCGTATCCCAATTTCTCCGGCCATCTTTCCAGGCATAAATTCCGCCATTGGCAACCACACTTCTTGGATGTTGCAATCCTGTAAACCAATGTACCGTGTCAATCTGATGGCTCATCCACTGGCCGGGCAAGCCGGAGGAATAGGGCCAGAACAAGCGATATTCCAAATATTTTCTCGGGTCGAAAGTATCCTGCGGACGGTTCAATAAAAAACGTTTCCAATCGGTATCTTCTTCTTTCAGTGTTGACAGCAATCCTGGCCGCCGCCAACGCCCGGGTTGGTTAACGTTCCAGGTAAGTTCTACCATCGTAATGGGGCCGAATTTACCAGACCGGATAAAATCATTTGCCGCCTGATAATTAGCGCCGCTTCTTCTCTGCGAACCAATTTGCACAATCCTGTCTGTAGCTTTGATAGCTTTTAAAGCAGCCCTGTTATCCGCCATCGTTTCTGCAAAAGGTTTTTCTACGTAAGCATCACAGCCTGCTTTTACCGCTTCTATGGCGTGTAAAGCATGTTGAAAATCAGCCGTACTGATAAAAACCGCATCCACCAGTTTTTTATCATACATTTCTTCGTTGTTGCGGCAGGCTACAACATTGTGGCCCATCTTTTCCTTCCAAAAAGCAGCGCCTGTTTCCCTCCTTTTGTTCCAAATGTCCGACACCGCCACCAGATCAAAGTTCAGCTCTTTATAGTTGTTCATAAAGCCCGGCGCATGCGAACTTCTGTGCCGGTCGGAAAAACCCACTACGCCTACCCTTACCCTGTCGTTTGCACCAATGATCCGCTTATAACTTTTCGCACTAAACCCTGTTTTAGAAACCATAACACCAGCACTTGCCAATGCCGCTTGTTTGATAAACTGACGACGTGAATTTTCCATGATGCTTTTATTCAGGCTGATTATTGTAACTCTTTAATTTTAATACTGCGGAAGGAAACCTGGTTGCCATGGTCCTGCAAAAGCATATGGCCGGCTTTTGCCTCGCCAAAGTTTGGCCACACATGGTATTTACTCATGCTTACCAAGTGCTCAAATTCTTTTGAACCGCGCTCGTATTCCAAAACTTTAACGCCATTGAGGTAATGTTCTACATGGTTGTTTGGATAAACAATTACCCGACCGGTATTCCAGGCACCGATAGGATGGATGAAACGCTTTTGTTTTTTTGACGGGATCAGATCGTATAAAGAAGCCAGCGTACGATCGCCGTCCCGGCCAAGTTTGGCATCCGGGTGCAGTTCATCGTCCAAAACCTGGTATTCCAGCCCGATGGACGAACCTTCGGTTTTTTCATTCAGGGTTACAAAATATTTCAAGCCGCTGTTTGCTCCGGGCGTCAATCTAAAATCAAAAGAAACATCGAAAGCTTTGTACAAATCTTTGGTAACAATGTCTCCGCCGTTGGCAGCTTCTTTTCCTTCCGAAGGTAAGACCGAGAGCATGCCGTCTTCAATTTTCCAGCCTTTTGCCGGGAAAACCTCACCTTTCACGCTTCTCCAGCCGGAAGAAGTTTTACCATCGAACAACAACTTCCAGCCCTGTGCTTTTTCGTATGTGTTCAGATAATTTGGTACGTTGTTTACCACATAAACATCAGCAGGAAAAGCGCTTGGTTTTAAGTTGGAAGTTTGGATACGGATATTTTTAAAATATACTTTTTTGCCAGCTTGTTCTTGCGTGGTAACAGCGTGAACTTGCAAACCGATAAATCCTTCACGGTCTAAAGTATCCACCACATAAGCAACCGGGATTTGATTGATCCAGGTTTTGGTTTCATTGCCGATACATTCTATTTTGATGTGGTTGTATTGGCCAACTTTAAAAGCCGTTTTAGCTTTTGGGTTCAAATCCAAAGGATATAACCATTGCCGCCGGTCTTCATCGTAAACCCCGCCCGACCAACTGCGTGCTGATGGATCAATTTCTACCTGTTGCCCGTAAACTTTCCCGGTGTGGCCTGCTGTGTTGTAATGACTTCTGATCTGGATGCCCGAATTGCTTTCGGTACTTTCGATCATGGCATCCAGCTCCAGCACAAAATCCCGGTATGCTTCTTTTGTTACCAAAAAACTGTTGCCCGAATTAACCACGGTTGTTCCAACCAGCACACCGTTTTCAACTTTGTAATCTGCTGTTCCGGCTGCCCGGCTCCAGCCGTTTAAAGTTTTGCCATCAAAAAGATTATTAGTTTGGGCTTTTACAGCAAACGGCTTTATGGCAACAGCAGCCAACAAAGCCGAAATGATCAGGATATTTTTTTTCATCTAAGTAATGTGTTTTTATTGGCCATGAAGCATCGTAAGCCCTTTCATTTCTGTTTTTAAGCTGGAGGCAGTCATATAGATTTCATCCTGCTAAAACAATAGCCATTTGTTTAAACCCTGAATTTTCTGTACAATCGTCTTTTTAAAGAAAACTAAATTTGAACAGAAGTTTAACAAGATGACTGAAACAAATGCTTAATTTACTTATCGTTTATTAAAATTGGTTTTTGTAATTTACAATCGTAAAGCAATGCTAATAAATTTCATTGCTTATACAAAAAGAAATATGCAATTATTTTATAATTATTAAAGGGGGTTACAACCAATCCTGAATTTTTCAAGCTGATGCTTCTTTTACCTGCATAAAATTAGTGTCATAACTTTAGTTGAAGAAGAAAATAAACGATCCTATACATTACAATTAACTATTTTATGAGAAAAAACAAATTGATACCCCTTTTATTGCCTTTAATTATTTGTGCAGGTTTTACTTTTGTTTCTAAGGGGGAAAATAACTGGACCACTCTTTTTAACGGAAAAAACCTGCAAGGCTGGGACACTTATATTGCACCTGATATGGACTCGGCCGGAAAAGCTTTAACTGGTATTCCGGTTGGGTTGAACCGCGATCCGAGACATGTTTTCACTGTTGTAAAAGATGCAGGCGAAAAAGTAATCCGTATTTCAGGGGAAAACTGGGGAGGCATTTCTACCCAAAAAGAGTATGAAAATTTTCATTTTCAGCTAAAATTTAAATGGGGGGATTTAACTTGGGGACAAAAAAAGAACAAGAAAAAAGACAGCGGCCTGTTGTATTTCGCTGTTGGCCCTCATGGGGCGGATTATGGTGCCTGGATGCGCTCGCAGGAGTTTCAGATTGAAGAAGGCAATTGCGGCGATTATTGGGGCGTAGCAGGTGGAATGGAAACTGTAAAAGTGCGTAAAATGCCGGCTCCTGACACTAATTTTGTTTATAACCCGCAAGGTGAACCGATTACTTTTAGCGCGGGCAGCAAATATGGCCGCCATTGTTTAAAACAAGCGAATGCAGAAAACCCTATAGGAGCCTGGAACACGCTTGATTTATATTGCCACGGCGATACCAGCGTACATGTAATCAACGGAAAAGTAATGATGGCGCTCTTCCATTCCAGCCAGATGGAAAACGGCAAGGTACTTCCGCTTAAAAAAGGAAAACTGCAAATCCAGTCGGAAGGAGCAGAAATTTTTTATAAAGACATTAAAATCAAATCCCTGAGCAGTATTCCTGCCGGGCTGTTACAATAAGCAACAACAAAGCCTGTCTAAAATTTGAACAGGCTTTGTTGTTCGATACTGTTTTTACCGGTATAAATTACTTGCCCATATCGCTGTTGCTGATAAAAGCAATGCGCTTACTGTCTGGCGACCAGGAAGGCGTATTGATGGAACCTTGCCCGCCATATACATAAGCCAGCACTTTTGGCGTTCCCTGCCCGCTTATCGGCAGCATCCGAAGATAAACATGTTTGTAAGGCGGATGAATGCCTGGTTCTACTTCAGTTTTTAGAAAGGATAAAAACACCATGGATTTGCCATCCGGGGAAATGTGTGCAAACCAGTTGTTGTAATCGTCTTTGGTTACCTGCTCCTGTTCGCTGCCGTCGGGTTTCATCCGCCAGATCTGCATCAAACCAGAACGTACCGAATTAAAGTAAATGTATTTACCGTCCGGTGTGTATTCCGGCCCGTCGTCCAACCCTTTTGTGGTGGTTAACCTCATTTCTTTTCCACCTTCCGCAGGTACTTTGTAAACATCGTACTCTCCGTCACGTTCTCCGCAAAAAACCAAACTTTTACCATCGGGCGACCAGCCATGCAGGTAAGACGGGCCTTTCGGTGTAATTTGCTTTGGCGTCCCGCCGGTTACAGGCACAGTATAAACAATAGAACCGCCCAGCTCCTTTTCAAAACTGCTCAGCCCAATCATCCTGCCATCAAAAGAAAGCACATGATCGTTGTTGTTGTTTTTGACCCCGCCTGTATTTAACAGTTTAGGCTGACGGCTGGCCAGGTCAAAGTTGTACATTAAACCCTTATTGTCATTGTAGATCAGGCTTTTGCCGTCTTTCGTCCAGTTGGGTGCCTGGATAGAATTTGGAACTGAATAAATAATTTCACGGTTGCCGGTTGCCACTTCCATCAGTTCCAGGTTACTGCCCAAATTCATTTGGGTCCTTTGATCTGCAATGCCCGAAACCGGAACAGTAATACGCACATCACGAAAAACACCGGTTTCTGCAACATCAGCATTATGCGAGCCTACAAACAAGCCTACGTAAACATCATCGCCCAGATCAATGTTTGATACTTCTTCAACAGTAAAAGGTTCTCCAAATTTAGCTGCACGCATGGTGTAAACATTTCCTTTTCTTTCTAATTGGATAACGTTTGCATGTGTAATTTTGGATTTAATTTCTTCCGTAATTGCCCCGTCTGTTTTTCTGAATTGCAAAGAGGTTAAGCCATCACCGTGTTCTACGGCATTGATTTGTGCCGAATTGCCGTCCAAACTTTTACGCACCATCCAGCCTACTTTCCGGTGTTCTTCTACCCCGTTCCAGCCTACAAACTCGGCTTTTGTATAGAGGATAAAATCCCCTTTCATCTTCTTCCACACAAAATGAAACTCATCATGGTCATTCCAGATATTGGCACCGGCGCCCGAAATTACGTACTGCTGATTTTGGGGGATAAAAACAGCAGAACCTGGCTTTACGTTTTTACCAACATCGGTTTGCCCGTCAAACACGCCTATTTTTTGTGCCGATGCCGTAAATGCTAAAACTGAAACTACTATCGTTACAATTATTTTGAATAAAAATCTGGTTTTCATACTGTTTTTATCGGTAAAAAATGAGTGCCCTGCTACTTTGTTTAGGTTAAGCAGCAGAGCACCGGAATTTGATTGTTAAAGTTTATATGGATGCTGTTTTTACACTAAGTTTTTTTTGATGTAAGAGATACTTTGGGTGATGCTGTTCATCGGATCCCCAGGCGTTTTGTCCTGTTCAACAAAAAAGTATTTCAAGCCGGCTTTGTCTGCGTATTTGAATATCTTTTTAAAATCAATACTTCCGTTTCCAACTTCAGCAAAAGAATGTTCTGCTGTTTTGTCCATATCTTTTACATGCCAAAGCGGGAAACGTCCCGGATGTTTGTTGATCAATGCAATCGGATCCTGGTTTGCTTTGGTAACCCAGTACATGTCCATTTCCATTTTTACCAGGTTTTTGTCGGTATCGTCCAACAACACGTCATACGGAAACTTGTTGTCCTGTTTAACAAATTCAAAATTATGATTGTGGTAACATAATTGGATGCCCGATTTCTTGCAACGCTCACCAGCTTTGTTCAGCTGTTCGGCTACTTTTTTATAATGGTCCAAGCCGCCGCGTTCCGAATCCGACAGATAAGCACAAACCATATATTTTACACCAACAGCGGCAGCATCGTCAACAGCTTTGTCCCAATCGGTCATCAACGTACCTTTTACAGTTTCCCCGTTTGTTTTTTCTTCGCCCAAACGATAATGGCTGCTTGGCATGATGAGTCCGTTTTGTTTCAACACACGCGAAAATTCTGCCGCTTCCATGCCATAGAATTTTTGCGAACCAGTATAAGTTGCACCTTCAACAGAATTATATCCAATTTTTGATACCTGTGCCAAAGTTGCTGACGGGTCTTTTTGCATCGCATCCCGCACGGTGTATAATTGCAAGCCGATGTATTTGTGGTTGTAATTCAATAAGCTTGGGGCAACGAGCAAACTGGCAGAATAAACCGCGGAAGATTTGATAAATGAACGTCTTGAAGTCATGATTTTAAGTGTTAAAACTGGTTTAGAAAGTTTGGTTGGCAAAAGGGAAATGCTTGTCAATTATATAAATTTAAGTTGATATTTCCAGCATATAAACTACAATTTCCATACTTCTTTTATGCAGGTAAAAACAGCATTGTGTTTTAAATTTGAGAATAAGCTGTAGGAACAATAAACGTTGAGGTAATGCGCGAAATGTTTAATTTGTCGGAATATTCGGGCATCGAACTGATCCTTTTCCATTCGGTATCGCTGCCAAAGCTTTTCCATTTGGCATCATGGTCTTCCATGTTGTCAAACGTAATCATGTATGTCAAGTTCGGGCGCATTTCGCCAATCAAAGTTTCCGCAAAAAATACCGGTTTAAAGTTCAGGCGTTTAAAAATTGCACTTTCGCCGGCTTCGTTAAACATTTCTATCTTCTTTTTTCCGGTAAGTTCGCTGGCACTTTCATATCGCCTCAATTCAAAAAAACGTTGCTTCTTTTCGGGGATCAACAGTTTTGGTGTTGTATTAAAAGCTTGCATCAAAGAGCTTTCTATCCGGTCATAAGCGGGCGCGGTTGCAGGTGAATTAAGGTAAGCAGCACCAGCCTCGCGATAAGCAGCATCGGCCATTAACTGATTTTGCACTTTTAAAAAGGCATCCATGGAACTAAACGGAACAAGGACAAAAATTTTAGTCTGCCCTTCGGGTTTTAATTCTGTAAACATGCCTATATTCTTGCTGCCCAATTTGTTTAAGGTGGGAATGGCAGCGTTTTGAAAATAGTCTTCCACCAATTTTTGCTGCGTTTGGTCTTTTAAACTGTAAACCCGCAGCTCGTAAAATTCTGTTCCTGTTTTTTTCTGACGATCGTTTTCCGCATTTAAAATAGCAGGTAAAATACTTCCGGCCACACCGGCAGTGATGGTTTTTTTGATGAATGAACTTCTTTTCAAGGTTTTATTTTTTTGATGTCATCCTGGTCTTTTTTCAGGAGGAGCCTGTTGTTAAATTTTAAAGATCGGATCGTCTGTCCATCATCTTTGTGCTTTAATTTTTTGTAATGTTCATCTGATCGTGCTGTAAAAAACAATAATTGGTTTAGAAGCAATTGGATATTTGTACGATCATCAATTTTTACAAATGCTCCTTTTATCGCCCAAAAAACATCAAGGCTGATAGATAACGCTCAAAACCTGGTCTATGCTGACTGGTGTGTCCCAATATTTCAACAGCTTTTTGTCTTTATTATAAATGTAAAGTGCCGGAAACTGCGAGGGCGTAAATTTTTGTATAAACTGTCGGTTCACATCTGCCAAAACCGTTACATTACTTTTACCTTCCAGTTGCTTGCCATAAGTGTGCATAAACTTTTGAATTTGCGGCTTTACATCCATCGAAACGAGATAGAACGCTGTGTTTTTAAACTCTTTATAATGAGTACCTATTAATTGTGTTTCGTACTGGCAATGGGTACAGGTTGCATCAAAAAACAGGAACAGGATTTTACTATTTTTTGTTATTTGGTTTTGGCTGAAAGGCTGGTCTTTCAAATCATAAAATGTAAAATCCGGAATAACTTTAGCTGGCGGCAACTGTGCAAATAAGTGGCCGACAGAAAAAAGCAGCATCAGAGCAGTAACTTTTAGGCCATTTGTTTTTTGCTTGTACCCACTTGATGCTTCTTTTATCCCCATAAAATTGGTGTCAATTACAATTCCCTTACCCAAATGTTGCGGTAACTGATCGGTTCGCTTTTGTCGCCGTGTGCCTGTAATTTTATCGGGGCGCCACCAGTGTAAGCCTTGTAAACCGGCTGGCCAACAAACAAGGTTTCGCCTTTTAATACTGTATGGTTTTGTACCAATACACCGTTAAAAATAACGGTAACTGCGGCAGGTGTATTAACCGAACCATCCGGATTAAAAGTCGGGGCCTTCCAAATCACATCATACGTTTGCCACTCGCCTGGTTTTTTATTTGGATTGGCCAGCGGGATGGCCTGCTTATAAATACTGCCGGCCTGTCCGTTTACATAAGTTTTGTTGTTGTACGAATCCAGGATCTGGAGTTCATAACCTGCATCACCTTTTCCGGTTGAAGCTAAGAACACGCCACTATTGCCGCGCGCTTGCCCTTCGCCAGTAATATTTGTTGGGATACGCCACTCCAAATGCAATTGATAATTGTTAAATTTCCTTTTGGTTTCGATATTACTTGTACCTTTCTTTACGGTAAAAAAATCACGTTCTACCGTCCACGCTACCGGTTTAGTGTTGTCGTCAGAATAAACCCATTGGTTAAGGTTGCCTCCATTAAATAAAATTATGGCGTCGGACGGCGGATCGTTGTTTGTTTTTCCAGGCGTTACTACCGGCGGTACTGGTTCGTAAAACTCGGTATCTTCATGTTTTGCGGTTTGTTGCGCGTTTGCCATAAAAAAACTTCCGGCCAGTAAAACGGTCAATGCTATTTTGTAATTCATTTTAATGTTATTTATAGGATTTGATTAAACTGATAAGCTATTTTTCATGTAATTACAGCTTTCGGCTATACTTGTGTATGGGTCTATATTGATAAAATTCTCCTGTTCCATAATAAAGTGTTTAACACCCGCCGCTCTAGCCTTTGGCAATATCCCTTTGAAATCAATACTGCCTTTACCTATTTCAGTATTGAGGTTCGTGTTGGTTTTATCCCTGTCTTTAACATGCACAGCAAAAAAACGCCCCGCATGTTTCCCTAATATTTCAACCGGATCCTGCCCTGCTCGAACAACCCAAAATAGATCCATTTCCATGTGTACCAAAGCCGGGTCGGTATATTTTAATATAGTATCATAAAAAGTTGTACCTTCTACCGGTTTCCACTCAAAGTTATGGTTATGGTAGCCCAGTTTAAGTCCTTCGGCTTTGCAAAGCTCTGCTGCTTTATTCATTTTCCCTGCAATATTTTTAAAATCGTCTGCTGTTTTGATAAATTGTTCAGCTAAAGAGGGCACAACAATATAAGACTGACCAGTAATATGTGCCACATCTATATACGCCTTCAGATCATCCGTTTTTCCATCACCAAAAAACTGATTAAGGCCATAATGTCCGCTGGGTGTTGTTAAACCATGGGATTGAAGCAAGGCACTAAACTCTTTGGAAGATAAGCCCCAATAACCGGTTTTTTGATCAAAGCCAAAAGTTTCCACTTCTTTGTATCCGGCTTTTGCCACTTTGGCAATTACACCTTTTACATCTTTAGGCAGTTCGTTTCGCAGCGTATATAATTGTAAGCCAATTTGCTTGCTATTGATTGCCGCACTTAAAAAGTTAGGTTTTATCAGCATACCTGCCGATACCAATCCTGCCTGTGTTAAAAATGTTCTTCTGTTTGTCATGGTTAATGGACTTAATAATTTAGAACGGGTTTAGAGTTGTGACCTAAAAATGTTGATGCTTCTTTTATCCCTATAATTTCGTCTCTTTTTGCTAAAAGCTGGTGGCTGATTGCTTAAAGCTAATAGCCCGGTAGCTATACATCACAAATATGTACCGCTTCGTTTAAAGATGTTAACTTGTCTTTTTTTGTCGGAACAAATTCTTGTGCCACATAACCTTTAAACCCTGTTTTTACAATGGCCCGCATAACGGCAGGATAATACAATTCCTGCGTATCGTCAATTTCATTCCTGCCAGGCACGCCGCCGGTATGATAATGCGCAATGTATTGATGGTAATTGTTGATGTTTCTGATGATGTCGCCTTCATCAATCTGCATATGATAGATGTCAAACAGCAACTTAAAGTTTTCAGAACTAATCCTTTTAGCCAGTTCCCCTCCCCAAGAAGCACGGTCGCACTGGTAATCTTTATGGTCGATCTTGCTGTTTAACAATTCCATCACCAGCACCACATTGTGTTTTTCGGCCAGGCCAATCACTCTTTTTAAACCTTCAACACTGTTGTTCCAACCGGTTTCGTTATCCATCCCGGCACGGCTTCCGCTAAAACAGATCAGGTTTTTGTAGCCTGCTTTAGCAACCAACGGGATCATTTCCGTATAGTTTTTTACCAGGGTTTCGTGGTACTTTTTGTTGTTGAAACCCTCGGTCAAACTGATTTCGGCGCCATTGCACATGGGGGAGTCCAAATCGTGCTTTTTCAATATTGCCCAATCCTTTGGTCCAATCAGGTCAATACCCTTGATACCGATTTTTTTTGCCTGTAAACAAAGCTCATCCAACGACAAATTGTTATAGCACCATCTGCAAACGGAATGGTTAATGTTCCCTTTAAGGGCTAAAGCAGATAATCCCATTTTTTGTGTGGTAAAAGAAGCAACGGAACTGCCCGCAGCCAGTGTTGCCGTACCCGTAAGGATATTCCTGATAGCAGACCGACGGTTTTGTTTTGATGCCATAATTTTTTAATTAAACATCCAAACGCATGTCCCGCTGCTCGTCCAGGTTCAAAGCAGGATTCGTTTCCATGTGGTTTCTATCTTTGAAAAACAATAAAAACAATAACATTACTACAGCAGCTATACCGGCTGGTATCAGCCATATTGCCCTCCAGTTGTGTGCAGTTTCAGATAGTTTATAATTATCCACAATTTGTCCTGCAATTAACGACCCGATCAACATACCTACGCCATAAGTAGCCAAAGTAATAAAGCCTTGTGCCGCGCTTTTAAAACGTTCACCAGCTAAATTGTCTGTATAAATCTGTCCGGTAACAAAAAAGAAATCGTAGCATACGCCATGTAAAACAATGCCGGCAATCAGCATCCAGTAATTGTTGCCTGCATCGCCATAAGCAAATAACACATAGCGAAGTGCCCATGCCAGCATACCTACGGCAAGCATTTTTTTAACACCAAGACGTACAAAGAAGAAAGGGATCATCACCATAAACAGTATTTCTGATACTTGCCCTAATGATTGGGTTACGGTTGTTGCCCTCATCCCGGCTTCCTGAAAAAAAGGATTGGCAAAACCGTAATAAAAGGCAAGCGGAACACAAATAGCAATAGATGCAATAAAGAATATGAGGTAAGATCTGTTTTTAAGCAACCCAATAGCGTCCAATCCTAAAATATCACCAATGGATGCGTTTTCACCTCTTTTAACCGGAGGCGTTGAAGGCAGGGTAAAACTAAACAACCCTAAAATAACAGAAGCTGTTGCAGCCATTTTAAACGTATTCACCAAGGCCGCTTCGCCGCCTTGCTTATCCCAGTTTAACCAGCTAATCAATACCCCTGCCACGATCCAGCCGATTGTTCCCAATACCCTGACCGGCGGAAACTCTTTACTTGGGTTTTGCATCTGGCGGAAAGAAACCGAATTGACCAATGCCAGCGTAGGCATATATAAGATCATGTAAACCAGTATAATGGTGTAAAAAGAAGAAAAATCAGCAGCAGTTGAAGCCCACCATAGCAAAGCCCCGCCGAGCAAATGCAGAATACCCAATATCTTTTGTGCCGAGAAGAATTTATCCGCAATTAAACCGATAATGAACGGTGCAACGATCGCACCGATGGATTGAGTAGTAACCGCTGCACCAACTTCGATGCCAGATGTTTTAAGGTCTTTTAATAAATACGTTCCTAAAGTTACAAACCACGATCCCCAGATAAAAAATTCAAGGAACATCATAGCTGATAACTTAGTGCGGATGGCAGCAGTCATAATTCAGATTGGTTTAGGTTGGTTAAAAGAAGTCTGTTTACTTTAAAGACAAAATATATTTTACCATTTCTTTAGCATCGTTCAAAGCTATATTTGGGTGTGGAGTCATTGGTACATCGCCCCAAACGCCTTTACCTCCGCTAATAACCTTATTGGCTAAATAGTTGATGTCTTTATCAGAATTAGTATATTTTTTAGCAACATCCTTATAAGCCGGCCCGACTAATTTGTCCTGCTCTTTGTGGCAGCCCAGGCAATCTGAAGAAGCAATCAATTGTGCGCCTTTAGAAGCTGGGGTACCTGCGGTTGGTGTCGTTCCGATCTTATTCGTAGTGGTATCAACACTTGTTTCAGAACTTTTTGCAGTTTGGTTGGAAGCTGTTGTACTGTCGTTACTTGCAGTTTCATTAGATTTATTATTGCTGCAAGCTGCAATGACGGTACAAAGACTAAGGATAATGGAAATTTTTTTCATTTTGAGTATTTGTATTGATTTTATATTCCTAATAATGTTTTGTTAAAAGAAGCATCGGATCCGGAGGCAGCGAAATCATCAAATGCTTTGTCTGTTACACGGATGATGTGTTTTTTGATAAATTCGGCACCTTCTTTTGCGCCGTCTTCCTGATTTTTTAAAACACATTCCCATTCTAAAACTGCCCAGCCTTTATAATCATACGCTGCCAGTTTACTAAAAATGGATTTAAAATTAACCTGGCCATCACCCAGGGAACGAAAACGGCCTGCCCGGTCAATCCAGTTTTGGTAACCCCCGTAAACGCCTTGTTTTCCTGTAGGGTTGAACTCTGCATCTTTTACATGGAACATTTTAATGCGTTCGTGATAGTTGTCGATATAAGCTAAGTAATCCAAACACTGCAAAACAAAGTGGGAAGGATCGTACAGCAAACAAGCACGCGGGTGGTTGTTCACTTTCTCCAGGAACATTTCATAAGTTATGCCATCGTGCAAGTCTTCTGAAGGATGAATTTCATAGCACAGATCTACTCCGCATCCATCAAATTTGTTCAAAATCGGTAACCAGCGATTGGCTAATTCTGTAAATCCCGTTTCTACCAAGCCAGCCGGGCGCTGGGGCCAGGGATAAACCATCGGCCATAATAATGAACCGCTAAAAGTAGCATGTGCCTGCAAGCCCAGGTTTTGTGATGCTTTTGCCGCATATTTCAACTGCTGTATGGCCCATTCTTTACGTGCGTTGGGGTTATTACGATATTGCTCTGGCGCAAAAGCATCAAACAAGGTATCATAAGCCGGGTTTACAGCAATTAACTGGCCTTGTAAATGTGTAGAAAGTTCTGTGACCTGCAAACCATAACTGTTTACCTTTCCTTTCAGGTCATCAGCATAAGTTTTACTTTCTGCTGCTTGTTTTAGGTCGATAAAACGAGCATCAAGAGTAGGAAGCTGGATACCCTGGAAACCTAATTCGGAAGCCCAGCGGCAAATAGCGTCCAAACTGTTGAAAGGTGCTTCATCTGAAATAAATTGTGCTAAAAATATAGCCGGACCTAATAGCGTAGTCATAAATAATTTATATGGTAAAATCAGTCCATTTTTTTTCTGATCTGCCGGATGCGATTACATTTTCTATAAATGCCATTCCGCGTATGCCCTCTTCAATCCCCGGAAAATCCAGCCATTCCGATTGTGGTGTTTTTCCTGCCAGCTTTGCTTGGATGGTTAGGGCAAAGTTTTTATAGAGATTGGCAAAAGCTTCCAGATAGCCTTCAGGATGCCCCGCGGGTGTACGTGTATTTTGCCGGGCAAACGAACTGGTATAACTGCCGCCGGTACGCCATACTTCCACTGGCTGGTCTAATAATTTTACCAGTAAAGAATTGGCATCTTCCTGTTTCCACTCGATACCACCCTTCTCACCATAAACCCTGACCTTAACATTGTTTTCTTCCCCGGCTGCTACTTGTGTGGCTATTAAAACCCCGCTTGCACTGTTGTTAAACTTTAACAATACAGCCCCGTCATCGTCCAATTGCCGGCCTTCTACAACGATATTGATATCTGCACAAAGCCGACTAACCTGCAAGCCTGATACGTATTCACACAAGTTAAAAGCATGGGTACCAATATCGCCCATTGCCCCTGCAATGCCGCTTTTGGTTGGATCTGTACGCCAGGAAGCTTGTTTATTAGCTGTTCCTTCTTCAAATTTACTTAGCCAGCCTTGCGGATATTCAACATAAACCTTACGTATTTTGCCTAACTTCCCTGATAATACAAACTGCTTTGCTTCTTTTACCATTGGATAACCGGTGTAAGTATGTGTGAGCAACAACTGTTTTCCGGTTTGCTCAATCACTTTCTGCAGATCTTTTGCTTCCTGAAGCGAAAAAGTTGCCGGTTTGTCCAGAATCACATGAAATCCGTTTTCCAATGCTTCTTTTGCCGGTGCAAAATGTACATGGTTGGGTGTTACAATGCTGATGACTTGTACCCTTTCATTTTCCGGCAGTTGCTTTTCTTTTTCTATCAACTCCCGATAAGAATTATAAACCCGGTTTTCGGGCAGGTTCAGCAATAAACCACTTGCTTTTGATTTTGCCGAATCACTGCTAAATGCACCGCAAACCAGCTCGTACTGATCGTCCATTCGGGCAGCAATACGATGGACAGCACCAATAAATGCACCCTGGCCGCCGCCGATCATTCCTAATCTTAGCTTCATCATTTCAATTTTCAGGATAATGCCCAGGCTTTTTCGCCCTTTTTATAAGGCACATTGCCATCATATTTACCAGGAACAGGTAAATAGCGTAAAGCCTTGGTGCAACCAACTTCTGATGTAAAATAACCCAACAGGGTTAATTCTTTCATCATCCTGAAGTAATGGTTTGGCTCTGTCTCCTTTTTGGTTTTCTGATACGCTTTCTGCTCGTTGTCCAACTGAGTTAAAAAAGCAGTGCGCTGTTTAGCATCGCATTCCATAAATTTTTTGCCTTGCCTTTTCCTGCATTCTTCATCTAATTGGGACACGCCTTTGGTAAAGGTTTTCTGGTTCTCCGGATCATAACAATCCTTTACCATTATTGCCATAAAATGGCCGATACCTGCAGCTTTTGCACCAGGTGTACTGGTAGCAGGTAAAATAGTATCCCCAACTTCATCTAAGAAATTGATCTGGTCCTGACTGAATAATTCCTTTACTTTTTCGGGCGCAGATTTACAGCCACTGATAAAAAGTTCCGTACCTACTATTGTGCCCCCTAATAACCAGGCAACTTTTGTAATGGCTTCTCTCCTATCCATATTTTTTAGCGATAAAAACAGTATGTGATAAAATTTTAAATTATACTTTTAAACTCCATCCCTGGCGATATTCACGTTTTACATAACGGTTTACATCATCGAAATTGGTGATCTTCATGTTCTGATTGTCCCAAAGCATTTTAATGTGCCCGCCTTTCAGATCGTTTCCTCTTACGGCGAGATTAGCCATCAGTAAAGCCTCGGTTAACGGGCCAGCGACTTCAAAAGAGGAACTTACCTCTTTCTTGCCATAACCGGCCAGGCAAGCTTCTACCCATTGGGCATAATGTCCGTCAGCTTGTCCCGGTACGCGCGGTATGGTTTGCTTTACCTGTACTTCTTTGGTGCGGGAAGTTGGCAATAACAACGGATTAGCAGAATATGTACTGGCCATCATTTTTCCTTTTGTACCAATAAAGAGTATCCCGTTTCCGTCATCGCCAAAACGTTCGTTAGCGCCCAATTCATTAGGCCTTTCAGGCTGTATGCCGCCATCCATCCAATGCAAAATCACCTCACCTTTCGTTTTTTTCGTTTTAGGGAAAGTAAGCGTAACATGGCTGGAAGGCGGGCAGCTATCCGGGAATATGCCGCGTTTAAATTCATCAACATAAACACTGCCTACACTCGCCTGTACATCTTTTGCGTATTGCAATCCCAAAACCCTGAACGGCGCTTCAACTAAATGGCAGCCCATATCGCCCAAAGCACCTGTACCATAATCCCACCAGCCACGCCAGTTAAAGGGAACCAATTTATCAACATAATCTTTTTGTGGTGCTGTGCCCAGCCATAAATCCCAGTCTAATTCTTTTGGTACATCCGCTTTGGTAGTTGGCCAAGGGATGCCTTGTGGCCAAACCGGGCGGTCTGTCCAGCAATAAACCGTATGTACATCACCGATCACGCCGTTATCATACCACTCTGCCAGTTGCCGCGTGCCATCGTTTGACGAACCCTGGTTACCCATTTGGGTCACTACTTTATATTTTTTTGCAGCTTCCGTCAGCATCCGCGCTTCATAAATGTCGTGCGTTAAGGGCTTTTGCACATAAACGTGCTTGCCCTGTTGCATGGCAGCCATAGCAATAATGGCATGGTTGTGGTCAGGGGTGGATACCGAAACGGCGTCAATATTTTTGGCTTCTTTGTCAAGAAGTTTGCGCCAGTCTTTGTAATATTTTGCTTTTGGAAAGCTTGCAACAGATTTTGCAGCCCGGCGGTCATCTACGTCGCACAAGAAACCTATTTCTGCTTTTCCGCTTTTGTAGAAATTAGCAATGTCACTTTGGCCTTTTCCGCCTGCGCCAACTCCTGCGACTATCAACCGGTCGCTTGGTGCGGTGTAACCTTTTCCGCCCAAAACAAAGCGCGGTACGATCGTGAATGCAGCGGCAGCAATTGCCGAGTTTTTAATAAAATCGCGCCGCGATTTTTGCTGTAGAGGTGTGGTGTTTTCAGCCATTGTTTTAATTATAAATTGTTATGGTTAACATTTGCTAATGTTACAACTTGTTTAAATCTATCCCTAAAAATTTGTGTGCTTCTTTTACCACTACAAAGTTTATATATTTTATGCTTATAAAAGAAGCATTCAAATGTATTTTATAAATCCCAACAAACCTTAAATATTCAACTTTTTCATTTCCCCAACAGCATGGTCAACTGCGCGTGCTGTTAAAGCCATATAAGTAAGTGAAGGGTTTTGGCAAGCAGATGACACCATAGCCGCACCGTCTGTTACAAAAACATTTTTTGCATCCCAGACCTGGTTCCACTCATTTAATACAGAAGTTTTAGGATCACGCCCCATACGTGCAGTACCCATTTCATGTATGCCCTTGCCTAATACAGCTTCTGCGTTAAATGCTTTTACATTTTTAACCCCGCCTGCCTCCAAAATCTCTTTAGCATCCTGCATCATATCTACACGCATTTTCTTCTCATTGTCCCTTATAACAGCGTCTATGGCCAGAACAGGCAATCCCCATTTATCCTTTTTGGTTTTATCCAGGTAAGCGCGGTTGTCATGATAAGGCAGCGTTTCACCAAATCCCCCCATGCCCATTGTCCAGGAGCCTGGTTCTGATAGTGCATCTTTAAACTCACCGCCGATATTCATTTCCGGGATATCCCTGCTCCATCTTTCCCTACCGGCACTCCCCTGGTATCCAAAACCTCTGATATAATCACGTTTTTCACCATTCAGGTTTCTAAAACGTGGTATATAAATATTATTTGCGCGGCGTCCGTAATAATATTTATCGTCATAACCTTCCACCTCACCGGAAGCCCCTACGCTTAAATGGTGGTCCATCAAATTATGGCCTAACTCGCCGCTGCTGCTGCCTAAACCATCAGGCCAGATATCAGTTGCTGAATTCATCAGTACCCATGCACTGTTTAACGTTGATGCATTAAGAAAAATGATCTTAGCAAAATACTCGTAAGTTTTATTGGTTTCTGCATCAAGTACCTCTACCCCTTTTGCTTTTTTTGTATCCTTATCATACAGTATTTTAGTTACGATAGAAAAAGGGCGCAGGGTTAAATTGCCGGTTGCTGCTGCAGCAGGCAGGGTTGCAGATTGTGTACTAAAATAAGCACCAAAAGGGCAACCTAACCAACATTTATTACGGTACTGGCAGTTTGTACGGTTATTGTGTGGAACCGTGATGTTGGCCGTACGGCCTATAATCATTGGCCGCAACCCTTTATAATGTTCTTTTAGCCGTGCCGCCACATCTTTTTCAACAATGTTCATTTCCATGGCAGGCATAAAATCGCCATCAGGCAAAATAGCCAACCCGTCCCTGTTGCCAGAAATACCTGCAAATTTTTCTGCATAACTGTACCATGGTGCTATATCTTTATATCTTATTGGCCAGTCAACGGCTATTCCGTCTTTTGCATTGGCTTCAAAATCAATATCCGCCCAACGGTAAGACTGCCTGCCCCACATTAAAGAACGGCCTCCAACATGGTATCCCCTAAACCAATCAAATGGTTTAACTTCTACATAAGGGCTTTCTTTTTCATTCACCCAATAATCGAGGTTGGTTTCGTTTAAAGGATAGTCCCTTTTTAAAACCGGGTAATCCTCAATCATTTTTTGCGTACGTCCTCCGCGGTGCGGAAATTCCCAGGGGGCTTTATTGGCGTTTACATAATCCTTGATATGTTCAATGTTTTTGCCTCGCTCTAAAATAATAGTTTTCAGCCCCTTTTCAGTCAGTTCTTTAGCTGCAAAACCGCCAGAAATACCGGAACCAATTACAATTGCATCATATACGTTGCTGGCCATAAATTAATAAATTAAATAGGATATTTGGTTGTGATGGCTAAAGTAGAAATTAGTTTTAGAATATTTTAGAATATTTTAATAAATACAAAAACTTTACAATAAATTTTTGTGCTAAGATTGTATTTGGCAAACCCTGTGATTTATTATCCCTACTTGTTGTTGTAGTATTTACCTAAACCTGACCCATACTCTTTTTATATATAAAATCCATATATTACTTTTGCATTTTAACAACAGATGAGTAAGCAGGGAAGAATATTAGTGGCCATGAGTGGTGGGGTAGATAGTTCGGTAGCCGCAGTAATGCTGCACGAGCAGGGGTATGAAGTGATCGGACTGACCATGAAAACCTGGGATTATGCTTCCTCCGGCTCCGGCTCAAAAGAAACCGGCTGCTGCAGTTTAGATAGCATAAACGATGCACGTGCCCTTGCCGTTGGTTATGGCTTTCCGCATTATATCCTCGATATCCGTAGTGAATTTGGCGGTTCTGTCATCAATAATTTTGTGGACGAATACCTTGCCGGCCGTACTCCAAACCCATGCGTGCTTTGTAACACACATATCAAATGGGAAGCTTTATTAAAAAGGGCGGATAAATTAGATTGCGAATTTATTGCGACCGGCCATTACGCCAACATCAGGCAGCAGGACAACGGCCGGTATGTTATTTCCAAAGGCCGCGACGAGCATAAAGACCAATCGTATGTGTTGTGGGGCGTTTCGCAAAAAAACCTGGCGCGTACACGCTTTCCTTTAGGTTCTTTTACCAAGCCTGAAATTAAAAATATGGCGGTGGAAATGGGTCAATTAGAGCTGGCCGGTAAAAGCGAAAGCTATGAAATTTGTTTTGTGCCTGACAACGATTACCGCGCTTTCCTGAAACATCAGGTAGCGGATCTGGAAGAAAGGGTTGCAGGCGGAAATTTTATCCTGCATGACGGAACGGTAGTTGGAAAGCACCAGGGCTATCCCTTTTATACAATCGGCCAACGCAAAGGTCTGGGCATTGCTTTAGGTAAACCCATGTTTGTAACCAAGATCGACCCACACACGAACACTGTGGTTTTAGGAGAACAGGAAGACCTGGAAAGCAGCGAAGCCTGGGTAAGGGATTTTAATTTGGTTAAATACGATAACTTACACAATTCGATTGAAGCGACCACTAAAATCAGGTATAAAGACCAGGGGGCGTTAAGTACGGTAACGCAAATGAACGATCACTTAAAAATAGATTTTCACCATCGCGTTGCCGGTATTGCTCCGGGCCAGTCTGCTGTGTTTTATGAGGGAAATGATCTGCTGGGCGGCGGTTTTTTAATTTGATCTATAGCTTCAGGCAATACTTCTTTTATCGATACTTTTTTGATAAATACTGATTTTCAATATTTAAAAGCAAATAAATATTGTGTTTAGCGTATCTATATGTTTCCTTTGCAAAACTAATCCATATTAATGGCAAAAAACTTACTGATAGTAGAGTCTCCGGCAAAAGCCAAAACGATTGAAGGATATCTTGGCAAAGATTTTACGGTAAAATCAAGTTATGGACATATCCGTGATTTGGTAAAATCTGACGATGCCATTGATATTGCCAACGGCTTTACGCAAAAGTATGAAGTGCCTGCCGATAAAAAGCAGGTAGTGAGCGAATTAAAGAAGTTAGCTAAAGAAGCAGACATCGTTTGGCTTGCTTCGGATGAAGACCGCGAAGGAGAAGCCATTTCCTGGCACTTATTTGAAACTTTAGGTTTAGAAGAAGGCAACACGCGCCGCATCGTTTTTCACGAAATCACCAAACCTGCGATTTTAAAAGCGATAGAATCACCGCGAAAAATAGATTATAACCTGGTAAACGCGCAGCAGGCGCGCCGCGTGTTGGACCGATTGGTTGGGTTTGAACTTTCTCCGGTTTTGTGGAAAAAGATCAAACCTTCGCTTTCTGCCGGCCGTGTGCAATCTGTTGCAGTGCGCTTGATTGTAGAACGGGAACGCGAAATCAATAAATTTAAACCGGAAGCTGCTTATCGTGTGATTGCTGTTTTTATCACCGGAAAAAACAAAGAAACATTTAAAGCAGAATTGCCGGCCCGTTTTGTACAGCAAAGCGATGCAGAAAAGTTTTTACAGGATTGTGCAGATGCCATTTTCAAGATCGGCAGTTTAGAAACCAAACCTTCCAGGCGGGCACCTGCCGCTCCTTTCACCACTTCTACTTTACAACAGGAAGCCAGCCGGAAATTAGGTTTTTCGGTTTCCAGGACGATGTCTGTAGCCCAACGTTTATACGAATCCGGAAAGATAACTTATATGCGTACAGATTCTGTCAACCTATCAGACACGGCCCTGGATGCAGCAGCAAAAGAAATCGATTCGGCCTACGGGGATAAATACTACCAGTTTAGGAAATACAAAACCAAATCTGCCAGTGCCCAGGAAGCGCACGAAGCTATTCGCCCAACTTACTTTAACCAGCATACAACCGAGGGGGAATCTGCAGAAGTACGTTTGTACGAACTGATCTGGAAACGCGCCATCGCCTCGCAGATGAGCGAAGCCTTGTTTGAAAAAACAACCGCTAAAATCAGCATTTCTACACGTAAAGAAGAATTGGTTGCCAATGGCGAAGTATTGCGTTTTGATGGTTTCTTAAAGGTTTACTTAGAATCTTCTGATGAGGAAGAGGAAAACAAAACGGACGACAGCAGCGACAATGCTATTTTACCTCCGCTGGCAAAAGGCCAGGAGTTAAACCTTCGTGACCTAAGTGCTACGGAACGCTTTACCCGTCCGCCCGCAAGAAACACAGAAGCCAGTTTGGTAAAAAAACTGGAAGAACTTGGCATCGGCAGGCCTTCCACCTACGCGCCTACTATTTCTACCATACAAAACCGTGGCTACGTTGTTAAAGAAGACCGCGAAGGCAAAACCCGAAATTACCATGTATTAAGGCTGGTTAATAAAAAAGTAGCTAAAGAGCAAAAATCAGAAATTACAGGCGCAGAAAAAGGAAAATTATTTCCGACAGATATTGGCGCTGTGGTAAATGATTTTTTGGTACAGCATTTCAACGGCATTGTCGATTTTCATTTTACTGCCGGTGTAGAAAAACAGTTTGACGAAATTGCACAAGGCTTGGAAGACTGGACAAAAATGCTGCACAAGTTTTATACGCCTTTTCATCAGGAAGTAGAAGAAACAATTAAAACAGCTGACAAAGCGCGCGGAGAACGGGATCTGGGCGTAGATCCAAAAAGCGGAAAAAAGATTTCGGTACGCATTGGCCGTTATGGCCCTTTTGTACAAATTGGAGAAGCAATTGAAGGCGAAGAAAAACCCGTTTATGCCAGTCTTCGTGCCGGGCAAATGATCGAAACCATTACTTTGGAAGAAGCGCTCGAACTGTTTAAGCTGCCAAAAAAAATTGGTGTTTTTGAAGATCAGGAAATGACGGTTGCAATTGGCAAATTTGGCCCTTACATCCGCCACAACAGCACGTTTTATTCCCTGCCAAAAGGTGTTGACCCTTTGGATGTAGATGAAAAAGCAGGCATCGAAATCATCGAAAACAAGCGCCAGGCCGATGCAGATAAATTGATCAAATCTTTTAAAGAAGACCCGGGCGCGCGTATAGAAAACGGACGCTGGGGGCCATATCTCAAATTCGGCAAGCTCAACATCAAGCTTCCCAAAGGAAAAGAAGCAACAGAACTTACTTACGAAGATTGCAAAACACTGGCAGAAGCGGCCGAAAAAGAACCTAAAAAGCCGGCGAAAAAATTCGCGAAGAAAAAATAGTTTAAACCTGTTTCTTTTAAACGAGACCGGTTATTTAAATAGGAAATGCTTAAAGATCTGCCACAAAATAAAGTTGAAGATATAGCCATTGCAGTAGCGTTGGAAGCCGAAAACCCCGAAAGTAAAACCTGGTATGTTTACCTGATCAATTTAAAAGCCGAGGGGATTGAGAACGCGCTTGTTACTTCGCGCGGGTACGGAAATAAAGATGGCGAAGAGGTAAAAACTTCTACTTTGCGCCATGCTTTTCCTAAAGTTGCCGGTCAGAGTTTTGCTTTGATCGAACCAATTGACGAACAAACTTTCGGCCTCGCCAACGAATATTGGCTGAGCTATTACATCAATGGCCAGATTTACGATAAGAAATTTATTTTCCTGCCCGAAAGTATCGTCGAATCCAACTTTATCCGTCTCCCGTTTTTAAACAAGCCGGGTGTGATGATTAAGTGAGAAGAAGCTGTTAGCTATTGGCTATTGGCTATTGGCTATTGGCTATTGGCTAACGGAAACAAAACAGCAATTGTATAAATGCTTCTTTTATCACCTAAAAATCAGTGTTGTGTTTCTGTCATCCTGGACTTGTTTCAGGATCCCTCAGGATATACAAAGATGCTTTTCACGAGGGATCCTGAAACAAGTTCAGGATGACGACAGTATGCTTCTTTTATCACTTAAAAATTGGTGTTGTGTTTTAACTTGACTGCAATACCGCTCTCCTTCTCCACCAAATTGTAAGTTTCTTTCCACCTGATTCAATATCAACAGCTTCTGCCTATCTTTGCTTTATGAATACAGCAGAACTGTTAGACCGCGCCCTTCAGTTTGAATTTTTAACGATTGAAGAAGGCCTTTTTCTTTACAACCATGCTTCCACAGCCGAACTGATGTTTACGGCCAATGAGTTGAGAAAAATCCAGATACCGCATGGCAAAGTTACCTGGCAGATAGACCGTAATGTAAACACCACAAACGTTTGTATTGCCAATTGCAAGTTTTGTAATTTTTTCAGAAGGCCGGGACATGCAGACAGTTATATCACTGATATTGAAACTTACAAACAGAAAATAGAAGAAACTTTTAGATACGGCGGCGATCAACTGTTGTTGCAGGGAGGCCATCACCCGGATCTTGGTTTACAATTTTATGTTGACCTGTTTAAGGAACTGAAACAATTATATCCAAACTTAAAATTGCATTCTTTAGGCCCGCCGGAAATTGCACACATTGCAAAGCTGGATAAACTGAGCCACACCGAAGTTTTATCGGCCTTAAAAGAAGCAGGTTTGGATTCGCTTCCCGGAGCCGGGGCAGAAATTTTAAATGACCGCGTGCGCCGCTTAATTTCCAAAGGAAAATGCGGTGGAAAAGAATGGCTGGATGTGATGCGTGCTGCACATCAGCTTAACCTGCCAAGTTCGGCAACCATGATGTTTGGGCATGTTGAAACTTTGGAAGAACGCTTTGAGCATTTGGTTTGGATACGCGAAGTACAAGCAGAAAAACCGGCTGATGCTTATGGTTTTGTGGCCTTTATCCCCTGGCCTTTCCAGGATGACGGAACATTGCTGCGGAAAGTAAGGGGCATTACCAATAATGTAAGTGGGAACGAATATATCCGGATGATTGCTTTGAGCAGGATCATGCTGCCAAACATCAAAAACATACAGGCTTCCTGGTTAACAGTTGGAAAACAGGTTGCACAATTATGCTTACAAGCTGGTGCAAATGATTTTGGATCGATCATGATCGAAGAAAACGTGGTATCGGCAGCCGGAGCACCGCATCGTTTTACGGCAAAAGGCATCCAGAATGCGATTGCCGAAGCCGGATTTGAACCGCAGTTACGCAATCAGAAATACCAGTGGCGCGAACTACCTGTAGAATTGGAAGAACAGGTGATCAATTATTAAAAATGCTTCTTTTACAGCCATAAAAAAAGAGCGAAAATTTTTCGCTCTTTTTTATTAAATTCTAATTCTTTAATTATGGTTTAAAGAATGGCGTAACAATTCCAACTACTGTAGCCATATCTAATGGTTCATCAAAAGCTTCTGTTGCAGCATTTACAGACGTAGTTCCGCTTACCGCAGGCAGACTTGTAATAGTTACAGGTCCTTGTACAACATTATTTTCTCCTAAATAGCTGGCATCAACTGCAGTGCCGATACTTGTATCGTTTGCACCAGTAATCCAAGGTTTAATGTTAACACCTCGCATCTTACGCAGCATGCGTAAGTGGGAAGCATGTCGTGCTTCTACAGAGTGAATATCTAAAGCGGCGGTTAAAACAACTTTGTTACGCAGCAAATTAGGTGCTTGTCCTTTATAAGCCCTTACACCGGTATCTTCAAAAGTTTCCGCAATTGCAAGCCAGGTATCACTGCTTGTATATACAGTAGGAAAAGTCCCTTTGGCAGTAAAATCAAAATTAGCAGCAGTAAAACTTACAGGCGTACCCCCTAAAGATTTAATAGTATTTGTTAAAAATGTTACGTGGTTATTTTCGTCTGTTTGTATCAAAGTTAAACCTGTCAGTTCGCTTTGACTTAAAGTTGCTTTCATTCCAGCATATGCGGTAGTACTTAAACCGGCGTTATAAAAATTAGCTTCTAAAAATTCTAATTGTAACGCATAATTTAATATACCAACAATAGTACTTGTTGATTGCTGTGCATAAGCTTTTTTAAATAAAGAGCCTAAAGCAAAAGGCAAGGCAACAACGGCTACTTTTGAACCGAAGCTGGTGATATTTTTGATCGCGGCACGGCGCGGGCTGATCTTGTCTTGAAACTCGGGATCAACTTTTTCTATTTCTTCTATGATGTTTAATAAATTCATGATATTTTTTTTTAAGATGTAGGTAAACCGTCTGCGTTAATTTTAGTAGTGATGTAAGCACCGGCAATAGCCAAAACCTGAGGTGGGGTTCTATCGTATTCCAAACCATTTCCACTTACGTTAACCACATCCATCCCAACAAAAGTGTTTGGGGAGATCAAATCCCTGATCAAAGCAGCATGCCTGGCTTCAACAGAAACGATTTTACCGGCAATTGTTAAATAAGCTGCATTTTGGATTAAGTAACCTGCACCATTATAAGCAGAAACACCAAGATCTTCAAATGCTTTGGCAGTAGCCAAAACACTATCACGACTGCTAAAATTAATTGAACTAAAATTTACCTGTAATGCAGAGATAGCATTTTGGCCTAAAAAGGCTTTAAAAAATTCCCTGTGGGCAACTTCATGATCGCGGATGTCTGTTAAATAAGCTGTTTCATTTGCTGTGATGCCGGAATAAGGTGTTGCTGCAACCTGGATATAAAAAGCTGCTTCCAATTGCTCTAAAGCATAAGCATAATTTAAAATTCCGTAATCGCCAGTTCCGAGATATACGCCTGTGAAAGAGTTTCTGTCTTTTTTACAAGCTTCGGCAGCCAGTAAACCTACGGCCGCAGTACCTGCACCTGCATAACGCAGGAACTGTCTCCTTTGCATTTTTTGTGACGACCCTGCTTCCGGAGAAGATAAGATCTGATCATCTTTTTTTGTGAAAATTTCCATGATTGTTAATTAATAGTTAGTGTAGTTGAGTGATTTTGATATGATATACGAATAATGTTTATTGGCAGATTTTAAATTTTTACTGTTATTTCAAAGTAAAATTAAAAGGAAAGTTTAGTCATTTAAAAACACTTAAACCTTGTAAGCTATTCTTTTCTTTGAACGTGGCTTAAGGGCGTTTTGTTTGTATGAACACATAATTCTTTTCTAATAAGTGGTTAGTGCCTGTTAAAATTTTGTTCCATTGATTTTAGATGCTTCTTTTACCACCCAAAACCTCTTTGGACCACCGCTTTAAAACAGAAAAAAACAAGGCCCCGAAGTGCCGCAGCTGTTAAAAACCAATTTATACCAATGAAAAACATTAAACTTCCAGGCTTTTTATATAGGTATAACACGCAATACCGAACTAACATGTATAAAAGAAGCACCGTGTTTTTTCGGATATAAATTAAACGGCTTTTAATCTTTCTATTTACTTTTTTACAATTGTTTACCGATGAACTTGTTTAAACTTTACCTTTTGTGATAGGATAATTTATGGAAATAGCGCTCATCCCCCTAACCCCCTTTAAAAGGGGGAAGTATAACGCCTATCTTTCCAACGTTATCCTGTTTTAGACATTTGGCGTTTGCAGGTTCCCCCTTTGAAGGGGGCAAGGGGGATGACATCCTGTTTTTATACCCATAAAAGAAGTACGCAACACACCGGCAGAGAAAGTTTAAACAAGTTCCGATATAAAAACATCCTGTCCACAAGCAATACATAACATATACTATTGACAATACTTAAAGACAACGCTTTTTTTATCTTTGGGCGTTTAACAAAAAGGAATGGTTATTACAGAGGTTACGGACAAAAAAAGCAGGAAAGATTTTTTAAAAGCCGCAAAGATCATCTATAAAAACGATCCAAACTGGATTTGTCCGCTTGATGAAAATGTGGAAGCTATTTTTGACCCTCAAAAAAACAACTTTTTCAAATACGGAAAATGTACAAGATGGGTTGTTAAAAACAACACCGGTGATTTGATTGGCCGTATTGCTGCTTTTATCAATGAAAAAAAAGCATACCAAAACGAGCAGCCTACGGGCGGCATTGGTTTTTTTGAAAGCATTAACGACGAAAAAGTTGCTTTTCTGCTATTTGACACTGCGCAAAAATGGTTGAAAGAGCAGGGTATGCAAGCCATGGACGGTCCAATAAACTTTGGGGAGAACGATAATTTCTGGGGTTTGTTGATAGAAGGTTTTACCCCTCCTTCTTATGGCATGAACTACCATCACCCCTATTATAAAGCTTTCTTTGACCATTATGGATTTTATATCCTTTATGAGCAAATTTCAAACCACCTGGATATAAATAAACCTTTTCCAGAGCGGTTTACCAAGGTGGCAAACTGGGTTGCCAAGAAGCCGGGGTATGAGTTCAAAAACTTTGAAAGCAAAAATATTGATGCTTTTGCGGCTGATTTTATAGAAATCTACAATGATGCGTGGCATGACTTTACCAACTTCACCCCAATAAACAAACAAACCATATTAGAAAGTTTCCGGAAGATGAAGATTATTATGGATCCTAAACTGATCTGGTTTATCTACATTAATAAAGAACCGGCTTCATTTATTGTTATGTTGCCTGATGCCAACCAGATGATAAAAGGCCTTGACGGCAAATTAAACCTGATTGGCAAATTGAAGTTTCTTTACCGGAGATATAAAGGCGTAAACCGATTGAGGGCTGTTGTAATGGGGACCAAGCAAAAATTCCAGAAGCATGGCTTAGAGTCGGCCATATTTATCAAACTGAAAGAATATGTGCTTCCCTTAAAACAATACAATGAACTGGAACTATCGTGGGTGGGTGATTTCAACAAGAAAATGCTGGCCCTTCATGAAGCGATGAATGTAGAATTTGGAAAAAGACATGTTACCATGCGCTACCTATTTAAATAACCCAACATTCTTTCTGAAGTACAGCTTATGCCATAGCTTTAGGATGTCTCAGTTCTTCGTACAATTCAATCACCTTTTTTTGCAGGTCAATTACTTCTGCTTCGCGTTCAACCAGTTTTTTCTGGATAGATTCCATTTCCGAAACTGATTTTTGTTCCTGTTCTGCATCATTAAAGGTCAACAATTGAACAACAGACATTTCATACAATTTCGAAATCTGTTCCAACCGCGACAAATTAATATCCGTAATACCCGTTTCAATTTTAGAAAATGCAGGGATAGATATGTCCAACTGTTTGGCAACATCTTCCTGGCTCCAGCCTTTTTGATGACGTAACAACCTGATTTTTTTTCCTAAGGATTTCATAGCTTAATTTATAATTTAAAGCAATTTATAATACACCATTCTATACGGTTATTTTGAAAATTAGTTATTGGTTTATGAAGATTTTAATTATGTTATAAAATTTTTTCAATAAAAAGGGCCAAATCAGAGCCGGAAAAAGTACCAGAACTCATCAGCAGCAAATTAGTATCCCTAAAATTTAATTGTTTAAGGTAGCTGAAGAATAATTTTGAATCGTCAAAAAACAACAGATCTTCTTTTTTAAATGCTTCTTTTACTACTGCGGCTGTATAAGGTTCCATATTTTTCTGAGAAAACACATGTTTGTCAATAAAAACAATGGCTTCCGTGGCATCGTCCATCGTTCCGGCATATTCTTGCAGGAAAGTTTTATTCAGGCTGCTAAAAGTATGCAGCTCTATACATGCTATTAATTTCCTTTGCGGAAACTGCTTTTTCACAGCTTTTATGGTAGCCGAAAGCTTGGAAGGCGAATGTGCAAAATCTTTATAAACATTTGTTTGTGGGTTAATGCCGATCAGTTCCAATCGTTTTGCCGCTCCTTTAAAGCTGCAAATGGCTTTATAAAAGGTTTCTTCAGCAATTTTCAATGCAACACATACTGCTTTTGCGGCTTCAATATTTAAAAGGTTATGATCGCCAAAAACCTGTAATGGATATTCACGGCTGCCGTACATCAAACTGGTAACCCCGTTATTGATTTTGTAACCAGGCAAAGCATAAGCAATTTTTTCAACAGCAGCGGGATGTTTTTCCACCATTTCCTTCAGCGCTTTGTCTTCTTCACAATAAATCAATTTACCGCCAGGTTGTATGGTATCCACAAACAACGAAAATTGTTCTGCATAATTATCAAATGTTGGAAACACATTGATGTGGTCCCAGGCAATTCCACTGATCACAGCAATATTAGCTTTGTATAAATGGAACTTGGGCCTTCTGTCGATAGCAGATGACAAATATTCATCCCCTTCGATAATCATCAGCGGTGCGTCGTCCGTAATTTTCACCATCGTATCAAAACCTTCCAGTTGCGCCCCAACCAAATAATCAAACTCAAGCGATGCTTCTTTTAGCACATGTAAAATCATGGAAGTAATGGTTGTTTTACCATGACTGCCGCCAATTACCACACGTATTTTATCACGCGATTGCCCGTAAACGTATTCAGGATAAGAATATACTTTGAGGCCTATTTCCTGGGCCTTCAACAGTTCCGGGTTATCTGCCCTGGCGTGCATACCTAAAATAATGGCATCCAAATCCGCTGTAATCCTTTGTGCATCCCAGCCTTCATTTGCCGGAAGCAGGCCAAACTTTTCCAGCCTTGATTTGGAAGGTTCTGTAAAAACATCATCAGAACCACTTACCGTAAATCCTTTTTTGTGCAAAGCAATAGCAAGGTTGTGCATGGCACTTCCACCCATTGCAATGAAATGTATCTTCATGTAAAAACCAGTAGCTGTTTAATTTATAATTATAAGAATAAAGTTATGGATATTAAACTATAAGATGAGGAAAAACAGTAGTTACAACGTAAATTTTGCTGCTGTCCAATCCTGTTTTTTTTGATGTTCCAGGTATTGCAGTTGATGTTTTCCTGCCGCTACTTTTAATATATCCAGGTCAGGGGTTTCGTAAAAACCACTTAAAAACAGCAGGCCGCCGGATTTTAAACTACGGGCATAAGTTTCCATCTGATCCAGCAAAATATTCCGGTTGATGTTGGCCAGGATGATATCAAACCGTTCATCCGGAATGGCTTCTTTTGAACCGCATATAACCCTGATCCCGTTTACCTGGTTTAATGCTGCATTTTCCGCTGCACTTTCACAGCAAACCGGGTCATGATCAATTGCGGTTACTTCTGCTGCGCCTTTTTTAGCTGCCAGGATGGCCAGAATACCAGTACCGCAGCCCATGTCTAACGTTTTTTTGCCGGTAAAAACAGTATCGAGCATAAAATCCATCATCATGGAAGTGGTTTGATGATGGCCGGTTCCGAAAGCCATTTTAGGGTCGATCAGGATTTCATAAGGAAAATCAGGTTGAGGTTCATGAAAAGTTGCACGCACCCAAACCTGGTCTTTGATTTGTATCGGCTGAAAATTGCTTTCCCAAACCTCGTTCCAGTTTTTATGCGGGATGAGGTTCACTTCATAAGAAAAAGCCAGGACCTGATGAAAAGGTTCTAAACGTTCGTCCAGTTGCACACGGTTAAAAACTGCCGCCGGAATGTAAGCTTTGAACCCAAAATCCAATTCTTCAAAAGTATCAAAACCAGCTTCCGCCAATTCGTTCATCAGCAAATCCTGTTGGTATTCTTCCTCAAAAATAGTGGTAAAGAGTAATTCGCAATAATTCATTTACTTAATTGCCGGGTTTTAATTTAGGTGTGAAGGTGCTGCTTTTCCTCAAATAAAACTTAAGGGCATCTCTAAAAACCCGTATTATTTGTTTGGCCTCACCTTTAATTCCTCTCCATTGGAGAGGAAAAGGAGCGTTTTTAGAGATGCCCTTAAGTTTTTTAGGGCCGGTTTAAGTTTTTTCAGATGCTTCTTTTACCCTGTAAAAAACACTAAAATCATGCACTCCTTTTATCGGTACAAAATATAAACACCTATTTTATGGGCATAAAAGAAGCATTATCGATTTTCAAAAATGAAATTTAAAAGGGCGTTAAATTGGTTAGTTTATTTTAGAAGTCTTACAAATTGAGTTATGGCATCAACCAATTTTGCATCAATTGGTAAATCGGGATTGTTATAAGTTTCCCGGTTTTTCGCCTGGTCGGCCGGGGCCTGCTTTAAAATATGGTTCATCCCTTCCAACAAAACCAAACTTGCATCGGGCTTTGCTTTTTTCAGTTTCTGTGCGTCGGCAACTTGTACCTGGATATCTGTAGTCCCCTGCAAAATCAAAACCGGGATTTTAAGCTTTTGAATTTCTGTTTGAGGGTTGTATTTGAACCAGGAAATCAGGTAAGGCTGAACGCTTGGGCGAAACAACGGATCTGTTGCCCCGGCTTTTACCGTCATCCCTTTACTCAAACTGTCCAACCATGCCAAACTGGTTTTATATGCTTCCGGCGGCCCGTTCTTTAATTGGGCTTCCAGTATTTTATTGGCCTTGTCCCCTGCGCCTGCCAATGAAATATAGGCGTTTACTTTTTCCCTTTCGGCAGCAAGCATCCCAACCAAAGAACCTTCACTGTGGCCTAAAACGATAACTTTAGAAAACCTTGGATCATCTTTTAATAACTTGACAAAAGCAACGGCATCATTTACATAATCATCAAAACGAAGATCGGTTTCTGTTTTTGTTGTACGTGTTTCCCCGCTGTACCTTTTATCGTAACGCAACGTTGCAATACCTGCTTTGCCCAAAGCTTCTGCCAGTTTAAAGTTAGAAGCTGCGTTTATACCAAAACCATTGCCGTTGCGGTCTGTCGGGCCGGAACCGGCAATAATTAAAACCACCGGGATTTTGCCGCTACTGTTTTTAGGGTTGATTATTGTGCCTGAGAGATTAGCGTCGGGCAAAGTCAAAGCAACAGCAGTTTCGGTTAAACCCGGGTCAATTGCTGTTGTTTTTTCTTCCTGATAAGGTTGTACCAATAAGCCGCTCATTTTATTTTCTGCATCCAACGCAATTTTCAGCGCAAAAACACCATTGGTAAAAGTTGTTTTATACACCGCCATTGTTGTATTGAAGCTTTTAAACTCCGTGCTTTTTATATCGCCCAGTTGTGCTTTAAGCTGCCCCATCGTTTGCTGCGTTTTTTCAAGCGGAAGTGCCGTTTGCATTTTTGCGTTGAACATGATGAAAATAGCATGGGCATCTGCATGGTTGTAAAGGTTGGTAAATTGGTTTATAGCTGTTTTATAATTGGCAGGCTCGGTTTGTGCAAACAGCAGGCATGGAAAAACAAGTGGTAAAAGAAGTATTGAAAATATTTTTTTCATGAGAGGGGATCTTGTTGGTGATTGGTGGGGAACAAACACTGTTGTAAATATATTATAATTGAGGGTATGTTTGCATATATGATTGTTTAAACTAATTTTATCAACTTAAATTTATAAAAATCATGACTTATACAGCCAGTCCTTCCCGTTATCAAAATATGGAATACCGCCGCTGCGGAAAAAGCGGACTTAAACTTCCGGCCGTTTCGCTGGGTTTGTGGCACAACTTCGGTGATGTGGATGTGTTGGACAATTTCCGCAACACGTTGAAACTGGCTTTCGACAGCGGCATTACACACTTTGACCTGGCCAACAATTATGGCCCGCCGCCGGGATCGGCAGAAGAAAACTTTGGAAGGATTTTACATGAAGATTTTAAGGCTTACCGCGATGAATTCATCATTTCCAGCAAAGCCGGTTATTTGATGTGGGACGGCCCGTACGGTGAGTGGGGCTCGAAAAAATATTTGGTTTCGAGTTTGGATCAAAGTTTAAAACGGATGAAACTGGATTATGTGGATATTTTCTACTCGCATCGCCCCGACCCGGAAACACCGCTGGAAGAAACGATGGGTGCTTTAGATTTGATCGTTCGCCAGGGAAAAGCATTGTATGTGGGCATTTCCAATTATCACCCAAAAGAAGCAGCAGAAGCATTTCGCATTTTAAAAGAACTGGGCACACCATGCTTGATCCATCAACCTAAATATTCGATGTTTGAGCGTTGGGTGGAAGAAGAAGGTTTGCTGGATTTGTTGGAACAGGAAGGCGTTGGCTGTATCCCGTTTTCGCCGCTGGCACAAGGCTTGTTAACCAACAAATACTTGCACGGCATCCCGGAAGATTCGCGTATTGCCAAAGGGGTTGGTTTTCTAACCGAAAACAACTTAACAGAAGAAAAACTTGGCCAGATCCGAAGGTTGAATGATATTGCCCAACAACGTAATCAATCTTTGGCACAAATGGCTTTGTCCTGGATCTTGAAAGACCAGCGTATAACTTCTGTTTTAATTGGTGCAAGCAAACCGGAACAATTAACCGATTCTTTAAAATGTTTGGAAAACACTTCTTTTACCGGAGAAGAATTGAAAGCGGTAAATGAAATTTTAGGCTGAGATTTTTAGGCGGTAAAAGAAGCATCGGTTTGGATGGGGCAATGCTTCTTTTATCACTTATTTTTTGGTTTTGGATTTATGCCGATTGCAGCACCAAGATAAAAGAAAAAAGATTGATCTAATTTTGATCCTGTCAACTGCTCTGGAAATACAATAAGATGTTCACCAAATTTTGGTGATAGAAAAAGTGTTTTATTTAACTTATATCTGCCCAAATTTGCTTCAACACGTGGCCCACTTAAATTACCAGCAGAACCATATTTCGTGTTGTTCAAATTGAACTCAGCAGTAACATCTAGATAAATATCTTTGTAATCTTTTTCCTCCCGTTTTTGATTGGGAAATATTTTACCGACAATCTGATTAATCAAATAAAAAGGATAAACGGTAACTCCTGCCCCTGCTGCAAGTACATTTAAATTTGGTTTTCCATACCTTCCATAAGCAGAACTATAAGCGGCAGTTGCATTTAATGAAATTAGCTTTCCCAAGGAAAATTCCCGCCGCAGACCAATACTTCCGTAAGTTGTAAAACTGCTTCTCGTTTGCTTGTCGCCAACCCCAAAGCGTGGAACGATACTCCAAACGGAGCGATAAGATTTGTAAGATATTGAATCTTGCGCGAAGGATGAAAAGTTGACAATTATTAAAAATAAAGTAAAAAGTTTTTTCATAAACCTGAATAGAGGTAATTTTTTTGTAAGATAGTATTTTAACTTTTACCCATTACGTTTAGAAAGAAATATCCCACAAAAAAAGCCCTTCGTTTCCGAAGAGCTTTTCCATATTCAGTATCTAAAAATTTTTATTGTGCCGTTTCCGGTTTTTGCGGCCGTGGCATTAAAGCTTTGCGCGATAATTTAAATTTACCTTGTTTATCAATTTCCAGTAATTTAACTTTCACTATTTCGCCTACTTCAAAAATACCGTCCATCGTTTCGTAGCGTTTCCAGTCGATCTCAGAAATGTGCAGCAAACCATCTTTGCCCGGCATAATTTCTACGAAAGCGCCAAAAGGCATGATCGTTTTTACTTTGCCTTCGTAGGTTTCGCCAACTTCCGGTTTAGCCACAATATTGCGGATACGGGAAACAGCAGCATCAATAGCCACTTTGTTGTCTGCAAAAATCTCGATGATGCCTTTATTGTCCACTTCTTCAATGGCAATGGTCGCACCGGTTTCACGTTGCATCTCCTGGATGATCTTACCGCCGGGCCCAATGATCGCGCCGATAAACTCTTTGTCAATCGTCATGCTCACAATGCGCGGTGCGTGTGGTTTGTAATCTTCGCGAGGTGCGGCAAGCGTTTTCTTCATCTCGTTAAGGATGTGCAAACGGCCCTCTTTCGCCTGGTCCAAAGCTTTGATCAGCACTTCGTTCGACAAACCATTGATCTTTAAATCCATCTGGCAGGCCACAATACCTTTTTCGGTACCGGTAACTTTAAAGTCCATATCACCCAGATGATCTTCATCACCCAAAATATCAGATAGGATGGCATATTTACCGGTTTTTTCGTCGGTGATCAAACCCATTGCAATCCCGGAAACCGGAGCAGTCAGTTTGATACCGGCATCCATTAATGCCAAAGTTCCGGCGCAAACGGTAGCCATGGAAGAAGAACCGTTGGACTCCAGAATATCAGAAACGACACGGATGGTATAAGGATTTTGCTCCAGTCCAGGCAATACTTTTTTCAAAGAACGCATGGCGAGGTTACCATGGCCGATTTCGCGGCGGCCAGCGCCACGGTTCGGTTTTACTTCGCCGGTTGAAAAACCGGGGAAATTATAGTGCAACAGGAATTTGCTGTATCCGTTGATGAACGCGCCGTCAATCATTTGCTCATCGGTTTTAGAACCTAAAGTAACCGAAGTTAAAGATTGCGTTTCCCCTCGGGTAAACACGGCAGAACCGTGGGCAGCAGGCAAATAACCCACTTCGCTCCAGATCGGGCGGATTTGAGTGGTTGTCCGGCCATCCAAACGTTTACCTTCGTTTACAACCAGGTTACGAACGGCATCATATTGCACGTCGTGGAAATATTTTTTGGCAAGGTCAACTTGTACCGTCTCAGCATCTTTACCCATTTCCGCAATATATCCATCGCGGATTTCTTTAAAACTGTTGCTGCGGTCGTCTTTGCCGGATGCAGAAGCGGCAACGGCATAAACCTTATCGTAAGTGGCCGCAAAAACAGCTTCCCTTAATTCCGGGTTACTTTGCTCATGACTGTAAACGCGCTTTTCGGTCTTGCCCGCTTCTTTGGCCAGTTCAACCTGCGCGGCAACCTGTACTTTAATTGCTTCGTGCGCAAAACTGATCGCTTCCACCATTTCGGTTTCGTCAATTTCGTTGGCTTCGCCTTCCACCATCACAATATCCGTGGCAGAACCGGCAACCATAAATTCTAAAGTTGCTTTTTCCAATTCAGTTCGTGTTGGGTTGATGATCAGTTTGCCATCGATTTTGGCCACGCGGACTTCGGAGATCGGCCCGTTAAAAGGAATATCAGAAACGGAAATGGCAGCCGAAGCAGCCAGACCGGCCAGGCAATCCGGCATAATTTCTTTATCGGCAGAAATTAAGGAGATCATCACTTGTGTATCTGCATGATAATCTTCGGGAAACAAAGGGCGCAATGCACGGTCGACCAGACGGGAGATCAAAACCTCGTAATCCGACAAACGTGCTTCGCGGCGTAAAAACCCGCCGGGAATACGACCGGATGCTGCGTATTTTTCCTGATAATCAACCGAAAGCGGCAAAAAATCCACGCCTGCTTTGGCTTCTTTGGAGGATACTACCGTTGCCAGCAACATCGTGTCGCCCATTTTTACGACCACCGATCCATCAGCCTGTTTGGCCAGTTTTCCGGTCTCGATCTCTACGATTCGGCCATCGCCCAGATCGAATGTTCTTTTAATTGCGTTGTAACTCATTTTTGTTGTTGTGTGGATGCGCTTTTCATCTTTAGAACGCACCTGCTTTTATATAAATTTTATTTTTTTAATTAAAAAAGCCATCTCCAGATGAGATGGCTTTTTTGGAGGAAATTATTCCGGGTTATTTTATAATATCCCTTAGTTCCAGTGCTTTAATAATGGCACGATAACGGTTAATATCCTTTTTAAACAAATAGCCCAGCAAAGAGCGACGTTTACCAACCAGTTTCTGCAAAGAAAGCTGGGTAGAAAAATCTTTTTTGTTTTTTTTCAAATGCCCGGTTAAATGGGCGATACGCGTGGTGAACAAGGCTACCTGGCCTTCCGCAGAACCGGTATCGGTAGCGCTTTGACCATGTTTTGCAAAAATCCCTGCTTTTGCTTCTTTACTTAAATACATTACCTGAATAATATTAAAGCGTGAATAATTTGTGTGAATAGTGGCGCGAAGATAAAGCAAAATTTGTTGGTAAACAAGTGGTTGGCAATGCTTCTTTTATCAAGTAAAAATCAGTGCCCCTGTCCTTTTTGTCGTCCTGAACTTGTTTTGTCGTCCTGAACTTGTTTCAGGACCTCAGGGTAATTAACCATTTTTCACGAGGGATGCCGAAACAAGTTCTGCATGACAATCCGGTGCTTCTTTTACCAGTATAAAATTAATGCCCCTGTTCCTTTCGTCATCCTGAACTTGTTTCGTCATCCTGAACTTGTTTCAGGACCTCAGGGTAATTAACCATTTTTCACGAGGGATGCCGAAACAAGTTCTGCATGACAAATCCGGTGCTTCTTTTACCGGGCAAAAATTAGTGCCCTGTTCTTTTTGTTGTTCTGAACTTGTTCCGTCGTCCTGAACTTGTTTCGTCATCCTGAACTTGTTTCAGGACCTCAAGCCAGTAACCATTTTTCACGAGGGATGCCGAAACAAGTTCTGCATGACAATCCGATGCTTCTTTTACCGGGTAAAAGTTAGTGCCCTGTTCTTTTTGCCGTCCTGAACTTGTTTCGTCGTCCTGCACTTGTTCCGTCATCCTGAACTTGTTTCAGGACCTCAAGCCAGTAATCAATTTCACGAGGGGTGCCGAAACAAGTTCTGCATGACAATCCGGTGCTTCTTTTACCGGGCAAAAATTAGTGCCTCCTGTTCTTTTTGTCGTCCTGAACTTGTTTCGTCATCCTGAACTTGTTTCAGGACCCCTCTTGCATGGGCGCAACCTTTCTGGTGGGATGCCGAAACAAGTTCGGCATGACAATCCGGTGCTTATTTTAGCAGCACCTAAATCATTACTTTTTAAATTTATCGTAGATCATCTGTTTTACTTCCGAACGAGGGGAAAGGTCATGGGAAGCACGGTTCACCTGCTCTTCGGTCAATTTGTTGCCGGCAGAAGCTGTACTTTGCACAACTAATGAAGGAGGAAGCGCATAAGTGCCTTTTGTGGCATAATTAATCGCACGGGCAAGCAAGGCTTCATTTACATCACCAAAATCATGGGTTACATCATCTGAAGCCTGTACACCGGGATAGGTAGCAGAACCTGGAGTCATCCCGGAATAATATCCACCCTGATTGGCCGAATTCCTGGTTTCGAATTCAGGTGTATATAATTGATACGCACCAATCGGAATCGCAAAGAAACCAACCGGTTTGCCATAAGTTGGCGTGCCGATTAACTGCACATTCATTTCAGGGATCAGATTATTAATTGTTAATTCACTTGCAGAAGCCGTATTACCGGTAACAATAAAAAATACGCGGTTGATGTTTAAACTTCCTGCTTTCGAAAAAATTGGCTGGTTGTTGGTGTTGGCTGGTTTGAAATCCCCCGGAGCAAGCTTATACTTTTTAGCCAGTAATGGATACTTATCATTCTGCAGTTTATCGTTGTAATAATAGGTGAACATTGGTGTGTTGGTTTTTGCAGCAGGTACAATCAGATTAGCTAAGTAAGCCGAAGTTTCTACCGATCCGCCGCCATTATAACGCAAATCAACCACCAAATCGGTAATACCGGCAGCGGTAAAACTGGCAAAAGCGGCATTTAAATAAGTTTTGGCATTGCCATTTAAATCGGTAAAGCTGTTAAAAACCATATAGCCCATTTTTTTGCCGTTGCCTAAATCCAAAACTTTACTTTTTAACACCGGCACAACGGTATAATTTGCTGTATTTAAGGTAACATTAAAGGTGGTGTTGTCTGGCTTTTGCAGGGTTATGGTGATGGTTGAAGAACTGAATATGGCATTGTTTAAATCTTGAGGAGCATTACCGTTACTCGTATCATAATTTACAGAAGCTACGTTTTTTATCGAAACAATTTGGTAACCTCTAACCACACCTGCTTTATCGGCTGGAGAACCAGGGTAAACATATTTAATGCGCAAATCAGTAGTGGTATTATAAATCGCGCTAAAACCATAATCGCCATTTGTTCCACCTAAAGAAGTTGCAACCTGCCCTTGGTCAATAAAAGAATATTTGGCCGTACCGGCATATCTTGGATCAGTCTCGTATTCGTAAGGTTTTCCTGTTGTTGGGTTGGTGCTGTATTGAGAAAGTGCATCTACTTCGCTTTGCAGCGCAGCCTGATCTGTTTTTCCGGTAAAACTGCGCGGTTTAAAGTTGGCATACGTTGGCAAAGTACTGTACCACAAATTATCTTCCTGTGTAAACAGGTAAACCGAATCTTTTACACGGTCTAAAGCTGTTCCCGCATCATTGGGCGAGGGGCCGGAAGGTATGGGTGTTGGGGCAACGCTTTTTTTACATGCCGTAAAAGATGCAACTGTCAACAATCCGATAGCTAAGTAAATAATGCTTTTCTTCATATCTTTTTTTATAAAACCTAACAAAAACCTAACATACGTAAACATAAGAAATACTAAACGGATATTGGTAAAATAAATTTTTTTTATTACTAAATAAAATCACGCGAGTTGATATAGTCCACTCCTGCTGCCTGCGCACAAAGCTCATCGGCTGTCTGGTTGCCAATCATAATGATGTCGCGGCGCTGCAATTGGTGCTTATCCAGGATGTAATGCAAAGCGTCCGGTTCTGGTTTTGGTTTAATCTCTTCTGCAAAATAACAGGTTAAATAGTTCTCCAGTCCGTTCCACTCTACCTGCCTGATCTTGTTTAATTGCTGCTGCGGATTGCCGTTTGTCAAAATAAAGATCTGTTTCCGGTCAACCACAATTTGCTGCAGCAGTTCCAGCATTTGCCGGTAAAGCAGCAGTTTAAGCGGCAGATGTGCAGTAACCAGTAAGCGGTTAAAGTTTTCCTGATATTTTTCATCCAAACAGAACTCCTTTTTTAGGGTGGTAAAAACAGCATCTTCCCCGTGCTGCAAATAAGTTTCCGTCATGCTGCCGATCATCATTTTACTTTTCCACTGTTCGGTGTGCTCTATAAAAGCGGCAAACAGGTAATACACCTGGAACAAATAATCCTGCTTTGGGTACAACACATCGTCCAGCTCAAAAACAAAAGCTTTTTTACGTGGGTCGAGGTCGGCATATCGAAAAGTCATCTTACCTCAAACGGTTTGATGCCAAAAAGCTGCTGTTCCTGCTGCAAATTAAATTCGAACAATCCGTTCAGTTTCAGGTGCTGTGCCGTTTGGTTTAACGTTTGTGTTCCTTGTTGAGAAAGGTTGTTCCAGCACGACACCAATTTTCCACCGGTAAAAACAGCATAGTTAGTTTTAAAAGCAGGCTGATGAAATTTCCGCAGTAAAAGAAGCTCCTCCTGATTGAGCAACTTCAGGGCTTTGATAAACGTAATGACCGGTTTTCCCTGAATATAACTTTCAGTTTTAGCCAATTGATCATCCATTATCCAAATCATTCCCAGGTTTTCTGCGAAGGAAATAGCAATACTTTCGCTTGGATAACCCAAAACCAAACAAGCTTTAGAAAAGGTTTCTACGGAAGCGGAAGTACGAAAAGGGATTATGTTGATGCCGGCCTGGTTTAAGTTTTCCAGCAGCAATGCTTCTTTTAGCAGTAGTTTTCGGGTAAGCAGGTTTGGCAATTGAAGTTGGATGTTAAATTCCGCAAACAGTTCTACCGCTTCCGCCAGCAGCTCCTGTTCGGCGGCAGCCATGGCAAAAACGCTTTCTATTTGCTGGTCCAGACAAATATTTAATAATTGGTGAATGAAATCCGGCTGCGAAACCAGTGGCAGCAACAATTGCTTTGGTACGGGAATTTGTTCGATAAAAGAAGCATCGCCATAAACAATTTCAGCTTCGGGCAGCCATTTCCCCAAAAAGTAAACGCCGGGATGCTGCCCGCAAGTGATCAGCGTTTTCGTCATGCCTCGATCAGTCCGTCTTTCATCAACACTTTGCGGTCGCTCATTTCGGCCAGATCCTCGTTGTGCGTTACAATGATAAAGGTTTGCCCAAACTGATCGCGCAGCGAAAAAAACAATTGGTGCAGTTCCATTGCATTTTTAGAATCTAGGTTTCCGGAAGGTTCATCGGCCAAAATCAAAGCGGGGTTGTTGATTAACGCGCGCGCAACGGCCACACGCTGCTGCTCGCCGCCCGAAAGCTGGCTGGGTTTATGTGTTTTCCGGTGGCCTAAATTCAGCATTTCCAGCAACTCCGCTGCACGTGTTTCGGCTTCCGCTTTTGTTTTTCCGGCGATATAAGCCGGGATGCAAATATTTTCAATCGCATTAAATTCGGCCAGCAAATGATGGAACTGGAAGATAAAACCAATCTCTTTGTTGCGGAAAGCGCTCAACTGTTTCTGGTTCATGATGCTGGTATCGGCATCGTGTAGCAAAACCCGGCCAGAATCCGGTTTATCCAACGTACCGATAATATTCAGCAGCGAACTTTTCCCGGCACCGGAAGCGCCTACAATACTTACAATTTCCCCTGCGCTTACGTCCAGATCAACACCTTTTAATATCGGCAGTTTTCCGTATGATTTTTTGATAGACCTTGCTTTCAGCATTTGGCAAAAATAGCGATATGGTTGGTAGGGAACAATGTGGGGAAGGTTTGGATATGGAAAATAAGTTTGGATTCCTGCTAAAAATCGATGATCAGTTTATGTTAGGAGTATATTTTGCCATCCAAACGGTAGCAAAACCACAATCAGGATCATTGATTTTATGCTTTAGAATTTGGAAATGATGCTTTTCTAAAAGACCTTCATATTCTTTGGTATCTAAAGAAGCATGAAACAGATTTTCCCCGCCATTCATTCCCCAAGCTTCACCGTGTTCTGTTCCGGAAGTAAAAAGTAAAATTCCGCTTGGATTCAAGTGCTGCTCAAATAATTGAAATATCGCTGGCTGGTCGGAAGCAGGCAAATGAAAAAAGCTATGCCATGCGATGATTGCATCGAACTTCTTATTCAAATTAAGCACTCGCATATCCTGTAAAATAAATTCTACAAACGGGAAATTTACCTGTGCAATTTTAAGCATTTCGCTACTTGCATCAACACCAATAACATTCAGTTTTTTATCGATTAGGTATTTTAAAATTGGATTTCCGGTACCGCAGCCTAAATCTAAAATGATAGCATTAGTTGGTAAAGGAGCTATCAGATCATCTAAGTAACTTTTCTCCATTAATCCGGTATATCTGTTTTCAGAAAACCAGGTAGCAATTTTATCATAAACTTTGTAAACGTTTCCTTTTTCTTCTTTTTCCATAAATCAAGTATAATACAACAATAGGAATTTTTGGAAGATGTATCAACCTAATTCATTTTTAATTTTTAATTTTAACCTTAAATGGTAGCTTTACCACAAAATATTTTCAATCATTAATTAACAACTTTTCCCGGCACCGGAAGCGCCTACAATACTTACAATTTCCCCGGAACCGACATCTAAATCAACACCTTTTAGTATCGGCAGCGTTCCATATGATTTTTTGATTGACCTTGCTTTAAGCATTTGGCAAAAATAGGGATATGGTTGGTAGGGAACAATGTGGGGAAGGTTAATCGAATTTAATGCTTCTGCTTTCTTTGTGAAAATAGCCAGTCATATAGTCCTGTTTCATTGTAAGCTTTGTTCACAATACCATGCCCCAATCCCGGATATTCTGTGTATTTAGGGTGGCCGCCATGTTTTTTTAATGCGGCTATCATTAATCTTGAATATTTGACATTGTTGATTTCATCCTTGTCTCCATGAAATGCCCAAACGGAAATATCATGAATGAGATTGGCTTTTGCTGTATCGGAAACCGAACAAACTGGTATTGCTGCTGCAAAAAGATCTGGACGGCGGGTTAAAAAATCAAAAGTTCCTTCTCCTCCACCGGAATAACCTGTAATGAAAATACAGCGTTGGTCTATTGGCAACTGCTGCATTAATTGATCCATCAATTCAAAAGTCCATTTTGCAGGAAAAGTAGGATCAGCAGTTGCCTGCAAGCTTTCAGGAAAATTAGGAAAACGAACCCATAAACGTCCTTTTGGGCATTGAGGTGCCAATACAAAACATGGATATTTTTGCCTTCCGGCTTTATTAATCAAAGCTTGTGGAATTGCATACAGTTGTTGTTCATTGTCATTTCCTCGTTCACCGTCTCCAGCTAAAAAAACTACTATTGGATATGATTTATTTTTACTATAATTTTCAGGATATAACAACCGGTAAGGCAAAGTATCCTGACCTGAAACGAAAATATTTTTAGTAAATGCTTTTAAAGCCTTATTTCTTGCCCGAAGACTATCACTTTTATTATCAATAACCTCCTGCCCATAACTTTGGCAAGCATATGCTAAAACGGAAATGATGACAAACAATTTGATTTTCATTGGTACAGCATTAATGAATGATCCGTCCTCGTTTTTCTATCGATAAAAGAAGCAAGAAGCTAAGCTAACTATTCTCAAATCAAATCATTTCAGGTTTTTAAAAAAATAAAATCACTGCTTCTGATTGTACAACCCTTATTAAATATAGTTTTGAATAGATTGGGAAATTAGTAGGAATCTTTGGTTTTAGGATAAATACTTCTGTTAACCTATGTTTCATTAATCCGTTTAAAAATTTGGGTTGAGAGAACTAATTGTAAAACGGATTTTTGAGAATACGTATATAAGACTCAATTTTTAATAGGCTGTAAAACTTATTATAAGCTAAACAAATATGATAAGCTTTCCATTTCGAACGCTTTTTGATAACATTAAACCCGGAACTAATTAAAGGAATTAGATTCATTCCAAGTGTGCATTGATTCCCAGAAACAATATAACATCAAAATAAATCCGGCTATAGAATCAGACCACCACAGCCCTACATAAATGGTTAAGAGATACCCTGTCAAAACTATAAGTGCTAGAGTTGCATCTACCAGTGTAACCCGACCTTCAGTTATTAATACTTTATTATTGATCCTCTTGCCCACTAAATATTTTTTGTATGCCAATATGAGCATTACTATAAAAGTTAAAACTAACCAGGCAATGCCTATATCCGACTGAAGGGGTATAACGTGGTTGTAAAGATTATATATACTTTGAAAGAGTAAATATAAGCCCAATATAAAGAAAGTACAACTTAGGCATCTTAATGCTACGGTTTGACGTGTTCCTGGTTTACCTGTTAGTTCCCATATTACAACTGTCGAGGCTCCAATTTCAAGAAGTGTATCAAATCCAAAAGCAATCAAAGCAATTGAGTGAGTATATGGAGCAATCCAAACCAACAACGCAACTCCTATTATATTCCAAGCTAAGGTTAAATATTCTAAATTAATTCCTTGGTTTACTTGATTAGTGTTATCCATTTAAGACAAATTAACAAAATATTATACCCACTACCGATCCCAATAACCCGCAGAAGATATTTAAAAAGAAATTTTAACAGTGCACAATTTGTTTTGAACTAATTGTCATCATCGGACAATACAAAATAACAATCTTACTTAAAAGATACACTTTCTCATAAAACGACTTTTTTAAAAGAAATCAATAAAGCAAATTCTTCTAATCCTCAACCAAAATCATTTTCCATTTTTAATTTTAACCTGAAATGGTAGCTTTACCACAAAATCTTACGCAAAATGAACATTCACGAATATCAGGGCAAAGCCATACTGAAAAGCTACGGGGTTAAGGTTCAGGAAGGCATTCTTGCCGAGAACGTTGAACAGGCTGTGGAAGCAGCTAAAAAATTAAAGGAAGACTATGGGTCTGACTGGGTGGTGGTGAAAGCGCAGATCCACGCAGGCGGACGCGGTAAAGGCGGCGGTGTGAAGCTGGCCAAAAACCTGGACGAAGTCCGGGAGAAAACCGGTGCAATATTAGGCATGCAACTCATTACGCCGCAAACCGGACCGGAAGGCAAAAAAGTAAACAAGGTTTTAATTGCACAGGATGTTTATTATCCCGGCGCAACAGAAACCAAAGAGTTTTATGTGAGCGTTTTGATGGACCGCGCAAAAGGACGCAACGTGATCATGTATTCTACCGAAGGCGGAATGGATATTGAAGAAGTGGCACATTCTACCCCGGAACTGATCCACAAAGAAGAAATTGACCCGAAAGTAGGCTTACAAGCTTTCCAGTCGCGTAAAATTGCTTTTAACCTCGGTTTATCCGGCGATGCTTTTAAAGAAATGGTGAAATTTATCACCGCTCTATACAAGGCTTATGATGCTACCGATGCTTCGCAGTTTGAAATCAACCCGGTTTTAAAAACTTCTGACAATAAAATTATGGCAGTTGATGCCAAAGTGAATTTAGACGATAATGCTTTGTACCGTCATCCTGATTTTGCTGCGATGCGCGATACCGCGGAAGAAGACCCGATGGAAGTGGAAGCCAGTGAATCTAACTTAAACTATGTAAAGCTCGACGGAAACGTGGGCTGCATGGTGAACGGCGCGGGTTTGGCCATGGCAACGATGGACATTATCAAAATTGCCGGCGGGGAGCCAGCCAACTTTTTGGATGTGGGCGGAACCGCAAATGCGCAAACGGTAAAAGCTGCTTTTGGTATTATTTTGGAAGACCCGAACGTAAAAGCCATCCTGATCAATATTTTTGGCGGCATTGTGCGTTGCGACCGCGTGGCACAAGGCGTGATTGACGCTTACAAAGAGATGGGCGATATCCCGATCCCGATCATCGTGCGTTTGCAGGGAACCAATGCCGTAGAAGCTAAAAAACTAATTGACGAATCTGGTTTGAAAGTATTTTCGGCTATTTTGTTAAAAGAAGCCGCAGACCGGGTTAAAGAAGTTTTAGCATAAGCTTTAAATTAAAAAAATTGGAAAGGCTGTCTTGAAAAAGATGGCTTTTTTTGTTGATGCTGTTTTTATCGGGTAAAAATTGGTGTTGAAAACAAGGTCATCCCCCTTGCCCCCTTCAACGGGGGAACGCAAAGCGGCTACCTTTCTAATTTCTATCTATCCATTTCAAATTTATGGTTTGGAAAGATTTGCACCCTGGTCCTCTTCCCCCGTTGAAGGGGGTTAGGGGGATGACCTTAGATTTCTTTATGGACATCTCTAAAAACCCGTATTATTTGTTTGGCCTCACCTTTAATTCCTCTCCATTGGAGAGGAAAAGGAGCGTTTTTAGAGATGCCCTTTAGTTATATTAAAGGGATGACCCTTATTTTTAACCTATAAAAGAAGCATCCACAAACCTTTTCCTTCTTTTCTAATTTACAACATCATGCTCTTAAAAATCTACCCCGAAAACCCGAACGAAAAAACCATTGCACAAGTGGTTGAAGTATTACGTAAAGGCGGGTTGGTGATTTATCCAACCGATACCGTTTATGGCTTGGGTTGCGATATTACCAATCATAAAGCAATTGAAGCCGTTTGCCGGTTGCGGAAGATGAATTGCAATAAGGCAAACCTGTCTTTTATCTGTTATGACCTCAGTCATATTTCCGATTATATCAAACCGATTGACAATGCTGTTTTTAGGGTGCTAAAAAAAGCATTGCCAGGCCCGTTCACTTTTATTTTTAATGCAAGCAGTTTGGTACCAAAGCTAATCAGTTCAAGCAAAAAAACAGTGGGCATCAGAATCCCCGATAATAGCATTCCGCGCGAAATTGTAAAAGCATTGGGCAATCCGATCCTCACCACTTCCATTAAAGATGACGACGACATTTTGGAATATTCAACCGATCCGGAACTGATCTATGAAAAATACCAGCACTTGGTTGATGTAGTGATTGATGGCGGTTACGGCGACAATATCCCCTCTACCGTAGTGGATTGCACTTCCGGCGAGTTTAATATCATCCGCGAAGGAAAAGGGGATTTGCAGCTTTATTTGTAAAAACTATTTTTAGCACGGTTTTTTCTATAGATAAAATGTATTAATCCTGTTACGAATGAAAAATCTATTTTCCGTTGCCAAAACTGCTATTATTTGCTTTCTCATCTACAAATCACTGTTCTATTCCTTTTTGTTTTTGGTTTCCGGGATGTGGATTATTACTGTTTTACTACTCATACTGTTTGCTTATCTATCCAGTAGTTTGTTTAAAGAAGCTGTTGAGCTGAACAACTTCTATAAAAGTTTTAAACAACACAAAAGCTATAAACACCTGGACTGGAAGGAAAGATTGCACAAGATCAGGTTCAGGACAAAGATCAGCAAACACTATTCTCAGGAAACTGCTTGAAAATCAATAGTATGATCTCTTTAATCCTTGCACAATACTGTTTTTACAGGTATTTTTTTAGTGCGGCCTAAAATAATTCTATAAGTCTCCCAATCACAATAAATCCCTGCCGGTTCAGCTTTTTCATCGCCATCCCGAAAAAAATCTTACTTTTGCATCCCGTACACTAAGGTTTACTGCTGCATGCAAGTACAGCAGATAAGCCCTTCAAGCTAAAGCATGACTAAGTATATTTTTGTTACGGGCGGCGTTACCTCCTCGTTAGGTAAAGGCATTATTTCGGCCTCTCTGGCCAAACTCCTTCAGGCCCGTGGTTACCGGGTAACCATTCAGAAATTCGATCCTTATATCAACATTGATCCCGGAACGATGAACCCTTACGAACACGGCGAATGTTACGTTACGGAAGACGGTGCCGAAACAGACCTCGATTTAGGCCATTATGAGCGCTTTTTAAATACGCCAACTTCCCAAGCCAATAATATTACCACGGGCCGCATTTATCAAAACGTAATCAACAAGGAACGCGAAGGCGCTTTTTTAGGGAAAACGGTACAGGTGGTGCCTCACATTACCGACGAGATCAAACACAATTTCAAGATTTTAGGCGAGAGCGGCAATTACGATATTGTGATCACAGAGATTGGCGGAACGGTGGGCGATATAGAATCCCTGCCTTTTGTAGAAGCGGTACGCCAGTTTCGCTGGGAAACCGGTTCGGGCAATTCCTTAGTGATCCATTTAACACTGGTCCCTTATCTTGCCGCCGCCGGGGAACTCAAAACCAAACCAACGCAGCACTCCGTAAAAATGCTGCTGGAATATGGTATCCAGCCGGATATCCTGGTTTGCCGTACCGAACATCACCTTAATTTGGAACTGCGCAAAAAAATAGCTTTATTTTGTAATGTGAACATCAACGCGGTGATTGAATCCATTGATGCCCCAACTATTTATGATGTTCCTTTATTGATGTTAAAAGAGCAGCTTGATAAAACGGTGTTGACCAAACTCAAGCTTCAGCATAACAAAGAACCCGACCTGGAAAGCTGGAAAGCCTTTTTAGGCCGGTTAAAAAACCCGACCAGAGAGATCAGGATTGGTGTAGTTGGGAAATATGTGGAATTGCCGGATGCCTATAAATCTATTTCGGAAGCTTTTATCCATGCAGGTGCTAAAAACGAATGTAAAGTATATGTGAAATACATTCAATCCGAAACATTAACCGCTGAAAATACAGTTGAAAAAATGCGCGGGCTGCACGGGGTTTTAGTTGCCCCGGGATTTGGACAGCGCGGTATTGAAGGTAAAATCGAAGCTATCTGCTATGTGCGCGAAAACGAAATCCCTTTTTTCGGGATTTGTTTGGGCATGCAATGTGCAGTGATTGAATATGGCCGGAATGTATTGAAAATCAAAGGTGCCAACAGCAGTGAAATGGACGAAAACGCAGCTAATCCGGTAATTTCAATGATGGCAGAACAAAAAAGCATTACCACAAAAGGAGGAACGATGCGTTTAGGTGCTTACCCCTGTGATATTCGTAAAAATACCAAAGCGGCAGTTGTTTATGGCAAAACACACATTACCGAGCGGCACCGCCACCGTTACGAATTCAACAATGATTATTTAAAGCAATATGAAGATGGCGGTATGATCCCGTCGGGTATCAATCCTGAAAACGGCTTGGTGGAAATTGTGGAATTGAAAAACCACCCGTTCTTCATCGGTTCGCAATTTCATCCAGAATTAAAATCAACAGTTGCTAATCCGCACCCGCTTTTTGTTAACTTTGTCGCCGCTTGTATGGCTCATGCCAAAAAGAAGAATTTAGCTATATAAATTGGTCACTTTAAAAAAGAATGGATAGAAATACATTTACAGGATTGTTCCTGATCCTGCTGATCCTGGTTGGCTCCACATTTTTACTTCAGCCGTCGAAGGAACAGATCAAAAAAGAACAACAAAACCAGCATCTGGATTCTTTACGCAGAATAAACGGCGGCAAACTTAAAGCGCCAACAACCAATGCTTCTTTTACCCCGCAAAAAACCACAACAGCAGATTCTGCCCTGGCAAAAGGCCCATTAGGCAATGCAGTTGCGGCAGCGCCGAAATTGGTTATCTTACAAAACAAACAACTAAAAGTTATTTTATCTACACAAGGCGGCCGCATTGTTTCGGTAGAATTAAAGAACGAAAAAACTTTTGATAAAAAACCGCTGATCCTGCTTAACCCGGAGCAAACCAAATTTGGTTTAACCTTAACTACGGCAGGCAGGCAGGTTCAAACCAACGACCTTAATTTTACACCAAGTGCCCCATCTTTAACCCTTAGCGGAAAAGATTCCAGTTCGTTGACTATGCACCTGGCTTATGGTGCCAATCAATCCATCGATTATGTTTACACTTTAAAAGGCGATGGTTACAAGGTTGGATACAACTTGGTTTTGAACAACATGAACGGTGTTGTAAATGCAAAAAACAATCAGCTTACTTTGGATTGGGAAGCAAGCTTGCGCAAGCAGGAACGCGACATGAAAATGGAGCGCACCTACTCTACCGTTTATCTGGAAAATACGGAAGGCGATGTTGACGACCTGAGCATGACCAAAGACGAAGAAAAAAACTTCGCCGATAAAAAAATTCAATGGGTTTCTTTTAAACAGCGTTTTTTCTCGAACGTATTAATTGCTAAAGATGGTTTTACCAGTGCCGATGTTAGTGTAGGTACGGATATTAATTCAAACGATGTAAGGCAGATGTCTGCCAGAATGCAATTGCCTTATTCCGGTGCTGCATCTGCCAGCTACCCCATGGAGTTTTACTTCGGCCCGAACCGTTTTTCAACCTTGCAAGAACAAGGCTATCATTTGGAAAGGCAGATCGACCTGGGCTGGGGCCCGTTAAAATACATCAACCGTTTTGCCGTGTTACCTGTATTTAACTTTTTGAAGAATTTTAACTGGAATTATGGACTGATCATCTTAGTACTTACCGTTATATTAAAATTTGTTTTGTTTCCGCTGACTTATAAGTCATATCTTTCGATGGCTAAAATGCGTGTTTTAAAGCCGGAAATGGACGAGATTAAAGGTAAAGTAGGCGAAGATAATCCCACTTTGCTGCAACAGGAATATTTAAAATTGTACAAAAAAGCAGGTGTAAACCCACTGGGCGGTTGTTTGCCTTTGCTCATCCAGATGCCGATCATCCTGGCCTTCTTCCGCTTCTTCCCGAACTTGTTTGAGCTGCGCGGACAAAGTTTTTTGTGGATGCACGACCTATCTACTTATGATTCGGTGATCAATTTCCCGATGATCCCGTTTCTAAATTGGGACCACATTAGTTTAATGTGTTTGCTGATGACGATTTCAACCCTTGTCCAAACTTATTTCAACAATCAGACTTCCGGTGCAACCGGACAAATGAAATACATCGGTTACATCACACCGTTGATTTTCTTTGGTGTGCTGAACAGCTATCCGGCCGGTTTAAATTATTATTACTTCTGCGCCAATATTTTAACGTTCTCCCAACAGTATTTTATCAGGCTGATGGTGGACGATAAAAAGATCCACGCGCGCATCCAGGAAAACAAAAAGAAGCCTGAAGACCCGAACAAAAAGAAATCGGGTTTTGCGCAAAAGATGGAAGAGATGATGCGCCAGCAAAAGCAAACACCAGCCATCCAAACCAAAAAGAAATAACATTTTTTAGGTGATAAAAAGAGCTTCGGAATTTGATTTCGAGGCTCTTTTGATTTGTTGATTTTTTTAATTCTCAATATTAAAAGCTAAACCACTTCCTAAAATTATATTGCATATAGTTGACAAGTAAAGTTTATATTTGATTTAACATAAAATCAAATAATGAAAAAAATGTCTGTTGGCGAGTTTAAAACTAATTTTTCAGAAGTAATTGAACAAGTAAAAGCCGGTGAAAAAATTGCAGTAATTTTTGAGAAGAAGAAGCAGGTGATCGGTTATTTTCTTCCGGATAAGCCTCCTGAAAAATCTAAACGTAAATTAGGTTTATTAGAAGGCAAAGCAAAAGTTATTTTTCATACTGATTTTAAAATTACAGAGGAAGATTTTTTAAATTTATGAACTATCTGCCGGATACTCATGCCTTAATTTGGTCTATAACTGAAAAGAAAAACTGTCTGCAAAAGCAAGGTTAACCCTTGAAAGTACAGATTGTGATATTTATGTTAGCGCAATTAGCTTTTGGAAGTATCCTTGAAGTTTTCTTTAGGAAAAACTAACTTTAAAGGGTACAACACCAGAAGAACTTCTTGAATCAGCCGTTCAAACAGGGTTTAAGATACTTTCCCTTTTACCTGAAGAATGTGCTACTTACCATCAGTTAAATACTCCTCTTCACCGGGATCCTTTCGATAGGATGCTAATTTGGCAAGCCATAAAACTCAATTATATTTTAGTAACAAAAGATGTACATGTTATGCAGTACCGTTCGGCCGGATTAAAAACTTTTTGGTAGAAATAAGTATGACTGATGAACTGTGTTAGACCGTTTACTGTTTTTTATACGATAAAAGAAGCATATAAAAAACACTAAACAAATTCAAAATAAAGCCTTAGTCTTCTTTATCCAACCAAACAACCTTTTGTTCGCTTTGATGCGCTTTCCCTATAATTTCGCTGTACAACTCAGGCTTTCTGGCTTTGAGATACCGATATCCTCCTGCCATTGTTAATTTATCAGGCGTAACTTCCGCTATGGCTATTTCATCGTCCAGCGTGGTGCATGCTGCTGTCACATCGCCAAAAGGGTCAATAATCATGGAACAGCCGTTCTTCAACTGGTCATCGTCCATACCGATAGGGTTTGAAAAAACAGCGTATATAGCATTGTCATAAGCCCGCGAAGGAAGCCATTTCATCAACCATTCCTTTCCTTTCGGGCCGTCAAATTCCTGACGCAATATAACGGCATTTGCTATTTTATCTTTCCAAAGTTCCGCATCCACAAAACCTGCGCCCGGCCGTGTTGATGGCGTGCACATGGTTACGTGCGGCATAAAAATAATTTGCGCACCCAATAAAGTTGTTGCCCTTACATTTTCAATAATATTGTTGTCGTAACAGATCAGGATACCGCATTTCCATCCATTAAGATCAAATACAGTATAAGTATTGCCCGGGGAAAGGTTTGGATTGATAAAAGGATGCAGTTTCCGGTGTTTTGCAACCAAACCATTTTTATCCACACATACATAAGCTTTGAAAAGATTTCCTTCTGCATCTTTTTCAAACAGTCCGGCTAAAATGGCTATATCAAAAGCTTTGGCATACGCTGTTAATTTTAGCACACTTGGCCCATCCGGTATAAGCTCTGCCAGGTCCAGCATTTGTGTTTTTGAAAGATGCCTTGCAAAAGTATAACCGGTAATGGAGCACTCATGAAAAGCAATTGCATCTGCACCTTGCCAGGCTGCTTTTTCAGCTAAATTTTTAATAACGGAAAGGTTATAGTCCTTATCGCCGCTTCTATTTTCAAATTGTGCCGTTGCAATTTTCAAATTTTCCATGTGCTAAATTAAAAAACTTTAAATATTAAATACTTTTCATGCTGATATTAATCAGCGGAGGTTTTTGCAGCTTTATGAGTTATTAACTATCAAATTTTATTATTGTAACTTTTTTATAACTATAAAAATCCATCCCATAAAAACAGCATATTTAAACTTTTAGTAAATTTCGATATGCAAAAACGATTACTCCTGCCCTTGATGTGTTTTTTTTTTGATGCGGCATCGGCACAAACACTTTCAAAAAAACCATTGGACCATTCTGTTTATGATGGCTGGCAAAGTATCGTTAACGAACGTATCAGCGATGATGGCAAATGGGTTTTATACGTAGTGAAACCGCAGCAGGGCGATGCAACTTTAGTTATTTCTACAGCTAAAAGCAGTAATAAAATCCAGATTCCGCGGGCAGATACGGCGCGCATTACGGCTGATTCCAAATATGTAGCTTTCCTGATCCGTCCGTTTTATGCAGATGTTCGTTCGGCACGGATCAAAAAGAAAAAACAGGAAGATTTTCCGAAAGATACTTTGGGTTTCATGATGCTGGGCTCAAATCAAATCACCAAAGTCCCTTCTGTAAGATCATTTAAATTAGCAGAAAAAGCTTCCGTAATTGCTTATCTCGCTACAAGCGATACGCTCAAAAAACCAATAGCTTCTGATACTTCCAAAAAATCGGTTGCTCAAACCATTGCGCCGCCTACCCGTGAAGGCGCAGACCTTACCATAAAACAATTGCTGAACAACAAACAGCGCACTTTTAAATACGTGACCGATTATCAATTGGATAAAGACGGCAGGCATTTGGTTTTTGCCGTAACTGCCCCTCGCAAAGGCACAAACGCTAAATCAGGATTGTATTGGTATGATATTGAAAAAGATATGCTAAAAACAGTAAGTGCAGGCCGCGGCAATTACCGCAATCCGGTTTTTGATGAAGCCGGGAAACAACTGGCTTTTGCTGCTGAGAAAAACCCCGAGAAAGCATTGGTTAAGCCTTTTAAATTGTATTATTACAACATCACAAAAGACAGTGCCGAAGTAATTGCAGCACCAGGTTCATCAGGAATACCTGCAAAATGGGCGGTGAGTGGTGATGGCCGGATTTATTTCAGTAAGAACGGCAGCCGCTTATTTTTTGGAACGGCTCCGATCCCAAAACCTGCCGATACTACTTTGGTAGATTTTGAACATGCCAAATTGGACATTTGGAATTATAAAGACGATTATTTGCAGCCCCAGCAATTACACAATTTGCAGCGGGAACTGCGCAGAAGTTATCTGGCCGTAATTAATCCGGCAGAAGCTGAGCATAAAGTAATACAACTGGCCAATTTGGGTGTGCAGGATGTAACGCTTCCTGAAAATAACAATGCCCGTTATGCTTTGGCTATTACCGATACCGGTGCCAGGGCGCAAGCGGTTTGGGCCGGGGCTTTGCAGGAAGCGTATTTGGTGGATATCAAAACCGGGGATTACAAGAAGATCAATGCGCGGATGAAAGCCCGGTATCAAATCTCTCCCGCAGGAAACTATGTGATCTGGTTTGATTCGGCCAACCAAAACTGGTACAGCTATGCTGTTTTTACCGGCAAAAAAACTAACCTGACTGCCACTACCAATGTAAAAATGGGCGAAGAAGACAATGACGTGCCGGACGATCCTTCGCCTTATGGTGTTTCCGGCTGGACGGACGGCGATAAGAATTTATTGGTTTATGACCGTTACGACATCTGGAACATTGACCCCGCAACAGGAACGGCAACCAATTTAACCGGTGGTTTTGGCCGGAAAAACAAATTGATCTTCCGTTATCCAATGCCCAACCGTCGGGCAAACGCTTTAGGAAATGAAGAAGAAAAATTTATCCCCACTAAAAAACCTTTAATGCTATTGACGCAAAACGAAGAAGACAAGCAATGGGGATATTATAAAAAAGCGTTCGGCAGTAATAAGTTACCAGAAAAAGTGCTGATGGTTCCTTACAGTTTTGGTTTGTTACAAAAGGCAAAGAACGCCGACGGGTACATTTACACCAAAGGAAATTATCAGCATTCTCCGGATTTGTATGTTTCATCGGATTTAAAAAAAGAAGTAAAACTAAGTGCAATCAACCCGCAGCAAAGCCAATACAACTGGGGAACGGCAGAATTGGTAAGCTGGACAACACCAAAAGGTTACCCGTCTAAAGGGATTTTGTACAAGCCGGAGGATTTTGACCCGCAAAAGAAGTATCCGATGCTGGTTTATTTCTACGAGAAACTCTCGGAAGGTTTGTATAATTATATTCCGCCCGCGCCAACGCCTTCCCGACTGCCTATTTCGTTTTTTGTAAGCAATGGTTACTTGGTTTTTACGCCGGATATCAGTTATGAAAGAGGACAGCCGGGCGCTTCTGCCGTTGAATTCATCAATTCTGGTGTGGAAAACCTAAAGAAAAATCCTTGGGTAGATGCAGCTCATATCGGTATCCAGGGTCAAAGTTGGGGCGGTTACCAAGTGGCTTTCCTGATCACCCAAACCAATATGTATGCGGCTGCCTGGGCCGGTGCACCGGTTGCCAACATGACTTCCGCTTACGGTGGTATCCGTTGGGAAAGCGGCATTACCCGCGAGGGGCAGTACGAAAAAGGACAGAGCCGCATCGGTGCCAATTTGTGGGACAATACCAATTTATACATCCAAAACTCACCGCTGTTTCAGTTACCAAAAGTAAAAACGCCGGTTGTAATCATGTCGAACGATGCAGATGGCGCTGTTCCATGGTATCAGGGCATAGAAATGTTTACCGCTTTGCGCCGTTTAAACAAACCGGTTTGGCTGCTGCAATACAATAACGAGGCGCATAATTTAGTGCTGCGCCAAAACCGAAAAGACATTTCCATCCGCGAGCAGCAGTTTTTCGACCACTATTTAAAAGGCGCACCCATGCCGGTTTGGATGGCCAGCGGGGTTCCGGCCGTGGATAAAGGGAAAGATTGGGGATTTGAACTAACCAAACAATAGTTTTTTAAATTATATAAAGTCTAATATGTTTTTACAATTAAATAAAAAACCGTACCTTGCTGGTATGGGCAAGATCGCATTAAAGATAAAGAATTACACGTCAGAAGAGCTAAGGTCTCTTTTGCGAAAAGACGA
>JAABUQ010000083.1_pt1 | contig 83840 bp, 71 predicted proteins | sample 5560001 | NCBI WGS metagenome assembly JAABUQ01 (sample SAMN10711888, study PRJNA513371) | rock metagenome | isolation source: Antarctica rocks | place: Antarctica: Victoria Land, Finger Mt nord | collected 2015-12-18 | reverse complement strand
TCCGGCGCTTACCCATGCGCTGGGCGAGCAGGGCCTGGCCAAGCGCGTTGTTCAGCTTGTGCGAGCCCGTGTGGTTGAGGTCCTCGCGCTTGAGGTAGATGGGGCGCTCGACCAGCTCGGACAGTCGCGGCGCCCTGTATAGCGGGGTGGGACGTCCCCCGAAGTCTGAGAGCAGTCCCGCCAGTCGCTGTGCGTAGGCGGGGTCCGCGCGTGCGGCCTTCCACGCCTGCTCCAGCTCAGCCAGGGCCGGCATCAGCGTCTCGGGCACATACTGTCCGCCGTAGCGCCCGAAGCGGTGCTCGATGCCGTCGTCTCCGGTCACCGGCGCGCGTCCCCCGAGCGCCGCGTCGGCCCTGGCGTTCATGCGCCCTCCCCGACCGCCACGGTCTGCGACGTGCTGAGCGACCGCTCGGGGCCATCCCCCCGCAATGCGTGGCCACCACCGGTCACGGCCGTGAAGAACTCGTGCAGAGCGCGGTGATCCTTGATCCCGGGGGCAGCCTCGGTGCCGCTGGCGGTGTCCACTGCCCAGGGCCGTGTCCTGGCCACGGCGTCGGCCACGTTACCCGCACGCAACCCTCCGCTGAGCACGAGCGGCACGTGAGTGCGCCGATGATCGATGAGACTCCAGTCAAAGGTCCGCCCCGTTCCCCCTCGCTGGCTCTGGCGGCCCACCGGTCCGCGCGCATCGACCAGGTGAAAGTCGACGTGGAAGCGCTCCAGGTCGCGGATGTCGCCCTCCAGCGACACCTGCGCGGCCTTGATCACGCGAGCGCCCGTGCGTCGAGCTACCTCACCACAGTAGGCGGGTCCCTCGTCGCCGTGCAGTTGAATCAGCGACAGGCCGACCTCCTCCGCGCGCCCAGCCACATGCTCCAACGGAGCGTTGACGAAAACGCCGCACAGCTCCACCCGGCGGCGCAGGCTCGACGCGATCCGCACCGCTTCCACCGGCGAGCACGCCCGGGGCGAGCCGTCGAAGAAGATCATGCCCAGGGCCCACGCCCCCAGTTCTACGGCCAGTTCCGCGTCCGCCAGGCGCGTGATGCCGCAGATCTTCACGCGGGGTGGAGACTCGCTCATGCGCCTACGGTAGCCACCTCGTCTGCGATCGCCCACCGGCGGCGTGGCCGCCGTGACCGCCAGCGAGCAAACCCCCGCATGACTGCGCAGAACGGACCGCGGGGTGACCCCGCCGAGGATCAGCCTCGGGGAGTGTTCGGGTTGGGCACCGAGTTGGGGCGGGTGCCCAGCGTGACGGTTAGGTCGACCTGCTTGCGCCCGCGCTGCACCGTCAGCTTGACGTGGTCACCCGGTTTGTGCATCGCGACGGCGCCGGCCAGGTCCTGAGAGTTGGCGATGGCCTGTCCGTTGATCTTGACGATGATGTCGCCGCCCACCGCGACCTGGCTGCCGCCCACGTCCGTCTGGGAGGAGCCACCATGGATCCCCGCCTGCGACGCGGCGCTTCCGGCCTGCACGTTCTGCACCAGCGCGCCACTGGTCACGGGCAGATGCAGTGAGGCGAGCGACCCGTCGATGGTCAGCGAGGTCAGGCCGAGATAGGCCTCCTGCACGCGTCCGGTCTTTTCCAGCTCGGGAATCACGCGCTTGGCGGTGTTGATGGGCACCGCGAAGCCGATCCCCACACTGCCCTGGCCGCCCCCGGTCTCAATCTGGGAGTTCACGCCGATGACCTGGCCCTCGGCGTTGAGCAGCGGGCCCCCTGAGTTGCCCGGGTTGATCGGTGCATCGGTCTGGATGACATTGTTGATGGCGAAGCCGTTGGGTGCGGTGATCGCTCGCTGAAGCGCTGAGACCACACCGGTGGTCAGGGTGCGATCCAGTCCGAAGGGGTTGCCGATGGCAATCGTGGGATCACCGACCTGGGCGGCACCCGAGTCACCCAGGGGCACCGGGTTGAGGGTCAGTCCGTCGGTGGGTACCTTCAGCAGCGCCAGGTCGTCGGACGAGTCCTTGCCTATGACCTTGGCCTCGACGAGATTCTTATCGCCGAACTGCACGGTGACCTTGACCGCACCATCGATCACGTGGGCGTTGGTGAGGATGGTGCCCTTCTTGTCGATGACGATGCCCGAGCCGGTCGCCTGGCCCTGCTGCTTCTGCTGCTGGCCAAAGAGGTTGAACGGTGAGCTCGAGCGCTGCACGATCATCGAGCGGATGAACACCACGCCCGGCGCGTCGCGCTTGTAGATCTGGCTCGGACTGAGGGTCGACGTCTGCTTGACCGAAGCATTGGCCGGCGACGCGAGCGGCGCCTGCTGAAGCACCGTGGTGGTGCGGCTGCCCCCGCCCGATCCCACGGCCAGGACGATCGCGCCCACCAGCGCGCCGCCGAGCAGCGCGGACGCAAAGGACGAAGCGGTGAACAGGCGGCGCACCGACACAGGGTGCGACAGAGCCCTGAAGAACATCTAAAGCTAAAGCAGAGAACAGGTAAACGAAGAAACGGGGAAGCCGCCGGCCGGGACCGTCAGGCGGCCGCGTGGGTCAGTGGGGCTCGGTAGCGTCGACCAGGGCGCGCAGGGCCGCCTCGGGATCGGGGGCGCGCATCAGCGCCTCGCCCACGAGCACGGCGCTCACCCCGGCGGCGGACAGCTCGCGCAACTGGCGGCCATCGCCTATGCCCGACTCGGAGACCACCGGCACTCCGGTGGGGACTCCCGGTAACAGGTGCAGCGTGCGTCCCACGTCGACGCTGAAGTCCCGCAGATCTCGGTTGTTCACCCCGAGCAGGGCAGGACGCACAGATAGCGCACGGGCCAGCTCGGTTTCATCGTGCACTTCCACCAGCACCTCCAGCCCCAGCTCACGCGCCTGGTGGTGGAGCGCGACCAGGGTCGACTGCTCCAGCGCAGCGACGATCAGCAGCACGGCATCGGCCCCGACGGCGCGGGCCTCGTGCAGCTGGTAGGCGTCCACGATGAAATCCTTGCGCAGGATGGGCAGCTCGGTGGCCGCCCGCGCCTCGCTCAGGTCGGCCAGCGACCCGCCGAAGCCCGACTCTTCGGTGAGCACCGAGATCGCGCAGGCCCCACCCCGCTCGTAGGCACCGACCGTCTCGCGCGGAGAGCTGCCCGCGCGTATGACCCCGGCGGAGGGTGACCGTCGCTTGAACTCGGCGATGACGCCCACCCCCGGGCGTGCGAGGGCGTCGCGCAGGCGCTGCTCGGATCCCCGGGGAGCGGAGCGCGCCGGCGCGCGGGCCTCGAGCTCACCGACGGGGACGGCGCGCCGGCGCTCAGCTACCGCGACGCGCGTGGCCTGGAGGATCGCGCTCAGCACGCTGCTCTGCGCAGTGCCCGAGCTCACCGTGCACCGGTCGTCGTGGCGGCGTGGCGGTGGCTGGAGGCGACATAGCGGTCCAGGGCACCGGACGCGTCGCCGGCGTCGAGCGCCTCCGTGGCCCGGCGCACCCCTTCGGCCATGGATGCTGCGGCTCCAGCGGCGTAGATGGCCGCGCCGGCGTTGATGACCGCAAGGTCACGTCGTGGCCCGCGTTCGCCGCCGAAAATCGAATGCACGATGGCTGCGTTCTCCGCTGGCGTGCCCCCGCGAAGTTCCGCGTCGACCACGCTCTGGTCGCCGTCGTGGGCGCTGACACCCAGCTGGGCCGGGTCGACCGTGTAGCGGGTGAGCCCCTCGCCGTTGACCTCCACCACCTCGGTGGGCGCCAAGGTGGAGATCTCGTCCATGCCGTCCTGCGCGGAGACGATGAGCGCGCGGTCCACGCCCAGACGCACCAGGGCCCCGGCGATGGTGTCGAGCATGCCCGGGTCCGACACGCCGATGAGCTGGCGCCGGGCCCCCGCCGGATTGGTCAGGGGACCGAGGAAGTTGAAGATCGTGCGCACGGCCAGCTCGCGACGCACGGGGACCACCCAACGCGTGGCCTGGTGATGGGCGGGGGCGAACATGAAGCCGAATCCCGCCTCGGTGATGCAGGCCGCGACTCCCTCGGGGTCGAGGTCGATGCATGCGCCCAGAGCCTCCAACAGGTCGGCCGAGCCGGACAGGCTGGTCGCCGAGCGGTTGCCGTGCTTGGCCACCGCGCACCCGGCGCCGGCGGCGATCAGCGCCGCGGTGGTCGACACGTTGAACGTGCGTCGGCCTCCTCCGGTTCCTGCCGTGTCCACCAGGTCACGACGCACGGTGGGCACGTGGGCGGCCAGCGCGCGCATGGTGCGGGCGAGCCCGAAGAGCTCCTCAACCGTCTCCCCCTTGGTGCGCAGGGCGATGAGAAAGCCGGCGATCTGGGTCTCGGAAACCTCGCCGTGCATCACCTCGGACAGCACCTCGCTCGTCGCCTCAGCGCTCAGGTCCTGCCGGCTGGCCAGGGCATCGATGGCCCGGGTTAGGATGTCGTTGGGCAAGCGGAAGTCAGTCCCCTGCGGCTCCGTCGGCGAGGAAGTTCTCAAGCAGTCGCTGTCCCTGCGGCGTAAGCACCGACTCGGGATGAAATTGCACGCCCTCCACCGGCAGCTCACGATGGCGCAGGCCCATGACCACGTCACCGCCTCGTGCTGTCTCGAGCAGGCACTCGGGAAGCTCGGGGGCGACCACGAGGGAGTGATAACGCCCGACCGTCAGCGGTGAAACCAGACCCCGGAAGAGCCCCTGGCCGTCGTGTTCGATCGAGGTCGTCTTGCCGTGCACGGGGAGATGGCGCACCACGCGACCACCGAACGCCTGGGCGAGCGACTGATGGCCCAGGCAGACGCCCAGTGACCGCACACCTGCCTCCGGCAGACGGCGCATCGCCGCCACCGAGACCCCTGCCTGATCGGGCGTGCACGGCCCCGGCGAGACAACCAGCCGATCGGGACGGCGGGCCAGCATCTCCTCGACGGTGATGCGATCGTTGCGAACGACCTCGACCGTGGCCCGCAGCTCGCCCAGGTACTGCACCAGGTTGTAGGTGAATGAGTCGTAGTTGTCGATGACCAGCACACGCACGCCGCGGCTCCCCTCAGGGCCAATCGGGCTGTTGTGAGGCGAGCTCGATCGCGCGCATCACCGCCTGGGCCTTGGCCAACGACTCGCGATACTCATAGGCGGGCTGGGCATCGGCGACGGTGCCGCCTCCGGCCTGCACGTGCGCAACCCCATCCTTGATGACCACGGTGCGTATGTGGATGCACGTGTCCAGGTCTCCGGTGTAGCTGAGGTAGCCGATCGCCCCGCCGTAGCCGCCCCGTTTGGTGGGCTCCAGCTCATCGATGATCTGCATGGCTCGGACCTTGGGCGCCCCGGAGAGTGTGCCCGCAGGAAGCACCGAGCGCAGCGCATCCATGGCTCCGACACCCTCACGTAGGCGCCCGGAGACCGATGAAACGATGTGCATCACGTGGCTGTAGCTCTCCACACCCATGAGCTCGTCCACCTGGATGGTGCCGTAATCGCACACGCGCCCGAGGTCGTTGCGCCCCAGGTCCACGAGCATGACGTGCTCGGCGCGCTCCTTCTCATCGCTCAGCAGCTCGGCGGCGAGCATGTGGTCCTCCTCCGGATTGGCGCCCCGCGGGCGGGTGCCGGCGATCGGGCGCGTGGACACTTGGCGTCCGGAGACGGTGAGCAACGGCTCGGGGCTGGCGCCCACCACCTGAAAGTCACCAAAATCCAGGAAGTACATGTAGGGGCTGGGGTTGACCGCGCGCAGTCCCCTGTACACCGAGAACGGCTGTTGAGCCACAGCGGCCGACCAGCGCTGGGACGGCACCACCTGAAAGGCGTCGCCGGCGTGCACGTACTCCACGATCCGGGCGACCATTCCCTCGAACTCGGCCCGCTCCATGTTGGAGCTGAACTGCGGTGCGGTCCGCACCGCAGTGGGGTTGCCCGCGGGGGGCACCGGGCCGTCCAGAGTCTCGCGCACCTCTGCGATGGCGGCACGGGCGCGGCGATCCGCCTCCCCCACGTCGTGCTCGTCGGCGTGCACGTGGGCCATCACCGTGACCGTGTGGCGGAGGTGATCGAAGACGACCAGCATGTCGGAGAGCATGAGCGCCATGTCGGGGAGACCGAGCACGTCCGGGTTGGGCTCCCCGAGCGGCTCCACCGTGCGGACCAGGTCGTAGCCGAAGTAGCCCACCGCGCCGCCTGCGAACGGCGGCAGCCCCAACAGGGGAGCCTGGCGACGGCGGGAAACCGCGTCCGCGGCCAGGGCGTAGGGGTCTCCCGCCTCGCCCAGCGACCAGCGCAGCACCTCGCGCGGGCGAAAGCCGATGAACGAGTAGCGTCCGACACGCTGACCCTGCTCGGCTGACTCGAGGAGAAACGCGGGATCGCCCGGCGCTAGCGCGCGCAGCTTCAAGAAGGCGGAGACGGGTGTCTCACAGTCGGCGATGTAGGTGTGGCGCAGCGGAACCAGGTTGTGCACCCGCGCCAGCGAACGGACCTCCTCCACGCCCGGCTCGATGGCCAACGTCCGCGCGCGTGAGCCCGGCCGGCTAGCGACGGCGACCATCGAGCACCCGCTCGGCGTCGCGCAGCCTGCGCCCGCGGCTGCGCAGCAGCACCAGCAGGTGGTAGATCACGTCCGCCGCCTCCTCGTCCAGGCGCCCGTCGCTCTCCTCGCGCGCGGCTCGGGTCACCTCCTCGGCCTCCTCTCTGACCTTCTCGCCGAGGAGAGCGGGGTCGGCGAGCAGCCTGGCCGTGTATGAGCCGTCGGGGCGCTCCCGCGCCCGATCTTCGAGCGTGCGCTCCAGAGCGGGCAGGACCTCGTGGGGCGCCGACGAGTCCACCTCCCCGCGGTGAAAACAGGTTCGCTCACCGGTGTGACACGCGGGGCCTGTGGGTTGCACCAGTGCCAGGAGCGCGTCCCCGTCGCAGTCGACCCGCAGGGCGCGCACGAACTGCACGTTGCCGCTGGTCGCTCCCTTGTGCCAGAGCTCCGCACGCGAACGGCTCCACAGGTGCAGCTCGCCCGTGGACCGCGTCCGCGCCAGCGCCTCGCGGTTCATATAGGCCAGCGTGAGGACCTCGCCACTGTCGTAATCCTGGACCACGCAGGGCGCCAACCCCCGTTCGTCCCACACGACCAGCGAGTCGATCGGTGCGCAATCAGCGCCGGCTCCGACCGCGGGTGCCACCGCCTGTGCGCGTGCGTTCATGGCTGGATTCTAGGTCGCGCGGCCCGGCCCGCGTGTCTCCTTGGTTGCGCACCGGGCCCCCGGCGCACCCGACGTGGGGACAGCCCGGGCGCGATCTGCCGCGGTCAGCCGTCCCCGCGCCCGGAGAGCAGGGTCCGAGCGTTGCCGTGGCGGCGCAGTACGCGGTTGAGGTTCACCGCCCGCTGATGCTCGACCGGGGAGGCATTGGGGCCCGGCGCCGGAGGCGTGGCGGCAGCGCCATGGGCCGAGGCCCACAGGATGCTGTCTGAGGTCTCCTGGGGCACCTGGTCGATCCGGTTCCACGGCAGCTGATTGGACAGCCGCGACAGGGGCGCAGAACTGCCGTTGACCTGTCCGATGTCCTGCTGGGGTGCCACCACCGAGTAGCGGGTGCCCGCCACGTCTGCGGTGGACGCGAAGGCGTCGTACATCGGGGTGGCCAGGGCGTCGTTGAGCGACAGGGGGGTGAGTCCGGTCAGCAGCTCGATCGTGTGCAGGACTGAGTACTGGTCATAACGGGTGTGCACGACCGCTCCGCGCTTGGCCCATGGGCTGATCACGTAGGCGGGCATGCGGTGGGAGTCGACATGGTCGGCGCCGTCCTGGGAGTCGTCCTCGACGACCATGATCGCGGTGGAGCCCCAGATCGAGCTGTGGGAGATCTTGTCGACGATCTGGCCCAGAGCGAGGTCGTTGTCGGCCACCAGCGCCTGCGGGCTGTAGTCGCCCGAGGTGGTGCCGTTGGTGTGGTCGTTGGGCAGGATCATGTAGTTGAAGGTCGGCACGCTGTTGGCGGCCAGCTGCCGGCTGAACTGCGTGTTGAACTCGTTGAAGCGGCTCTGGCCCCCGATCGGCTTGCCCGTGCCGTTGTACTCACCTGAGTCCTGGGTGCAGGTGGCCAGGTTGCCGGCAGCGCCCGCCGGTCTGAGGCACCCGATGAACAGGTTGTTCGGGTAGGCCTGATCGCTGTGGGAAGCCACCGCGGTATACGTCGGCCGCCCATCGTTACCCATGGGGCTGTTCCCCGCACCCGCCTCGCCGTAGTTCATGAAAGAGATGCCCTGCCTGACCGCCTGGTCGAAGAGGAAGTCCTTGGGGGGAAAGGTGACCGGGTAGATGCCGAAGTCGAAGCCGCGGTTGCGGTTTGAGTAGTTGGCGGCCAGGGCCTTCTGGACGTAGTCGTTGGCGTAGCCGCTGGAGGTGATCACGTGCCCGTCCACCGACACCTCCGAGTCGGCGTAGAGGTGATCGATCAGCGGGAACGTACGGGTGAGCTGGTGGGCGTTGGGAGTGATGCCGCCCGTGGGCCCGAGAACGCCGTTGTCGTCGAAGAGCTGCAGGCGCGGGTCGCCGTCGCCGCGCCGGTCGGTCCCGAAGACCTGGTCGTAGGTGCGGTTCTCCTTGACGATGTAGAAGACGTGCTTGATCTGCGTGCTCGGCCCGCTGCCGGGCGCGGGCACCGGGTTGCCCGCCGGCTGGGCCTCGGTGCTTCCCGCAGGCGTGACCTGCGCGTCGGCCAGGGCGGTGGCCGCCTGCATCTGCGTGTCGCTGGGGATCGGGAGGGCGCCCACTCGACCGAGCAGCTGGTCCAGTACATAGGTGCCGTAGATGTTGGAAGGCGTGACGCCGGGGCGCCTGTCGCCGTCGAACGAGTAGCTCGGGTTGGGACCCGAGCCCAGCCCCTTGCCCGCCACCCACAGCAGCTGTGAGCCGTCGGGAGTGACCTGCACGTCGGTGGTGTACGCCGCGGTAGGCAGGCGCCCGATCACCTGGCCGGGCGCCACGTCGGGGAGGTATCCGGGTGCGGCCTGGCAGGCAACGACGCCGGGCAGCCGTCGCCGCGCCCGGGCCAGCAGGAGCCGGCGCCGGCGGGCCAGGGCTCGCCGGCGTGCCTGCGTGCGCCCGTGCACTCGGCCGTGGACTCTCAGGGACACGGCGCGCAGTACCGCTCTGATGAAGGCGTCGGATTGGCGCCGGGTCGGTCCCACGCAGGCCGACTGGGTGCGAAATCCGAGGTAGCGGCGCACGAGGCGACGCAGGCGGCGGTGATAGCGGCGCAGACCCGCTCGGCGGGCGCGGCCGTGGATGTGAGCCAGGGCGCGGGCCGCACGCCGCTGCAGCGCACGGTAGCGCGTGATCGACTTGACCGACGCCGGGCGCACCACGCGCCGCGGGATCACCGGCGTGCCCGACCCGGCTCCGGCGCGCGCCGGGCGCTGGGTCAGGGCGATCGCGGCGATGGCGTCCTCGCCGGAATCAGCGGCGTACAGCGTGCGCCCGTCGGGCGAGACCGCGAGCTTGACCGGTGCGGTCCCCACACCCGGCGAGCGCCCCACGGAGGTCCGCGCGATGACCCGCAGGGCCTGCGTGTCGACGGTGGCGATGGCATCCCGGTTGGTCACGGCGACGTAGAGGCGATCGGCGTGCGGGTCGCTGACCATGCCCTCGGGATGACTGTTCTGGTCGCCGCCCGCGCCGCCGAGTCCGGCGATGGTGGCCACCGCCCTCGCCTGCGCGACGTCGATGACCGTCAGGGTGCCGTCGAACTCGTTGGACACGTAGGCGCGACCCCGGTGGTCGAAGGCGACGCCGTTCGGATAGCGTCCGGTGGCCACCACCGTCTGGCGCCCGGAGCCGAGATCAACGACCACGGCGCCGTCGGCCGCGTTTAGCGAGACCACGAGCCGGCGCTGATCGGGTGAGATGGCCAGCCCCTCGGGATAGGCACTGCCGGTGCCCGAGACCGGAGGCAGCGAGTTGGTGCGCCCCGAGCCTGCGCTCGTGGAAGGGAGCACCAGCGGGTCGCGCTCGCTGCCCCGACCGCTGGACTCATCGACGGCGAAGACGTGGATGACGTCGCCCTGATCCCCCCGCGTGGGCCCCTCGGTGGGAGAGCCCCCCCTCGGAGTCCCGCCCACGTAGGCCCGGGTCCCGTCGGCGGACATGGCGATCGCCCCGTAGCAGCCCGGGAGAGGCAGGATCTGGACCACGGCCCCCGTGGCCACGCTCATGACGCGCACGTCGTTGGAACCGTGGCCGCAGTCGGCCACCCACAGATACCTGCCGTGGGGCGTCAGCGCGCTGCCGGTGGGAAAGTTGCCCACGGTGGTCATGCGTCCGACCGGGTGCAGCGAGCGCCCGTTGGCGGTCGTGCCCAGGCTGGGCCCGATTTCGCCCGGTCCGACGTCGGCCAGCGCCAGCGCTGCGGCGAGCAGGAGCAGGACCAGGGCACTCGCCAGCGATGGCCACAGGCGTAGACGACGGGTCACGGCCGGCGACACTAGCCGCTGGCGCGCGCCCGATGTGAACGCGCGGTGACCAGGGCCGGGTAGCGAGGCGCGGTGGGGCCCGGCGCCGCGCTGGAGGTCGTGTACTCCGACCGAGCGTCAGGCGCGCGCGGGATCTGCCTCGGCTGCCGCTTCGCTGCCTCCCACGGCGGCGCCGGGGCCGACTTGCGCTGCGGCTCCGGCCCGAACCCCGGCTCCCGCTCCGGCCCCCGCTCCGGCCCCGAATCCCGCTTCAGGTCCCGCCAGCGAGGGGTGCACCAGGTTCAGGTACCAGCCGAAGGCACGATCGATGATGCGCTGGTTCGACATCGCGCGCAGCACGGCGGTGAGCAGCCGCGGCGGCAGCGCGGGAAGCAGGCGCTGCAGCCGCAGGGCGAGCGCGAAACCGCGTGCGTGGCGCGCGCTGAAGGCGCCGTAGCGCTCCAGCGCCGCCTCCCGCTGCTGCTGGCCGGCGATCACCCCTCGCAGCTCACGTCCGCAGGCGATCCCGAAGTAGAAGGCGGTGCGGATCCCCTCGCCCGACAGCGGCAGGCAGTGACCGGCCGAGTCCCCGACGAAGAACACGCCGCCCTCCGCGGCGTCGCGCAGACGATGGGGAAACCAGTTGCCCTGGTAGCGCTCGGGCTCGAGGTCAAGGCGACCGGCCAGGTCCACGGTGGGCCGGCGCACATGGTCGCGGGGAGCGTAGGAACCGACGCCCACACGCACCTCCCCGCTCGCGGGCACGCGCCAGGCGTAGCCATGGCGCACCAGGGTGCGATCGATCCACACGTCGAGATCCTCACCCGTCCCGCGGGGGTGAACCTCCAGTCCGCGTGACAGGGGCGCCTCTGGCGGTTGGTAGCCGTCCCCCAGCACGCGTCTCCATCCCAGCGCGTCGACCACCAGCGGCGCACTGAGCACTCCCCGGTCGGTGCGCACGGCGATCTCAGGGTCCGCCGCGCCACCGTGGTCACCGTCCGCAACGCCCCTCGCTGCCCCGACCCTCTCCTGGACCTTGGCGGTGAGAAAGCGCGCGTCACTCTGGGCGAAGAGCAGGCGACAGAGCTCGCGGTAGTCAAACGAGGACCAGCTCCAGGGGAGCCGGTAGCGAACCGAGCCGTGCGGGGTGGTGAAGCGCATGTGGGGCAGCTCCTGACGGATCGAGTCCGCTACACCCATGGCCTGCAGCCACGGTGTCGGCGCGGCGCACGCCGAGGTCGCCCGCTCGCCGATCTCATAGCGGTCGACCACGAGCACGTCGGCGCCGCAGCCCGTCAGCTCGCGGGCGACGGCCAGGCCGGCAAAGCTTGCGCCGCAGATGAGCACATCGGCACGGGTTCCGTCCAGCGAGGCACGCCGCTCGCCGCGAGCGGTGGCGCGCACGGTCATTTCAGCGCCCACCCATCAGCGCCGGCCCACCAGCGAGCCGAGGGCAACCCGGGCGATCTGGCGGCGCGAGAGCCGCGGTGCGCGGCCCAGCACGTCGAATCCGCGCCCCTCGACCTGGTCGAGAATGAGCTCATAGACCGAGCGCGCCAGGCGCATGGCCGGGCCGACCGAGGGACTCAGGACGTCGGTGAGGACCGCCGTACCGGCAAACAGCGAGCGCGCTCGAGCGACCTCTCCGGCGAGCAGGGCGCCGAAGGCCGGCGTCATGCGCGAGGCCGCGATGTCCCCCTCGGCGACCCCGAGACGCTCACGTTCGGCGCAGGGCAGGTAGATCCGATCGAGCTCGTAGTCCTCACGCACATCGCGGATGAAGTTGGTCAGCTGAAAGGCGGTCCCCAGGCGAGCGACACTCTCGTGCAGCTCCGCGGGCGCCCCCAGCAGCGGCGCCATGATCAGTCCCACTGCGCCCGCGCTGCCGCGCATGTACAGATCGAGCTCCTCCCGTGTGCGCAGCCTGACCGGCCCGCAGTCCACGCGCATGGAATCCATGTACACCGAGAGCTCATCCAAGGGGAGCTGGTGACGGTTACCGGCGTCGACCAGGGCCGCGATCACCGGGTGACGCGAGCGCCCTACCTCGCGCCCGCGTTGCAGCTCCTCCTCCCAGCGGTCCAGCGCCCGGCGGCGGTCCTTGGGCTCCGATGGGCGCCCGGCCCCGTCGACCAGCTCGTCGGCGCCACGAACGAAGCCGTAGAGCGCGTGCACCGCGGGACGCACCTCGCGCGGTAGGCGCTGGGTGGCCCAAAAGTAGGTCGGGTCATGGCGCCACTGCATACGCCGACACGTTCGGTAGGCCTCCTCGAGCCGGTGGTCAGGGACGCCCGGCGCGATCCTTGACGGCAGGACCGTCGTCCTCTCCAGGTGCATACGCTCATCATCCTGACAAAGTGCACCCGTGGCGTCGCTGCTTCAACGCAAGCTCGTGGTGGTCACCGGCAAGGGTGGCGTGGGCAAGACAACCGTCTCCGCGGCCCTGGGCCTGCTCGGGGCCCGCGCCGGTCGCCGCACAATCGTGGTGGAGGTGGGCGAGCAGCATCGCCTGCCCAGCCTGTTCGGTCGTGGGCCGGGTGGCTCGCCCGGAACCGAGGTCGAGCTCGAGCCAGGGCTGTGGAGCACGTCGATCAGCCCTTACGATGCTCTGCTGGAGTGGGTAGAGACGCAGGTCGGCGGCCGGGTCCCGGCCCGGCTGTTGAGCTCCAGCAACGCCTTTCAGTACCTCGTCGCCGCGGCCCCGGGCGCCCGCGAGGTGGTGACCATGGCCAAGGTGTGGGAGCTGGCCCAGAGTCAGCGCTGGAGCCGCCGGACCGCTGGCTATGACTTGGTCGTCGTGGACGCGCCCTCCACAGGGCACGCGCTGGGCATGCTGCGCGCGCCGCGCACCTTCGCCGCCATCGCCCGCGTCGGGCCGATCGCCACCCAGGCAGAGCGCGTACGCGAGTTTCTCGAGGATCCCGGTCACTCGGGCTACCTGGGCGTAGCGCAGGCCACCGAGATGGCGGTGGCCGAGACCCTGGAGCTCGAGGATCGCCTGCGCCACCAGCTCGGTCGCCGCCTGGAGGCGGTGGTAGTCAACGGCGTGCTGCCGCGTCGGTTCAGTCCCGTGGATCTCACCGCGCTCGCGCGGGCTGAATCTGCGCCGGGCACGGACGGCGCCGTCGCGGCACGCAAGACGCCGAAGCGGCCACGGCCAGACGACGAATTGACGCACGTGGCGGCGCGCGCGGCCCGTGCCGTTCACCTGCGCGCCAGCGCCCAGCGCGGCCAGGTGGCGCGCCTGCGCCGCCACGAGTTCGACGTGGCCAGCGTCCCCTTCATGTTCATGGCCGACCTCGACGTGACCGCCGTGCGTTCGATCGCTGACACGCTGGCCGCCAAGCTGCCCTGAAGCAGCCGCGTCCCCGGACGGCTACTCGATGCCCAGCCGGTCCAGCAGGGACTCATCGGCGCGCCAGTGGCGCCGCACGCGCACCGACAGGTCGAGGTGTACGCGCCGACCGATCTCGCGCTCGAGCTCGCGTCGCGCCGCAATCCCGATGGCCTTGATCATCCGTCCGCCGGCTCCCACCAGGATTCCCTTTTGGGAATCGGTCTCCGCCCAGATGAGAGCGCGCACGCGGGCCAGGTCCGCGCGCTCAAGGTCGATCTCCTCGATCATGACCTCCACGGCGTGGGGAAGCTCGTGAAAGGTCCGCCGGATCACCGCCTCACGCACCAACTCGGCCACCGTGAGCTCCCGTGACTGGTCTGACAGCTCGCCCGGGTCAAAGAGAAAGGGGCCCTCGGGCATAAGGCCGACAAGATGAGCGACCAGCCGCTCCACGCCGGTCCCCTTGCGTGCCGAGACGGGAAAGATGTCCTGCGCCACCCCAAGTTCTGCGGCGTCGGTCAGCACGGCCGCGACCCCGGGGGGCCGTAACCGGTCGATCTTGTTGACCGCAATGACCACCGGCAGTCCGGCGCCCGCGAGTCTCTGGGCGATGAAACGGTCCCCGGGTCCCACCCCCTGCTCACCGTTGAGGATCAGCAGCGACGCATCGGATCCCTCGAGCTCTGACTGCACGCGCCGTGCCATGCGCGACGTGAGCGCATCGCGCGGACGCTGCACGCCGGGCAGGTCCACGAGCACCAGTTGCCAGTCAGAGCCCGAACGCACTCCCCTGATGGCCCGGCGCGTGGTCTGGGGTCGGTCGGAGACGATGGCCACCTTGCCTCCCACGACCCCATTGACGAGCGTCGATTTGCCCACGTTGGGACGTCCGGCCAGTGCCACGAAGCCGCTGCGCGTCATGGCTCGAGGTCCCGCGAACTTGGCGGGCCCGGAGCCTGCTCCCACGCCAGCAGCTCGTGCTGGAGCGCCAGCATCTCTCCGTCGTCGCGTTCGTGGTCCATGCCTGTCAGATGCAGCACTCCGTGCACGATCGCCTCCCGCAGGTCGCTCGTGTGCGCGGCGCAGATGACCACGTCGCCCAACTCGATCGCCTCCGGCGGCCACGGGCCGCCGGAGTGTCCCTGCGAGCCTTGGGCCTGGTCGGTGGGCTCCGGGACTCCGTCGATGGGAAAGGAGAGCACGTCCGTGGGCCCGTCTTTGCCCCGGTGGAGCCCGTTGAGCTCTGTGATGCGCTGCGCGTCGACAAACTGCACCGCCAGGTGACCGTCCTGAATCCCGCCCGACGCGGCGGCGATCGTGCATAGGCGCTCTATGTCAGCGGTCCGCGGCGTCCCGCAGCCCGGTGATCCGCCCACCACCTCCACGTCGATCACGCTGCCTCTCAGGCGCGACGTAGGTCAGCGGGACGCAACTCGGGAGCATCCCGCTGGCCGTGCTCGTCATAGGCCTCGACGATGCGCTGCACGAGCCGGTGGCGCACGACATCCTCACCCCCGAAGCGCACGAACTCGATGTCCTCGACGTCGTCCAGGACACTGCCGACCACCACGAGCCCGGACCGCTGCTCGCGGGGCAGGTCGACCTGGGTGACGTCGCCGGTGACCACCATGCGCGAGCCGAAGCCCAGCCGGGTGAGAAACATCTTCATCTGCTCGGGCGTGGTGTTCTGGGCCTCGTCGAGGATGACAAAGGAATCGTTGAGCGTGCGCCCACGCATGAAGGCCAGCGGGGCAATCTCGATCACGTTGCGCTCGAGATGGGCCGCCACCTTCTCGGGGTCGATCATGTCGTGCAGCGCGTCGAACAGGGGACGCAGATAGGGGTCGACCTTGGCCATCAGGTCTCCGGGAAGGAACCCCAGCCGTTCGCCGGCCTCCACTGCGGGACGGGTGAGGATGATGCGGTTCACCTCGTGGCGGGCGAGGGCTGCAGCCGCCATGGCCACGGCCAGGAACGTCTTGCCCGTCCCGGCCGGTCCCACCCCGAAGGTCACGGTCCGGTTGCGGATCGAGTCCACATAGCGCTTCTGATTGACCGTCTTGGGGGCCACCCGTAACGTGCGGTGGCGCCACACGACGTCCTCGAGCACGTTCGCGGGGGATTCATGAGCGTCCAGGGCGCGGGTCACCGCGGTGATCGTTCCCGGGCCGATCTGATGGCCGCGGGCGATCAGGTCAGAGAGCTCGCGCACGACGCGCTCTCCAGCGCGGATCTCGTCGTCCTCACCGTCGAGGGTGAGCAGGTTGCCGCGCAGGAACACGCGACAGTCGAGGTGCTCCTCCAGTGCGCGCAAGACGGCGTCCTGGGTGCCCGCCAGCTCGGCGGCGACCTCGTTGGGCAGATCCACCTGGATCCTCAAGCGCCGAGCACCTCGCGCACCTGGGCGGAGACCCGGCGGCCATCCGCGCGGCCGTCGACGGCTCCCATGACCTGGCCCATCACGCGACCCATGTCCTGCTGGGACTGAGCGCCGGTTTCACGGACCACCCGCGCGACGATGGCGCGCAACTCGACGTCTGGCAGCTCGGCAGGCAGGTAGGCGTCGATCAGCTCGGCTTCCTGCTCTTCGCTGAGGGCGAGCTCCGCGCGGTCGTTTTCTCGGTAGGCGCGTGCAGCCTCCAGGCGACGCTTGCGCTCGCGCCGCAGCACGACTACCTCGTCATCGACCCCGTCCTTGGCCGCCTTTTGCAGCTCCGAGAGCACCAGCCTCAGAGCGCTGACCCGATCGCGCAGGCCCGCGCGCATGGCGGCCTCCACGTCGGCTCGAACCGCGTCGACGATGCTCATCCAGCATCCAGCATACGACGACAGCAGGCCGGCGTAGCCGCTACGGGCTCTGAGGAGCCGCGGGTGGGGCTCGTCTAGGGTGAGCCCGGTGGACGAGCGGGCGTACGCGCGGGCGATCAAACCCTTCGAGGCCGAAACCGCGCGACTGCGCCCGACGAATGCGGAGGTCTTCGACGCCCACACTCACCTCGGCCTGGACGAGGACGGCCGTGCGCTGGCCACGGAAGCCCTCCTGGCCATGCTGGACGCCGCCGGCGCCAGGCGCGCGTGCGTGTTTCCGCTGCATGATCCCGAACGCGTGCCGGCCTACCGCGTCCCCAACGATCGAGTGCTCAGGTGGGCCGAGGAGAGCTCGGGACGCCTGGTGCCCTACTGCCGGCTGGACCCCGCTGACGGGGCGGTGCGCGAAGGGGAGCGCGCGCTGGCCGCGGGGGCGCGCGGCATCAAGCTCCATCCGCGCGCCCAGACGTTCGCCTTCGAGGGACAGGACATAGCGCAGATCTTCGCCCTGGCCGACCAGGCTGCTGTGCCCATCCTGATCCACGCCGGACGAGGCATGCCGCCGATCGCCGATGGCCTGGCCGATCTGGCCTTGCGCCACCCCAACGTGGTGCTGATCCTGGCCCATGCGGCCATCGCCGACCAGGGCATTCTGACCACGCGCCTCGCCGACCACCCCGGAGTGCTCTATGACGTGTCCTGCTTCTACCCCCTGGACGTGCTCGAGCTCTTCGCGCGCGTTCCCGCCGAGCGCATCGTCTTCGCCTCGGATCCTCCCTACGGGCATCCCGCCACCAGCCTGTACATGGCGCTGCGCATAGCCGCGGCCCTCGAGCTCGATGAGACCGCGGTCCGCCTCTTCCTGGGGGGCACGATGGGCGCGCTGTGCGACGGTCGTGGGCTGCCTGCGCCCCTTGCCCCACGAGGGTCTGGCACGATCACCATGTCAGGCCCGATGGCGCGCGTGTACAGCTACTGCGCGACGAGCGGACCGGCGCTGTTCGGCGGCCAGACCGAGATCGTCCGTGGCTCGCTGGAGCTGGCCCGGGCCGCCTGCCGTGACCCCGAGCCGCCCGATCACCTCGGTCCTGCGCTGGAGCAGATCGCGAGCGCGCTGTCCACGGCGATCGCGTCCGCCGAGGATCTCGTCGACGCGCTACCCACGCTGGACCTGATCCACCGCTGCATGTCGCTGGCCGCCACCGAAACGGCCTGAGCGGTGATGGCCGGGCAGCGGACCGGCGCACAGAATGGACAACGCCCGCGCAGGCGCCACAACGCCCCGCGCAGGCGCAACAACGCCCCGCGCAGGCGCGACCGGACCACCACCGTGCGCGGCCAACGCGCCGCGTAGACACGCTAGGGCCAGTTCGTCTACACCCTGTAGACGCAGCCTTGCTCTGTCTACGGGTTGTAGACGAACCACCCGCGGAGCGTCTACGCGATGTAGACGAAACGCTGAGGGCTGTCTACGGCGAGCGTTGGCCGCCGCCAGAGACGCGACCCGAGTCTTTAGGTTCGCGTCCTAAGGACGCTGGCAGAGCGGCGGCAATGGCCGCTCCGGCGTCACGGCTCCCCTGCCCCTGAGAGCCAGAGGGCTCCCCATTCACCGGTCTGACAGCGCTGACGTTCGGTCATGGCCAGGCGAGTGCAGAAGGCGCTGCTGACCTCGTCAAGCTCGTCGCCGAGCAGGCCACCCGCCACCAGCTGAGCCGGGGCACGGACCATCGCTCGGCTCAGGTCCAGCAGGAGCGGGCGCAGCAGATTCGCCACCATGGTGGTCCCCGGGGGGTCGCATAGCGGGAGGGCCTCACGGCGGAGATCGAGCCGGCGAACGCTCAGGGTCGCCCCGTTGACCGCCGCGTTCTCCTCGGTTGCGGCGACGCTCTCGGGCTCGTTGTCGACCGCCAGAATGGGAGAGAAGCCCAGGCATGCTCCGGCGATCGCCAGCACTCCGGAGCCGCACCCGACGTCGAGCAACCGTCCACGGGCCAGGCCGCGGGCAGCGAGCTCGAGCAACAGCTCGAGACACAGGCGCGTGGTGGCGTGGGCGCCGGTGCCAAACGCCTGACCGGGATCGATGACGATGTCCCGCGTGGCGGAGCACGTGGTGGGCCCCTCCCAGGGCGGGCGCACGCGTAGGCTCAGAAGGCGCGGCGGTCGGACTGGCCCCTCGTGCACGCGGCGGTCAGGCGGGGCCCGGACCACGACGGGCCGGTGAAAGCGCCGCCAACGCTCAGACCAATCGTCCTCGATCTCGGTGGTGTACACCTCTACCAGAGCGCCACCTGCCGACGCGCGCACGGCGGGGAGGTCCGGCAGTTCGCCCTGCGCGCCGTAGACGGCGTACTCCACCGTCTCCGCATCGACCTGCACCTCCTCCACCCCCGTCGGCGCCAGGTCGAGCAGCTCGGCCAGCGCGGTCTCTGCCTCGGCGCGACGGACCCTCAGCGCCAGCCTTATCACGCGGCCTGGCTGCGCAGCGCGCGGCGCAGCCTGGCGAACATCGACTCGTCTGAGCGCAGGTTCTCGTCGGTCATCGTGCCGTCAAGCTGCTCGAACAGAGCCCGCTGCTCGCCGCTGAGCCGGCGGGGGATGACCACGTTCACCACTACGCGCAGGTCACCGGGCCGCCCGCGGCGCACGTCGGGCATGCCCAGCCCACGCAGCTGGATCACCTCCCCCGGCTGGGTTCCCGGCGCAATCTCCACCGAGGTGCTGCCGTCGAGCGTCGCGACCGAGAAAGTGCCCCCGAGTGCGGCGGTGGGAGCGGGCACGTTGACCGCCGTGATGAGGTCGTCACCCTCCCTGACAAAGCGCTCGTCCTCGCGTACACGGACGAGCACGTACAGATCCCCGCTGGGACCGCCCGACTCGCCGGCGTGTCCCCGGCCGGACATCCGGATGCGCTGGCCGTCGGAGATGCCGGCGGGAATGTCGACGTCGAGCACACGCTGGGCCACCTTGCGCCCGCGGCCGTGGCACACACCGCACGGCTGCTTTGCCACCCTTCCATCCCCGTCACACACGTCGCAGGCGACCGTGCGTGCCACCTGACCGAACGGCGTGCGCGACACGGCCTGCAGTCGGCCGGCACCCCGGCAGCGCTCGCACGTCTCGATCGGGGTGCCCGGCTCGGCGCCGTTGCCGTGGCAACGCTCACAGCGATCGACCGCCTGGTAGCTGACCTGCACCGACGTGCCCTGCGAGGCGTCCAGCAGCTCTATGTTCACCTCGACCGCCACGTCTCCCCCACCGGCCGGCCCCGCGCGGCCCCCGAAGGCGCTTCCTCCGCCGAAGAAGGCGTCGAACAGGTCGCCTATGGAGCCGAACGCGTCGAAGTTCGGCTGGTAGCCGCCCGAGCGCAGACCCTCGTGGCCGTAGCGGTCAAAGGTGGCGCGCCGCTCGGGGTCGGAGAGGATCTCGTAGGCCTCGGCGGCCTCCTTGAACTTCTCCTCGGCCTGCGGGTCGTGGGCGTTGACGTCGGGGTGCAGCTCGCGCGCCAGGCGCCGGAAGGACTTTTTGATCTGCTGCTCGCCGGCCCCCCGGGGGACCTCGAGCACCTCATAGGGGTCGCGCGGCACGTGCTCAGTTGCCGGCGTAGGCGTGTTCGACGAAGCGCGAGAGCTCCTGGGCGACGTCGCGCACCGTGGTGATGACGCCCGCGTAGTCCATGCGCACCGGGCCGATCACCGACACGGTTCCCAACTTTCGCGACGCGAGCCCGTAGCCGGTCGCGACCATGGCCAGCGAGCGTAGCGCCGGCAACTCGTTCTCCTGGCCTATGCGCACGTACATCCCCGACTCGGTCAGGGCCGAGCGCAGGACCTCGAGCAGCGCCACCCGCCGCTCGAGCAGGCCCATGAGTTCGTTCATCTCGGAAACGTCGCGCATGTGCTGGTCGGAGAACAGGCGGGCCGTGCCGTCGACGTAGAGAGCGTCCTCGCTCTCTGCCGCGAGGCCCACGAAGGCGGTGCCCAGGCGATCGAGAAAAGTGCTCTCGCGGTGGCCGAGAGTGACGTCGTGCAGGCGCTGGTGGAGCATGCGGGCCCCGAGGCCGAGTCCCGCCAGGCGCTCGTTGAGGTACTCGCCGGCCCAGGTCACCAGGCCCGGATCGACCGGGCGGTCAAAGGTGGTCAGCAGCTTGGACACCCCGCCGGTCGAGGTGATGACCACGACCATCACCATCTGAGGCTGAAGCCTGAGCACCTCGACGTGGCGGATGGTGGCCGTGTTCAGCGACGGCGCGGAGACAACGGCCAGCAGGTCGGTGACCTGCGAGAGGGTCTCAGATGTGACCCTCATGGCCTCCTCGAGCTCGCGACGACTGAGCGGCAGCTCCACGCGGCGAGCTGGCAGCAGGCTCTGGCCGGAGGCGAGCATGCGGTCGACCACGTAGCGCTGCCCCGCGTCCGTGGGGATGCGGCCGGCGGACGTGTGGGGGTGGTCCAGCAGGCCGAGCTCCTCCAGCATCGCCAGCTCGTTGCGGACCGTCGACGGCCCGCAGTCGAGGTTCTCGTCGGCGGCGAGAGTCCGGGACGCCACCGGTTGGCCGTCGTGCAGGTAGGCCTGGACCACCTTGTCCAGAATGGCTTCCTGGCGAGGAGTGAGCATGCCGATGATTGTATGAGCCACCATCTCAGACTCCGGTCCCGCGGGCGATTCGGCGGTCTGAGCAGGCGCCGCGGTCTAGATCTCGAGTTCGGCTTCAGCGTTGCGGATGATCTGGCTGTCGCCCTGCACCGCGGCGGTGTCCACCACAACCCGGTCCCCGGCGACCTCGCGCACCGTGCCGGTGACAGTGATCTCCCGTTCGGGGACGCCCATACCGCGAAATTGGACCTGCAGGCGCCTGAGATGCTCCGGTCCGCCGGCCGCCTCGGTCTGCGCGCGCGCGACCTGAGCCATCGTCCACAGGCCGTGCAGGATGCGGCCGGGCAGGCCAACCGCCTGGGCGAACTCCCCGTCGATGTGGATCGGATTGAAGTCACCCGAGGCCCCCGCGTAGCGATAGGGCAGGTACTTGTCGGGCGTGGTGCGGAGCTCGGGGATCTCGCTCCCCGGCTGCCAGTCGCTCATCAGCTCATCCTCCGCGGACGATGTTGGTCCAGACACCCCGGCATACCTGTTCGGAGCGCTGGTTGGTGGAGACCGACTCGAACACGTAGAAGCCCCTGCCGTCGCGCTCGGAGATGTCCTTGACCGACACGCTGGTGGCGATCTCGTCGCCGGCGACGACCAGGGGACCCCACTCGAACTGCTGACCGCCGTGGACCATGCGAGCAAAGTCGAGTCCGACCTCGGGATCAAAGAGCGCGGGCACCACCGCCGGGGAGCTGTAGACCACGCAGAACATCGGGGGGGCCACGACATCGGCGTGCCCGGCCGCGTGGGCGGCCTCAACGTCGAGATACACGGGCTGGGTCTCCCCCACGGCGTGCGCGTATTCGCGCACCTTCTCGCGCCCGACGGCGTAGACGGTGCTGGGAAACGACTTGCCGACGGCGTCGGTGTTCACGGGCACGGGGCACGGTCCTTAGCTTCGGTGCGGTCTGGGCGCGCGGCAGTCTACGCGGCCACCGGAGCGGCGAGCAGGTCGGGACCCTCCTGCTCGAGACCGGAGCGATTGACACGAGGGTTGGCCGCGGTGACCCGCAGGCGCTCGGGCGCGAGGGTCGCGAGCCCGGCCAGCGCCTCCGCCGCATCGATGTCCTCGCTCAGCCACGCCGCCTCGCCGTCGCGGTCGCTTACCACCACAGGCATGCGATCGTGGATTCGGGCCGCCCGCTGGTTGTCCGCCGCTGAGCGAGTCAGGATGGTGGACGTCTCCACGATGCGCCCGTCGATGCGCGAGCGCGCCCACAGACCGGCGAAGGCAAACGGGGCGCCGCCGTCCACGCTGAATAGGAAGGGCTGGCGGGGTTGGCGGGGATCCTCGGCCTTCAGCCACTCAAACCAGCCGTCGGCGCAGATGAGCGCCCGACCGCCCGCGCGGACGCGGGCTCCGGCCAGCAACTCGCGGAAGGCGGGCTTGCGCTCCACGGTTTCGATGCGCGCGTTGATCATGCGGGCGGCGCCCTTCAGATCCTTGGCCCACCAGGGGACCAGCCCCCAGCGCAGGACCCGCGCCTGCGGCCCGCTCTCACCCCGCACCACGGCCAGCACCTGCTCGGTGGGCGCGACGTTGAAGCGCTCGCTGCCCTCGGCGGGAAACGGGACGCCGAAGCGCTCCTGGAGCCGCGTGGGGTCGAGGGTGTTGGTGTAGCGACCGCACACAGCAACCCGCACGCTAGCGCGGGCGCCCGACCCTCGCCCATGCGACCACCCAGTCGCGGGCGATCGCGCGCTGGGCGTCCGCGAGCGCCATGTGCCCGGCGCACACCTGTCGGTGCAGGAGATTCTCGAGCGCGTCCTTCTCGAAGTAGCCCGGCCGAGGGAGTGCAGGCTGGGGCCACAGGTTGGACGGATCGTTTGCCCCGCCGAGCTCCAGAGCCACGAGGTGATCGAGCTCCTGCGGGCCGTGGCGCCGGCCGACCCCGTAAGCCCGACGCACGGCGAGCTTCTCGAGCGCCGGCACGTTACGGACCCTGCGCGCATAGCCCGGCCGGCAAACTTGTGCCGCGGACGCGCTCAGCACCGAGCCAGGCGTGCACCTCGGGTCGGGCCGCGAGGCTCGGAGTCGACATCCGCTGGTCAGCGTCACCGGCCCCAGCTGGCTGCCGGCGGGGCCATGGGAGGCGTGGAGGCCGACGCAGGCGCTCAGCCAGACCGCGGCCAGCGCTGTCATCAGGACACAGGTCACGGCGCTGCCGATCGGCGGTTTAACGAGCAGAGGAACCTCGGGCCAGCGCGGGTCGCGGGAGGGGCACCGACCGGCTCCCGCGACCCATGGCTGCCTCCTAGAAGGCGAGATCGTCCCCTGCGTCCAGGCCGGCACTCACCGGCATGGGCAGAAGCTCCTCCGCCGGATCCTCTCGATCCCCGTTTCCTCCAGGAGAGCCCAGGAACTGCACGGTGTCAGCCACCACGCTGACCGCCTGGCGGTGTTGCTGATCGGCTGATTCCCACTCTCGCCATTCCAGGCGGCCGTCGATGCCCACCGGCCGACCCTTGACGAGGTAGCGGTGCACGTTCTCGCCCTGGGGCCCGAAAACGCTCACATCGAAGAAGTTTGGCTTCTCCTCCCACTCACCTCCCTCGGTGCGGCGACGGCCGTTGCAGGCCAGACGCAGATGACAGACGCTGGCCCCGGAGGACAGCGCGCGCAACTCGGGGTCACGGGTCAGGTTGCCCACGAGCACTACGCGGTTGATGGACGACGGCATGGCTCTCCTTTGGTCGGTTGCGCCTCCGAACCTAGGTCGCGCTTGGGACGGTTCGCTCGGGCGAGCCGCGGTTTGTCATCGCCGTCGCGAGGGGGACCACCACGATGTGGCCCTGGCCGCGAACGCGGGCGACCGCCCGGGCCAGCGGCGCCTCCACCTCCGGCGCGGCGCAGTAGACCACACCGGCCACCAACCGACACCGCGCCCAGGCGCGGCAGATGTCGGCCAGACGTACCGGCGACTTGACCGTGAGCTCGACCTCGACGGCGACCGGATAGCCGCCCACCCCGTCGTTCGGCCACAGGATCAAGTCCGGGCGGTGAAGCCGCGGCGAGCCGTCGGGCATCCGACCCAGGCGTGCGCTGGCCAGCGCACGGCCCTGGCCGTGCTCGGCGCGACGCAGTTCCCGCTCGCCGCCGACAAGGTGGTCGGCGTGGCGGGTCTCCATGGCTGCCGCCACGGCCACGCAGGCCGCCAGATGCGCGGCGTTGGCCGCGGTCACGCGGCAAATTCCCAGGGACCCGGCGCCGACCCAGCGCAGGCCAGACCGTGTGGCCACGTACAGAGCGGGAGCGTCGGTCAGGGGGCGTGAGCGAGCCAACAGGCCGTCGGCTACTGCGTGTCCCAGGCGCCTGCGCGCCTGCGTAGCGCTGATCTGATGGCGCAGCGACAGCGCCTCCAACGTGATGGCCCCCATGCGAGCCGTCCACAGAACGGCATCGTGCGTAGGCGACCCCAGGACTGGTTGAGATGTGGGCATTGCTGCCTCCCCTTGGTGTGGATGTAGCGCGAGCCGGATGACTTGCGCGGAGTGCTGGTGGGACCCTGGCCTGCGTGCCACCGCGCTGTCCGGGCGCACGCCTGGTTGCGCGCGCGCCCGGAGCAAAGCGGTCGTCAGTCGCTCGTCGCCAACATGCGCGCGACACAGATCGGGCTGCGCCCGGCCAGGACGAGCACCGCAGCACTTCCGACGGGCAGGGACTTGATCCGATCGGGGTGCAGCACCAACTGGCGCTCGCGGGTGCGCGTGTAGCCACCGTCGTCCCGCTCGGCCGTGCGCCAGGCGCCCCTGCTGCCGCCCATGTCAGCGATCAACTCCGCCGACTCGGGCACGCTCTGACGGTGGGCGATCAGCGTCGACACGTTGCCGAGCACCTGCTTGAGCAGCGGCCCTCGACCGGGAAGGTTCAGGTCGGCCAGCTCCTGAGTGCCCAGCACGAGGCTGATGCCCGCCGACCGCGCCCGTCCGAACAGCCGGACCACGTGCTCGGCGGCCACGGCCGAGAACTCGTCGATGACCACCAGGGTGGGGACCGGGTCCCGCTGCAGAGCCGCGGTCGCGGTTATGAGGTCCTGCACCACCGCAGCTCCCAACATCTGAGCAAGCAGCGGATGGCGATCGGCGTCCAGCGTGAACAGCACGACAGCTCGCCGGCGGATTGCGGCGAGCAGGTCCAGCGCGGGCGCGTCGCAGGTGCAAGGGTCAAGCCACACCCCCGCCTCGCCCTCGGCCAGGATGGCCATTCGGTCGCGGGTCCCCGAGAGCTCGCTGCGCTGGCGTGTCGTCAACGAGTCCAGGTAGCCGAACACGACGGCGCCCTGCTCGTCGTCCAGACGCCGAGCTAGCACCTCGAGCTCTTCGGGATCCATATGGCGGACCAGTGACGCGAGCGTCACCGGCTCTGCGGCCGAGTGCAGAGCACGCACGACGTGTCCCAGGTAACGCTGCGCTTGGCGCATGTAGTGGGGCTCGGTGAAGTGCTCAGCCGACAGCACGCGGTCCACGACCTCGGTTGCTGATCCGCGACCGAACGGGTTGTAGACGCCGGGGCCCTCGGGGGACCATTCGAAGAAGGGCCGTCCCTGCCGCTCGGCCGCCTCGCGCAGGTGGCGACGAAGCGACGGGTCACCCTTGGGATCTACGAACACCCCGCCCATGCCGTGGTCGATCGCCCGCGTGGCGATCCAGGTCTCGGTCACCGTCTTGCCCGCACCGGTGGCGCCCAGCACCAGCACGTGCGACCCGCCGTTCTCATCGCCGAGCGGGACGCGCACCGCCGCGTGGCGCTCGTCACGACCCACGAGCAGGCCGTCGTGCGCGAACCACTCCTCCTGGCTCATCGCACGCTTGGCCGAGACCGAGGCCACACCGTCGCGCAGGCCGAAGCTGGCGCGGGCAAGATCGGCGAGATCACCGCCGGCATCCAGGTCCGACCGGTGCCAGCGCGCTCCGAGACGCGTGGCGGTAATGGCCGCCACCGGCAGCCAGAGCGCATCGGTTCCGCCCAGCGACCAGACGACCAGCGACGGGCCTGCCCCGGCGGCGGCCCACGTCCAGCAGATGCTGCGCCGGCGCATGAGCAGCGCGCCCGCGTAGCCGCCGAGCAGCCCCAGGCCGGTGAGCTCCACCGTGGCGCCGAAGGATCCCGCGGTTGCGAGAACGAATGTGGAAATGTCCGCCGCCAGTGGCGCGAACGGTGCAACGAGGGCCATGTGGCCTCCTCTTGGTTGTGAGAAGCCGACCCAGGTCAGAGACTCGAAGTCCCCGGCGGAGTCGGCGAAGTAGCCCCAGCCCCGGACGGGCAGCGGCGTCGTGGCACCTGCCTGACGGAAGGCGCGAACGAGTGAGAAGCGCCGTCGCCGTCGCCGCGGCCAGAGGCAGCAGCGTTCGACGCTCAGATCGGCGCGAGACGCGTCAGAGCCGCGCCGGGCGGTCGCCCGCCCGCGCGTCGCTCAGGGAATCAGCCGGTAACCGACTCCCCAGACGTTGACGATCCAGCGGCGTGGGTCATCGCCCAGCTTGTGGCGCAGTCGCGACGCGTGACTGTCGACGGTGCGTGTGCGTGCCGCAGACCGGAAGCCCCACACGCGCCGAAGCAGTTCCTCGCGCGTGAAAACGCGTCGCGGGTCGGAGGCCAGCGTGGCGAGCAGGCTGTACTCGAGCCGGGAGAGCTCGAGGGGCTGCCCGCGCATGGCCACCGACCGGCGAAGGGTGTCGAGCTCCAGCGGTCCGACACGCAACCGACGAGGCGAGCCGGGGCGCGCGCGACGCAGCAGGGCAGTGAGCCTCGCGCGCAGAACCATGTACACGGGTGGATCGGCCATGAAGTCATCCGCCCCGGCATCGAAGGCGCGCAGAACATCGAGCTCGGTCGTGCGCGCGCCCAACAGCAGGACCGGCACCGCGGCGCTCCAGGGCGACCGATCATCCGCGTCGGATCGGATCTCGGACACCAAGGCCAGCGAGGTCCGGGGACCGTCGAGATCACCGACGATCACCGCCGCGGGCGGGCGGGCCTGGGCCAGGCGACGCGCGTGCTCCACTGATCGCGCATGCGCGAGCTCGTAGCCGTCGAGCGCTAGTTGCTCGACGAGTGCGTCGGCGTGTTCGCCGACGCCCACGATCAGCAGTGGTGCCTCAGCGGGATCGCACGGCTCGCCGCTCATCGCCAGGGCAGGTTCTGCGCGGCGGGACGCGTCAAGCCGCTCATCCGAGCTCGACCTCCCGCGGGCACACGCCGAGTCCTCGCCGAGCAATCAGGGCGAGAACGTCGCTATGAATCCACGGGGTGGGAGCTCGCAGGCCGCCCTCCGGCAGGAGACCCAGACGGCGGGCCAGCCAGCTGGTCTCCCCGCTGATGTTTCCGCGCGTGTCGCGCTTGGTCCGACCACATCGCACGGCGATCTGGCTCATGCTCAGTCCTTCCCGGGCCACCGCAGCCAGGACTGCCTCACGCAGGCGCCGGTTGAGGACGATGCGACTGGAGGTCACACGGGTCAGCTCGGCACGTAGAACAGCCACCGAGACGGTGGCGTCGCGCTGAGCGCTTGACACGGCCCTGTGGGTGAGCGTTCGCACGGGCTCGTAATCCTGCAGGCGTCCGATCACCTCCCTGACGCTGAGCAGCTGAGGCGGTCCGGCCGACCCCAGCGGGGGACGGCGAAGCCACCGCAGCTCGGGTATCGACATACCCGCCGAGCGGACGGTCGCGATGGACAGCCCGTGTCCACACGCATCCAGAAGCGAGGTTTCACAGGGGGACGTCACACATCGGCGACCGCAGTCATCGTCCGGACCCGCGTCGCGCTGCTCGAGGTCCTGGGCGGTAACCGGCCGAGGTCGCACCCGGTCGCGATCGAGATCCTCGAGGTAGAGGCGGCAAACGAGAGCGGCGTTGGCCGGCGACTCCTCGGCGGCTAGACGGGCGAGCAGTCGGCGATCCTCAAGCGTACGTGCGTCCCAATCGATGACCAGCACGGTTCCCCCAGCGGCCGGTCGAGCGACAACCTCGCGCGTGCCACGACCGTCGCGATACCGCCCGAGCGTTCGGCTTGTGGAGTCTGCGACGTCGCGTTCGGGTCTCTTGCGGTGGCTCGAGCGACGGGCCGGGGCGGGATGTGGCGCCGGCGGCGACAGCGGCGGTCTGAGGTGCATGGATCCTCCCGTGGGCGAGCGGCCCGGTTGGTTGGCAAGAGCGTCGACGGCGGCGCGCGACACATGGGCTGCGAGGGTGCCGGCGTTGGGGGGGTCGCCCAAGCGGGCAACGAGTGGAGATGGGGCGCTGCTGGAGGCGGACGAAGGAGTGGGGGTGCGATGCTGCCGGTCGGCTGCGACGGTTCGCGCAAGCGCTGCGGCAAGCGGTCCTGCTCCTCGCCGTTGGGCCTGCAGTTGCGCCGTGCAAAGCCACTTCTCGAGCAGTTGCGCCCCCTTCCAGGCTGGACCCGACTGCGTCCAAGCCCCCTACCGGGCCGGGGCAGCGGCGCTGAAACGGGCGGCGACTGCGTTCGACGGCAGGTAACGTCATGAGCCCTGGCGCGCCAACTCGACCGCGAGATCACGCGGCTCGGGGTCGGATGCCGCCGCGGCCGGATCGCCCCCTGCAGCCTGGCGAACGGCCGGAGGCAGGGGCGGGACACCCCAGGCGGCGAGGCGCCCCTGGTGCACGTCGCGCTCGGAGGCAAAGCTGATCAGCTCGCGGCCCGGGTACAGCCACTGCGCCGGGTACTCCCCTGCGTACGCCTGACATGCTGTCAGCAGCCGATCGGCCTCGCGCGCGCACGCTCGCGCCTGCGGGGCGTCGCGACACACGAACACCACGGCGGGAGCCGTTGCCAGTCGTCGCCCGTATCGCTGCGTAACGCCGGCCCAGCCCGACACCATGTGGTCATAGCGCTCGAGTTTTTGAGCGCCCCGCCCCCGGGGCAGGCGGCCGTCGAGCTCGACGAGGAGGTCCTGACCCGCTCGTGATCGGTCTGACCAGGTGATCTCCAGTCCCCCGTCGGGACGCACCGTCTCAAACCGTGACACCGGTGTCCGCTGGCCGTCGGTCGCGGTCGTCAGGAAATCGTGCGGGGTCCGGCCGCCGGGTAGGCGCAGGTCCACCGGCCCGAGTGCGCCGCTGCTGCGTCCCGAGGGCGACTGGCAGCATTCGGAGGCACCCCGCAGACCTGCCGACGCGTGCGCCGCGAGCACGCGCTCGGCCGCCAGGAGCCAGCCCGCCACGTGCACCTCGTGCCGAGCCTGGTCCGCCTGGGCTTTCTCACCGGATCGTGCGCGGGCGCGACGCTGCGCCAACTCTCCTTCGTGCGCCACCGACGCGCCCATTCGCTGCGGCGGCCCGGGGGATATGCCGCGCTCCTGCAGCAACGCTTCGCCGGCGTGGCCCAGGGCACAGCACATGGGCACTCCGCCACCGTCGGACCGGTGGAACTGCAGGCGCTCGATCCAACCGGCGTCAGCCAGGCGCTTGAGCCGGCGCTGGGTGGTGGTCAGCGCGCGCTCTGCGTTGTAGCGGCGGTGGACCTGCGTACTCAGGACGTGACCCATGCGCGCCACGAACGTGAGGATCTCCAGGTCGAGCTCGTCAGGGTCTGAGCGACGCGTCGCGAGGCAAACGGGCGGGCGACGCAGTCGCGGCGCGGCGTCCATCGCCGCAAGCTCCCGGTAGCTATCGGCCGGCCGCTCGGAGGCCGGCACGGCAGCCCTCGCAGCCACGAACGGCCCATCGTTCTGGGGTACGCCCTTCCCCGCCGCGGACAGCGACCGCCCGCCGTTCGCCGGTACGCGCTCCCCGTCCACGGGCCCGGCTGGCGTACGCGGCGCGCGCGTCGCTGCCTCCTCCCAGTGGGGCTGGCGCAGATCGGCGAGGTACCGTCCGCCGCGCGCTGCCTGGACCGTGTGGTGGTGTGCCACCCGGAGCCGATCGAGGCGCAAGGGCAGGGTCCGGGCCACGAAGGGGGGCTGCCGCCCGGCCGGGGTGGTCCAGCTCACCACCGCGTGGTGCTTGGGCAGGTGCAGTCGGACGTCGGGACGTCCGAGCGCCGACAGCGCACTGTCGTTGGAGCGCACCGTGTCGGCGAACTCAGCCATCATCAGGCTGGCTGCCGCGCGAGCGTCGCGCACCGACGCGGTGGCGAAGTAGACACGATGGGCGAACAGCGCGTCCAGGCTGTCGCGCACGTCGCGGTCGACCCACTGTGCGTCGGTCTGCCAGCAGGCCACTGTTTCCAGGCCGGCCGACCGCTTGAGAGCCAGCGTCTGCGCGAACCCGCGGTTGAGGACGAGTGGCGCCTCGTCAACCTTCAGGGCCACGGAGACGCGAAGGCCGGCGTCGACAGCGTCCTGCTGGCGGCCGAGAGCGGCATCGAGCATGCCCACGAGCAGTTGCATGAGCACCGAGGTGTTGCCGGCTCCCATGGCGCCCAGCGCGCCCTTCACCACCAAGACCTCCCCCTCGGCGATCACGCGATCGAAGTCGACGCGCAGCGAGTCGTTGAGCAGGACGCGCTTGATCGAGGTCGAGTTGAGCAGGCGAGCCAGCTTGTTGACGGGCGCGTCGAGCTTGGCGGTGGTCATGCTCCGGGCGTCCGCCAGCTGAGCGGTCAGTTCGGCCGTGAAGAACTCCGAGATCTCCTTGAACTCAGGCAGGCCGCGGACCTGCGCTCCCACCCGCGCGCGGTATGCGTAACCGTCCTCACCCACCGACAGCAGCCTTGCCGCATCCCACAGGCTCGCGTCTCGGTCTGCGGCGAGCACGGCAATGATCGCGTTGCGCAGATAGCGATCGGAGGACGCACGGATGTCGGCATCGGTGAACAAGTTGCGCAGCGCCTCCACCACGTAGTCGGCGATGACGTCCGCCGGAGCGTCAACCGCCAGCGGGTTGAACCCGCAGGTCGGGCGCGAGAAGTCCAGCAGCGTGCAGGTACGCCCGACGGGTACAGCGCTCAGCGTCGCGTCGGCGGCGTCCCCCTTTGGATCGAGCACGATCACCGCGCAGTGCTCGCGCTGAAGGTCCTCAGCCACCGTGGCGACGAGGTAGCTGGTCTTTCCCTGCTCGACGGTCCCGGGGACGGCGGTGTTCTGACGACGCATCTCGGGGTGAATGGACACCGGCCCGAGGGCGTCGCGCAGCGCGCCCGGGCCATTGCTCGGGCGCAACACGGTGGGCGGGGCGGGTGCGACCGGCAGAGCGGCACGCGCGAACGGCACGGTGGCGAAGTCCAACGAGGGAAGCTGCCAGAGCAGCGAGAGCTCCGTCGAGGCCAGCACGCCTCGGCGCAGCGAGGGGAGCAGGTTGCCCTCCCCGCGCGCGACGCGGCGACCGTAGAGCCCTAGCAGACCCTGCCGCACGCGGGTCCCCCGCTCGACCAGGCGGTTCTCGGCTTCCTCCGCTCGCAGCTCGGACGCGACCTGCTCGCATCCTCGCCGGCTGTCGGCCATTACGCGCAGATCGGCGAAGAACAGGGGCCGGTGCTGTACGTCAAGAGCACCCCGTAGCTCCACATCCTCCACCTGCGACCGCGTGCGCGCCTTTCCGAGCCGCCGCTCGGCCCGGCGCGCGATGTGCTCCTCGTGCCGTCGGTAGCAATGACGGGCCCAGCTCTCGAACACCGCCGGGGCCGGGGTGAGGGCAATCTGGACCGTCGCCGGGCCTGCGCCCGCCGACATGGCCGTGAGCAGGCGATTCATCGACGGTTGCTCGAGCTCGAGGCGCTCGGGTGCGCGGACCCGAGCGATAAAGGCGGCGTGCTTCTTCAGGCGCAGCAGATGCCGCGGGGAGGCGAGCACAACCGGCGTGCGTGACAGGCTCAGATTCGGATAGGCGTGGCGCAGGGCCGACTCGACCATCGCCTCGGTGCCCGCCGGGCAACACACGGCCAGCCACGCGATGAGCTCACCCGGCGAACCTTCGGCGTCCCTGCGCGTGGGGGCTCTGCGTGCGATCGGAGTCTGAGGTGCGCCGTCCACCACGCGGCTGACGTGCACCTCGAGCGCGAGGGATGGCTGGCCCTGCCACAGTCGCCGCCACCAGCGGCGGAGCAGACGCTTATGCAGCCCCTCGAACATGGCCACCAGGGCCTCGTGGCTGGCGCGATCGGTGCGGTAGGCGGCGACGCGCAGGCGCACGTATCGGCGTGCCCTGCGCGCAAGCATGCGTCGGGTCGCTACCACCGCTACAGCCGCGATCAGGATGCCGCCCCCCAACGCGACCAGTGGAGCTCCCGTGACGCGCGCGGCCGACCAAGCCGCGCGACCCCGCGAGGCGAGGGACGCGGGCTGGTCGCGCCCGCGCGGCGGTACAAAGGCCGGGTCTCCGGATGCCACGCTCGGCGCCCCGGACATCACACTCGGCGCTCGGGCCCCCAGGAGCGCCCGCCCCGTTGACCCTGCCAGTAGCCCGGTGCTCAGGAACACCAGCACGAACGCGGCCGCAACCCCCAACAGCCACCAGAGAAAGGAGCGGACCACCACCGCAGAACCGTTCCGACCCGAACGGTTGCGGCGGGACGCCGCTGCAGGCGCTCAGGTGAGGGTGGAGCGCGTGCGGAGCAGGCTGGGCCGCCGCAGCGAGCGCTGCGTACGCGCGCGCCCGGTCATGCGCAGCACCAAGATGGCTACGTCATCGCGACGCTCGGGTCCCACCTCGGCCACGATACGGTCGGCGATCTGGTCGGCCGTGCACCCGCCACACCCCCCGACCGTCTCGGCCAAGCCGTCGCGACCGTACTCCCCTCCCGCGTGAGTGCGCGCCTCGGTGACCCCGTCGGTGAACAGCACCACGGCGTCATCCTGCGCGAGGTGGGTGACGTGGTCGACCAGCCGCGGCTGAGCCACCACGCCGAGAAGCGTTCCCAGCTCACCGGCCTGCTCAACCGTACCGTCTGCGCGCACGAGCAGCGGCGGCGGATGGCCCGCCACCGCGGTGCGCAGGCGCACCCGCGCGCCGTCGCGCTCCAGCAGCGTGTGCACGGCCGTGCAGAACCGACCATCGCTGCGCTGGCGCAGCAGCGCGGTGTTCAGGAACGCGAGCACCGCGCTCGGCTGGCGCTCGCGCATCGCGGCGGCGCGAATCGTGTAGCGGGCCTGAGCGGTGATGGCGGCCGCCTCGGCTCCCTTTCCGCAGACATCACCGATGACTACCGCCCAGCCCGAGCTGCCTACCTCAAATACGTCGTAGAAGTCGCCGCCGACGTCCGTGCCCTGCCCGGCGGGCAGATAGCGCGCGGCCAGCTCCAGCCCCGGGATCTCGGGTAGCTGGGGTGGAAGCAGGCTCTCCTGCAGTACGCGGGCGATGGTGCTGCGCTCCCGGTAAAGGCGCCCGTTGTCCACGGCCAAGGCACAACGGCGCGCGAGGTCCTCGGCCACGCGCAGGTCCTCAGCGTCGAAGCGATGGGCGGACCCACACCCCAGGGCCATGCTTCCCATCTCACGCCCACGCGCGATGAGGGGAGTCATGAGCAGCGAGCGCACCTCGATCCGGTCAAGCTGCCCCACGTCCCCATAGGTTCGGGTGAGCAGCCGCCGCGCGTCGTCGTCGACGTGTTCGATCAGCCACGGCCCCCGCGGGGGGAGGCCACCGTCGACCGCCTCGTCCCGCGGCTCCGGAGAGCGATGGGGACGCTCGAGCAGCAGCCTCTCGAGGTCAGGGTCGCGATGGGCCAGGGCCACCCGCTCGCCGACGCCGTCCGGCCGGAAGAGATTGAAGACAGCGCACTCGGCGAACTCGGTGACCACGATGCGCGCGACCGCCTGCAGTGACTGCTCGTAGTCGAGCGAGCGCTCCAGCGCCTCCGTGGCCGTGGCCAAGAACTCGGCGCGCACGCGCGCGCGGTGCTCGGCCTCGAGCAGCCGGGCGTGCTGGGCCTCCGCGTGCTTGCGCTCGGTGATGTCCGCGAAGGCGTGCACGGCACCGACCACCCCGTGCTCACCGACGATGGGCGCCGAAGTGCAGGTCACCGGGAACATGCTGCCGTCGCGACGAAAGAAGCACTCCTGGTCGCTGACCTCGGTCCTGCCGCTGCGCAGGACGCTGACGGCCGGACACTCCTCGGGGGGGTAGGGCTCTCCGCTGGGGCGCCGGTAGTGGAACAGTTCGTGAGCGCTGCGTCCCTGCGCCTCTGACTCGCTCCAGCCAAGCATCCGCTCGGCCGCCGGGTTCATCGACGTCACGCGATCGTCGCCGTCCACGGCGAACAGCCCCTCCCCAAGGCTGTTGGTGATCGCCTGGTTGATCTCCAACTGGCGTCGCAGCCGCGACTCGGCGTTCTCGGCCGCCCCGCGCGCGAGCTGCTCGCGACCCTGCAGCCGTCCGATCTCGCCCACCCGCTCGGCGAGCCGCTGATCGGCGCTGTGGAGGGCACTTGCGTCCTGAAAGCCGAGCACCAGAGTGGACGGTTGGCCGAACAGCTCGGGTACCGTCTCAGCCCAGACGACCAGGGCCCGTGGACCAGTGGCCGTGAGCCACACCAGCTCGGTCGCCTCCAGGCGCTCGCCGGCGGCGGCGCGGGGGCCCGGCATCTGCTCTGCCGCGAGAGGACGACCCTCCAGATCGGTGCACGGGTAGAGGTCGGGGTACTCCGCCGCGCTGGAGGCCAGGTCCAGGCTGCCGCCCGCCAGCAAGTGGGCTTCGCGGTTGGCGAAGAGCACGCGTGCGGTAACCGGCTCGATCAGCATGAGCGCAACCGGCAGGTGGTCGAGGATCGCCTGCAGCCATCCGCCGGGGATGGTCGCGTCGATTGCCGGGGAGGTCTGGCTCATCGTCTTACGTTCGGGGCATGACCTTGCGCACGCTAGCGCAGCGCCGGCACGGGCAGACGGGACACTAGGATCGCCACCATGATCCTGTCCCGTGACCACGCTCTCGAGCTCCTCGAAACCTGGATCAGCTCACAGAGCTTGCGCCGCCACTGCCTGGCCGTGGAGGCCGCCATGCGCGCCGAGGCCGCGTGGCGGGATACCGACGAGCAGCTGTGGGGCCTGACCGGTCTGCTTCACGACCTCGACTATGAGCGCTACCCCGACCTGAGCACCGGGCACCCCCGCATGGCGGTGGCGGAGCTTGAGCGCCTCGGCTACCCGCCCGAGCTCGTCCGCGCGGTGGCGTCCCACGCAGAGTACATGGGCGTCTCGCGTGAGACTGACCTGGAACGCGCGCTGGCCGCGGTCGACGAGCTGTGCGGTTTTGTCATGGCCTGCGCACGTGTGCGTCCCCAGGGGGTACACGGCCTCAGCGCCAGGTCGGTTCGCAAGAAGCTTCGCCAGCCGAGCTTTGCCGCCGCCGTAAACCGCCAGGACATCGACGGCGGCGCTGCCGCGCTTGGGGTCGAACTCGACGGGCTCATCGACGCGGTCGTCGCGGCGCTCGAGCCTCACGCCGTGAAGCTCGGCATCGACGGCGAGCAGCCCGCCTCCTGACAGGTCGGTGCCGTCCGGTCGCGGTTTCAGCATGCCGCCTCCATGTCCGGCGCTGCCGTCCATCGGAAGTCATCCCTGCGCCGCTGGCAGGAGAGCTCACTCCAGGCGCTGGAGCACTGGTCCGGGGGACCCTTCCTGATCTCCGCAGCGCCCGGGGCAGGCAAGACGCGGCCCGCCCTCGAGCTGGCGCGCCGGCTGCTTCGCCAGCGCGTCGTGACCCGGGTGGCTGTGCTCTGTCCCACCGCGCCCCTGACGCGTCAATGGGCCGCGGCAGCCGGCCGTCTGGGAGTTCACCTGGCCCCCGACAGCCCCGACCCACGACCCCCACGAGATTTTCAGGGCGTGGCGGTGACCTACTCGCGCGTGGCCAGCGCACCCGACCGGTGGGCCCGCGGGGTGACGAGCGCGACGCTCGTCATCGCCGACGAGGCCCATCATCTCGGCGAGGACCTGGCGTGGGGGACGAGCTTCACTCTCGCCTTCCGTGATGCTCCGCGCTGGTTGCTGCTGTCCGGTACCCCCTTTCGCTCGGACGCCACCCCGCCCCCCGCGTGCGCTATGACGACGACGGGCTGGCGGTTCCCGATGTCACCTACACCTACGCCCAGGCCGTTCGTGAAGGCGTCTGCCGTCCCGTTGCTTTCGTCACCTATGACGGATCGCTGTCCTGGCGCAGTGGTGAGGATGTGATCGAGTCCTCGTTCGAGTCGGTGCTGCCCGCCCGCGAAGCGGCGCGCCGCTACCGCACGGCGATCTCAACCGAACTGCCCGATGGACTGCCACGCATCCTGAGAGAGGCCGACGCCAAACTCACACGTCTGCGGGCCGACGGCCACCGCGATGCGGGCGGACTCGTGGTCGCGTCCGACGGAGCGCACGCTCGGCGGGTGTCCCGGCTCCTCAGCGACGCCACCGGACGCACGCCGGTGGTCGTGCTGCACACCGAGGCCCGCGCAGCACACAAACTCGCCGCGTTCGCGGGCTCAAGCGAGCCGTGGCTGGTGGCCGTGAACATGGTCTCTGAGGGCGTGGACATCCCGCGCCTGCGGGTTGGCGTGTACGCCACCGCGGCCAAGACGCCGCTCGCGTTCCGCCAGATCGTGGGTCGCTTCGTGCGTACCCTCCCCGGCCAGCCCGCTGAGCCCAGCTGGCTCTACCTCCCCGCCGACCCGCTGCTGCGCCGTCACGCAGCGGAGGTCGAGGGAGAGCTGCGCCGCGCACTGCGCCACCCCGAACCTGCCGATGGGGAGCAGGAGCGTGCCTCCCAGCGCAAGGATGCGGCAGAGCGCAGTGCCTTTCTACCCCTGAGCGCTGACGTCGCGCCGCAGATGACCCTGTTCGGCCCGGCGCCCGGCGCCCCGCCCGCGCGTAGCCTCGTCCAGGGGCCGGTCCAGCGCCCGCGCGAGGCTGAGCCGGTCCCCGAGGCTCCCGCCATGTGGGAGCGGCGCGCCCGGTTGCGCGAGCGTCGTCACCGCCTGGTGGCCGACCTGCGCCGACGCGAAGGCAGCAGTCATCGGGAGATCAATCTGTGGCTGAACCGCTCGGTGGGGGTCACACGCGTGGACGACGCCAGCGTGGCGCAGCTCGAACGCTCGGTTGAGGTGCTGTTGCGCCGCCTGGCAACTCGCACCTGAGCCGAGCCGTGAGGGTCAGTCGGGTTCGTGCCCGGGAGCGCCTTCGTTGGGACGATCCGCGTCGCGCTCACCGTCGAGCTCGTCCTCGTCCGGGGCGCTCTCCAGGTCGTGCCCGGGCGCGCCCTCGTTCGGCGGAAGGTCATCTGGCCCTGCGGCGCGCTCCTCCTCGCCGTGCTCTGGGGTCTCGGTCACGGACGGCGCCTTACCCGCGAGGCGCGCATCGGCAAACCGGAGGGCCGCCATCAGCGAGTACCGCTACCGGGATTCGAACCCGGGTTTCCGCCGTGAGAGGGCGGCGTCCTAGTCCCCTGGACGATAGCGGCGCGAGGCCGAGCCGAGGCTAGCAAAGGGTCCGTGAGCGCAGAGCGTCGTGTGCAGCCACCCGGGGGCGCTTTCCGGGGGGCGGTGACGGTGCTTGGAGCGAGCGCGCGATCGGGGTGGGTCGCCACCCCGACCAAGGCCGCACGGCGCGCCGGTCAGGGCGCGGTCCGCTCCGCGAAGGTCCGCTATGTTGCTCTCGCCCGCGGATGTGGCGGAATTGGTAGACGCGCACGGTTCAGGTCCGTGTCCAGGTAACTGGGTGGAGGTTCGAGTCCTCTCATCCGCATCTTTTCGAGAGGTCAGCCCGGCCGGGCGCCGAGTTTCGACCCGTCGGTCGGTCACTTGTGCGACGGTGCCGCCGGAGCCGTGTGCGTGAGGACCCCAGCGGGAACCGTCTGGCGATTTGTGCGCGTCGGCGCGTTGAGCGCGTCCAGAGCGCCCACCCGCCGATCGCGGCCGCGGCACTCAGCGGCCCGTAGCCCGGTACCGCGTAGCGCACGTCGTAGAAGACGGTGAGGATCGGCACGACCATGAGCAGGAGCGTCGCGCCGAGAAACAGCGACGCCCCCGCGCGAGCGCGGCCTCGTGCCAGCACCGGCGCCAGCAGGGCAAGCACCAGGAGGACGACCATGAGTGGGCCGCGCAACCGCGTCCACCGCTCGTAGGTGCGCATCGCGGCGAGCAGCCCGGGCGACTGCTTGATGCCGACGCGAACGTAGTAGCCGGAGACGAGGTTCGCCAGGTAGTTCGCAGTGACGCCCGGGTCGGTCAGACGCTGACTGAGCTGTTCCGGGCTGTTGCCCGAATGCTCGGGAAAACTGTCAGGAGCCACGAACCTGAGCGTGTCGAGCGCGACGTCATGCGCATAGCTGAGCGGCTGGTGCACGACCGCGGTGCGGGCAAAGCCCGTGAGCTTGCCGATGCTCGCCGCCGGGGGCGGAAACTGGGCCGAGCCGCCGAAGGCGCGGGCAGCGGGGGAGGCCGGCGAGAAGTTGTAGAAGTCCGGGCTGGGGCGCCTGCTTGCGGGCAGGCGCTCACACAGCACCGCCGTGCCCGGCGGAGGCGTGAACTTCGAACAGTCGGCAAACGGCGCCGCGCGGCCGTAGAGGTTGTACGCCCCCGAGTTGGTGAAGACGAAGCGCCCGGTGTAGTGCTCGTGCAAGCCGAGGTAGGCGAAAAGCACCGTGGCGGCGGCGGCGCTCGACACCGCCAGGCGGAGCACCCTGCTGCGCCCGCCGAGGTGTCCCCTACTCGCCACCGCGACCCATAGCGCCACGGCGGGGACGAGAACGATGCCCGCTTCGCGCACCGTGGTCGCCAGGCCGACCAGCGCCCCGGCGGCGACCGCCCAGGCGACCGAACGGTCCAGGCTGCGCACGGCCGCATATAGCGCTGCCGCGATCAGGAAGATAAAGAGCGATTCCGACAGGGCGGCGTGTTCGAGAAAGATCTGGTCACCGCTGAGCAACACCACTGCCGCGGGCACCAGGCTGACTCCGGCCGGCAACCCGCAGCGCCTGAGCGACGCGTACAGCAACAGCGCGCTGGCCAACCCGAGCGCGTGCTGGGCGAAGGTCACAGCCAGCAGGTGCGGGGTCAGCCAGTGAAGGAGCCGCAGGAACTCTCCGTAGCCGACCATCCGCAGGGAGTCCCAGAAGGGAGCCAGGCGCGCGTCGCCGAGATAGGGGCCAGTATCCGGAAAGCCGATGAACGCCGGGCGCCACGCCTGCGTTAGCGCCAGGCGCAGAACGATTCCCGCGACCAGTAGCGCGACCAGCACCGGCACGTGACCGCACCGCCGGCGCAAACGCCCGGCGCGCTCCGAGCGCCCGTCCGTCGCGGCCCCGCTGCTCAGCGCGGGATCAGGGATCGATGACGCCCGGCGCCGAAGTCGCGGAGAAGCCTGCCGGTCAAACCGGTTGGGCAACGCGCACGGTGGCCTCGCCCCGGCCGGCAAACAGCTTCCCGGTCAGGAAGTCGACCTGGTCTGACGCGGCGCGCTGGAACCCGTCTCCCACGTAGACGTCGAAGTGGCCGATGGGATAGCGGCGCACCTGGGCTCCGGGCGTGCGCGCTGCGGCCCGCAACGCCGCGGACGGCGGCGTGATCGCGTCCTGGTCGCACACGCAGTACAGAACAGGGCAGGTGATGGCCGCCACCCTGCGCGTGGGGCGGTAGAGCGGCAGCGTGAGCGCCACGCGCGCAGCGGTCTCGTTGCGCCAAGTCGACCCGGCCGGGTCGATGCCCCGAAATCCCGGCTCGGCGTCAGGGGTGCTCATCACCGCGAGCTCCCCTGGTCTCCCGACGGCCGCGACCATGTGCGGCGGTCCTCCACGCAGCGTGCTTACCAGGTCCTTCACGCCCTCCGCAGTCAGGCGCAGCGCATGAACGGCACCCAGGAAGGGCAGGTTGGCGAGCCCGTCGACGTAGGGCGCCTGCGCGACCACGGCGGCGACGCGCCGATCGCGAGCGGCGGTGCTCAGCACATGTCCACCGCTGAACGATGTTCCCCACAGCGCTATCCGATCGGGGTCGACGGTTACGCGCGTGCGCGCATAGGAGATCGCCGACGCCCAGTCGGCCAGCTGGCGGCGCACGTCGAGCAACTGACGGGGCTGGCCCTCGCTGGCACCGAAGTGCCGGTAGTCGAAGAGCAGCACGCTCAGGCCGGCTGCCGCGAACCGCTCGGCGAAGCGGTCGAGGGCCTGCTCGCGCACGCCACTCCAGCCGTGGGCCATGACTACGCAGGGTGCGGGCCCGGCGCCCCGCGTCTCGTAGAACCAGGCCTGACAGCGCTCACCCCAGGAGTCAAAGGTGACATCGGTGCGCTCGAAGTTGCCGGCGTCAGACATGTGCGTCCCCTTTCCGTTTGCCCTCGCCGCACGATTCTACGGACGCGTCGCGGCGTGGTGATCGGTCCAGACCCGAGCCGCGTATGAGAGGGCATGTCCTCCTCAAAGCTGCACCGCAGCGCCACGATCTTCGCCGCGGGGCGGGTGACCTACGCCGCCGCGTTACTGTGTGCGCCCGGGCGCGTAGCGACCGGCTGGGTGGGCGAGGAGGCCGCGCGCGGCCCTGGAACCATAGGCCTGCGCGGCCTGGCCGGACGCGACCTGCTGGCCTCGGGAGGCGCCCTGCTGGCGCTGCGTCGCGGGCGCCCGGCGCGCGCGTGGTTGCTGGCCTGCGCGATCGGGGACGTGACCGACACCGCGGCCACGCTTGCGGTCACCGAAGGCCTGCCCCCGCGCAGCCGCTGGGGAACAGTCGCCCTGGCCGGGGGCGCCGCGGTCATCGGAGCGGTCCTCGCTTCGCGGCTGGACGCCTGACGACGCCTCCGAGCCGTGGATCACCGGGCGGGCCGGTGGCGCAGAACCGAGCGTCGGGGCAGTGGGCCGTGGATCCCCTCCCCGATACACGTCCGACGGCAGCGCTCGTAGACGTTGTGAAAGCCCAGCAGTTGGGGGACGGTCACAAATCGGTACCCCCTCGCGCGCAGCACCCTGATGATGTGCCCGCAGGCGGCGAGGGTCTGCTCACGCGGGCCGCCGCCGTCGTGTGAGAGAACAATCGACCCCGGGTGCACCTGAGCGAGCACCCGCGAAGCGATCGCCCCGACGCCCGGACGAGTGTAATCGCGCGGATCCACGTTCCACAGAACGGTCGCCATGTGCAACGCCCGGGCCGTGGCCACCACCGAACCGCTGTAGGCGCCGTAGGGAGGACGGAACACGCAGGGCGTGAAGTTAGTCTGAGCCCGGATCGCGGTGATCGTCCGCTGAAGCTGGCCGCGCACGTCACCCGTGCGGGTGAGGTAGGGGTGGGTGAAGGTGTGATCGCCCAAGGCATCGCCGTCACGCAACTCGCGGCGCAGAAGGGAGCGGTAACGGTCTGTCACCTGGCCACCGATGAGAAAGAAGGTCGCCGGAACATGCTCGCGCTCGAGCAGGCGCACGAACGCAGGCGTGTCGGGCCACGGCCCGTCATCGAAGGACAACGCCACCACTCGCCGCCGGGGCCCGTGCGTGTAGGCGACCGACGGACCACGCCGCACGCAGCCCACCGGGCGATAGAGCGGCGTCACGCGAGTGGCCGGTGCCCCGCGGGAACCCTGCGCCCCACGCAAGCGATGCGTCACGCGTGAGGCCGGGGCGACCGCCGGCGACACGATTACCGCCAGTGCCGCCGTCAGGGTGATTGCGAGCTCGGTCCGACGGGGTGCGCGCACGCCGTCGATCATCTCAGAGACGACGAGCTCGTCACCTTAGGATGACTCAGCCCAACCCAACACCGGCCCCGCAGGGCTCGGGGCAAGCGAGGAGAACCCAAGAATGCGCATCAGAGCCGCCGTCCTGGAGGCCTTTGGCCAGCCCCTGCAGGTCCAGGAGGTGGAGCTGCGCGAGCCGGAATCTGGTGAGGTGCTCGTGCGCTTGGCGGCCTGCGGGGTGTGCCATACAGACATGTATACGGCCTCTGGAGCCGACCCGTCGGGATACGCTCCCTGCGTGCTGGGCCACGAGGGTGCGGGAGTGGTCGAGTCTGTCGGGCGGGACGTCACCCTGGTCGCGCCCGGAGACCACGTGATCACTCTCTTCTCTCCCCAGTGCGGTCGCTGCACGCACTGTCTGAGCCCGCGCACAAATCTCTGCCTGGCCATCCGCGACCAGCAGAACCGCGGCTTCCTGCCCGACGGCACCACCCGCCTGCACCGGAACGGTGAGCCACTTCGCCACTTCATGGGTACCTCGACGTTCGCGCAGTACGCGGTCATGCCCGAGATCGCGCTGGCGCGCATCTCACCGGAAGCACCCCTGGATGCTGCCTGCCTGTTCGCGTGCGGTCTGTCCACGGGTCTGGGCGCGGCGATGAAGACGGCGGCCGTAGCGGAGGGCTCGACCTGCGTGGTGTTCGGGGCGGGCATGGTCGGCCTCGGGGCCGTGGCCGGGTGTCGCCTGCAGGGCGCCGAACGGGTGATCTGCGTCGACCTCTCACCCGAGCGAATGGAGCTTGCCCGCGGACAGGGGGCCACCGAGACCCTCGCCGGTGGGCCTGACACGGTCGAACGCGTGCTGGAGCTCACCGGCGGTTTCGGTGCGGACTACACGTTCGAAGCCACCGGCAACGTCGCGGTGATGCGCCAGGCGGTGGAGGCCGCCCGCATGGGCTGGGGCCTGTGCACGGTGGCCGGTGTCGCCGGACGTGGCGAGACGCTCGAGGTCGTGCCCCGCCTGTTGATCACGGGCCGGCGGGTGTGCGGCTCTTCGTTCGGTGGCTTGAAGGGCCGCGAGGAGGTGCCGCCCCTGGTCGATCGCTACCTCGCCGGCGACATCGACGTCGAGCCGTTCATCTCCCACCGTCTCGCCCTCGAGGATGTCAACCGGGGCTTTGAGCTCATAGCGGCCCAGGACGGGATCCGCAGCGTGATCGAGCTCTGACCCCACACCGCTCGGCCCTGCGCACCGCATCGCAGTACCGCGTCGCCCGGTCGGCACCACGGCCAAACGTCAGCGGCCCGGTCTGCCCAGCACCTGCCACGGCTCGCGACGATCGCCGGTCACCGGGCGCTCAGCTTCCTGACTTACCCCGCCGGCGCCGGCGCCCGCGAAGCGCAGGGACCCCCCACAGCGCGAGCAGTGGCCGAGCACCGAAAGTCCGTGCGCCACCGTCTCCCCATACCACGCAGACCCACAGTGATGGCAGCTGACCAGCGGGCGGCGGGAAGCTTCATCGCGATCGCACGCTGCGCGGTCAGCCGCGTGGGGTTCGTTGCGGCTATCGCTGGAGGCACTGCTCATCGATGGACCGCCCGTGGAGAGGGGAAGGGGGCTCGGCCGCCGTCGCGCGCGCTGGCGCCGAGGTGATCGTCGTTGGCTCCTCGTCGACCTCTACCCGTCCCTGGAGCGCCGCCGACGCCCCTGGACGCATGATCGGGGCGCCGGCCGTGATCATCGCGCCGGGCAGGCACCGCGCACGGCGCGCGCGCCGTACGCCGGAAGCCGTCATCCCGCGTCGGCGGGGGGCGGCACCCTGCCCGTGCCCGCTACCCGGCGACCTCCACACCGTGCCAAAACGCGTAGTGGTCCTTGATCTGCGCCGCGGCGTCCTTGGGCTGTGGGTAGGACCAGACCGCGTCCTCGTTGCGCTCGCCCCCGACCTCGATCGTGCGGTAGGTCGCCTCGCCCTTCCAAAAGCAGGAGGAGCGCGTGGGACTGTCCACCAGGTACTCCAGGTGAACGTCCTGGGGCGGGAAGTAATGATTGCCCTCGACCACCACGGTGTTATCGCTCTCGGCCAGGGTGGTGCCGTTCCAGGTCGCCTTCATCGGTGCTCCTCTCGATTGCTAGAGCTGCTTGGCACCGAGGCTAGTGCACGCCCTGCAGCAGGAAGTATCAGGCGCCTCGCGCGGCGGCGGTGCGGTAGCGGTCCAGGGCCCGCTCGCGCGCGCTCGAGCGGTCGAGCAGGGGGGCAGGATAGTCAACGCCGATACGGCACCCGACCGTGCGCTGCACCTCCTCGGGCATCGTCCAGGGCTCGCGCAGGTAGACATCGGGGACGTTGCCAAGCTCGGGCACGTGGCGACGGACGTAGCGCCCCTCCGGGTCATGGCGCTCCATGTGCAGCGCCGGGTTGTATATGCGCCGGAACACCGGCTGGGGATCGGTACCCACGGAGGCGATCCACTGCCAGTTGCCGTTGTTGTTGGCCTCATCACCGTCGATGAGCAGGCGCATGAACCAGCGTTCGCCACGACGCCAGTCGATGCCCAGGTCCTTGGTCAGGAACGACCCCACCACCAGGCGCGCGCGGTTGTGCATCCAGCCCTCGCGCAACAGCTGGCGCATGCCGGCGTCGACCAGCGGGAAGCCGGTCCTACCGTAGCGCCAGGCCTCGAAAGCGGGTTCGTCCTCGCGATACTCGAGGGTCCCGCGGTAGCGCGCCTGAAACTCGCTGAAGGCATTTTCGGGGTGGTGAAAGAGAACCTGAGCGTAGAAGTCGCGCCAGGCCAGCTGCCGACGAAACGCGGTCTGCCCGTCCCCTTCGGTCAGCCGATTCTCGATGGCCCGCGGCGACACGCAGCCGAAGCGCAGGTAGGGGGACAGACGCGACGTGCGGTCCTCGCCCAGGGCGTCGTGGGCATCCGCGTAGCGGTGAACCTGCGAGCGCAGAAAGGCGTCCAGGCGCCGCCGGCCGGCCGTCTCGCCACCGACCATGGGATCGTGCACCTCCTGCTCGAGACCCAGCGAAGCGAGCGAGGGCACCTGGCCGGGGTCAACGCCCGGGAGTCCCAACCGGCGCGGGGCGCCAAGCACCGGCCGACGCGGCTGGGCCAACCAGGCTCGGTAGAAGGGCGTGAACACGCTGTAGGGCTGGCCCTGCGCCGTGGCGATGGCACGAACGTCGTCGGCCACGGTGAGCCCCGGATGGCCGTGGACCTCCACCCCCACCCCACGTAGCGCCCGGTACACCGCCTCTGCGCGCCGGCGCGCAAAGGGCGACACGTCGTAGGTGTGATGCACCGCCTGGGCGCCGACCTCGCGGGCCAGGTCAAGCAGCTGGAGATCGGGCGGACCGTGGCGCACCACCAGGCGACCGCCACGTTGGGCCAGCGCGCGGTCGAGATCGTGGAGGCACTCCAGCATGAACTGGGTGCGCGAGCCCGAGCGGTGGCGTCCGGCGAGCAACCGGTCGTCCAGACAGAAGACCGGCACCACCTCCTCATGGCGCTCCAGCGCCGCCTGCAGGGCGGGATGGTCATGCACGCGCAGATCGCGTCGAAACCAGACCAGCGCAGTCACGCTAACCGGACACGCTCGAGGGCTGTGCCTGTCCGTCACCGGCACCCTGTCCCGAGGCCACCCCGACACGCTTGAGCGCTCCCTCGTCGAGGCGGCCGCGCAGGACCTTCTTGTCGAACTTGCCCACGCTGGTCTTGGGCACCTCGTCGATGAAGGCAAACTCGTCGGGCAGCCACCACTTGGCCACGCGCGGGCGCAGGTGCTCCAGCAGGCTCTCGGGGTCAGGATCGGCGCCTTCGCGCAGCACCACGCAGCACAGCGGGCGCTCTGACCAGCGCTCGTCGGGCTTGGCGATCACGGCAGCCTCGACCACGTCGGGGTGGGCCATGACCGCGTTCTCGAGCTCCACCGAGGAGATCCACTCGCCTCCCGACTTGATCACGTCCTTGGCCCGGTCGGTGATCTGCACGAAGCCCTCCTCGTCCATCGAGGCGATGTCACCGGTGCGCAGCCAGCCGGAATCGAACTTCTCATCCTCGCTCGAATCCCGGAAGTACCGCGCGGCCACCCACGGTCCGCGCACCTGGATCTCGCCGGTGGACTGACCGTCGTGAGGCACCACCTGCCCGTCGTCACTGACCAGGCGCAGCTCCGTCCAGGGAACCGGACGACCCTGGCGGGCGCGCAGGTCCCAGTAGCGCTCCTCGTCGAGGTCCACGGGCGGGCGCGACATGGTGCAGATGGGGCTGGTCTCGGTCATTCCCCATGCGTGGAAGATGCGCACGCCGTGGCGATCCTGAAAGTCGCGCATGAGCTGTCGCGGGACGGCCGATCCGCCGCCCAGCGCGTTGGTCAGCGACGACAGGTCACTGTGGTTCTCGTCGGCGTAGCGCAGCAGGTCGGCGTAGATGGTGGGCACGCAACCCATCAGCGTCGGGCGCTCAGACTCAATCAGGCGAGCCAGCGGCTCGGCCTGCAGGAAGCGGTCGGGCAAGACGAGGTCGGCGCCGGCCAAAGCGGCGCCGTAGGGCAGCCCCCCGGCGTTGGCGTGAAACATCGGCACGACAGCGAGCACCCGCTCGGCGCTGGACAGGCCCAGTCCGTCGGCCATGAGCAGAGCCGAGGTGTGCAGGCTCATCGATCGATGTGAGTAGAGCACGCCCTTGGGGTTGCCGGTGGTGCCGCTCGTGTAGCAGAGCGCCGCGGCCTGACGCTCGTCGAGCTCGGGGTAGTCGAAGGGACCCGGACCGGCCCGCTCCAGCAGCTCCTCGTAGTCGAGCGCGTTGGGAAGGGCCCCCAGGTCACCGTCGCCCATGACCACGAAATGACGTACGCCGGTCATTCCCTCGGCCAGCGGCGCGAGCGTGTCCACCAGACTGGCGTCCACGAAGATCACCTGGTCCTCCGCGTGGTCGACAATGTAGGTGAGCTGCTCCGCGAACAGTCGAATGTTCAGCGTATGCAGGACCGCGCCGACGCAGGGCACAGCGAAGTACAGCTCGAAGTGGCGCTGATTGTTGTAGGCAAAGGTGCCCACCCGATCCTCAGGGGATACCCCCAGCTCTCCCAGCGCCCGGGCCAGACGGTCGACCCGCTCACTGACCTGCGCGAAGGGCGTGCGCACCACGCCGTCGTCGGTTAGGCTCAGCACCTGCCCGTGCGGAAGGACGTCGCCCATGCGTCGTCGCACGTGAGCGAGCGTGAGCGGAAAGTCGTTCTGCATCAGGCCCTCGAGCATGTGGTCCTCTCCTTGTCCTTGTGAGTCCCGGCGAAGCGGGGTGAGACAACGCTCGCGCTCGATGACGCGCCGCGCCCTGCTCAGTGTCCCGCTCCTGAGCTCCTAAGGGAAGGGCCCACCGCCGGCGACCGGCGGCCGTCAGGCAGCACGGGCGCGCCGACGCGATCTTCGGGCACTCCGGTCAGGCCGCGGTACAGCGCCGCCGTGTGAGCGCCCACGTCGTCCCAGCTCAAGCTTGCCGCGTGCTCGCGCGCGGCGGCGGCCATGGTGCGGCGCGCCCCGGGGTTGGCCAGCGCCAGCTCGAGCTTCCGGGCGAGCGCGGGGGCGTCGCCGGGGGCAAAGCACATCCCCGGTGCGCCCGGGGGTACGAGTTCGCGCAGGCCGCCCGTGGCCGACACCAGGCAGGGACAGGCGGCGGCCATCGCCTCCAGCGCGACCAGGCCGAAGGGCTCATACAGCGAGGGCACCACGCACAGGTCACTGGCGGCGTACAGGTCCGCCAAGTCCTCGTCATCCACCCACCCGGCAAACCGCCCCCGTTCGCCCAGGCCCAGGCGGGCGGCCTGCTGTGAGAGCTCAGACTCATACGGACCGGCTCCCGCGACGACGAAGCGCAAGCCCGGGTGACCACCGGCCAGCGTCCCCATCGCCTCAAGCGCGACCTGAAAGCCCTTCTCGTAGACCAGGCGGCCCGCCAAGAGCACCAGCTGTTGTTCCTCGCGGGCGTATCGGCTGCGCATCGCCGCCGCCGCCCCGGGAGGGCGGCGGGCGGGCAACCCACTGCCGTTGGGTATCACCTGTAGATCGCCCGCGCGGAGACCCAGCGCGGCGGCCACGTGACCGCGCATGAACTCCGAGCAGCAGATGACCGCGTCGGCCCGACGCGCCAGAGCACACTCGGCGGCGTGGATGTCGCTCTGGGGAGGCTGGCCCACGCGACCGCGGTGGCGGCCGTGCTCGGTGGCGTGCACGGTGACGACCAGCGGCACGCCCAACCGCTCGGCCAGCGCGCTGCTGGCCGGCCCCACCAGCCAGTCGTGTCCGTGAACCAGGTCGAATCGGTCCGGTACGGCCAGGCGCTCGGCGGCCTGGAGCAGGCGCTCGTTCAGTCGCGGCACCCAGCGCATGAACTCGTCAAGTTCGCGCGGGCAGCCCTCGAACTCGACACGTTCGACGCGCACGCCGCTGGTGAAGCGCGCCGGCGGTATGTCCCACCCGGCGACCACCCCGCTCGGCGCCCGGGTGAGCACCTGCACCATCACGCCCTGGTCGGCCAGCGCGTCGGCCAGGCGACCGACATGGCGCGCCAGGCCCCCCTCGATGAGCGGCGGGTACTCCCAGGCGAGCATCAGCACCCGCAGCGCCACCGGCCCGTCGCTGGATAGCCGCCGTGCTAGACGCGTTCGAACAGACCCATCCCCAGGTACTCGCCGCCGAGGTCGCCCAGGGCCGTTTCGCCGTCTAGCCGCAGGTCACTGCCACCGAGCACGTCGTGCCAGCTACCGGTGGCCTCGGCGGGAAGCTCCAGCACCCCGTCTCGCTTGTCGCGCACGGGGACGACGACCAGCACCTCGGCTTCGCCGCGCAAGAAGCAGCACGCCTCGTCGCCCCCCGCGACAGGGGTATAGGACCCGGCGAAGGCGGCGGGACGCCGGGCGCGCAGGGCAAGCGCCTTCCAGATGAAGTACAGCTTCAGGTCGATCAACCGCGGCGCGGCGCCGGCGCGCAGGCGTTTCAGGTACTCACGCCTCTGCGCCCAGTCGACCGGCCGACGGTTGTCGGGGTCCACGAGTGACAGGCGCCACAGCTCGTCGCCCTGAAAGACGTCCGGGACCCCTGGGCATGTGAGCTTGAGCAGCAACTGGCCGAGCGCGCTGCGCTCGCCCGCCGCCACCACGCGCGACAGGAAGGGTTCGAAGTCCGCCATGAACGCCTCGTCGGCGACGAGCAGTCGCGCGAAGCGCTTGACCGCCCGCTCCCACCCCGGGCTGCCGTGCACCCAGGCGGTGTTGCGCTTGCCCTCACGGAGCGCCTTTTCCAGATAGCCCTCCAGACGCTCGATCGCCACCGGCCAAACGCCGACCAGAGTCTGGTAGACGAGATACTCCTCCACCGCGTCCGGCGCCCCGGGCGGCCCTCCGGCGCGCTCGCGCAACGGGGCGGCGATCTCTCGCCAGGCTCGTACGCGTTCACACCACTCCTCAGCCATCCCGGCCAGCGCACCTATGCGCGCGCGTGAGTCACCCGAGCGTTTGGTGTCGTGGGTCTGCGTGACCAGCAGATTCTCGGGGAAGCGGCGCGCGCGCTGGAGGCAGGAGTGGTGGAAGGCCGCCCCGACAGGGAGAAGCGCCCGGGATCGCCGCCCACCTCGTTAAGCGCGAGCAGGCGCAGGTAACGGTAGAACGCCGTGTCCTCCACCCCCTTGGCCGTGACCGGAGGCGAGGTCTGCTGAAAGCGGGTGACAAACTCCGCCGGCGCGGGGTCATCGAGCAGCAACGCGCGGGCGAGGTCCGGGTCCATGGCGGCCTGGGCCACCGCCTGCCGGTCGGCCGCTGCGACCAGACCGCAGAGAGGGTCCACGTAGGTGCGATAGACCGGCAGCCCCGCCAGGCCGCGTTCCAGCGCGTCGCGCCCGAAACCGGGCGCCAGGCGTCCCAGACGCTCGACCTCGGCCGAGAAAGGTCCCCGGGCCTGCTCGAGCTTCGCCTCCAGGGAGACGGCGGCAAAATCGCGCGCGTCGCCGCTGATCTGCGTCCACAGGTCGGTCAGGGCCCGCTCGCCGGACCCGTCCACGAACAGGGTCTGCGCGTCGACGAGAAACTCATAGCCCACCGTCCCGGACACCGGCCAGTCGCGCAGCTCTTCGCCTGGGTGCAGGATCTTCTCCACCCACACGCGGGCGACGCCCTCCTCGTGCAGGCGGCGCAGGTACCCGCCAGGGTCCGCCAGCCCGTCGGGATGGTCGACACGCAGGCCGTCGATCACCCCCTCGCGTACGAGGCCGAGCACCTTGGCGTGGGTCACCGCGAAGACCTCGGGATCCTCCTGGCGAACCCCCGCAAGCCCGTCGATGTCAAAAAAACGCCGGTACCGACCTGTCCGGACATCGACGTCGAAGAAGCGTCGCCGCAGCGCCTCGTCGCTCCACCAGCGGTTCTCCTCACCTATGCCCATGTGGTTGGGCACGATGTCGGCGACGATGCCCATGCCCGTTGCGGCTAGCGCGCGCAGCCCCTCCTCCCCACCCAATGCCTCGGAGATGCAGTTCGGATCCACCACGTCATAGCCGTGGACCGAACCGCTGCGGGCCTGCAGCGACGGACTCAGATAGAGGTGGCTGACCCCCAGGTCGCGCAGGTAGGGCACAAGCCCGAGCACCTGCGCGAAGCCGAAGTCGCGAGTGAGCTGCAGGCGGTAGGTGGCGCGCAGCGCGGGCCGGGTCACTCGTCCTCCCTCGGCGCCGAGCGCATGAGAACCAGCAGTGAGCGAGCGGCGACGGGAACGGTGGCCAGGGCGTCGAGGAGACGCGAGCCCGGTTGTGCGTCGGGATCGGTGGTGGACAGGGCGAGCTCCCACTGAGCCCCGAAGCTCTGGCTTGGCAGCTGGAAGTCCACGTCCTCGTGGTGGGCGTTGAACAGGAGCAGAAAGGAGTCATCGACCACCGGGGCTCCCTGCCGCGTCTTCTCGCGCAGCTCATCGCCGTTGAGAAAGACACCCAGCTCGCGGGCGTCCGCTCGGGTCCAGTCGCGCTGGGTCATGCGTCGACCGTCAGGACGAAACCACCACACGTCGGGCAGAGCCGCACCCTCGAGTTGACCCTCGAAGAAGCGTGCTCGCCTGAAGATCGGATGCTCGCGGCGCAGCGCGATGACCCGGCGGGTGAAGTCCAGCAGCCGGGTTTGTGCCGGCTCGTGCTCCCAGTCAAACCAGGACAGCTCGTTGTCCTGGCACCAGGCGTTGTTGTTGCCTTCCTGGCTGCGGCCGAACTCGTCGCCGCCGAGGAGCATGGGAACGCCCTGGGAAAGAAGCAGAGTGGTCAGGAAGTTGCGCTGTTGACGCGCGCGCAGGGCGAGGATCGCGGGGTCCTCGCTCGGTCCCTCCACGCCGCAGTTCCAGGAGCGGTTGTCGTCGCTGCCGTCCTGACCGTCCTCCCCGTTGGCCTCGTTGTGCTTCTCGTGGTAGGAGACGAGATCACGCAGGGTAAAGCCGTCATGGGCGGTCACGAAGTTGACCGACGAGAAGGGATGGCGTCCGTCTGACCCGTAGAGATCGCTCGAGCCGGTGAACCGGGACGCGAACTCGGCTACCGATGACCGCCCGCGCCAGAAGTCGCGGACCACGTCTCGGTAGACGCCGTTCCACTCAGACCACAGCACCGGGAAGTTGCCCACCTGATAGCCGCCGGGACCGACGTCCCACGGCTCGGCGATCAGCTTGACCTGCGAGAGCACCGGATCCTGGTGGATGACGTCAAAGAAGGCCGACAGCCGGTCCACGTCATAGAGCTCGCGCGCCAGCGCCGAGGCCAGGTCGAAACGGAAGCCGTCGACATGGCACTCGGTTACGAAATAGCGCAGCGAGTCCATGATCAGACGCAGCACGCTGGGGTGCAGCGGATTCAGCGAGTTTCCCGTACCGGTGAAGTCCATGTAGTGACGCAGGTCGTCGGGCACCAGGCGGTAGTAGGCCGCGTTGTCCACCCCCCTGAAGGCCAACATGGGCCCGAGGTGATTGCCCTCGGCGGTGTGGTTGTAGACCACGTCGAGGATCACCTCGATGCCGGCCCGGTGCAGGGCCTTGACCATGCCCTTGAATTCGCGCACCTGCTCGCCCTGCGCGCCGGTGGCGGCATAGCCTGCGTGCGGAGCCAGGTAGCCGATGGAGCTGTAACCCCAGTAGTTGGTCAGGCCGCGCTCGGAGAGAAAGCTCTCGTCGATGATGTGGTGGACGGGCAGCAGCTCGACCGCGGTGACGCCCAGGTCCCTGAGGTAGGCGATGGCGGGCTCGGAGGCCATGCCGGCGAAGCTTCCGCGCAGATGGTCGTGCACGCCCGGATGGCAGCGGGTGAAGCCCTTGACATGAACCTCGTAGATGACCGTCTCGGCCCAGGGTCGGGAAGGTGAGCGGTCCTCCTGCCAGTCAAAGGCCTCGTCGACGACCACGCAGCGTGGCATGGCCGGCGAGGAATTTTCGTCGTCGGCCTCAAGGTCGGCGTCGGCATTCTCAGGGACGGCCACGTAGGGCAGCACGTTGGCCTGATCTGCGCGCACCTCGCCGACGATGGCCTTGGCGTAGGGGTCGAGCAGCAGCTTGGCGGGGTTGAAGCGGTGGCCGTTCCTAGGCGCGTAGGGGCCATGGACCCGGTAGCCGTAGCGCTGTCCCGGACGCACGTCGGGCAGGTAGACGTGCCAGTAGTGGGCCGTGCGATTTTCGACCGTTACGCGCGTCTCCCGCTGAGCGTCGTCGAACAGGCACAGCTCCACCATGTGGGCATGCTCAGAGAACAGCGAGAAGTTCGTTCCCTGCCCGTCCCAGCTGGCTCCGAGCGGAAACGGCCGACCTTGCCATTTACGCATCAGCGGACCAGCGCACCCGCGAGAGGGGGCAGCAACAGGCGGGTCGGACCATCCTCGCAAATCGTGTGGGCGTGGGTGCAGAGCACCAGTTCGCCTGCGGTGTCCGGGCCGAGCTCAAAGCTCTGGCGCTCATCGCTGAAGTTGCACAGCAACTCACCGCCCCGGCGACGCGCGCGCAGCCAGCGGTCATGCTCGTCAAAGCACACGCGCGCCTCGCCGTTGAGGGACAGGCGGGCGCGCAGCAGCGCGCGGTACAGCTCGGCCAGGCGCTCGTCGCCACGGCGGGTCAGCTTGGAGGCGGCGAATGTGTGCGGTGACTGCGGATCGGGGATGTCGCCGGCGAACGCGGTGAAGGCAGCAAACTCGCGACGGCGCCCCTCACGCGTCGCCACGGCCAGCTCCTCGTCGACGTGGTCACAGAAGTAGAGAAACGGGGCGTTCTCGCCGTACTCCTCCCCCATGAACAGCATGGGGACGAAGGGCGCCAGCAGCGTGCAGAAGGCTGCCAGGGGTCGCGCGTCAGCGGGCAGGCGATCCCCGAGGGCGCGATTGCCCACCTGGTCGTGGTTCTGGTCGAAGACCACGAACTGCGACCGTGGCCGGTCGGTCGCTGACGCGCCGAACCTCCGCCCGCGAGACGTCGAGTACTGACCGTCGTGTACGAATGGGCGCCCCAGCGCCTTGGCCAGGTCGCCCACGCGACCGAACTCCTGGTAATAGCCGTCCCGGTCGCCGGTGAGCAGCACGCGCAGCGCGTGATGGAAGTCATCGGCCCACTGGGCGTCGCAGCCCCAGCCACCCCGGTCCGAGCCACGGATCACCTTCGGGTCGTTCAGCGCGCTCTCGGCGATGACCACCGCGTGAGGGTTGGTCTGGTGCACACGCTCGGCCAGTGCGGCTACGATGTGCTGCGGGCTCGAGTCGAAGATGGCGTGAACTGCGTCCAGGCGCAGGCCGTCGACGTGAAAGTCGCGCACCCAACCACAGGCACTTTGGGTCACCCACTCGCGCACCGCGTCGCAGCCACGGTCGTCGTAATTGATGGCCCGGCCCCAGATGGTCTCGTAGCGAGCGGTGAAGTAGGGCCCGAAGGCTGCGAGCGCAGGCGCGCCACTGGCGCCCACGTGGTTATAGACGACGTCCAGGAGCACCGCCACGCCCGCCGCGTGGGCCGCATCGACCAGGCGCGCGAGCCCCTGCGGACCGCCGTAGGCACGGTGTGTCGCGGAGATGTAGACACCGTCATAGCCCCACCCGCGCTCGCCCGGAAAGTCGGCCACGGGCATGAGCTCGATGGCGTTCACGCCCAGCTGTGCCAGCGCGGGCAGGTGCCGGGCGACCGCATCGAACGTCCCCTCGGGAGTGAACGTGCCCACGTGCAGTTCGTAGAGCACCAGGTCGGTCAGCGCGGGTGTACGCCACTCGGCGTCCGTCCATGAGAAGGCAGCGGGGTCGAGGACCCGCGATGGTCCGCGTAGACCCGCGGGCTGCTCTCGGGAGCACGGATCGGGTAGCGGGCCGAGAAGCGTCCCGTGCTCTTCCCCTTCCAACACATACTCATAGTCAGCTCCGGCGTCCACCCGCACGCTGCACGCGAAGACGCCCAGGCGCTCATGCTCCAGATCGACCGTGGCGCCCCGGACGCGCAAGCTCACGCGCTCGGCGTGTGGCGCCCACACCCGAAAATGAGTACTCCCGTCCGGCTGTGGGCTGGCGCCCAGCGACGGGCACCAGGGCAGGCGCTGGTCGCGCACCGGCTAGCGGTCCCGAGCCTGGCTGGGCTCCGGCACGGAAGGGCCCCGCTGCGCGTAGGCTGGTGCGGCGCGCCCCCGTGTCTGGGCCACGGGAACCAGCCACAGGACACCCAACGGCGGCAGCCTCAGAGCCACCGAGTGAGGCTGTCCGTGCCAGGGCACGTGCTCGGCCTCCACGAACGCCCCGTTACCGTGGTCTGAGCCGCCGTAGCGGGATGCGTCGCTGTTCAGCGCCTCGCGCCAGCGGCCGGGGTGCGGCAGGCCGACGCGATATCCGCCACGGGGCACGGGCGACAGGTTGCACACGCAGGCCAGGACTCGCCCCCCCGGCCCGGACCAGCGCAGAAAGGCAATCACATTGGCGTCTGCGTCGTTTGCCTCCAGCCAACAGAAGCCCTCCGCCGCGAAGTCCATGCCCCACAGCGCTGGCTCGTCCGCGTAGGTGTGGTTGAGGTCGCGCACGAGCGTCTGCATGCCCGCGTGATCGGCCTGCTCGAGCAGGTGCCAGTCCAGCCCACGCTCGTGGCTCCACTCGCGCTCCTGGGCGAACTCCGAGCCCATGAAGAGCAGCTTCTTTCCGGGGTGGGCCCACATGAGGGCGTACAGGGCACGCAGGTTGGCAAACCGCTGCCAGCGATCACCGGGCATCTTGTTGATCATCGAGCCCTTCCCGTGCACGACCTCGTCGTGGCTGAGGGGCAGGAGGAAGTCCTCGCTGAAGGCGTACATGAGGCTGAAGGTCAGCTGGTGGTGGGCGTGACGCCGGAACACTGGATCCTGGGCGAAGTAGTTCAGGGTGTCGTGCATCCAGCCCATGTTCCACTTCAAGGCGAAGCCGAGGCCTCCCGTGAAGGTCGGTCGCGAGACCCCGGGCCACGCGGTGGACTCTTCGGCCGCGGTGAGCACACCGGGTTCGCGTCCGTAGATCACCTCGTTGAACTCCTTGAGAAAGGCCACGGCCTCCAGATCCTCGCGGCCGCCCAGGCGGTTGGGTACCCACTCCCCGGCGTTACGCGAGTAGTCCAGGTAGAGCATCGACGCCACCGCGTCCACGCGAAAGCCGTCCACGTGATATTCGCGCGCCCAGAACAGGGCGTTGGCCAGCAGGAAGTTGCGGACCTCGCTGCGCCCGAGGTTGAATACCATCGTGCCCCAGTCGGGATGCGACCCGCGCCGCGGATCCTCGTGCTCGTACAGGGCGCTGCCGTCAAAGCGCGCCAGGGCCCAGTCATCGCGCGGGAAGTGAGCGGGCACCCAGTCGAGTATCACCCCGAGTCCCTGGCCGTGTAGGCGATCCACCAGAGCCCGCAGGTCGTCCGGTTCGCCGAGCATCGGTGCGGGCGCGTAGTAGGAGGTCACCTGATAGCCCCACGAACCGCTGAACGGGTGCGCCATCACCGGCAGCAGCTCGATGTGGGTGAAGCCCATGTCCGACACGTAGAGGGCCAATTCGTCGGCCAGCTCCGCGTACCCGCGCAGGCGCTTGGCGTCCCGCGGATCGCGCCGCCAGGAGCCGAGGTGCACCTCGTACACCGACATGGGCCCGTCGGACGCCCTGTAGGCGGCCCGCTGGGTCAGCCACGGGGCGTCCCGCCAACGGTGACGCGAGTGGTGCACGATCGAGTCGGTACCGGGCGACGCCTCGCACTGAAAGGCCAGCGGGTCGGCCTTCAGCCGGATGTCACCGCTCCGGGTGCGGATCTCGTACTTGTAGCGCACGCCCTCCGCGACATCGGGCAGGAACAGCTCCCATACGCCCGAGTCCCCGAGTGCACGCATGGGATGCAGGCGCCCGTCCCAAGAATTGAAGTCACCCACCACGCTGACCGAGCGCGCCGCCGGCGCCCACACCGCGAACGCGGTCCCCCCCACGCCCCCGTCGGCCACGCGCACGTGAGCCCCCAGGCGGTCGTAGAGCTCCTCGTGGCGTCCCTGTCTCAGCAGATGAAGATCGAGCTCGCTCAGCGTCGGCGCGTGGACGTAGGGGTCGCGCAGACGAAACCGGTTGCCGTCCGGGTACTCCAGCGAAAGCTCGTAGGTGAGCGGCATTTGCACGCCCGCGGCCACGGCGACGAACAGCCCGAGCTCACCCACCTGCTCGAGCTCGACGGTCTCCCCCCCGGCCACCCGGGCCGTCACCCGACGGGCGCCGGGGCGCAGCACGCAGATGCGCACCCCTCCGGGCACCGGGTGCGCGCCGAGCACGCTGTGGGGATCGGTGTGCTCGCCCGCGAGCAGCCGGGTGACCACGTCGTTTCCCAGCGCCTGCGTCGACGTGGTCGCCCTTGGATCGCTCACACGCTGGGCTCTTCGAGCAGCCGCGTGATTGCCGCCACCGGCACCCCGACCCAATCCGGTCGGTGGTTGAGCTCATAACGCAGCTCGTAGATGGCCTTCTCCAGCTCGAACATGAACAGCAGACGGTCGATCGCCGCCCGCCCGGCGGGCAGCAGCACCGGCTCGACCTGCGACAGGTACCCAGCCAGGTAACGCTCGCGGGCTCGGCTCTCCCAGCCGTCGGGGACCGCGGCGCCGCCCAGCAGCACCGTTGCGGAAGCCGCGTATGCGAACGAGCGCAGCATCCCGGCCACGTCGCGTAACGGCGAGCGCTTGCGTCGGCGCTCGAGCAGCGGGCGGGCGGGCTCGCCCTCGAAATCAAGGATGACCCAACCTCGGGGGCCGTAGACGGCCTGGCCCAGGTGGTAGTCGCCGTGCACGCGAATCAGCCGCCCGCCGATGCCCGTGTGCGACATCTGGCGCAGGTGGTCGCGCACCTCGTCGCCCCGTCCGGCGATGGGGCGCAACTCGGGCCGGTCGGGGAGCATCGCAAACAGCCGCTCGACCTCTTCGTCGATGGTCGCGGTGAGCAGCGAGACGCTCTCGTCGGAGGGCTCCTCGGGAGCGAAGTCCGGGGTGGAGGGATCCGAGCTCAGGACGGAGTGCATGCGCCCGGTGATCTCGCCGAGCGCCTGGATACGGTCGAGGAAGCCGTTGTCGGCCGTCTCGATTGCCCTCAGGGCCAGTCCCCAACCGTTGGCAGCCGGCGTGACGTAGCTCTGCATCACCCCAAGGGTGGCCTCCATGAGCCGCCCGGCGTACCCATATGAGCCACCCAGTGCGGCGATGTGCTCAAACCCGTGCGCGGACAGGAAGCTGAGCATCTCAAGCTCGGGATTGATCCCGGGCTCGATGCGCCGGAAGACCTTGAGCACCAGGCGCTCGTCGAGGACAACCGAGGTGTTCGATTGCTCGGCGTCCATCGCGCGCACGGTCGCATGTGGGTCGACGCGAGCGCCGGCAGCGCGACCGTGGGCGTGGAAGCGCACCAGGCCTTCCGGGCGGTCGATCTGCGCCGATCCCTGCATCAGAGCGACCAGCACCGCGGTCAGCGTGGCGTCGCTCAGCGCGTCATAGATCGTGGAGCGCTCGCCGCTCCGGATGACGCCGCGATCCCAGCCCTCCGCGGCCGGGCGCACCCCAATGGGTAGCTGGTAGAGCTCGTGCGTGCCAGCGCGAAAGCGCGCTTCGATGATCACCAGCGCGAGCGCAGGCGCCTCGTCGCGCAGGATGATCGTGTCGAGCGCATTGACCTCGCCCACGTCGCGCGTCTTGGCCCCAAACCAGCGCTGAGCCGTGACCCACTCGGCCAGCACATCGTCAGTGACCAGAGCGGCGTCAGCGCCACCGACGGCGCCGCCCACTTCAGCGTGAGTCATTGCCATGCTCCCGCGAGCCGGCGGGTGGTGCGACCGGATGGCTCTGGTCGGCGTGGGCGTTCCACTCGTGGGCGACCAACAGGAACCAGAAGAAGCCGCGCGGCGCGAGCGTGAGCAGGTAGGGAAGCTCGCCGATGCGAGGGAAGCGGGTGCGTCCGAGCATCTCCTCGGGGAAGCGTCCCTCATAGGCGGACAGGTCGAGCTCGACCGGTTGAGCCGAGCGCGCCAAGTTGTGCACGCACAGGATCACGTCGTCCTCGTAACGACGGATGTGGGCGAAGATCTTCAGGTTGGAGGTCCGCAGCGGTTCGTAGCTGCCCAGGCCGAAAACGGGGTGCTCCTTGCGCAGCGAGACGAACCGCCGCAGCCAGCGCAGCAGGGAGGTCGGCGTGCGCAGCTGGGCCTCCACGTTGACCGCCTGGTAGCCGTAGACCGGGTCCATGAGCGGGGGGGCGTAGAGCGCGGCGAAGTCCGCACGGCTGAAGCCGCCGTTGCGGTCGCCCGTCCACTGCATTGGGGTGCGCACGCCGTCACGGTCGCCGAGGTACACGTTGTCGCCCATGGCGATCTCGTCACCGTAGTAGAGCACCGGGCTTCCCGGCAGCGAGAACAGGATCGCCGTCATCAGCTCGATCTCGTCTCGACCGTTGTCGAGCAAAGGAGCCAGGCGTCGGCGGATACCAAGGTTGAGCTTCATGCGGGGATCCTTGGCGTACTCGCTGTACATGTAGTCGCGCTCCTCGTCGGTGACCATCTCCAGGGTCAGCTCGTCGTGGTTGCGCAGGAACAGGCCCCATTGGCAGTTGTCGGGGATGTCAGGCGTGTGCTCCAAGATCTCCAGCAGGGGCGTGGCCTCCTCGCGGCGCAGCGACATGAACATGCGCGGCATGACCGGGAAGTGAAACGCCATGTGGCACTCGTCCCCGTCCCCGTAGTACTGGACCACGTCCTGCGGCCACTGGTTGGCCTCGGCCAGAAGTACGCGGTCGGGGTACTCGGCGTCCACGGTGGCTCTCACCCGTTTGAGGAACTCATGGGTCTCGGGCAGGTTCTCGCAGTTGGTGCCCTCCCGCTCAAAGAGGTAGGGAACGGCGTCCAGGCGGAAGCCATCCAATCCCAGCTCCAGCCAGAATCGCAGCACGTCGAGCATGGCTTCTTGGACCTCGGGCTCGTCGTAGTTGAGATCGGGCTGGTGATAGAAGAACCGGTGCCAGTAGTAGGCCCCGGCCTTGTCGTCCCAGGTCCAGTTAGATGTCTCGGTGTCCACGAAGATGACCCTCGCCTGCTCATAGCGGCCGGGGTCATCGCTCCACACGTACCAGTTGCGCTTGGGCGAATCGGGACTGGAGCGCGAGTCGATGAACCACGGGTGATCGGCGGATGTGTGGTTCATCACCAGGTCGGCGATGACCCGCATCCCGCGCTGGTGAGCAGCCTCGATGAAGGCCTGTGCGTCGGCGATCGTGCCGTAGTCGGGGTGTACGTCCTTGTAGTCCGCGATGTCATAGCCACCGTCGCGCAGGGGTGATGCGTACATCGGCAGCAGCCAGATGCAGTCGATGCCCAGCCACTCCAGGTAGTCCAGCTTGTCGATCAGTCCGAGGAAGTCACCCGAGCCGTCACCGTTGCCGTCGTAGAAACCGCGCAGGTGAATCTCATAGAAGACGGCTGTCTTGAACCAGACCGGGTTGGACTCAAACCAGTGGCCCTGGCCCACGGCCCCGGTGAGCGCTCGCCGCGTACCGGTCGAGCTCATGTCAGGCCGGCGGCAGCCAGCGGCTCGACGACCAATACATGCGCCGCGCGCTCGCCAGGATCCAGGCGCACGTAGTTACGCCCGATCCGCCAGTCGAAGCGCTCCTCGCTGAGCAGGTCACGCACACCGAACACCGGGGGCAGGCCGAGCTCGTCAGGGACGACGGTCACACCCTCCTGGGCGGTCCGCGGGTCGGTGTTCACGCAGGTGATCACGGTGTCCGTGGCAAAGCGCTTGGCGTACGCAATCAGGGCATCGTTCTCGGTGGACAGGAAGGTGACGTCCCCCAGACGTTGAAGCGCCGGATGTTCGCGGCGGATGCGGTTCAGGCGCTCCACCAGGGGGAGCAGGGGTCCGTCGAGCCGGCGATGCTTGACTTCGTACTTCTCTGAGTCCAGGTACTCCTCGGATCCCGGGGCGAGCGCCGTGCCCTCGAAGTGCTCGAAGCCGGAGTAGATGCCGTAGGTGGGAGACAGTGTTGCGGCGAGCACCAGGCGACTGGCGAAGGCCGGCGGGCCGCCGTGCTGGAGATACTCGGTGAGGATGTCTGGCGTGTTGACAAAGAAGTTGGGCCGGAAGTAATGCTGCATGCCAGAGCGCGCCAGCTCGTTGACGTACTCACTCAGCTCTCGGGTTGAGTTCTTCCAGGTGAAATATGTGTAGCTCTGGTTGAAACCGACCTTGGCCAAGGCGCGCATGCGGGCCGCCCGGGTGAACGCCTCGGCCAGGAAGAACACGTCGGGCTCCACCTCGCGCACCTCCGCAATGAGCCACTCCCAGAAGGCCAGCGGCTTGGTGTGCGGGTTGTCCACCCGGAAGATGCGCACGCCGTGGTCCACCCAGAACAGCACCACCTCCAAGAGGGCCTGCCACAGTCCGCGCCAGTCCTCGCAGTCGAAGTTGACGTTGTAGATGTCCTGATAGCGCTTGGGTGGGTTCTCGGCGTACTTAAGCGAACCGTCGGGGCGCCGATGGAACCACTGAGGATGCTCGCTCAGCCACGGATGCTCGGCCGAGCACTGAATGGCAAAGTCAAGCGCGAGCTCGATCGACTGCTCGGCGGCGGTCGCCACCAGCGCGTCGAAGTCAGCGATGGTGCCCAGATCGGGGTCGATGGCCGTGTGGCCTCCTTCGCGCGAGCCGATCGCCCACGGGCTCCCGGGTTCCCCGCGCGCGGCGGTCAGAGCGTTGTTCGCGCCCTTGCGGTTGGTTACCCCGATGGGATGAATGGGCGCGAGATAGATGACATCGAAGCCGAGCTGCGCCAGCCGCGGCAGCTGATCGGACACTCCCCGCAGCCCACCCCATGAACGTGGAAACAGCTCATACCACGAGCCAAAGCGGGCACGCGGGCGATCCACCTCGATCTCCACCGGACGGATCAGCAGCGTGGTCGCGGTCCGATCGGGATGGCGCTGACAGAGGGTGAGCAGCGCGGGATCCAGCACCAACTCGACGCGCTCCTGGACAATCCGAGCCGCATCGGTGATGAGCGCCGCCGTCCGCTCGAGCATCGCGCGGTCCTCGTCGGTCGTGCGCCGGGCTGTCGCTCGCAGGAGGAGCGCACCCTCCGAGAGCTCAGATTCGACGCTGTCCTGTCCGCCGAGCACCTTTCGCTCGAGCTCCCGACGCCAGGTGCCAAAGGCATCGGTCCACGCCTCCACCAGCCACCGCCACCGTCCCTGGCGGTCCACTGGGAAGCAGCCTGACCACGTGTCTCCGTCGAGGTGCGCGTCGACGTGCTCGAGCGGCACCTCACTCCACCCCCGCGAAGCCGGACCTCGGAAGCGCACCACCGCACGCAGCAGATCGTGGCCGTCAGAGAACACGGTGGCCCGCACGGGCACCTCATCGCCCACGCAGGCCTTGGCCCGGTAGCGCCCGCAGTCGAGCAGTGGACGTGGGTCCTCGATCTGTATACGCGAGGGGGGCTTGCTCGAGACGGGCGCAAACACGGGAGTCGATGTTTACCGATCTGCCCCGGCGGAAGCCCGCCCGACGGTGCGGCGGGTAGCGTCGTGGTCCGTATGGGCTTCAGGCGCGCCAGCGGGGTGCAGCTACACCCGACGTCGCTGCCGGGCGGACGATTGGGAGGAGAGGCCTATCGCTTCGTCGACTGGCTGGCGAGCGCCGGCCAATCCTGGTGGCAGACGCTGCCCCTGGGACCACCGGACCGGTCGCGCTCGCCCTACCGCGCTCGATCGGCCTTTGCCGCCTGGCGAGGGCTGCTGTCCCAGCCCTCGGCGCCAGTGTCAGCGGAGGAGGAGAGCGCGTTCCGCGCACAACAGTCCACCTGGATTTCCGATTGGGAGAGATTCGCCGGCGGGCGTCGCGCCGTGCACGACCAGGTGCGCTGCGCGCGCGAATGGACCGCGCTGCGCTCCTACGCCGCCGAGCGGGGAGTTCGGATGCTGGGAGATCTGCCCATCTACGTGGCTCCGGGGAGCGCGGACCACCTGGCCCACCCGGAGCTCTTCCGCCGCGGTGAGCTTGCCGGAGCCCCTCCCGACCACTTCAGCCGCACCGGTCAGCTGTGGGGCAACCCGCTGTATGACTGGCCGGCGGCGCAGCGTCGCGGTTATGGGTGGTGGGTGGCGCGCCTGCGACGTACCTTCGAGCAGTTCGATCTCGCTCGTATCGATCACTTCCGCGGCTTCGTGGCCTACTGGGCCGTCCCACAGGGCGCGCCTGACGCCCGTCTGGGGCGCTGGCGCCGTGGTCCGGGGCGCGCGCCTTTCGACGTTGCCGCGCGCGTGTTGGGCCCCCTTGCCCTGATCGCCGAGGACCTGGGGGTGGTCACTGAGCCGGTCACGCGCCTACGCGACTCGCTGAGCCTGCCCGGGATGGCGGTCATGCAGTTCGGCTTTGACCCCTTCGATCCTCTTTCACCCCACCACCTCGAGAACCACCGCGAGCACAGTGTGGTGTACACGGGGACTCACGACCACGACACGCTGCGGGGCTGGTGGCAGGGCATCGACGAGGGTGTGCGGGGAGTGGCCGCAGCGCAATTGGCGGCGCACGGGTTCGACCGCGACCCGCCGCATTGGGGCCTCACCCGACTCGCCTTCTCCTCTGCCGCGCGCCTGGCCATAGTTCAGGCGCAGGACGTCCTCGGGCTGGGCAGCGAGGGACGCATGAACCTGCCCGGGCGGGCGACCGGAAACTGGCGCTGGCAGATGGCGCCCGGCGCCCTGACCGCAGATCTGGCTCGCCGTCTGCGCGCGGCCACCGAGGAGGCGGGCAGGCTGGCCGGCCCGAGGACTCACTGATGGCCGCCGGTCCTCACCGACCCTGTCGTCGCGGGCTCGTGGCCGTGGGCGACAGCATCACGCGGGGCGCCGGACAGCCGATGCTCGGGGTGGACTGTCGCTCCTGGGCGCTGTGGCTGGCCGAGGCGCTGGAGTTGCCCTACACGAACCTGGCCCGCGACGGAGCCGCGGTAAGCGACATGCTCGACGAGCAGACCGTGCGCCTGCGCGGCCCCTACGAGTTGGGATGCCTGTACGGCGGAGTGAACGACGTGCGCGCCGCGGACTTCGACGTCGAAGCCTACGAGCGCACCCTGACGCTGCTCGCTCGCCGGCTGGAACGTGAATGCGATCACGTCGTCCTTGTCGCCATCCCGCCCGATCTCGGGCGTCCGCGCGCCGCGGGATCGGTGATGCAGGCCAACGCGGCCATCCGACGGGTCGCGCGGAGTGTGGGGGCCACCGCGGTCAGCACGGAGGGCCTGACGGGCTGGCGGCTGGTAATGCCTGACGCGGTCCATCTCACCGCGCTGGGGCAGGTGCATCTCGCTGACCGCGCCGCTGGTTCCTTGGCCCTCGACGGGTTGACCGCCTTCCGCAGCCCGCTCGCGCAAGCGGTCGCGACCGAGGACTGGTCCGGGAGCCTGCGCTACGCGGTCACGGGGTGGGCGCCCGCCGCCGCGCGTGACCTGCGCCGTCGGGTACGCGAGCGCACCCTGATCGAATCTCTGCGCGCCGGGCGTGGCGGGTGACGCGGTTTCCGTCGGTCGTCAGCGCTGCGCCCGAGCCGCCTGAGCTAGGTTTCGGGTGAGGCCTCGGGCGGGTCGGCGTGACCCTCGGTCGTGCCTTCGGTCCCTCCGGCCTGCTCCTCGGCCACCTGTCGCCCCGGATGGTCGGGCGGAAGGTCGTGGGGGTTTATCTCGTCGTGCGCTTCGGGGGTGTCCCCCACAGCAGTGTCATCGCCGGTGTCCCCCGGACCGTCTTCGTCTATCGCCGACATCAGGCTGCGCAGACGCGCGCGTGGACCACGGCCCGAGCGCCCGCGGTCTCCGGAGCGGCCGGATCCTGCTCGGGAAGCTCCGGTGAAGGGGGTCCCACGGGATCCTGCTCTGGCCCGTCGGGTGTCGGCACGCTGGGGCGCTCGGGAGCTGAGGGACCCTCCGGAACGGAGGGTGTGGACGGCAGCTCGGGTCCCGGGGCAATCGACGGTGAGGACGGGATCGAAGGCGCGGAGGGCACTTCGGCCAGGGGGCCGCGGGAGTGCAGAATCATGACCGTGCGAGAGGTGAGCATCTGCTTGGAGTACCCGCTGAACCGGGCCGCAAACGAGACCCCGCCCCCCGCGCCGTTCACAACGCGCCGACACCCTCCCGGTATGAAGCGTGCACGCCCTGCGCTTCTGAGCCGCCGTAACCCGTCCGCTTACCCCCTTTCCCCGCTTCCCCGTCTATGCCAGGTGGTTTGTGAGAGCCGCAGCTGGGGTACGCGAGCGCTTGTGGGGGACGGCGACGCAGCTGACACCGAGAGCTCCGGCGCCGCCGACGCCGCCGCCGACGCGTCCGAGGGTAGGCCGGGACACGAGGAACTGGCGCGCGACATGGGGTCCCAAGCGGACGACATGGCGCACCGGTCCGCGGAGCTACAGGAGAACGTCGACTCAACTCGCAGCGAGTGGGAGCGGCGCCAGGCCGACGAGAGCGTGCCGGGGGCAGTGAGCGAAACGGCCGACCCCACCTACCGAACCCCGGCAGCGGCGGGGAAAGACGGCGACGCGGACACCGAATCGGACGCTGACGGGCCCGAGACCGGAGACGGTCAGCGGCGCGAAGGCTGAACGCGCCCGGCGCCCGGCCTACTCCCGGGCCGCCCTCTCGCTGCCCCTGTACAGGAGCTGAAGCAGATCCGCGACGGTCACGGCGCTGAGCACGCCCGCCATGAAGCGAGTCACTCGCGGGGCGAACAACAGCCCAACGGCAAAGCTTGTGGCGGTCCACTGGGCTATGCAGAACGGACAGACCAGCAGTTCACCGATGGCCCGGCGCAGTCCGGTGCCCTCCCGCGGTGTCTCCTCGACCTCGCCCGGGCCTCCATCGTCCTGCAGCTCGGTAAAGGGCGCGCGCAGGACAGTGGTCACCCGATCCTTGGTGAGCAGGCGGCTCACCCGCTGCGTGGCGATGGAAACGAGCACCAGGTCGTCGGTCCTCAGCCGCTCCGGCAGGCGCTTCTGGCGCTTGGCCGCCACCAGCGCCCCGGTGGTCGCCGACGCGTAGGAGACGATCAGGGCCAAATAGCCCCCCAGCGGCTTGCCGTCCCGAGGGTCAGGCCTCGGGGCGAGGCGCCCACCGTCGATCTGAGCTCCGTTCGTGGTCTCTGCGGTGCTCATGCGTCGTGTCCCGCGGTGCCCTCATGGCCAGGCAAGTCTGACCCGCGGTCGTCGCTGCGCTCGCCACCCGGCGTCAGGTCTTCGGCGGAGTCGTTGGACCGTTCGTCGGGTGTGAAGGGAGACTCGGGCATCTGATTCCTCATCTGGGGACGCTAGCGGGAGTGGGAGCCCACGCCGCTGGTGAACTCTCGGCTGCGCAGGGGCCCCCCGGTGGACGGGTCAAGCGGTGCGGCGCCCACCGTGCCGGCGCCGTCTCGGATGCCCTCGATGAGCTCCAAAAGAGCATCCCCGGCACTCATTGTCGGCTCCCAACCAAGCTCCTGACGAGCCCGGGTCACGTCCATCAGCGGCACCCCGAGGGCCAGATCCAACCAGCCCGGCGGAGTGGGTTGCAACCGCGCACGCCAGGTCACGTCGGCAACGACGCGGAGCACCGCCCCGGGGATGGGCACCGGACGGGCGCCGAGCACCCGCCCGAGCATCGCGGGATCCAGCACGGGTTCGGCGGCCACGTTGAACGACCCCTCGACCTCGCGCACGACCGCCTGGTGGTAGGCCTCGGCCACGTCCAGCGCGTGAACAGCCTGAAAGCGCAGGCGGGCAACGTCAGGCACCACGGGGATGAGAGTGGGGCGCAGCAGCGCGCGAGGGAGGAGCGGGCCGAGGAACAGCCGCCGAATACCGCTCGCCGCGGCGCGTTGGAAGATCAGGCCGGGGCGCAACCGCACGACGCGCACACGGGGGTTCTCCCGCGAGAAGGCGTCGAGGATGCCCTCGACCTCGGCCTTGTGGCGAGAGTAGAACGACGTCGATATCCCGCCGGTTGGCCAGCTCTCGTTCACCGCCCGGTCCTTGGGCCCGGGCGAGTAGGCGCCGACCGATGACGCGTAGACCAGAGTGCGCACGCCGGCGCGCGCCGCAGCCTCAAAGACGCGGCGGCTGCCATCCACGTTCACCGCTCGAGTGATGCTCTCCCGGCGCGAGGGCTGGATGAGCCAGGCGAGGTGCACCACAGCGTCCGCATCGGCGAAGGCTCCGGTCAGGTCCCCAGACGCCACGTCGGCTTGCACCCAAGTCGTCTTGGGCACCTGCAGGCGGGTGGGCCGTCGGGCCAGCCCGACGATGGACTCCACCGTCGCATCCGCGGCCAGCGTGCGGACGAGCGCCGTGCCCACGTTCCCGGTGGCGCCGGTGACGACAATGCGCATCCTGTCGCGCTTCCCGGGCCCGGAGCATGTCAAACGCCCGCGCGCGCCGCGGTTGACGGCCTCGGGCGACGCTCCCGCCCTCCGCGTCTCGTCTTCGCGCCCCGCTTTGCGCATCTGGAAACGGGCGGCTCGGGTATGCGACAGGCTGGTAATCGATCCCGCAGCGCCGTGCGCTCAGCACGGTCGGGGCGTATCAGACCTTCAGGAGTGCAGCCGTGAGCGAAGCCCCACGCCAGTCGGTAAGCGAACGCGAATCTGGCGACCGGGAGTCGATCTAGAGCCGATGTCGTCTCCGCGTGGTCCTCGGCTCGCGCCCGAGCTGTTCAATCTGCCGCTCTAGCAGATCCGCGGCCGGGTACGGCATCGATGAGGCGCTCGCGGCCTTCGGCCCTGCTGCGCGGCGTAACGACTTCTCGGCGGACGTGGTGATAGAGGGGCACCCGACGGCCAAGATCGGTCGGCGCCACCGGCCCAACGCACGGCTCGAGCGCGTGCACGAGAACTCAGGCGGCCGGCGCGGGAGGCGAATCATTGCCACCTGAGGTGGGTATCGCGGGCCCACGGCCCTGCCCAAGGGCCGGACGCGGTCGCGCCGCGCATCGCCAGTCGGCATCGGCGGCGTCCCCCGAGACGTACCTCTCATAAAGTGAGGAGTCCCATGGAAGAGAACGACCCCCAACGCTCCGACCAGCTGCCAGAGGAGAACCCGGCGGAGACGGTTCCTGAGGACGAGCCCAACCGTCAGGCGCAGGGATCCGGCGAGGAAAAGGCCCGTACGTCGGGCTCCGAGGATCGCCCCCAGGGCCAGGCCACGGGCAACCCCGACAACGCGGGCTGACGGCGAGCCGGAGCGCGCATGGCCCGCCTGCCAGCCGAGGTCAGCTGCGGGTCGCCCTCCCGAGCGGCGTTTCGTCGAGGGCGTCGACGAGCTCGTCAAGTGACTCGAACACGCTTTCGGCGCCCGCCTCACGCAGTTCCTGGTCAGAAAAGCCGCCGGTCAAGAGCGCGAGCGTGGGCACGTCCAGGCGGTTGGCCGCCTCACAGTCCCAGGTAGAGTCGCCGATCATCACGGCTTGGTCGGCGTCCACGCGCTCCATGGCCGCCGCGAGCAGGTCGGGATCGGGCTTGGTGGCCTCCACATCCTCCGAGGTGGTCCAGGCGTCCACGTCGCGGCGCGCCTCGAGCAGGTCGAGGTAGTGCTCGGCCTCCTGCGGCTTGGCCGAGCTGGCCAGCACCAACGAGCAGTCGCGGTCGCGCAGCTCGTCGATCAGGCGCCGAGCGCCCGGCATGAGCTCGACCTCCTCGATCACTGATAGGTACAGGGCCTTCTCGGCCGCACGCAGGTCCTCGCCCTTGTCGCGCGCGACCTCCTTACCCGCCAACGACTCGATGAGCTGATCGGCACCCATCCCGATGTGACGGTGGATGCGCCATATCGGCAGGACCACGCCATTCTGGCGAAAGGCGCGATACCAGGCCAGCGCGTGCTGGTAATTGGTGTCGACCAGGGTCCCGTCGATGTCCAGGATGGCGGCCAGGCTCGTCATGAGACCGGCTGCAGGCTGGCCGGCGGGGTGCGCTCGGTGATCGGCTGGCCCGCCTGCTTGCTCTGGGAGCCGATGGTCGAGATCTGCGAGTTGGCCTGGTCAATCCCGCTGGTCGAAGCCTGGCCGCGGCGGATGCCCGGGCCCAGCCCCCGGATCCGGTCCGCCAGGGCGGTCAGTGGACTGACCAGCTTGCGTAGCGTGGGACTGGACTGCGCATCGTGGGCGGCGAGCCTGAGCTCGTGGTAGGTGAAGGCCGCAGCCAGTCCCCCCTTTATGAGGATCGACGCCTTGCGCAATCCGCTCGCTCCCGTGAAGGTGTGGTTCTTCAGCGGCTTGTAGATGTAGCGGTGAAACGCACCGAAGGCCAGACCGGCATGAAAGATGAACTTGGTCTTGGCAAAGCTCGTGCCCGAGGTCTGTGAGGCCCCGCCAGCGCCCGAGGAGCCCGCGGACGATGACGACGAGCCGCTCGAACCGCAGCCGGACAACGCCACCAGCGCGACGAGCAGAGACAGGGCAAGGATCCTGCGCATACTTCCTCCTGGGGTTTGCCGACGGGTTGGGTCCTACCCACGGTGCGCGCCCCCAACCGGTCGGCCGCTCGCGGGTGCGACCCGTGGAGACCGTCTGGGCTTGCGGCGATGGGTTCATGCCGGCCGCCAGACCCGGCCACAGGCCGGCTGTCAGGTGCGCGGATCGGGAGTGTCAAGGCTCCAATGGCGGACCACCCGGCAGTACCGCTGCGATCCCTCGAGCCGGCTCAACAGGAACCGGCTCACCGTGCGCTGTCCTCCCTCGTGGTCGCCGTAGAGCAGGTCGACGAAGAGGTCCGTGCCCGCCTGCGCGTCCTGCACCGCGGACCGAAACGGACCCTCGGTCTCCCGTACGGCGCCCTGCCAGAAGCCCCGGTCGCCGGCGGCCACGTAGAGGTCGAGCTGCTGGCGGCGAAAGTCCTCGGGCGGGGCGTGCTCGAGCTGCGCGTCAGATGCCTCCCGCCTCGCGCGCACGTGCCAGCCGTGCAGCACCGCCAGCCCCGAGCCGGCGTTGCGCAGGGGAATGACCATGTAGTGGTTGCCCGCTTCCTCGGTCACCGCCGCCTCCCCACCGTGCACCGAGACGATGCGCCCTCCGGCGAACCTGACCTCCTCAGCCGGATCCTCGGGACGGGAGGGCACGAGCACCGGGCGCAGGCCCAGCAGCAGGGATCGCTCGGCCACGCGCGCCGTGCGCTGGGATGAGCGCACCGAGGAGAACGTGGCCAGCGCCAGCACCAGGGTCCCCGCCGCCGTGCTCAGCGACGCGATGGTCGACCAGTCGGCCATGCGGCGCCGAAGTTTAACCCTCCCCCGGCGGCGTCCACGCGGCGCGCGGATCCCGGGGCTCGGGCGCTCGTGGCCGAGGGTGTGTGCGGCCGGAGCGCGCAACATGCTCATATAGGGGCCATGGGCGAGCCGGCCGTAGAGGACCACCCGGTCGAGCCAGACGCTGAGCCGACCGCGTGTCGAGTCTCGGGGTCCTCCGTGTCGAGACCGCCCGCGCCTGGTGCCCGGGCAGGTGGCCACCGTCTGCGCCTGGAGCTAACCGTCTTTCTGGTGGGAGCGGCGAGCCTGGGCACCGAGATCGCCGCCGCCCGGCTGCTGGCCCCCTACTTCGGAGCCTCGACGGTCGTCTGGGCCAACACCATCGCCACCGTGCTGCTTGCGCTGAGCGCGGGCTACGCGTTGGGCGGACGGCTGGCCGACCGCCGACCCAGCTTCCACACCCTCGGGACGATCGTGCTGGTCGCCGGTCTGCTGCTCGCCGCCGTGCCCTTCGTGGCTCCCCCCTTCCTGGACGCAGCCGGGCGGGCGCTCAGCAGCGTCTCCATCCAGCTCTTCCTCGGGTCCCTGGCTGGGGTGCTGGTCCTGTGCGCCGTACCGCTGTTGCTCATGGGCGCCGTGGCTCCGCTCGCTCTGCGCCTCTCCCTCGCCCACGTTCAGGGGGCCGGGCGGGTGAGCGGCCGTCTGTCGGCCCTCTCCACCCTCGGAGGTCTGTTCGGCACCTTCCTGGCGGCGCTGGCCCTGATTCCCGGCGTGGGCACGCGGGCCACCTTTCTCATCTTCTCGCTGACCCTCGTGGCGGTGGGCGCGCTCTCGCTGCCCGCGCGCTTCGCCGCCGCCCCCCTGCTGGTCGGTGCCGTGCTGGCGTGGCCCGCCGGGCAGGCCGCCAGTGCCCAGGACGGACGCATCCTGCTGGAGGCGGACACCTCCTACCAGCACGTACGCGTGATTGCCCGTCCCAGCGGCGAGCGCTGGCTGGAGCTCAACGAGGGCCAGGCGATCCACTCCGACTGGCGCCCCGACTCCTACCTGACCGGCAACTACTGGGATGACCCGCTCGTGCTGCCCCTCGCGGCCGCCGGTCGGCCGCCGGGCCGGGTGGCCATCCTGGGAGACGCCGCGGGCACCACCGCGCGGGCCTACGGCCACTACTTTCCGGCCACCGCCGTGGACGCGGTCGAGCTGGACGGCAAGCTCACCTCGGTCGGACGACGCCTCTTCGGGCTCACGGGCCCTCGGCTGCACACCATCACTGCGGACGCCCGCCCGTTTCTGCGGGCGGGCGGCCCGCGCTATGACCTGATCGAGGTGGACGCCTACCGTCAGCCCTACATCCCGTTCTACCTGACCACACGCGAGTTCTTCGCCGAGGCCGCGCGGCGGCTGAACCCAGGCGGAACGGTGATCGTCAACGTGGGCCACCCTCCCGCCAGCAACCAGCTCGAACGTGTCGTCACGGCAGGTCTGCGCTCCTCCTTTGCCCACGTGATGCGCGACCCCGTCGACGACACCAACGTCTGGGTGGTGGCGGCGCGAGGCGAGCTGTCGGGGCGGCGGATGGGCGCCGCCGCGGGGGCCGTGGACCCACAGCTGCGCCCCTTGCTGGGAACCGTCGCCGCACGCATTGCCCCCCCGGCCCGCGCCGGACGACTGTTCACCGACGACCGGGCTCCCGTTGAGTGGCTGATCGACGCCTCACTGGCCGGCTACGCCGGCGGGGGGCATTGACGTGAGCCCGTAGCAAAGCTCATCAAAGCTCCCCATGGTTTGAGAAACCCTTTGCCAGGTGGTTAACGTACGGCCAGCGGCCGTTCATCGGCGTGCATCGCCGCGGCGGTGCTCGTTAGCATCGGCACATGTCGCGACGACCAGGCTCGTTGCGCGTGCTCGTCGGATGCGGAGCTCTGCTGGGCGCCGTCGGACTCCCGGCGGGGACTGCATGCGCCGCCATCAGTTTCATAGCAGCCAACGGAACGGGCAACGCAGCGGGAGCCACCACCCTGACCGTGACCAAACCGACAGGGGTCGCGTCCGGTGACGTCATGGTGGCCACCGTGGGCGCTTCGGGCACCGCCACGCTCAGCCCACCCGCCGGCTGGACACAGATCGCCGATACGACCACGGGCGCCAGCCTGCGCCAGATCTCTTTCTACCGCGTGGCCGGGTCCTCCGAGCCCGCCAGCTACTCCTTCTCCCTGGGCGCCAGCCGGACCGCATCGGGTGGGATCGCGGACTACCGGGGCGTCAACGCCACCAGCCCGATCGACTCCTCGGCCGGTGCCACCGGCGCGGGGGGCAACGCCATCGTGCCCAGTGTGCCCACGACCGCCACCGGCGAGTGGATCGTGGCCGCCGGCTCCTTCGCCGTCGCCGAGTCGGTAACCCCCGATCAGTCCACCACGCTGCGCTACGGCCAGATATCCAACGCCACCACGACGGGCGCGGCCGACTTCGTGCAGGCCTCCCCCGGCTCCACGCCTACCAAGACCGACACACAGTCCTCCAGCGCGCCGTGGGTGATCCAGGCCATCGCCCTGCGCGACGCATCCACGGGCACGCTGACGGTGTCCTCGACCAGCGCTCCCACCTTCTCGGTCAACCTCAACGCCGGCGACCAGACGCCCTCCTTCACGGTGCCCATGACCCTCACCGACACACGCACCGGATCGGGGAGCGCGGCCGGGTGGAACCTGTCCATCACCTCCACCCAGTACACGACGGGCACCGCCAACCTGGCCACCAACGCGTCCGCGGTCACCGCAGTGAGCGCGACCTGCAACTCGGGAGGTAGCTGCTCGAGCCCCTCCTCCACGATCACCCCGCCGGTCGGCGTACCCGCCGCCTCCGCGCCGCCCATGCCCGTCAAGTTCACGAACGCCGCCGCGGGCAGCGGCATGGGCCTGTTCACCCTCACGCCGACGATCGCCGTCTCAGTCCCCCAGAACAGCTTCGCCGGCGCCTACCAGAGCACGCTGACCGTCTCGCTGTCCAGCGGGCCCTAGGCGCGCTCGGCGCGCGCAAACGCTACGGAGCTCACTTCGGGGCCGTCGCGGCCGCGGTGAGCGCCCGCGCCCCGCGGGGCCCGAGCCAACCCCACCGCGGGTTAAGGCACGCCGACACGTCGCCGGTAAGCCTGTACCGCTCTGCCCACCTTTGCACAGCTCTCGGCACTACAGCAGCGCCCGCGCCGCGTCGATGAGGTGATCAGCCGCTCAGCCCGAGCGGCCTCGCCACACACGGCGCCACTCACCCTCCCGGACCGGGAGAGCAAGGACAAGAACATGAAAAGGATTTCCATGGCCGCCGTGCTGGCAACCGCCGCGGCCGCCGCCCTCGCCGTGCCGGGCAGCGCCCTGGCCGCCACCAGCGCCAACGTCACCGCCAACGGCAACGTCTCCGGAAGCGGCTTCTCACTCAGCGCTGCACCACTGGGCACGCCGACGTTCTCGGCCAACGTGGACAACGGCGATTCGACGCCGACGTTCTCCATCCCGATCGTCAACCAGGACACGCGCGGCAGCGGCGCGGGCTGGCAGGACCAGATCACCTCGACCCAGTACACCACCGGCGGCGCCACCCCGCAGACCCTGGACGTGGCGGCTTCGACGATCACCGGCGTCACCTCGGCTTGTAACCCGGGTCGCTGCACCGCCCCGACCAACAGTGTCAGCTACCCCGTGGGAGTTCCCGCTGCTGCGACCGCACCCGCCGCCGTGAAGTTCTTCAACGCGGCCGCCAACACGGGCATGGGCAAGTTCACCATCACGCCGACGGTCGCCGTCTCCGTGCCCCAGAACACCTACGCCGGTAGCTACAACAGCACCGTCACCCTGTCCGTCGTCACCGGCCCCTAGAGTCGGCCGCGTGCAGGCAGAAGTCCCCTTTGTCCTCGACAGCAAGCGAGCCCGGACGGCCCTGTGCCGCCTGGGCTCGCTGGCCGTCATGGCCGGCCTGGCGGGAACACTTGCACCCTGCGCAGCGGGCGCGGCGGAGGTTCCCACCGTCGGGCTCACCGCCGAGGGGCCGCATGCGACCAAGGGATACTTCGTGGTGCACGCCGGTCCCGGCGGGTCGGTCACCGAGAGCCTCCAGGTGGTCAACCCCACCGCTGCCACGGAGAAGGTGACCCTATCGCCGGTCACCGCGGTGACCGGCCAGACGACAGGCGCCGTGTACCTGGGCGCCGCCGACCCACGGCGCGACCTGGCCACCTGGTTACGACTGGGCACCCGCAAGCTGACGCTCGGCCCGCACCAACGTCGATTGATCTCCTTCACCGTGCGGGTGCCCGCGGGCGCGCGACCCGGCGAGCACCTGGCCGGCATCGCGGCTCAGATCGGTCGTCCCGGTGCGTCGAAGGTGGCACGGGGCCGCGGCCGGGGAACCTTTCGCGTGACGCTCAAGCAGCGCACCGTCGTCGCCGTCCAGCTGGACATCCCCGGGCGCATCGCATACAAGCTCGCCCTCACCGGGGCCAGGGCCGGGCCCCAGACTGGCTTCCAAGCCGTGCTGCTGGGCATGCGCAACGACGGGAACGTGCTGACCAAAGGTAATGGGCGCTTGGTGGTCACGAACAGCGCTGGGGCGCTGGTCAAGCAGCTGAGCCTCGCCGTCGATACGTTCGTCCCCGCCACGGCGATCGACTTCCCGGCCGTCATCCCCGGACAGGCCCTCTCGGCCGGAAGCTACGTGGCCGACGTGACCGTGACCTACGGCCGTGGGAACGGGTGCACGGGCGCTTTCCCTTCACCATCTCCGCCGCCAACCTGCACCAGACCTACGGCTCGGTCCTCCCGCCCGGGGTATCGGCCGGCAAGGGAGGGGGACCGAGCGTGGTGCTTCTCATCGCCGGCGCCGTGGCGCTTCTCGCCGCGGGTTTCGGTGGCTCGACTCTGATGCAGCGCCGCCGGCGCACCCAGAGCGCTCCCGGGCAGCCGCCCCGCATCACCGGCTGAGCGAGCAAACACCCTCGCTCGTGCCGCCCGTGTTCGGGCGCTCTGCCGAGCAAACACCCTCGCTCGTGCCGCCCGTGTCCGGCGCTCTGCCGCGGTAAGCCGTTCACGGGCCGGAGCGGCCGGAAGCTCGCCCGGAGGCCGCTGGCGCACCTGGCACCATAGCCGGATGCCCCCGCCCGCCTCAGCGGCGACCTACCGGCGCCGACGGCGCTTGTTCGCGATCAGTGCGCTGCTCGTGGTCGTCCTCGCGGCGGTGCTCCTGGCGCGAGGCTCGGGCTCGTCCGCGGGCCCGTCCGGCGCCGCGCCCCACAGCGCGGCTGGGGCGGCGAGCCCCGGCAAGCGCCCCGCGCGCCACTCCCCCCCGGGCGGGCCATCGCTAGCGGGCATCCCGGTCGACCGCTGGGTCACGCTGGCCCCGTCGGGCCTGTCGCGCGGCGAGGTGTCCGCGACGCGCGTGGGTAGCTACGCCTACGTGGTGGGCGGCTTCGCGGCCGCGAACGGCGGACAGAGCAGCGCGGCCGTCGAACGCCTGAACCTGCGCACCGGTCGCTGGAGTAGCAGCACGCCCCTGCCCCAACCACTCAACCACATGAGCGCGGCCGGCTTCGGGAGCGACCTGTACGTCGTCGGCGGGTACTCCCAGTCCGCGGACACAAGCGCCGGCGCCGTACGCGCCTTCTGGAGGTTCTCGCCGGCGACCGGCCGCTGGACGCAGATGCCCGACGCCCCGGTGGCCCGGGCCGCCGCGGGCGCGGCGGTGATCGACCACCGCCTCTACGTCGCGGGCGGGCGCAACGACTCCAACCCCACCCTCTCCAGCCTTGCCGTGTTCGACTTCGACTCGGGCCAGTGGTCGCTGGGGCCGTCGCTTCACCACGCCCGCGAGCACGTCGCCGCGACCGCGGCCGGCGGTGCCTTTTACGTGCTCGGCGGGCGTGCCCTGGGGCAGGGCAACTTCACCGACGTGGAGCGCTATCGCCCGGGCGACGCGGCGTGGCAGCGCATCGCGTCCATGCCCGTCGCGCGTGCCGGCTTCCAGGCCGCGGAGGCCAGCGGACGGGTGATCGCGGTCGGCGGGGAAGGCCCCGCCGGCACCATCGCACAGGTCAACGCGCTTGACCCGGCCACCGGCCGCTGGCGCCAGCTGGGCTCCATGCCCACGCCCCGCCACGGGCTGGGCGTAGTCGCAGATGGCCCGCTCGTGTGGGCCATGGAGGGCGGCCCGCTGCCGGGCCTGACCACCTCGCGCGTGGTCGAGCGCCTGCGCGTCCCCTGAAGGCAACCGGCGGCTGGCCGGACGGCCGACGGGCGGGCCGATGGATGGCTGACGGGCCGATGGATGGCGGCGCACCTTTAGCGCGCCAGGCGCAGCCTCGTACAAGAGCCGAAAACGCCTCTACAGCGCCCAGATCGCGGCGCTGGCGATCAAGACGGCGCGCCACGCCGACGATGGCGTCCCGGCATGCCACCCCCGCGCACATTGCTCATCCTCGCCCTCGTCGCACGTCCGTCGGCGGCATCGCCACGAGCGCCGCGGACACCGACACACGATGAGTCAGACCCCGGCCGACCCGCCTCGCGCCGGTGCCCAGCACATCCACCCCGTCCCCGGCCCTCGCGTGCGCGGGTGCAGACCTTGTCCCCGTCGAAGCCAACCTGCAGGCCGTGACCGCCGCGACCCTGTGCCTGGTCAACCATGAGCGTGCCGCCAGAGGCCTCGGCGCCCTGGCCGATCATCCCCAGCTCGCCCAAGCCGCTCTGCGACACGGCCGAGACATGATCGCCAACCACTACTTCGGCCACCAGGGTCCGGCGGGCGACACGGCCGTCAGCCGCATCCGTGATTCGGGCTTCATCGTGCCCGGGACCATCAGCTTCGAGGTCGGTGAGAACATCGCCTGGGGCACGGGAACCAAGGCGACTGCGACCGAGATCGTGCGGGGTGGATCGCCTCCCCCGAGCACCGGGCGAACATCCTGGAGCCCAACTACCTCTACAGCGGCATTTCGGTCGCGCCCTCGGTACCCGGCGTCGGGTCACCCGCCCCGGTGGGCGCCACCTTCACCCAGGACTTCGGCGTCGTCTCAGGGCCCTGAAGGGGACGCGGGCCGACGGGACCACGGCGCTCTGAGTCCGTAATCGTCGGATGCGCGCGCCGTAGGCGGACGAGCATGACAGCGGCGGCCATGGCGCCCCCCAACGCCGCCAGCCAGCACAGCACGAAGCCCGCCTGAGTGCCCTGCGAGGCCATCAATGCACCCGCGCCGGCGGCCCCGGCGGCGGCACCGCCGTTGGTCACCGACACCACCCATGAGAACGCACGGGTGCGTTGGCCCGCGTGCGTGTCACGATCGACCAGCGCGTAGAGAACTATGAAGAGCGGACCCAGCACACCCCCCAGCAGAACGAGCATGGGAGCCAGGGCGATGATCGAGCCGGCGAAGATGGCCGGGGTGGCGCACACAGCGAGCACCCCGGTGAGTGCGGCATAGCGCCGCTCAAGCACGGCGCCGTGCTGCCTAGCGCCGTAGAGCAGCCCGCCGAGCGCACTGCCTGCGGCCAGCAGGCCCAGCAGTAGGCCTGCGTCAGCCGCAGAGCCGTGGGCCTGGGCGAACACGGGCACGGCCACGTCCACACAGCCCATGGCGATGGTCACGCCGGCCATGACCACCAGGACCGGCACCAGACGCCCGCTCAAGCGCCGGCTTGCGGGCTCACCGGTCGCGGCCTCCCCGGGCCCACGGTGCCACCCGCGGGCCGCGGCACCGCGCGCGAGCGCTGAGGTCGCGGTGCTCAGCGAACCCAGCACGGTCGCGATCGCAGCCGCGACGACCGCGGCCGCCGGCGATGCGACCGCCACGAGGACGGCGACGGCCACGGGGCCAAGCACCAGGGTGAATTCCTCCAGGGCAGAGTCGGCGGCGTACGCGCGCTGCAGGCGAGTCCCATCCTCGCGCAGCCACAGGCTCAGGATGGCGCGCCCGAAGGGACCCAGGGGTGGAATGAAAAGACCCGCCAGGGCGGCCGCGCCGACCACGAGCGGCACCGATCCTCCGCTGAGCCCGACGATGACCAGGGCACCGAGACCGGCCCCAAACGCAATCCCAAAACCCGCCAGGGGCAGGCGCCCGTAGCGGTCGATCAGGCGCCCGCGGACCGGATGCAGCGCGCCGGTGAGGCCGAAGGCGCCCAGCGCGGCGCCGGCGGCCGCGATCGAGCCCGTGGAGGAGCGCAGGAAGAGCACCAGGGCGAGGGGCACCATGGCAAACCCCGTACGTCCGGCCAACGACGCGGCCATGAACGCAGCGAAGCGGCGGTCACGCCAGAGAAACGCGTAGGCCTTGCGCACGAACGGTCAATGATGGCGGGCGGTCCGGCCGCCTTTGTCGCGCGCCCGCGCTCAAGCGCCCGCTTCCACCCCGCCCGCGAGCCCGTCCACGATCTGGTCATGGCTATGAGTCTCGATCGCGTGAGTGACGCCGATGAGCAGGGCCAGCGGCCATTCGACGAGCTCGAAGGCCGCCATCGCACCCAGCCCGACGTACCACGCGACTCTGGCGGCTCCCGAGTTCGCCCCCGAACGTCCCGGCCGGTGCCCCGGCTGAGCCTGTGGCCGAGAGATGTGTTGCTGGACCATGTATCTCCTTTCCCAACCGCCGTGGTCAGGGTCGCGCACCGGCGGAGGCCGCGAGTCGGCGGCGCTGCGGCCCAACCGTGTACTTGGGATCTTGCGCGGACAGCTTGCCCGCCTCGAAGATGGCAAAGCGCTGCGCTGCTGCTCCCGCGAGCACGAGCCCGCCCCCACCCCGGCCACCCCGCGCCCGCGCCCGCCGGTCAGGGCCAGGACGCCCGCACCAGATCTCCTCACGCGTCCTGAGCATCCACTCGACGATCATGTCCATCGCCTGGTCGACTCGAGCTCCTCCCACTCGGTGGCGTGGGGGCGGCGGTACTTGACCTTCTCCTCGCGGCGGGGATTGGTGACCGCGAAAGCGACGCGGAGCCCTTGGGACACAGGCGCCCGCGTGAGATGGGCGAGTCGGGATCGCCCTCGATCTGAATCACGCTCTCGTCCTTGACGTACACCCGCTGGGCGCACCCCACCGCGCAGTAGGGACAGATCGACTTGACGACCCGGTCGGCGGCACGGGTACGGGGCGCGAGCTCAGCCGAACGACGCGACTGGACGGCGCGCCCGAGCCCCAGGCGATCTCCGCGGAGCTGCTCCAGCAGAGGAAGCCGAGTGTGCTTTGAGCCCGCCACGATTCGCGCGGAGGATACCCCCCGCGGGTACCCACAAACTAGTGGGCGCGGTCGAGCACCAGCCCGCCCGCGCGAGCATCGCGCTCACCGGCGTGCGCCTCGGCGAAGGTCACCAGCCGATGGCGGCGCTCATCCCACAGCTTCAGCCGCACGGCGCGCAGGCCGTCCCAGAGCGAGATGGTGGGGACCCCGTGGAAGATTGGGTTCTCATCGTGCGCGCGCTGCAGGTTGTAGTTGGGGATGCGCGCGCTCAGATGATGGATGTGGTGAAGCCCGATGTTGCCCGAGAAGAACTGCAGCACCCGCGGCAGCTTGAGGTGAGAGCTGCCCCGCAGGGCGGCGTCGGCGTAGCTCCATTCCTCGCTGCTCTGCCAGTAGGTGTCCTCGAACTGGTGCTGGACGTAGAACAGCCAGACGCCAGCCGAGCCCGCGAGCATGACGGTGGGCAGCTGCACGAGCAGGTACTCGCGCCAGCCGACCAGCAGGCACAGCGCCCCCACCATGACCGCCAGGGCGAGGTTCGTCGCGATCACGCTACGCCGCAGGCGCGGACGCGCCGAGCGCGGCACGATGCGGGGAAGGACGACCAGCGCGAATATGGGCCCGAGGCCGAACATGACCAGCGGGTTGCGAAACAGGCGATAGCCAAGCCGTCCGCGCCAGGTCCTGGCCATGTACTCCGCCACCGTCAGCGTGGGCACGTCCCCGACTCCGCGGCGGTCCAGATCACCCGCCGTGGCGTGGTGCACGGCGTGGTTGTGCCGCCAGTTGGCAAACGGCGCGTAGACGACAAGGCCCAGGGCGACCCCGAGGATGCCGTTGGCGCGCTTGGAGGGCAGATACGAGCCGTGCGAGCAATCGTGAAAGAGGATGTAGGTCCTCAGCAAGAAGCCGGCCGCGGGAATGGCGAGGGCGAGCGCCACCCAATAGGAGACGCTCAGCGACAGGTACATCGCCGCGCTCAGGGCCATGTAGGGCATTACCGAGGTAGCCAGGCCGAAGATGCTGCGGCCCAGGTGCGGCCGGCTGTAGGGCTCCAGCGCCTCGCTCCAGAACGGCCGCTGGCGAAGCGTGGTCCCGGCGTGCGGCGGCTGCTCGGTCGATTGCGTCAGTGCTGACGCAGGCGCACTTCGGTTTGCCTCAGGGCTTCCCATTTTGCGTCTCCCTCTGGTCTCAAGCGAGCCCGACTGCCGGTGCCGCCAAGCCCAATATCTGTTTCGTCAGCATGGCAGGGTGAAAGCGCCTCTACAAGCAGCGACTAGCGCCGGTCCGCGGTGCGGCGACTACCCGGCCGGGCTGGCGCTCCCGCGTGTCGTCAACTGTGAAAGGATCGCCGGCGGATAGAGATGCGCCAGCTCACCAGCCTAGACACACAGTTCTTGGCCCTGGAGAACTCGCGCCAGAGCGGGCACGTGGCGGGTGTGGCCATCCTCGACCCGTCGACGGTGCCCTCCAAGAGTCTCGATGCCGTCGACATCAAGGAGCTGGTCGATGATCGCCTGCCGTTGCTCCCGCCTCTGCGCTGGCGCCTGGCGGAGGTCCCCCTGGGCCTCGACTACCCGTACTGGGCCGACGATCCGGATTTCGACCTCGACTTTCACGTGCGCGAGATGGCCCTCCCCACCCCGGGGTCCGATGCCCAACTCGCCGAACAGGTGGCCCGCATCACCTCGCGCCCACTAGATCGAGGCCGGCCCCTGTGGGAGCTCTACGTGATCCACGGGCTCGCGGGCGGGCACGTGGCCATGCTCACCAAGATCCACCACGCGCTCATCGACGGCCTGTCGGGCGCGGAGATCATGGGCCTGCTGCTCGACCTGGGACCGGACGGCCCCAAGCTGCCCGACGAACGTCCCTGGAAGGGCGGCACCGACCAGATGCCGGGCACGGCGGAGCTGCTGGCACGCGGCGTGATGGGCATACCCCGCTACCCCCTGCGGATGCTGCGGGCGCTGCCCAGGGCAGTTCCCAACCTGCAGGACACCCCGTTCGGCACGCTTCCCGGCGCACATTTGGTGGGCGAGCTGGCCTCGCGGGCGACCAGCCTGCTGGGCGTCCCCTCGGTCGCCCGCGGATCCCACCGTTACACGGCGCCACGCACCTCCTTCAGCGCGCGGATCTCAGCGCACCGGCGCTTCGCCTTCGGTCAGCTCTCCCTCGACGAGGTCAAGGCGATCAAGAATCGTCACGGCTGCACGGTCAACGACACGATCGTCTCCATCTGCGCCAGCGCGGTGCGCCGCTGGCTGCTCGAGCACGACGAGCTGCCCGACGAGCCGCTCGTCGCCCAGGTACCCGTCTCGGTGCGCGGCGGCGATGAGATCGGCACCTACGGCAACCGCATCCTGCTGATGAGCGCTCCGCTGTTCACCAACGTGGCCGACCCCGTCGAGCGGCTGCATCGCACCCACGAGGCGCTGAGTGAGATGAAGGATCGCCATCGCGCCCTGCCCGCAACGCTGCTCCAGGACGCCAATCACTTCATTCCGCCCGCGGTGTTCGCGCGCGCGGCGCAGCTGACCTTCCGTCTTTCCTCCAGTGGCGCTGCCCACCCGACGTGGAACCTGGTCATCTCCAACGTGCCCGGACCGCAGATTCCCCTGTACTGCGCCGGCGCCCGCTTGGTGGCCAACTACCCGGTCTCGGTCATCACCGACGGCATGGGACTGAACATCACCGTGATGAGCTATCTCGGCCATCTCGACTTCGGCATCGTCGCCGATCGCGATCAGATGCCCGACCTGCATCGCCTGATCGACTGGCTACGCGACGGTGCGACCGAGCTCACGCCACCGAAACGGACCAAGAGCGCGCGTCGCGCGGCGACCGAGGAGCGCATGACGCGCCGCTGACGGGCCGGGTCCGGGGAGGCCCGGCGCGGCAAGTGGCCGCGCCATCCATCGGCGCGGCCCAAACAGTCGGCACGCGAACGTGATGGAACGATGCCACGCGGCGCCGTAGGGTCGGCGCGGTGCGGGCCTCCGAGATCGCCACCGGAGGGCCGCGCGAGCCCCCGACGAATTTTCGCCCTACCGCAGGGATCGACGTCGCGTTCACCCCACCCGCGTTGAGCGCCGGCTCTACGGCGGTGGTGATCGACGCGCTGCGCGCGACATCGACCATCGCGCAGGCGCTCGCCGGCGGCTACCGACGCGTTCTCTGCTGCGCAGACCACGCGCGCGCACAAGAGCTGCGCGCGCCGGGCCGGGTGCTCGCCGGCGAATCCGGCTGTAGGCGCCCGCCCGGGTATGACCTCGGCAATTCACCCGTCGAGATGTGCGCGCAGCGCGGGGCAGAGCTCATCCTGGCCACCACCAACGGCACGAGGGCCATCGTGTCGGTCGCGGCGCTGGCCGACGAGGTGCTGCTGGCCGCCCTCGTCAACCTGAACGCGGTGACCGGGTCCCTGGCACGGCTGGCAGGCGACCTGCTGATCGTCTGCGCCGGTACCGAGGGGCAGCCCAGCGTCGAGGACACCTACGTCGCGGGGCGCATCGCTCAGCAGCTGCCCGGGCCGCGCACCGACGCGGCGCTGGTGGCCGAGGCAGCGGTTGCGGGGAGCGCCTCGGCGCGGGACGCCTTCGCCGCCGGTCGCGCGGCCCGGCGCCTGGAGCAGGCGGGACTCGGAGGTGACGTGGCGTGGTGTGCGCGGTGCAGCGTGCTTGACGTCGTCCCGCGCGTGATGGGCGTCGAGGACGGCGTGGCCGTGGTCGCCCTTGCGCCGAGCGAGGCGGCCGCCCAGGCGAAGCGACCTCCAGACGCAGCCGCCCCGGGACCGTGGTAACCAGTGGAGCTTATGCATAGCGTTTTACCTATGTGTTTGGTCTAATCTTTGCTTGTAGTCTAGGTATTGTGAAGGTACGGTGCTCTCGTGCATCAGATGCAGGACCGCGACGAAAGGGCCATATGACTCCCCCCCCAAGCAGCGAAAACGGCAAGAAGGACCGCTGGACGTCAGGCGTCACGCCCTACGCGGAGATGGGCTTCTGGAACCCCGACTACGTGCCCAAGGACACCGACGTCCTGTGCGCCTTTCGCATCACCCCCCAGGAGGGCGTGGACGCCATCGAGGCCGCGGCCGCCGTGGCCGGCGAGTCCTCGACCGCCACTTGGACGGTCGTGTGGACCGACCGCCTGACCTCGTACGAGCACTACCAGGCCAAGGCCTACAAGGTGGACGAGGTGCCCGGCACACCAGGGCAGTACGTCGCCCTGATCGCCTATGACATCGACCTCTTCGAGGAGGGCTCGATTGCCAACCTGACCTCGTCGATCATCGGCAACGTCTTCGGCTTCAAGGCGCTCAAGGCCCTGCGCCTGGAGGACATGCGGATTCCGCTGCACTACGTCAAGACCTTCCCGGGGCCGCCCCACGGCATCGTCATGGAGCGCGAGTACCTGGACAAGTTCGGGCGCCCACTGATCGGCGCCACCACCAAGCCCAAGCTGGGGCTGTCGGCCAAGAACTACGGGCGCGTCGTCTACGAGGCGCTGCGCGGCGGCCTCGACTTCACCAAGGACGACGAGAACATCAACTCCCAGCCCTTCATGCGCTGGCGCGACCGCTTCCTGCACTCACAGGAGGCCGTCAGCCGCGCGATGGGACAGACCGGCGAGGTCAAGGGTCACTACATGAACGTCACCGCCGCCACCATGGAGGAGATGTACGAGCGGGCCGAGTTCGCCAAGGAGATCGGGTCGCCGATCATCATGATGGACCTGACGGTCGGCTACACGGCGATGAGCTCGATGTCGAAGTGGTCGCGCGCCAACGGGATGCTGCTGCACCTGCACCGCGCCGGGCACGGCACCTACACGCGCCAGAAGACCCACGGCGTCTCCTTCCGGGTCATCGCCAAGTGGTGCCGCCTGCTGGGCGTGGACCACATCCACGCCGGCACCGTGGTGGGCAAGCTCGAGGGCGACCCGAACATGGTCCGCGGCTACTACGACGTGCTGCGCCAGCGCTACAACGTGGCCAACCCGGAGACCGGTCTCTACTTCGACCAAGACTGGGGCTCGATGCCCGCAGTCATGCCGGTCGCCTCGGGCGGCATCCACGCCGGTCAGATGTACCAGCTCTTGCACTACCTCGGCGAGGACGTGATCCTGCAGTTCGGGGGTGGCACCATCGGCC